>Ga0209792_1001047_pt1 | contig 14962 bp, 15 predicted proteins | sample EBPBio142005_DNA_FD_185860 | JGI IMG/M metagenome (GOLD analysis project Ga0209792, IMG submission 185860) | Wastewater treatment Type I Accumulibacter community from EBPR Bioreactor in Madison, WI, USA - Reactor 1_6/14/2005_ DNA (SPAdes)... | ecosystem: Engineered > Bioreactor > EBPR >... | reverse complement strand
CCCCGCGTTCGCCACGGGGCAGCCGCCGGGGATGATCAAACCATCCCCGGCAACCGCCAGGAGCGTGGGGTCGCTACACGCTGTCAAGCGGCTTTCGCGGCATAAACGGGCGGCACGCCGCCCATTTATTCCACGGTCCGCTGGACAGCGCTTCGCTCCTTCCGGCCAGGGTCCGCGCCGCCAAAGCAAACCCATTCCCGTTCAACTCAGCCCAGCGTTACGCAGTAACGAGCGCACAAGCCCGTTACTGCGTAACGCAATCTCCGGAGACAAATATGGCCAAGACCGCCGCTCAAAGACAAGCTTCCTACCGTGCCCGTCGCCCTCATGCCGGCGAGGACGGCAACGGCGAACGCCGCCTCAATCTGTGGGTCAGCACGCGCACCGATTTGGCCATCGAACGATTGGCTCGCCGTTACTGCGTAACGAAACGCGAAATCGTCGAGCGCTTGGTCACCGCCATGGATGATCGCATCATCGCCACCCTCGATATCGATGCGCCCGAGTGGGATCAGTACTTCACTGCCGCTTCCGTTACGCAGTAACGGGCTCCTCATCCATCACCAACGGCGGGTCAAAAAACCGACCCGCCGCGAGCGACTGCATTACAATTTCTACGGTCCTGCCTGGGGGAATTTGGGTGACCATAAGTGGGGGATTTTGAAGTGGCCAACGGGGATTTAGCATGCACCTGTGATCGCTCGGCGTTTTTGGGAAGGTAATGAATCCAATGCCAGAAGGGTGCCGTAACTTCCCGTGTCTCCCCTCTTCGAAGCGCCAGCCAGTTCGCAGCATTTCCTTGACGAGTTTATTGATGTCTTTGTCGTTGCAGTACCGCATGGCTGATCCTTGATGGCTGTTGTGCAGCCATGAGGATCAGATTAATCGACCAATCAATCCAGACACCACTCCGAAGGTTTTTGTTAGAAGTTGAATGGTGCAGTTGAAATGGCGGCGCGATGCTTCTCTCGTTCCAGAAGGTACGACACGATCGAATGCCGTCCGTGGCTAATTGCCACCCATAAAGCATCGAAGCGCTCCTGGCTACTTGGCGGCATGATCGTTAATTTAGGATTCCCTCGGTTGGCTCCCGGATGCTCCACAAGCATTTTGAATACAGTCAAATCTCCGACCTGCGCCGCAAGGAGGGTCGGCGTCCATTCCGCCAGATGGTGCGCCTCCACACGATATCGGCGGTTGGCATCTGCACCGCCGGCCAGCAAGGCGCGGATGACCTCTCGATGATCCTCCGGTGGCCGGATGAAGTAATCGAAGACAGCTTCCCGTATCTGGCGGTTTCGGTCGGAACCATTGGCAAGGTTTCGCAAGCGTTCTCGACGTGCCGCAAGGTCCACGTCGAGCACAGCACCTTCCTTGGCGTCATAGACGTCAGCACGCGTCTTACCAGCAAAGTAGGCCAGTTCTTGAGTCGGATCATCTCCATGCAGGCTGTCATGGAAAAGCGTCGTCGCGTAGCACAGGGCGGAAGGAAGGTGGCCGCAAGCCGCTTCAACATCAGCGCCGAGTTCGATGAGCCGGGAAACTGCTCGTGAGTTCGCCATCTCCACCGCTATCTTCAGTGGCGTTTCACGCTTCGTCGAAGCAGGTCGATTGACCGTCTCAGGCAGCAAATCGAGCCCCAGCAAGTAGTCCATGATGAGTGGGTCCTTGCGATCGCAGGCGCGGCGCATCGCACAGGACAGAGGCCCTTCTCCAGATTCCGAAATGGAATCGTTGGGATCGCCGCCAGACGCGATCAGTCGCTTGACGTCGTCCAATGTGCCTTCCTGAATCGCCACCATGAGCGGCGTTCTTCTGGTGCGGCCTTCTGCGAACTTGGTCTTTTGATTGGGTTTCGCCAGATGCTTTCGGCCAAGGCTGAAAGCATCGTCACTGGCCCTGAACTCCATAGGTGGAGGAATTCGATCCTTCGCTTTTTGCGGGTAGAAGCGTTGCTCGAAGCCGAAAGCGATGCGCCGCATTTCTTGTTCATCCAGCGGGCGCTTTGGACCTCGGTTCAATCCCAGCATGAAGGTCTTGTCCCAGTAGCCATTGGCAGCATCTTTGTCTCCGACCCCAACTGCGTACAGCAAGGCCTCATCCAGGATGGGATGCTGATTCGGACCTGCGCACCACCATGCCCCTGAAACAGCGCTGGCGTACAGCCTCACCGCCATTTCCTTTTCACCCAGTAGCGCAGCATGTCGTGCGGCAAACCAGTCATGAATGTACTGGTAGGAAGCATGTAGAGCAGGCGGCGCTTGCTCGATCAAGCCCTGGAACTGACCCAGCCTGTCACGCAGTGAATCGTCGTTCCGAGGCTTAGCCGAAAACAGCTGCTGCACCTCGTTCAGTAGCGGTACCGCCTCACTTCGCACCGGCCAATTTCCCAGCCGAAAGCCCTCTTGATTCATCGTGGCGACCGCTTTTTCGAGTGTCCAATGCTGCTGCTTGCGTAAAGCGAAGTCACGTCGCACCGCATCTCGGATTGCGGGCGACAGCGACTGAAATGCGCAGGCGACAAGGAGCCACCCTGCCAGCAGGTGAATGTCCGATTCCGCCACAGGTTTTCCAAGCGCGGCAGCGACGTTGGGTGCGTAGGGCCAGGATACCTTGCCGATCGGATCACCCGATAACCAGCGATCAACCGTGCGCTGATCCGAATCTACTTCATTGGCAAGGTTCGTCAGCAGGACTTGTTCAGTGATGCCAGTCCGGTTTGCCGCAAACGAGACCCAAGTTTGAAGGGGGCTTGTGAACCAAGATGCAACGTCAGGTCCGCTTCGTAAACTGACAGACAAATGCATGAAACTTGACAGCATGGGAACCGCGAACTGCTGAACAAACAGTTCCTCCCCCTTTTCCGTTGTTATGGGGCTGGTGTCCACCTGCTGTGCCAACACTTGCATGGCCTCACGTGTGCGAAACCATGCTCGCCTGAAAAGCTGGCCCCATTCATGCCCGCAATCTGAGGCCAGTGCTTTGCAACAGGCATCTTCAATGCCTTGCAGCACATCGAATGCTGAACCTTGACGGTGCTTCGCCTCTACGGCGAGATCGTCCAGATTTTTGTCCAAGCCACGCTCGATGAGATAGCCCCGGTAGCCACCGGCTTTGATCAGTGCGCGCAACAGATACCCAAGGCGCGGAATAGTGGTTCGTTTTGTCATCGTATTGTGTGAGGCGGGGACGGCCCCCGCCCACTCCACTATTAGCGCTTCCCACCCTTTGCTGCTGCGCTTTGGGCGCGTGCGGCAAAGCTTCCCTTGGACACCGCTCCACCATGGGCTTTAGCCGTGGCACCCTGGATGCGAGCGGCAGCAGTGCCGGTCGTCGGAGTTGCAGGCACCGAGGGGGTCGAGGTCTTCGCAGTCATCTTCATTCCTTTCAAATAGGTTAGTGCCAAAGCGACACGGCGTCATTTTGCGAAGAGAACCGTTTTTGCTCACGACACAGCACCGAAGGAATTTCTCGCTTTTGTCGGCGGTCTTTATGGCAGTGAATCGTCCCTGCTTCTACCAAAGCTATCGCTTTGCACATCTGGCGTTCTCGATCTAGTCGCCGCCAAAGGGCGAGTTTCGAGAACGTCCGCCTTAGCGTGCCTTGTTGTCCGTTTTCCGAGGGGAAAGAGCGGTTGCCAGGGGCAGGAACAGCGTCAGCGGAGAGTCGGGCAAGGCGATAAATCCATAATGCTGGTAAAAGGCCTCTGCCGCCTCGTCCTTGGCGTCTACCATCAGGGCATAAGCGGCGATCTCCGAGCGCGCGGCACGGTCGAGCGCATCGGCCAGTAGTGCACCGCCTAGACCTTGCCCCTTGAAACTCTGATCGACGGCCAAGCGGCCCATGCGTACCGCTGGCACGGTCGGGTAGCGCGGCAGCTTCTTGCCGGTGCTGGCCGGAAGATCGGCAAGCAACAGGCTTGCCGACGCCAAGGTGTAGTAGCCCGCGATGCGCTGCCCCTCAGCCAAGGCGACAAAACAGGCGGCAACGCGTCGGCGAACATCCTGAGTGACGTGTTCCCGAAAGTAGCGGTCTAGCGGCTCGGAAGCACTGTTGAACGTTGTTCGGTCATGTGTGGCATTGAGCGGCGCGAGTTGGAACGGCGCGCGGCTCACTCCGCACGCAACAGCTGGTTACGACGAGCGAAAGCACGTTCCAAGGCCGGTGACGGCTGAGGCGGCGACAGCAGCGCCTCAGCAAAGCACTCCTGATCGGCCATGGACAGGCGGATGACTTCGGCTTGCTCGATGGCGCGTTGTGCTGCGTCTTGGACGGCGGTGATCACGAAGTCGGTCATGGTTCGCCCCTGAAGTTCAGCGGCGCGCTTGAGCATCGAATGCAGATCGGTGCTGATCCGGGCTTCGAGGCGGGCGGTAGAAATGGCTGCGGGCATAGTTTTGTCCTCCTGATGAGGATCGTACGGCACTCCGCCGTACGCGTCAATTTCACCTTGGCGTACGGTTTTTCCCGTTTTCTGAGGCGACCCCTGGTTTAGCCTTGCCGTAGCGGCAGCAACGGTAGTATAGTTTTCTATATCGTATAATTTTCTATAGCATCTACAATGGAGCCTGTTCAGGGACGCCTTGAGGCCATGAGCCATTTGCTGGTCTGGGAAGGCGAATTACGTCGCAAGCGCCTCCTCGACCTGTTCGGCATGAAAGCCGCGCGGGCCAGTCAGTGGTTGCAGGAGTTCAATGCCTGGTGCCCGCGCTGGACGCGCTGGAACCCTCTGACGAAAAGTCACGTCGCGACTTCTGTGGCCCACGCCGACGCGCAGCATTGGACTGCGCTCGAACGATCGCGGTCGCTGGAACATTACCTGTTGATGACGCGGGTGCCGTTGGCGGCACGCGAGCACTACGATGAGGCGGTCGTGTGGTCCGCCTTCTCCGACCTCGCCGTGCCCCGCAGCGACGTATTTTCCGCTATTCACCGTGCCATTTCCGGCGGCATGGTGCTCGACACCGTGTATCGTTCGTTGCGCAACCCGGAGCCCCATGCGCGCACCCTGTCGCCTCACAGCCTGATTCGCGCCGGCCGCCGCTGGCACGTCCGGGCCTATTGCCGGGAAGTGGGCGACTTTCGGGATTTTGCTCTGGGACGCTTCGTCAGCATCCAGGTGCGGGCGGAGAGTCGGGAGAGATCGGCCGCCGATGACACGGCGTGGAACCAGCGGGTCGATGTCGAGTTGATTGTCCACCCTGGCCTGTCTGACGCACAGCAGCGGGTCGTACGGGGTGAGTATTTCAATGACCTCGCTGGCCATGTTGAACCCTGTCGAGCGTGCCTAGTGCCGTATTTCCTTCCAGAGATCCGGGCTACGCTCGCACCAGACCGGGACCCAGCGCCCGCCTGGATCATCGCCGTTGCCAATCCCGAGGAATTGCGCCCGTGGATGTTCGAGTGAGCTTCGAGCGCGCCGGGGAAATTGGCGGTTCGGCAGCGAAACTGCTCTTTGAGCGTCTTCCAGACCGGCTCTTCCGGCCGCTGGCAGCCGAAAACCGTTTCCAATACTGGACGCTGTTGTGTGCCATGCACACGCGCCGCTTTGGGCCGGACGCCCCTCTAGCGCCGAGCGATGGCTTCACCCATAGGGAGATCACGCGCGACCTCGAGGAGATCCTTTACGTGCTCGACTGGGCGGTGGACGACGAGGAGGATCCGTCCACACCACTCGGCGTGCGGGCCAACAACCTCCTCCAGCAGCTTGTTGATTGGGGGTGGTTGCGCGAGGACCGTCGCGGACTGGAAAAGCGCATCACCATGGCTCCGACGGTCAGCCAGTTCTTGTCCGAGCTTGTCCGGTTTGCGGAAACGGGTCCCGTCTTTGTCGCCGGCAAGATTCGGTCGATCGAACTGAATGTCATGGCCGTGGCGAATGGAGCAGGGGGTGATTCTCTGGCAGAGGCGGCCGAAAGTGCGCGGAACCTGATAGAGCACATCCGCAATACCGGCCTTAACGTGCGTGACGTGATGAGCGCTCTTACGCCCGATCTGGCGACCGGGGAGTATGTCCGCCGCTTCTTTTCCGACTACATTGAGTCGATTTTCATTGGCGACTACCGTGAATTGCGCACCCGTGAGCATCCGCTGGCGCGACGTCTCCAGATCCTCGACGTCTTTGAACGTGTGGTGTGCGAGGGGGAAATTTACGAACGTCTGACGGTCTGGTACCAGAAGAACATGGCCGGTGGCGACCGGGTACGTGCTGTTCGCATCCTCGAGCGCAATCTCGATCGTATCCGCGAACTGTCGCGGATCGACGAGTACCTCGAACGTCTGGACGACGAAATACGTCGCGCCAACAAACAGGCCGCGGCCGTCCTCGACTACCGCGTGCGCGCTTTGAGGCCGGTCGATGTCGCAGTCGACGCCGCGATCGCGTCGATTCTGCGGCTTGATTCTGATGTGACGGTCCCGTTTGGGTCCGGCCCGATGTTGTGTTCCGCCGCGATGGCGGAACCACGCAAGCGTACGGCGCGCGCGCCTGTCGATTCTTTACGCCAGGACACGCCGACCGAGGAGGACATCGCAAGGATGCGTTTGGCCATGCGAGTGCGGGAGGCCCGGCAAATGACGCCGGCGCACATGGCGTTGTTCCTGGTCACCCAACTTGGCAGTCGTACGGCTATCGCCAGCCACGAGTTGTGCATCGAGCGCGTCGCGGAGCTTGTCGCCAAGCAGGCCCTGGTCGGCGCGTCCCTCGCCATGACCAGTCGTTCCGAAAAATTGATTCGGGATGCCCGCATGCTGACTAGGAGCCACGAACTTCAACTGGACACCCACGAACTGGAGCCCGAAGACACAGCATTGCGTGGCCACGTCTTTCATATCGCCAAGAGGAAACGCTAATGGCTACCTGGGATGAGCTTGCGCAGCGCAGCGGCGGGCACTACACGGTGGAGCAGTTTGAAGAGACCGCTTACCGGCTCATTACTGAGCAGGTACTGTACCACTCGGATCGCGGCAGTCGCACCGCCTACTGGATGGTGTCGCAGCACGAGCGCCCGTTCGCCGCAGTTCTGGACCACCTGGGCGTCCGGCTGGGCGTCAACCGCCAACTCAGGTACGCGTATGCGATCCCTCGCCACGAACGTAGTGCTCAGGCGAGCCAGGGGCACACCCTGATGGCTCTCGTGCTGCGCCGTATCTACGACGATGTGGCCTACCAAGGCGGGATGAACGACAAGGGTGAGGTCATTACCGACACCGTCGAGCTCGGCGAAAAGTATCGCCTGCTGACCGGTCGGGATCTGCCGGCCAAAGGAGAGCTGGACTCCACGCTTCGGCAACTGCGGCGGTGGGGCATCGCGCAACGCCACGCCGAGTCCACGTCGGACAACTACGCCATCGCTGTGCGTCCCGCGATCGTCGATATTCTGGGTGAAACCGCCATTGCCCGCCTTACCCGCTGGTCGGAGGCCACGGCGACGACCGCTGACGTAGAGGCCGAGCCCGATTCTGATCCTGCCGACGAACATCTGGAGAAAGACGATGAAGCTTGAGTCGATTCACGTCGTCCAGTGGTTCTTGTACGAACAGCAGACCGTACGTCTTGACGAGATTACCGGGTTCTTCGGCCCGAATGCCAGCGGCAAGAGCTCCTTTCTCGATGCCGTTCAGGTTGCTGTTTTCGGAGCCAACAGCAAGCTAGTGTCACTCAACGCCCAGGCCGACGAACACAGCAAGAGCTCGCGGACGATCCGCGGCTACTGCCTCGGGCAGTACGGGGAGTTGCCCGAGCATCGGGTGCGGGCCAATGCCCAGACCTACGTCAGTCTCGTGTGGCGCGACCCGCAGACTGGGCGCCCGATGACCGTCGGTGTGGCACTCGCCGCGTCGAGCGACACGGAGAAGCTCGAAGTGCTCGGCCGCTACATTGCCGATGGCGTAGAGGTCAGCCTGACCGACCATTTGACGAGCCATGGCGACCAGCAGCGGCCGCGCGACTGGAAGATGTTTCGGGGCGAACTGACCCGGCGTGTCGAACGGGTCAGTGGCCGCACAGACGAGTTGTTCTACGAATCCGCTGAGAAATACATCAAAGCCTTGCTGACCGCGATGAGCCGCGGCAAGGACATGGCCAGCATGGAGCTCTTTAAACGAGCCTTTCGTTTCTCCCTGCGCCTACGTTACGACAAATCCGTGGACGAGATCATCCGGCAAGAGGTCCTCGAGGCGCGCCCGACGAACATCCGGGTGTTCATGGAGGTGACGGCAACGTTTCGACATCTGCGCCAGTTGGTTGAGGGTGTCAAAAAACAGCTGGTGGCGGGGGAAGAGATCGACCGCGCGTATGTGGACGCCGACAAGCAACACCAGCGGATGGGGGCGTGGCAGATCCTCGCCCAGGATGTGGAGGCCGCGTGTGCCGCCGAGGCAGCGGCCCGGGCGACCCAGGCCAAGGAAGTCGCGGCGGAGGCGGCGAAAACGGCCGCAAATGCTGCGCTGGAGGCCCGTAAGCATCTCGGAAATCTGCGCGCGGAGCGTGATCGTCTGGTCGAGCGACGGGACGGTCATGACGCTCACAGCCGGCTCGCCCCGCTGCAAGGCCATATCGACCGGGATCACCGCGAGATCCAGGTGGTACGTGGGCATATGCAGGCCCGCCTGACAGAACTGGACGCCACCCTGCGCTTCGCCGCCGGCGCACCGTTCCTGGCTGAATTTTTCGGACCTCTGGATCAGGCGGCCGCGAACTTGGGCGGTTGCGAAACACTTGACCCTACCGCGCGGCGCGGGCGCCTTGATGTTGCCGTGCAGTGGGTTAATAAGGTCCGCGGAAAGGCCATGAACACCTTGCGCGAACATCTGCAGGCCCAAACGCGCGTGGAGAAGGATATCGAGGACGCGCAACGGAATCGTGCGCGGGCTCGCGAAGGGAAGGCCCCGTTGCCGCTGGCCGTGACCCGGCTACTGGATTTGCTGCACGATCACGGGATCGACGCGACGCCGGTTTGCGATCTGGTGCGCGTCTCTGAGCCCCGCTGGCAACCGGCCATCGAGGCTTTGCTTGGCGACAGTAATACCACCGCACTGATTATCCCGCGTGAAGACGAGAGCCGTGCTTTCAGCCTATATCGCGAGCAGGGCAAGGCGGTTGGCTTGTACGGCGTAAAACTGGTACTGCCCAGCCGCATCAAGCTGCGCACAGTGCAAGCGGGTACCGTGGGCGCGCTCTTCACCGGCGATTCATCCGACGCACTGGCCTACCTGCGCCTCCTCGTCGGCAGCACGCGCCAGGCTGAAAGCAACACCGACGCTCTCTCGGGCGGTCGCGCCCTGACACCAGACGGTATGTTCGTCAACGAGCACGTCGTGGATCGCTTGCGCTTGCCTTTCGATGCTGACCTGCGCCTTGGCGCCCGGCCCGCCGGCAACATGGCCATGCTCAACGCTCAGCTCCGACAACTGGAAGAGGAGCGTAATACGCTGGAGTCCGAAATCTCCCGAGTCAGAGAGATGCAGGACCTGCTGGCTCGGGTGCCGACCACCGACGCGCTCGACGCGGACTTTACCGCCGACCTTGAGCGAATTGAGAAGTTGAATCTGGACATCAAGTCGCGGCAGGTGGCGCTGGCTAACCCATCCGACGAGGACTATCGCACCCTGTGCGATCAACTCAGTGTGCTGAGCACGTCAATCCGTGACGCCGAAACGCGCAAAGACGCCGCCGCTCGAGAAGAGGTGAGTCGGGAAGAAAAGTGGAAGACTGCCCGCGACTGCACTGTCGAGGCAATCAGGGTTGCTGACATGATGCGCGTGCGCGCTGAGGAAGTGCGCGGGGCGACGCTCCATGACCCGGCGTATGCGGCCGAACGCTGGGACGAACTCATCAAAACGAATCCCAACAGCTTCGCCGACCAGAAGACCCATTGTCTCACCCAGGCCGACAAACGTCGCCGAGAATCGGAGGCGGCTGTGCGCAAGGGTGCCTTGCTGTTCGTTGAATTCGTGCGCGACTATCCCGCGGCACCCGGCACAGAGGTGATGTCCGAATGGCGGCAGGCGTGGCAGTGGCTTTCCGAGCAGTTGGCCCGCCTGCATAGCACGACACTCGCCAAGTACGAGGCCGAGATGCGGGATGCCGAGCGGACCAGCCAGGACACCTTTCGTACCGACGTCGCTGTCAAGTTGAGCGAGAACCTCAGTTGGTTGGATCAGCAGCGGCGGCGCCTCAATGACGTGCTCAATCGCTGCCCAGCGTTTTCCAATGGAGAACGCTACCAGTTTCGCCAGAATGTGCGCCCTGAGCACGAGGAACTGCTGCGCTTCATTCGCAACGTGGCCGACAAGGGGCCTAACGAAGATCTGTTCGGAGGGCCGGGTGAGCTGCCCGGTCAGTTCCTAGAACTGCTCGATGAATACACCAACCCGCAAGGCAAGGCCCCGCGTACACCCCTCGACGACTACCGCGAATTCTTCAGCTTTGATATTGAGATCCGGCAAGAAACAAGAGATGGACCATCCCGCCTTGTTGGTCACCTCAGCAAGCGCGTCGGGCAGGGATCCGGTGGCGAGCACCAGTCGCCACTTTACGTGATCGCCGGTGCTGCCCTGGCTTCCGCCTACGGTGTCGATTCCGGGCATCGGGACGGAATGCGTCTGATTGTGCTGGACGAGGCTTTCGAACGGATGGACCCGACCAACATCGTGGCTACCATGCGCTACCTGGAGGACCTCGGCCTACAGGTCCTGCTGGCCAGTCCCGGTGCCAATCTGCCAACGCTCACAGCGTTCCTGCACCGTTACTACCAAATTCTGCGCGACGCGAACCTCAATACGGTGATGCTCGAAGGCCGTGACTTGAACCAGAAGGACCGCGACCTGATGCGCTCAGATCTACTGGAGTTCAACCCTCATCTGCTCGACGCCGAACGCGATCTGATGGCTCAAGAGCGCATTGGCGCCGCACCATGAATCTTGAAAATCACGCACGCGACCTACTTGGCCGCCTCCTAGACTCCGCAGAGAAGTCCAATGCAGGGCTACGCAGTCGTCCACCGTCGATCACCTCCGCACAACTTCGGCAGTACCTGGATTCCCGTTCCCTCGAGCAGCGGCAGTCATTCGAAGCGATCATGGCGTCCGCTGCTGATGCCGGCGCCGTAAACCTCGAACGCGAACGTGGCTACGCGGAGGGCGGCGAGATCCGCCGTGTGAATCTAGCTGATCTCACCCAGTTGGCCACATTTCTAGGGCGCTCGACACAGGAGGCGCTGCTGGCTGCCACTGCTGCATTGTTTGCCGAGGGCCCGGATTGCCCGATGCTGGCTGAGGTCATGGCCCAGTGGCGTAGCCTCAAGAAGGTGCGAGGCACCGGCCCCGAACGCGCCGTGGACTGGCGGGACGCATTGCGTGTCATCGAGCACATGAAGGGCCGGCCAGAAGTTCTCAATGGCGAGTTACCAGTACGTGAAGTCAGTGCGCGCATCTTCAATGACAGCAAACGCATCGAGCGGCTGGTGGCCTTGATCGACGTTTTGGTTAGCGGATCCCTGTCGCCGGAAGTGCGTCATGCCAACACGATTCTTGCCGAGATCGGTCTGGGGCGCGAGGAGGCACCCGTGCGCCTTGCCGGTCAGGTGTCCGTGCGCCGCGAGCGCGTGTGCAGCTTGCTTGACACCCCCTATGGGGCTTTTCCTGCCGCGACCGTGCTTGGCATTGAGGGCGCCGTCGAGGCGATCTTGACCATTGAGAATCAGACGACGTTTCACAGCGGCGCCCGGCGTGGAGCGGACACACCACGCTTACTGATCTACACCGGTGGGATGCCGTCGCCGGCGTGGATGGGCATGTACGCGCGCCTGCTCCGTAGCGCACCGGCCGACATTCCCGTGGAGCACTGGGGCGACGTGGACGAGGGCGGCTTCCGCATCGCGTCGGTGTTGTCGCGGGCTGCGGCCGATACGGGCCGGCGCCTATTGCCCCATCGAATGCGCCCTAGTGAGGTGCTAGACGAGGTTCGTCAGCCAGCTCCCGACGCGGTAGTAGAGCGCATGGCCTATTTCGCGGCACAGGCGGGATGGGGTGACCTCTCCGATGAAATTCGCCGTGTCCGAATCGTGGTTGAACAGGAAGCGCTCGATTAGGGGCTCGGGGAGTAACGGAACAGGAAACCGCTTTAACGCGTCACACTTCCCTGAACGGCGTAGATGACGGTATGGATTCAAGGGGGCCGGTAGCCCGGCCCGCTGCGTGCGCAACTGCTGATTCTCCCACCAGGCCTGGTCGCCCCTGGACTGCAATGTTAGGACTCCACGGGTAACTCATACGACACCTTGGTTCCATCGACCTTCACGACGCCGCGGCTGCACAGCGAAGCGAACAGCTGAGAGAGTTGTTGCTCGGAAAGCTCCTTCTTGAACAGGGCATGCAGGGTGCTGAGAAGAGTTTTCTGGGTGCGAGGCTTCGATGTTTTTCGACGGATAAGGTCTGCAACGACAACTTCAATCTGAGCTTCTGACGTAGCCGGAAGCGTGGCCTTGAAGTAAGGAATGTTGGCGATGCATGTGGAGCGCTGAGCGAAGACCTTCCTTCCCTTGAGGTGCTTTATCAGGGGATCGAAACCAGAATCCTTGGAAATGATGTGAAAAAACGCGGACGGGTCTTCGGCAGAAAGTAGCCCAATGTAGTAGGCAATGTGAAAGTCGAGGGCGTTGTTTCCGGCGGTTTCCAGGACGATGTATTCGGCATTGTTGCCGAGAGACTGAAGTGAGGATGCGAGGGCGACCGGGATCTTTGACTGATTGGGGCCGAGAAACAACTTCACCTTGAATAGGTCGTCCTTGAGCAGGCCGAGATCCTTGGGCTGGACGTTTTCGAAGTCGACGAGGACGAAGTTCGTGCGCATGAGGATTCTGTGAAAGTAGCGAGCCCCGGTATGCCGTCGGGGGACAGTTTTACGCTGCATGTTTGCTGGCCAAATACGGGACGAAGACGCCGTGTAACTTGCTCCCCGCATCATAGGGCAATAGGATACACCCTGATGGCCGTCCGGCAATGACAGGTAACGCAAGCCCGGGCTGTAGAATGCCGACTATGACACGCGCTGATCTGATCGTCGCCATTGCATCCCGCTTCCCTACGCTGACCGTGAAGGATACCGACATCGCGACAAAGGAAATTCTTGGCGCCATCGGGCGCTCCCTTGCGCAAGGTGATCGAGTCGAAATCCGTGGTTTCGGAAGCTTCGGGCTGAACTACCGTCCAGCGAGGATCGGGCGCAATCCAAGAACCGGGATCGCGGTTCCAGTCCCCGAAAAGTATGTCCCTCACTTCTCAGCTGGCAAGGAGCTACGGGAGCGCGTCGAAGCGTCAGTCAAGAGCGCACCACTTCAGCAGGCCGCCTGATATGCGCCTTTAAGAGAATCGGAGGTGTCCTTGGGGAGGGAGACCCAACACTCGTGTTACCAAACGTCATTCCCGTTTCGTGAGTTGCCCGGGCGTCAGGTGTCGGACTGCGGTGACACACGCTGAGGATGGTCGAAGGCTACGGCTTGGTGGTGGTGATGAAGAAAATGTGCGCGAGATTGAACCAGTCGCGCTGGCGAGCAGTTTCAAGGTCTTGAGCGACTGAAGGGGCCAAGGATGACGGTGGAGACAATGCGGGAAGGTGTAATGACCGAGGCAGACACCTGCCGAGATACTCCTCATCACTGACGGTTGGATGCTCACCTTCTTGATTTGTCCCACTTAGAGACTCAGCATCCCGCGACGTGAAATCAACCCAGAATGCCCTATTAACCCTCTGCACGCGCCGTATCCATGACGGACTGTTCCGTACTGACTGGCAGACGGCCGTGCGCCACGGTTACATCCTTACTCGTCCACCATCCTGCGAACACCGTCGGGCGCTGGCCGAATTGCTTGCCCTCCACGCCATCACCGGGGCAATTCGAGCTCTATCGATCTATGAGTTTCGGAAAGGCGGTGCAATTCGACTGACCGCACCCGAAATCCCGTTAGTGCTCGATGCCACGAACGCCCTGAACCTGAACTACCTCCGGCCATACGCTAGATTCATACCGCTGTCGCTCAGCGACCTGTCGATCGAAGTAGTGAAGATTGCGGACTGGACAACCGAGCACCTGTGTATTCCACGCAAACTGGACACCGATTCCACGGCAAACTGGACACCCATTCCACGCGAACCTGGACAGTCGTAGCGTAGCGACGCGGGGTTGAAAGGTTTTACTCTGAGGCTCGGGTTCTAGTCAAGTTTTTGGTCTGCAAAGGCAACCGTTGGTCGTTACTGCGTAACGGATTTTTTAGCCAATCGAAGGCGCTTTTCGTAGTAGTCATTCTCGCCATTGTGCACCCGCGCCGCGCGCTCCAAAGCGGCGCGGTCCGCCTCACGAAGTAGCCCTTCAAGTACCTCACGTTGCGTTACTGCGTAACAAGCCGCCAGGCGCTCCAAGGCACGCTTGGCGTGAAGATTGACCAGCAGATTCAGCCGCTCGGCCTGGCCGTCAAGATCTTTCAAGTGACGAGCGCGATAGTCCGATTGCCGTTGAGCATTACTTTTTGCCATGTTGATGGTCCTGTTGAGTGTTACGCAGTAACGGTTTGATGAGGGGTTGCCGTGCCAGTAGGGCAGCGATCAAGGGTGCAGGCCGTGTCGCGCTTGGGGCGCAACGAGTCGCACCGAGCAGAGTTATCCACGGCCGCCCGCCAGGCTGCGCTCCTTCTATAGCAGGCGGGCTGGCGGGCGGCGGTGGGTAACTTGTCAGGCTTGCTGGAGGCGTTCATACCGGCTTCTCGGGCTTGCGCAGCGACTCCCCATCGAGGTCCAGCGTATGCGCCTGATGGACCAACCGGTCGAGGATCGCATCGGCCAGGGTCGGGTCACCAATCGAGGCATGCCAATGCTCGACCTGCAGCTGGCTGGTGATGATTGTCGAGCGCGTCCCATGGCGGTCATCGAAGATCTCCAGGAGATCCCGACGACTGTCGTCGGAAA
>Ga0209792_1001046_pt1 | contig 14969 bp, 12 predicted proteins | sample EBPBio142005_DNA_FD_185860 | JGI IMG/M metagenome (GOLD analysis project Ga0209792, IMG submission 185860) | Wastewater treatment Type I Accumulibacter community from EBPR Bioreactor in Madison, WI, USA - Reactor 1_6/14/2005_ DNA (SPAdes)... | ecosystem: Engineered > Bioreactor > EBPR >... | reverse complement strand
TTGGTTTCAGGTTTGAAACTGGGCCTTGCGTGGGCCAAGGTAGCCGAACAGGTAAGCCCCCACCTTGCGCATCTGGATTTCCTCGGCCCCTTCGGTGATGCGATAACGGCGGTGGTGCCGATAGATATGTTCAAAGGGCTTGTGCCGGGAATAGCCCATTCCGCCGTGGACCTGCATCGCCCGGTCAGCCGCCTCGCAGACCAGACGGTTGGCGTAGTAATTGCACATGCTGATCTTGTCGGACAGCTGGTGCTCCAGCTCCTTGTGCGGAATCTGGTCCATCTCCCACGCCGTCTTGTAGATCAGGGCACGCAGCATCTCGCACTGCGTCGCCAGCTCCACCAGAGGGAACTGGATGCCCTGATTACGGGCCAGTTCCTGCCCGAAGGGTTTGCGCTGGCGCGCATATTTGACTGACTCCTCGACGCAGAAGGTCGCCGCGCCAAGCGAGCTGGCCGCCTGGCGAATACGGTTCTGGTGAACGAAGCTCTGTGCGATAGACAGCCCTCCATCGACCGGACCCAGCACCGCGCTTTCCGGCACCCAGCAATTCTCGAAATGCATCCGCGGGTGATCGGTCGGCATGTTGAAGGTCCACATATATTCATCAACCACCATGCCGGGGGTGCCGACCGGGACGAGGATGCAGGTGATCCCCCTGGCATCGCCATCCTTGCCCGATGTACGGCAGAACGCGGCACAATGCGTGGCAACATGCATGCCGGTAATCCACATCTTGCGCCCGTCGATCCGCCAGCCCGGCACGCCATCGCGAACCTCGCGCACGGCGCGGGTCTCCATATGGGTCGCGTCGCTGCCATGATCGGGCTCGGTCAGACCAAAGGCCACGCGCCGCTCGCGGTTGAAGCCGCCAAGGATGAACTCTTCCTGCTGCTCGGGCGTGCCGAAGTGTTCGAACATCGCCACGAAGGGGAAATTGCCGACGATCGAATGTTCATTCTGCAGATCATTGTGCAGGCCCAGACCCTTCGCGGCAAAGCGATCGCGGATCACTGCCATCGCCAGGTTCGAACCATCCTTGCCGCCGTATTTCTTCGGCGCGGAAAAACGCCAGTGCCCCGCCCGGTCCGCCCGGATCGAGGCTTCGCGCAGCAGCAATTCCCATTCATGACGGGGCAGGCCGTCGTTTTCGAAATCGGTGCGTGCCCATTCACGGCGATGGTCGAAAAAGCGGATGTTGTCGTCCTGCTGCTCCAGCGGAGTAATCTCGGCGGCAATAAACCGGTCAAGCTCAGCAAGGTATTCGACCAGATCCTGCGGCAGTGCGAAGTCCATCTCAGTTTCCTTCCCAGCGGGCCCGCGCCGTGGCGAGGGCCGGATATTTCGGCATGTCGGCCGCCAGCTTGTCGAGCGCCATCCGCCGCAGCCGCGCAAGCAGGCCCGGTGTGGTCAGATCGGCTTTGCCCGACAACAGATCCGCTGCCAGCGCTGCATCGGTGGCGACCGGTTGCTGCGTAATCTCCCGCGCGACGATACCCAGCGCGTTCCGGGCAACCGCCAGGTCGAACTTGCCGCGCCCCGCGACCAGCGGCTTGATCTCGCTGCCAAGCCATTCGGATATTGCGGTTAGCATCTCGGCGCCGCTCGGCTCGCCGCTGTTCACTGCGATTGCCGCGCGCTGGGGCGGTAGCGGCCGGGCGCGCTCGGCCAGTGGGGCCTGCTCTTCCAGCAGCAGCAGCAGGTCCAGCTCCTGCTCGCTGGTCCGCCGTGCCACCACCACCCGTTCGACCGACCGGTCGTGCCCGGCGCGCCAGAACCCGCCCATCTGCAGGCAGCCCAGTGCCCACCAGAAGGTGCGGTAAATGGTCCAGAACCGGAACCGGTCGGGATCGAACCGCTCTCCCCCCGCCGCTTCATAGGCCGCGGCAAGCTCTTCCACCGACGTCAGACCGTAACCGGGGCGGTCGGGCCGCGAAAAACGCCACACGGTCATGCAGCCAAAGGCCAGGTCCTCGTGCCAATCGCCCAGATGCGCCAGTTCCCAATCGAGAACGCCGGTCAGCCGACCGCGATCGAACATCAGATTGCCCAACCGGAAATCGCCGTGGACCAGATGGGGCGCAACCGCCGGCGGAATGTTCGCTTCCAGCCAACGCAGCGCCAGGGCCAGAATCGGACGGTCCCCGCCGTAGGCCAGAAAGCGGCTGCGCAGTTCAGCCAGCGCTTCACCCGTGTCCATCACCGGGACCGGCAGGCCGGTGCAATCGGTCCGGTGCGTAGCGACCAATTCGCGCGCGATATCGGCAATCCCGGTGTGCGGATCGGCTTCGGCCAGGAATGTGTTGGGATCGGGCGAACCCGCGATCGCCCGCATGATATAGCCAGAGCCGATGCCGTCCGCCGTTTCCAGTTCAACCAGCACTTCCGGCGCCATGACCCCGCCAGCCCGCGCGGCGCGGATCAGCGCGGCTTCGGCGGCGTGATCCAGCGCGCGCCCGGCCATCATTTCCAGGGACGGGGCCCGGCGCAACACGCAGGTTTGCGACCCGCTGGTGAACCGCCAGCTTTCCATGTTGGCGCCGCCCGACAACCGCTCAAGCCCGGCGGCTGCGGGCCAGCCGATCCGGCCCAGCGCGCGGTTCAGCCCTTCGGGCAAGGAAGCGCTCAAGATTCACTCTCCCGCCAGCCGTCATGGCCAGTCAGGCGCAAAGTTTAATCGAGCGATTAAAAATATCAAGCAGCGAGACAATAGCGCCAAAAGAAAAGGGGCGCGAGGTTGCCCCCGCGCCCCAATTCGTTTGCCAAGCGGCGAAGATTACATCTTCTTGGCGGCTTCCGCAGCAGCAGCTTCAGCTTCCTTGGCAGCGCCTTCAGCAGCAGCGCCAGCTTCAACGGCAGCACCCGAAGCAGCGGTAGCGGCTTCAGCAGCAGCGCCCTTGGCAGCGTCAGCAGCGTCGGCAGCGGCAGTGGCGGCGTCGGTGGCAGCGTCCGAAGCAACAGCAGCGGCGTCCGAAGCGACAGCAGCGGCGTCTTCCTTGGTTTCCTGCGAGCAGGCCGAAAGAGCGAGAGCGGCGCCAGCAGCGGCAGCAGCGAGAACGATCTTGCGCATGAACAGTATTCCTTAACAGCGAGTGGACCACGCACGAACGCCTTTACCGGAGTGCAGGCGAGCGCACGGAAAGCCTACTGATGTGGTAGACTTCGAAAGCGCATTTAGTGTCCTTCGAACCGCTATGCAAGCGATAGTGAAATGCTATCCGCAGGTTGGCCGAATTCCGCCACTCTTGCTGCGTGCCAGACCCGTATGACAGCCATATGAAGGCCCCGGCGAGAACTTTTTTGGCGCTGATTCGATGCGCTGCGGGCCTTACCCCGGAGCAAACACCCTGCTAGGCATGTGTCATGGAGTCCAAGCAGCACCTCTATCTGGTCGATGGGTCGGCCTATATCTTTCGCGCCTATCACCGCCTGCCGCCACTGACCAACCCCGATGGCGTACCCGTCGGCGCGGTTTACGGCTATACCACCATGCTGTGGAAGCTGGCGGACGATCTCAACAAGGCGGATGGCCCAACTCATCTGGCAGTCATCCTTGATGCATCGGGCAAGAGCTTCCGCAACGATATCTACGATCAGTACAAGGCCAACCGGCCGCCCCCGCCCGAAGACCTGAAACCCCAGTTCCCGCTGGTCCGCGATGCCACCCGCGCCTTCAGCCTACCGTGTATCGAGGAAATGGGACTGGAGGCGGACGATCTGATCGCATCCTATGCACGCGCCGCGACCAAACGGGGCTGGGACGTTACGATCGTTTCGTCCGACAAGGATCTGATGCAACTGGTCGGCCGGTGCCTGCCCGCCGATGGTGGCGAGGCTTGCATCGACATGCTCGATACAATGAAGAACCAGCGGATCGACGTGGCGGAAGTGGTCGAGAAGTTCGGTGTCACGCCAGACCTGGTTGGCGATGTGCTGGCGCTGATGGGCGATTCGGTTGACAATGTGCCAGGCATTCGCGGGATCGGCCCAAAGACCGCGACCAAGCTGATCCAGGAGCATGGCGGGCTTGAGGCGGCACTGGCCGCGGCACCGCAAATGAAGCCGTCAAAACTGCGTGAAAGCCTGATCGAGCAGGCCGACATGGCCCGCCTTTCGCGCGTGCTCGTCACGCTCAAGGATGATTGCGCGCTGCCGGTACCGCTCGACGATTTCAAGCTGGATGGCATTCCGCCCGAACCGCTGGCAGCGTTCCTCAGCCAGCATGGCTTCAATTCGCTGCTCAAGCGGCTGGGCGACGGACGGGGCAGTCCTGAACGCAAGGTTGATCTCAATCCCGCGAAACCGGTGACGGCCGGCGCCGGGACGCTGACCGGAACCGACCGCCAGCCGCTGGCCGATCTGCCACCGATCGACCGCGCCGCTTATGTCTGCGTGCAGGACGAGGCCGCGCTGCAGGCCTGGGTGGACCGCGCGCTGGCCGCGCACCTCGTCGCGTTCGACACCGAAACCTCTTCGCTGGATGCGATGCGCGCCGATCTTGCCGGGGTCAGCCTGGCGCTGGGGCCGGGAGATGCATGTTATATCCCGCTGGGCCACGGCGGGACGGACATGTTTGCCGAAAAGCCGGCCCAGGTTGACCGCGCCCGCGCGCTGGAAATCCTGCGCCCCCTGCTGGAAAGCGATGCCGTGCTGAAGGTGGGCCAGAACGCCAAGTACGATATCAATATCTTTGCCCGCCACGGCATCACGGTCAGCCCGATCGACGATACGATGGTGATGAGCTTTGATCTGGACGCCGGGCGCCAGACGGATGGAATCGGCGGCGGGCACGGCATGGACGAACTGTCGGAGCGGCACCTTGGCCACACCACGCTGACCTTCAAGGACATCTGCGGCACGGGCAAGAAGGCGATTGCGTTTGGCGAGGTGCCGCTGGACCGGGCCACCGAATACGCCGCCGAAGATGCCGAAGTGACCTGGCGGCTCCATCGCCTGCTTAAGCCGCGGCTTGCCGATGAGGCAGCGACGCGGGTCTATGAACGGATCGACCGGCCCCTGATTCCGGTTGTGGCGGAAATGGAGCGCCACGGGGTCAAGGTCGATCGCGACCGGCTGTCGGGCCTGTCCGCGACCTTCGCGGAAGAAATCGCCAAGCTGGAAACCGCCATCCATCAGGCCGCCGGCCAGCCCTTCACGATCGGCAGCCCAAAACAGCTGGGCGAGATCCTGTTTGACAAGCTGGGCTACAAGGGCGGCAAGAAGGGCAAGACCGGGCAGTATTCAACCGACCTTTCGGTGCTGGAGCGGCTGGCCGGCGAAGGCGCCGAAGTGGCCACACAGGTGCTGGAATGGCGGCAGCTGAGCAAGCTGCGCTCTACCTATACCGAAGCCTTGCAGGCAGCGATCAACCCGGTGACCGGGCGAGTCCATACCAGCTATAGCCTGGTCGGCGCGCAGACCGGCCGGCTATCGTCAACCGATCCGAACCTGATGAATATCCCGATCCGGACCGAGCTGGGCCGGCAGATCCGCGATGCCTTCGTTGCTGAACCGGGCCACGTGCTGCTGGCGGCGGACTACAGCCAGATCGAACTGCGCCTGGCCGCCCACATGGCGGATGTGCCCTCGCTCAAAGAAGCCTTCGCCAGTGGGGAAGACATCCACGCCCGCACTGCGATGGAAATGTTCGGAGAGGTCAACCGCGATACCCGCGGACGGGCCAAGACGATCAACTTCGCGATCCTCTATGGCATTTCGCGCTGGGGTCTTGGTGGGCGGCTTGGGGTTTCCTCGGACGAAGCCCAGGCCATGATCGACCGCTATTTCGAACGGTTCCCCGGCATCCGCAACTATATCCATTCGACGCTCGAAGCGGTGCGCGCGCAAGGGTATTCGGAAACGCTGTTCGCCCGCAAGACCTGGTTCCCCCGGATCAATTCCCAGAACCCCAACGAGCGCGCCGGCAGCGAACGCGCGGCAATCAACGCGCCGATCCAGGGCACCGCCGCCGATATCATCAAGCGGGCCATGGTGCGGATGATGCCGGCTCTGGAGCAAGCCGGGCTGGGCCATGTGCGGATGTTGCTGCAGGTGCATGATGAACTGGTCTTCGAACTGCCCGAAGGCGATGTTGGCGCAGCCAGCGAAGTTATCCGCGCGGTAATGGCCGGGGCAGCGGAACCGGCGGTGCGGCTGAGCGTTCCGCTTGGCGTTGAAATCGGCTCCGGCCCGTCGTGGGGTGCGGCGCATTGACCCCGGAACCTGTGCTGATGACCGTTACTGCTGCCCTGCCCTCAACCGCGACCGTACTGGACTGGTCGGAAGCGCTGACCCGTGCCGCCATTCATGGCGGGGTTGCGATCGCGATTGCTTTTGCAGTTCATTTCGTCCTGTTCCTGGCGCTGGGGCGCGCCGCGCGGCTGTCTGCTTCGAGTACCGACGATGTCATATTCACCCGGATCAAGCGGCCGCTGTTGTTTTCCCTGATCGCGGTGGCGATTTCGCTCGCCGCCGAAGGAAACACGCTGATCGCGCAGTTCTGGACAATGGCCGGGCGTTTTATCGAGCCGGCGCTGTTCGGCTGGGTGCTTTATGCCTTGGTCAAGGCTTTCGCCCAGGCCATGCAGCAAAGAACCGAAGCATCCGACGATGTGATGGCCGCGCGCAGCCGCAGCACGCGGATCGCGATCTTTTCGCGCATGGCAGGCTATGTGATCGTGTTCGTCACGGTCGCGCTGGTATTGTTCGGCATTCCGGCGGTACGCAGTGTCGGCACCACCCTGCTCGCCTCCGCCGGGATCGCGACGCTGGCGGTGGGCGCGGCAGCGCAGCCCGCGCTCAAGTCGCTGATCGCGGGTATCCAGATTGCTCTCAACGAACCGATCCGGATTGGCGATTTTGTAGTAATCGACAATGAAAGTGGCCGGATCGAGGATATCCGCCTCAGCTACGTCGTGATTCGCACCGGCGATGAACGGCGGGTGATCGTGCCGACCGCCAAGTTCATCGACGGATCGTTCCAGAACTGGACCCGCGCGGGCGGCGGCATCACCGGATCGGTGGTCTTGCCGATCAAACCCGGCAGCGCGATTGCGCCGATCCGTGCGGCCTACAACGATTTGCTGGCAGCCCATCCCGACTGGGACCAGCGCACCGGTTCGTTGCAGGTATCGGAAGTCAACGTCGGGTCGATCGAGCTCAAACTGGTGATGAGCGCGACTGGCCCGACCGCCCTGTCGCGGCTGCGCCCGGCGATCCGCGAAGCCATGCTGGAATGGCTGCGCGAGAACGTGCCGGAGGCGCTGTGCGACGAAGGCTGAGGCTTCCCTCAGCCGTGCTTCTTGTCCCGCGTTGAACTGACCATGCCCGGCGCCAGGAACCCGATCGGGGTCGGGTTAATCGCCGCCGCACGCTTTTTCAGCTCGCCCTTCATCTTCATGTATTCGGCTTCCATCTCGGGCGTCACCGTCGCGCGCGAATCCTCCAGCGCGGCCCTGAAGTCCTCGTCCGTGACCGACTTTACCTTGGCCCCGCGCGCGCGGATGGCGTTCATCCCCGCGCGCCGGGTCAGGTCTTCCAGATCGGCGCCGGTGAACCGTTCTGCCTGGGCAGCAATCGCCCGCAGATCGACATCTTTGCCCAGCGGCATGTGCTTGGTGTGGATCTTCAGGATGTGTTCGCGGCCGGCCGCATCGGGCGTACCGACATAGACCAGTTCGTCCAGCCGGCCCGGGCGCAGCAGCGCCGGATCGACCAGCCCCGGCCGATTGGTGGCGCCAATCACCACCACCGACGACAGCTCTTCCATCCCGTCCATTTCAGCCAGCATGGTATTGACCACCCGCGCCGTTACCTGCGGTTCATTGGCACCGGAACCACGCGCCGGAACCAGGCTGTCGATCTCATCGATGAACACCACGCAGGGGGCAACCTGGCGGGCACGGGCAAACAGGCGGCTGATCTGCTGTTCGCTTTCGCCATACCATTTGGACAACAGGTCGCTGCTCTTGATCGAGATAAAGTTGGCCTCGCTCTCGCGTGCCACCGCCTTGGCCAGCAGGGTCTTGCCGGTGCCGGGCGGGCCATAGAGCAGGAAGCCCTGAGCCGGCCGAATTCCCAGCCGCCGAAAGGCCTCGGGATTCTTGAGCGGAAGCTCGATCCCTTCCTTGAGCTTGTCCTGCGCCTCGTCCGCGCCGCCGATGTCGGCCCAGCCGATGTTGGGCACCTCGACCATCACCTCCCGCATGGCCGAGGGCTGGACCCGCTTGAGCGCGGACAGAAAGTCCTCTCGGGTGACGGTCAGGTTTTCCAGCACTTCGGGCGGAATGGTCTGCGCGGCGAGATCGAGCTGCGGCATGATCCGCCGCACGGCGTCCATCGCCGCTTCGCGCGCAAGGGCCCCGATATCGGCGCCCACGAAACCGTGCGTGGTCCGCGCCAGTTCATCCAGATTGACGCCATCGGCCAGCGGCATGCCTCTGGTATGGATACCCAGGATTTCGCGGCGGCCCTTCTCGTCCGGCACGCCGACCACGATTTCGCGGTCAAACCGACCGGGGCGACGCAGGGCCTCGTCGATCGCATCGGGGCGATTGGTGGCGGCAATGACAACGATGTTGGTGCTGGAACCCAGCCCGTCCATCAGCGTCAACAGCTGGGCAACCAGCCGCTTTTCCGCCTCGCCCGGTGTTCCGGACCGCTTGGGCGCGATCGAATCGATCTCGTCGATGAAGACGATCGATGGCGCGGCCTTGGCCGCTTCCTCGAACACGTCACGCAGCCGCTTTTCGCTCTCACCATAGGCCGATCCCATGATTTCCGGACCGTTGATGGTGAAGAAGCTGGCTTCACTTTCGTTGGCGACCGCGCGCGCCAGCCGGGTCTTGCCGGTCCCTGGCGGGCCGTGCAGCAACACGCCCTTGGGCGGATCGACGCCCAGGCGGGTAAACAGTTCCGGATAGCGCAGCGGCAGTTCCACCATTTCGCGCAGCTGGCGGATCGTATCGCCCATGCCGCCAACGTCGTCATAGTTGACATCGCCGCGGCTGCCGCGCGCTTCCTCAAACTCTTCGCGCAGTTCAACCTCGGTCGTTTCGTCGATGTGGACAATCCCCTTGGGCACGGTCGAGACGACCGTCAGGCGGATCTGGGTCAGCGCAAAGGCCGGGGCGTTGAACATCCGGGCGACCTGCGGCGGCATATCGCGAACCTGCTGCTGACCAGTGGTGGCCACGATATCGCCTGCCACCAGCGCCCGCCCGAAAAAGTTGCGCTTGAGCGCCTGGCCGGGCCCCTGCAGGCGCATTTCGCGCTGCGCCGGGGCAAAGATCACGCGCTGCGCCGGTCTGCTCTCGGCGCGGCGCACCGCGACATGATCGCCCGAGCCGACCTCGGCATTGGCGCGCTGCAGGCCATCAAGGCGGATCAGCTCAAGCCCCTCATCCTCGGGATAAGCCGCCATAACCCGCGCCACGGTGAGGCGCTTGCCCTCGATCTCGATCACGTCGCCTTCGGTCACCCCCATGGTGGACAGCGCCGAGCGCGGCAGCCGGGCAAAGCCGTTGCCGCTTTCTTCCTGCCGCGCTGCTGCGACCTGCAACTTGATTTCCCGGACTGCGGGGGCGGTTTCAGCCATGAAGGATTCCCGTTTTGCGTTGAGCGGCAAAGCTAGGAACTGGTGGGCGCAATTGCAAACCGGCGGTGAACCGGCGGCGACCAGACCGCCCGAAACGCGCAAAAAAATGGCCGGGTCGTTTCCGACCCGGCCTTGGGAAGTTTTGGGAGAGGATGCCTGAAAGGCAGGCTCTAAATGAGGCAGGGCCGCTTATTGTGCAAGTGCGAAAAGATCATTTTATGTTGCGTAATTTGCAACAGGCGTTCAGTTTCGCGCAAGAATGGCGGACTGCCGATCCGTAGCCACACCGCCAGTACCGCCGCAAAGGCCGTGCTGTGCAGTTGCGAAGTGATCCTTGTCGCAGCGCAGCACGCGCGCGCTGCGGCTAATGCGCCATCAGCAGCGGCGGCCCCCCGTGATCATCCAGGAAATAGCGCGATACCCCGCCAAACAGCAGTTCGCGCAGCCGGCTGTGGCCGAAGGCACCCATGACCAGCAGTTCGCCGCGCAACCGGCTGACCGCGGCAGCCAGCGTTTCTTCGATCGAATCGCCCTTGATCAGTTCGTGCAGCTCACCTTTGATCCCGTGCCGTGCCAGATAACGCAGCGCATCGGTTGACGGAAACTCGGGGGCGGCTTCACTTTGCACCGTCAGCACATGCACTTCCGCGCAATCCCGCAGCAAGGTCGTGCAGGCGCGCAGCGCGGCGGCGGCCCGTTCGCTGCCATCCCAGGCGATGCAGGCCCGTCTGAGCGGAAGTTGCAGGGTCTGCCCCGGCGACATCACCAGTACCGGACAACCTGCCTCTGCCGCCAGATCGCCGGCAAAGCCGCTATCGCGCGATACGATTGCCAGATCGGCGAGCCGCGCGGCCGCAATCATGGCCTCCAGCGGCTGGATTTCGAACTGGACCACATCGAACGGCACGTCATCCGCCCCAAGGCGCCCGGCGAAGGCTTCGGCCAGGGCATCGTCGGCGGCCAGCGCCGCATCCAGCGCCTCACGCGCGACGAACGTCCCGCCATAGGGATCGACCGCCACGAACTGATCGATCGGGGTGTCGATCGCCAGGGTGACATGCCCGTCAAGGCTGCGGGCCAGGTTCATCGCGGTATCAAGCCGGGCCGCCATGCCCCTGTCACGGCCAGCCTGTACAAGAATGGAGCGCATCGTCCTTCTCCTTTTCGCGGGTCACTGTGCAGGCGGGTGACGCGCGCCGCCATGACTTGCGTCAAATGCCCGCTTCGGTCAGGGCCGCAGTGTAACACAGGAGGCCGATTTGGCAGATTCGCGATTCCAGGCGGTCATCTTCGATTTTGGCGGGGTCATTACGGCGTCGCCGTTTGAAGCGTTCAACCGGCTGGAGGATGAGCGCGGCCTGCCCACCGATTTCATCCGCCGGGTCAATGCCGCCAACCCGCATAACAATGCCTGGGCGCGGTTTGAACGGGCCGAGATCGACGCCCGGACCTTTGACGTCCTGTTCGAGGCGGAGGCCGAGGCCCTGGGCCATCCGCTGGAAGGGCGCGCGGTGCTGGCCGTCCTGTCCGGTTCGATTCGCCCGGCGATGGTCGCCGCGCTGGATACCCTGAAGGCGCAAGGGTACCGGCTGGCCTGCATCACCAACAACGTCCCGGCCGGGCACGGCGCCGGCATGGCCCGCAGCGGCGACGCCAAGGATGCCTATGAGCAGGTCTTTGCCCGGTTCGAACACACCATCGAAAGTTCCAAGGCCGGTGTGCGCAAGCCCGATCCGCGGATCTACCAGATGATGTGCGAAAAGCTGGGGCTGGAACCCGCACAGTGCATCTACCTTGATGATCTGGGGATCAACTGCAAACCTGCGGCGCAACTGGGCATGCACGCGATCAAGGTGGTGAGCGGACAGCAGGCGCTGGCGGACCTTGGGACCGTGCTGGGGCTGGACCTGCCGGGGTAAGGCTGCACCGGCGATGGGCGGTTTTCCTACATCGGGGCGGCGTGGCATAGTCAGGCTTGAAACCACACAGCCGAACGTGGTTTGGTAAAGTTGACACTCTTTCCGTGCAGACTACTCTGAAACAAAGATATTTTCTGATTTTCACATGGCCGTGGCTGTGAATGTCCGGCGTCATTGCGCTTCCATGCTTGCAAAGCGTGCAAGCAGAGCGGCGTTTGTTGCAATTGCCAGCAAAGCCCGCTTCAAATAGCCGCAGCGTTTCGTGTTTGGAGGAACCATGGCTCAGAAAATCTATCCCGATGCCGCCAGTGCCCTTGATGGACTGCTGAAAGACGGCTTGCTGATCGCCAGCGGCGGGTTCGGGCTGTGCGGAATTCCCGATCGGCTGCTGGATGCGGTTCAGGCCTCCGGGGTCAAGGATCTGACTTTCGCCTCCAACAATGCCGGGATCGACAATCAGGGCATCGGCAAGTTGCTGCGCACCCGCCAGGTCCGCAAGATGATCTCGTCCTACGTGGGTGAGAACAAGGAGTTTGAGCGTCAGTACCTGTCTGGCGAGCTGGAGGTGGAATTCTGCCCGCAAGGTACGCTGGCAGAGCGGATGCGCGCCGGCGGCGCCGGCATCCCTGGCTTCTACACCAAGACCGGGGTTGGCACGCTGGTGGCCGAAGGCAAGGAAAGCAAGCTCTTCAACGGCGAGGAATACATTCTGGAGCAAGGCATCTTTGCCGACCTGGCGCTGGTCAAGGGCTGGAAGGCCGATACCACCGGCAACGTCGTGTTCCGCAAGACGGCACGCAATTTCAATGTTCCCGCCGCCCAGTGCGGCAAGGTGTGCGTGGTCGAGGTGGAGGAGATCGTCGAGCCGGGACAGCTTGATCCCGATGCGATCCACCTCCCCGGCGTCTATGTCCAGCGGCTGATCAACGGCAGCCCCTATGACAAGCAGATTGAATTCCGCACCACGCGTGCCGCGGATGTCGGCTGATGGTTGCGGGCCGGCCCTGGCTGAATGCTGCCGGCTGGATGAGCGTGGCGGCAAGCCTGCTGCATATCGCCGTGATACTCGGCGGGCCTGACTGGTACCGGTTCTTCGGAGCCGGTGAAGGTATGGCGCAAGCCGCCGCGCGCGGATCTTGGGTGCCGGCCATGGTGACCCTGGTCATCGCCGGCGTTCTGGCCGTCTGGGCCCTGTTCGCATTCGGTGCCGCAGGGAAATTTCGCCCCTTGCCGCTAAGCCGGACCGCGCTAGTCGCAATCGCTTCGGTCCTGCTGGCGCGCGCCGCCATCGGCGCGGTGCCCTCACTGTGGGCGCCAGAACAATGGCCCACTTTCGCCTTTTGGTCGTCCGCCATTTGCCTGGTTATGGGAGCCTGCTTTGCGCTAGGCACATGGCAAGCGTGGCCACATTTGTCACAAAGGAAAGCAGTATCATGACCACCCATGATGGCCTCGCCACCGGCTGGAGCCGCGATCAGATGGCAGCCCGCGCTGCGCAGGAACTGCGCGACGGGTACTACGTCAACCTCGGGATCGGCATCCCTACGCTGGTGGCCAATCACGTGCCTGCCGGAATGACCGTGACGCTGCAAAGCGAAAACGGCATGCTCGGCATCGGTCCGTTCCCGACCGAGGATGAGATCGACGCCGACCTGATCAACGCCGGCAAGCAGACCATCAGCGAGCTGCCGCACTCGGCCTATTTTGACAGCGCCGCCAGCTTCGCGATGATCCGCGGCGGCAAGATCGATCTGACGGTGCTGGGTGCGATGGAAGTTGCCCAGAACGGCGATATTGCCAACTGGATGATCCCCGGCAAGATGATCAAGGGCATGGGCGGAGCGATGGATCTGGTCGCCGGGGTCAAGAAGATCATTGTCGTGATGGAGCACTGCGCCAAGGACGGCAGCGCCAAGTTCATTCCTGAATGTACCCTGCCGCTGACCGGTCGCAACGTGGTCGACATGATCATCACCGACCTTGCAGTATTCCAGCGGGCAGACCACACTGCACCGTTCAGGCTGATCGAACTGGCGCCCGGCGTCAGCGCCGATGAGCTCGCCGCCAAGACGACAGCGCACTATATAAGCTAGGGAGACCGCCAGATGACCATCCGAGTGCACCACCTCAAGATTTCGCGCTCGACCCGGATCATCTGGCTGATGGAAGAGCTGGGCCTGCCCTATGATCTGGTCCAGCACACCCGCGGCGCCGATTTCCGCTCGCCGCCGTCGCTGTATGATGTTCATCCGCTTGGCAAGGCTCCGGCAGTAGAGGTTGACGGCCGGGTGATGGTCGAAAGTTCGGCGATCATCGAATATATTGTCGATCGGCATGGCGGCGGCGGGCTGCTGCCCCCGGATAGCGGCCGGGCCGAATATATCGAATGGCTCCACTTTGCCGAAGGGACGCTCGGCATGCCGATGCTGATGCGGCTGCTCGGGCCGCGGCTGGGCCTGCCCGATGCAGCGCTGGGTTTCATGGATGCGGAACTAAAAAAGCAGATGGACTGGATCGAAGCGCAATTGGACGGCAAGGCATTCCTGTGCGGCGACGCGTTCACCGGTGCCGATATCAACCTGGAATACCTGTTGGAACATGCCGAACAGCTTGGCCTGCTTGCCAGCCGTCCCAATCTGACCCGCTATCTCGCCGATCTGCAGGCCCGCCCGGCTTACCGCAAGGCGATCGAGATCGGCGGTCCCGTAACCTTGCCGCGGAGCTGACAGGATGCACAACAAAGTTTGCCAGCTGACCGGTTGCGAGTTCCCGCTGTTTGCCTTCAGCCATTGCCGCGACGTGGTGGTGGCGGTCAGCAAGGCTGGCGGCTTCGGCGTGCTGGGGGCGACCCGCTTTACCCCCGATCAGCTGGAGGAGGAACTCGCCTGGATCGACGCTCATATTGATGGCGCGCCCTATGGCGTTGATGTTCTGGTTCCTGAAACGATCGACCCGCGTGTTGCCGAATTCGCCGACAATGCCAGCCGGGCAGAGGCCATTTCGGCGGAGCACCGTGCGTTTACCGCCGGGCTGCTGGGCCAGTACGGCATCCCTGTGACGGCGGATGAAGTGGTCCGGTACGAAGGCCGCGCCGGGATCACGCCGGAAAATGGCTATGCCCAGATGGAGGTTGCCTTCCGGCACCCGATCCGGCTGATCGCCAATGCGCTGGGCATCGCCCCGCCGCGGATGATTGCCGAAGGCAAGGCACGGGGCATTCCGGTCGCCGCGCTGGTCGGCGCGAAAGAACATGCGTTGCGGCAGGCCGCAGCCGGGGTTGACATCATCGTCGCCCAGGGCGGCGAAGCCGGCGGCCATTGCGGCGAAGTTTCGACACTCGTTCTGATTCCCGAAGTGGTGCGCGCATTGCAGCAGGCCGGCCACGATATCCCGGTGCTGGCTGCGGGCGGGATCATGACCGGGGCTCAGATGGCCGCAATGATGGCGGCCGGCGC
>Ga0209792_1001045_pt1 | contig 15006 bp, 12 predicted proteins | sample EBPBio142005_DNA_FD_185860 | JGI IMG/M metagenome (GOLD analysis project Ga0209792, IMG submission 185860) | Wastewater treatment Type I Accumulibacter community from EBPR Bioreactor in Madison, WI, USA - Reactor 1_6/14/2005_ DNA (SPAdes)... | ecosystem: Engineered > Bioreactor > EBPR >... | reverse complement strand
GAGACGGGCAAGCGCCTCCTCGACATGGCGGGTGTTCGAATAATTCTCGACCACGATACGGAAGCGTTTCATGGCGGCGATATATTCGCGGCGCTCGAGATAGTAGCGGCCGACCTGCATCTCCTTACCGGCGAGCTGGTCGCGGCCGTAGCGGATCTTCTGCTTGGCGTCCTCGACATATTCCGATTCGGGCCAGCGCTGGACGAGCTCGTCCATGGCCTCGATCATGCGGCGCGCCTCCTTCTGGTCCTGCGTCACGTCGCGGATCTGGCGGTAGTAGCTGAGGCCGATGATGTATTGCGCGTAGGCCGCATCCGGCGTCGAGGGATAGAGGTTCACGTAGCGCTTCGCGCCCGCGATCGCCTCGTCGTAATTGTTCTGGCGATAGTTCGAGAACGCGCCCATGACGAGCGACTTGCGGGCATATTCCGAATAGGGATGCTGGCGGTCGACGGCGTCGAACTTGCGGGTCGCCTCGCTCATGCGGCCGGCGTTCAGATTGGCCAAGCCCTGATTGTAGAGCTGGTCGGCCGGATCGGTCTCCTCGACATAGGTCGCGAGGTCGAGGTCCTTCTCGCCGAACATGCTGGAGCAGCCCGACAGCGCCACCGATGCGAGAATCGCAACCGCGGGCAGCATGGCAAGCCGCAGGCCCTTCTCTTCCGAGCGCATTGAAAACATTGGAATACTGCCTCTCCGGACGGTCCGGGCTACCCTATCAGGACCGGCTTCATAAATCATGACCGCGCCGATTGCCAACGCTTAGCCCGCCGAGTGGCGCATTTTTGTGGCGGATGTGGCCTTCCGGCTGGGTGCTGCCGTCGGCCAGGCCGAATATCAACAGCCCCCTAGATCATCCAGGGCGCGTAGACCGGGGCCGCAACGGCCACCATTTCGCTGGAACGGCCACGTCCACGGCGCGAGGCCTCGACGACCTCGAAGGCCGAACGGTCGGACAGAAGGCGGCGCAGAGCCGCCGCATTGAGGCGGTGGCCGCCGCGGAAGGAGCGGAAGCAGCCGATGAAGCGAGCGCCGGCGAGCGCCAGATCGCCCATCGCGTCGAGCGTCTTGTGGCGGACGAACTCGTCCGCATAGCGCAGGCCACCCATATTGATGACCTTGTGGTCGTCGCCGATGACGACCGAATTTTCCAGCGACGAGCCGAGCGCATAGCCCGCCGCCCACAGGCGCTCCACGTCCTTCATGAAACCGAAGGTGCGGGCGCGCGCGATGTCGGCCGCGAAACGCGCGGCGTTCAGGTCGGCGGCGTAGGACTGGCGGCCGATGGCCGGACTGTCGAACTCGATGCCGACCTCGAAGCGGGTGCCGTCATAGGGCAGGAACTCGGCCCAGGACGCGCCCGAATCGATGCGCACCGGCTTGATCACGCGGATGTAGCGGCGGCGCACGTCCTGCTGCTCGATGCCGGCCTGCTCGAAGGCGTCCACGAAGGCGGCGGCGCTGCCGTCGAGGATCGGCACTTCCGGCCCGTCGATCTCGATGAAGACATTGTCGATGCCGAGGCCCGACAGGGCGGCCATCAGGTGCTCGACGGTGGCGACGTGCAGGCCGGTCGGATCGCCGAGCACGGTGCACAGATCGGTCGCCCCGATTTCCGAGACGAGCGCGCGGATCTCGCGCTGGGAGCTGTCGTCGATGCGGCTGAAGACGACGCCGGTGTCGGGATCGGCCGAGCTGAAGTGAATGCTCACCGGCTTGCCGCTGTGGACGCCGGCGCCTGAAAGGCTGACGCGCGTCCGGAGCGTGGTCTGGAATTCCTGCAAGCTATTCCCCATCCTGTCGCCCGGGCCGGGAGGGCTTTCCGTGGAAGCGCCCGGTTCTTGTGGAAGGCATGGACCGCGGAAACGTCCCCAAATACGCCGCGATCGAGCCATGATCTGGCCGCGAACATAGTTGTTGCGCGGGGAGTCGCCAAATCACGGTTTCTTACTCCATGTTACGCCACGCATTGATCCAGCGGGATCACAACACTCTGAATTCATTAGGCTTTATTACGACTTCGGGAGGGGCGTTAACCCCTCCCGAACTGTATCGATCCGGTTACATCGGCCGTCAGTTGGCCTGGCGGCGCAGGAAGGCCGGGATGTCCAGTTCTTCATCCTGCAGCCGGGGCTGCGCGACCGGGCGGCCATGGTCGTCCAACTGGCCGCGGCGCGGCGCATAGAGCGACGGATCCTGGCTCGGCAGGCGGCGCGATTCGGCGACCGGCTGGAGCTTCGGCTCGCGCGGCTGCGCGGGCTGGAGACGGGCCGGTTCCTCTTCCTTGCGGCCGAGGCTGGAGGTGATGCGGCGGATCAGGCCGAGCGGGCCGCGCTCGTCGGGTTCCGGGGCGCGAGCGGTCTGCGCCGCTTCCATCTCGGCGCGGACGACCGGCGGGAAGTCCTCCACGCGCGGCATGCGCGCCGCCGGCTGCTGCGCAGGAGCGGCCTGCTGGACCGGCGCGGCGGCGACGGGCCGCTGGACCAGTTCCGGCTGGGCCTGGAAGATCGAGCTCTTCGGGCGGAAGACTTCGTCCTCGACCGCATGGGCGGCGGCCGGAGCGGCTTCGGCGGCGCGGATCACTTCCGCGATGGCGTCGGGCGTCTGCTGGACCGGCGCGGCGGCGACCGGAGCCGGCTGCGGCGCGGCGGCGCGGATTTCAGCCGGCGCGGCCTGCTGCGGCCGGGGCGCGGGCTTCGGCGCGATGCGGACCGGGGCGGCGGTCATGTCCATCGCGACCTTGTCGATGCCGGTGGCGACGACGGAGACGCGGATGACGCCTTCCAGTTCCTCGTCGAAGGTGGCGCCGAGGATGATGTTGGCGTCTTGGTCGACCTCCTCGCGGATGCGGGTAGCGGCCTCGTCGACCTCGAACAGGGTCATGTCACGGCCGCCGGTGATCGAGATCAGCAAGCCCTTGGCGCCCTTCATCGAGGTCTCGTCGAGCAGCGGATTGGCGATCGCGGCTTCGGCCGCGGCCATCGCCCTGCCCTCGCCGGAAGCCTCGCCGGTACCCATCATGGCCTTGCCCATCTCGCGCATCACCGAACGGACGTCGGCGAAGTCGAGGTTGATCAGGCCTTCCTTGACCATCAGGTCGGTGATGCAGGCGACGCCGGAATAGAGCACCTGGTCGGCCATCGCGAAGGCGTCGGCGAAGGTGGTCTTGTCGTTGGCGATGCGGAACAGGTTCTGGTTCGGGATGACGATGAGCGTGTCGACGCTCTTCATCAGGTCCTCGATGCCGGCATCCGCCGTCTTCATGCGGCGCTGGCCTTCGAAGTGGAACGGCTTGGTGACGACGCCGACCGTCAGGATGCCCTTCTCGCGCGCGGCGCGGGCGACCACCGGGGCCGCACCGGTGCCCGTGCCGCCGCCCATGCCGGCGGTGACGAAGCACATATGGGTGTTCGACAGATGGTCGAGTATCTCGTCGATGCACTCCTCAGCGGCAGCGCGGCCGACCTCGGGTTGCGAGCCAGCGCCGAGCCCCTCGGTGACATGCGCGCCGAGCTGGATGATGCGCTCGGCCTTCGACATGGTCAGCGCCTGCGCGTCGGTGTTCGCCACGACGAACTCGACGCCGCGCAGGCCCGCCGAAATCATGTTGTTGACGGCGTTGCCGCCGCCGCCGCCGACACCGAACACGGTGATGCGCGGCTTAAGCTCGGTGATGTCCGGCTTTTTCAGATTGATCGTCATGGTCCTCGTCCTTTGCCTCTCTGCCGTCTCGCCGCACGGCAAGCCCTGTTACGGAGCCGAAGCCCCTCTCTCAAAAACTGTCCCTGATCCACTGCGACATGCGTTGCAGCCGACCGCCCGTCCCCGTTGCCTTGACTCGCAAACCACCACTCACGCGCCTGGTCTCGAAACCCGCCACCTGCGGATAGATCATCAGACCGACCACCGCCGAGAAGGCCGGCCCCTTGGCCGCTTCCGGCAGGCCGGCAATGCCAAGCGGCCGGCCGATGCGGACATTGCGGCCGAGAATGCGGCGCGCGGCGTCCGGCAGGCCGGCAAGCTGGCTCGCGCCGCCCGTCAGGACGACGCGCTTGCCGACTGCGTTTCCGAAGCCGGATTTGTTCAGCCGGTCGCGAACCATTTCGAGCGTCTCGTCGACGCGGGCGCGGATGATGCGGGTCATCACCGCGCGGGGAATTTGCAGCGGCACGTCGCCATCCTGGCCGCCAAGAGCCGGCACAGTGACGATGTCGCGGTCGTCCGCGCCGGTCTGCAGCGCCGAGCCGTGCATGACCTTCAGGCGTTCGGCATCGTCCAGCCGCGCCGACAGGCCGCGAGCCAGATCGTGGGTCACATGCATGCCTCCGACCGGAATGGCGTCGGCGAAGACGAACTTGCCTTCGGTGAAGACCGACAGCGTGGTGGTGCCTCCGCCCATGTCGATGCAGGCGGCGCCCATTTCGGATTCGTCGTCCACCAGCGCTGCGAGCGCGCTGGCGTAGGGCGTGGCCACGCGCCGCTCGACCGAGAGGTGCGCGCGGTTGATGCAGAGTTCCAGATTGCGCAGCGGCGCGGCGTCGCCGGTCAGCACATGCATATCGACGCCGAGCGTCTCGCCGACCATGCCGCGCGGATCGCGCACGCCACGCTCACCGTCCAGCGAGAAGCCGACAGCCAGCGAATGGACGAGATCGCGGTCGGCCTTGAGCGACTGACGGGAGCCGGCGGCGAGCACGCGCTTGATGTCGGAGGCATCGACCTCATGCCCGCCGAGATTGATCGATGCCTGGAAGGTCTCGCTCTTGAGGCGGCCGGCCGAAACATTGACGATCAGGGATTCAACCGTCAGCCCGGCCATGCGCTCGGCCGCGTCGACAGCTAGGCGGATAGCCTGCTCGGCCTTGTCGAGATCGACGATGACGCCCGACTTCACGCCTTGCGATTTCTGGTGACCGATGCCGATGACCTGGATCTGATGGGTACGGCCAGGCAGGCGCGCGGTCTCCTCGCGCGGCCTGAGCTTGGCGATGACGCAGCACACCTTGCTCGACCCGATGTCGAGCACGGTGACGATCGACGCCTTGCGCGCCGGGCTGGTGGTGGAGGCGCCGAGCCAGCTCATATCTTCTTCCCCGCGGCGCCGGATTTCTTCTTCATGTCCTTCAGCGCCGCCTCGCGGCGGGTGACGGCCTCGGGCGTCAGCTTGACGACGATGCGGTCTTCCAGCCGCATGTCGACGGCGGCGAGGTCGCGCGACAGCAGGCCCTGCTCCGCGTCGAGCGCGACAACCTCGGCGATCGCCGCGTCCTCGCCGAATTCCGGCAGGCGCACTGTCACGCCGTTTTCAAGCTTCAGGTCCCAGCGACGGTCGGCGACGCGGATGAAGGCCCGGATGCGCGACGACAGCTCAGGCGTTTTCGCGATGCGCTGCGTGAACTCGGAAGCCCGGTCGTTGGCGCCAGCCCCGATGAAGAAGGGCAGCGTTGCGTAACGGTCGTGGTTGAAGGCGACGATGATCTTGCCGTTGCGATCGATGAGCGACAGTTCACGCCCGTGCTGCCAGATGGCGAGCGGCTTCTTCTCGGCGATCGAAATCTCGACCGCATCGGGATAGATCTTGCGGACGGACACGCGCTCGACCCAGGGCAGTTCGGCGATGCGCTGGCGCGCCGCTTCCGCATCGAAGCCGATCAGCGAGGTCCAGCCGTCGAGCTGGAGCTTTTCAAGCACGTCGATCTCGGATGTTTCCTTGTTGCCCGCCATGCGGACATCCTCGATGGCGAAGCCGCTGCGCGCGGTGATCGCCTGGACGACCGCGTCGGTGTGGCCGCCGAGGACCATGCCGTAGAGGCCGGCCGCGCCGAGATAGGCGGCGCTCAGGATCGTCGCGGCATAGCGCGGCGCAGCGACGTCGCCAGCCATGACGCGATGCAGGAAGCGCGCGGGCTTGCGCAGCAGCTTGGGCAGGACGAACGCCTCGCGCGCGGGCGCGGCGATGCCGGCCGCGTCACGCGCGCCCCTCAGCCTGCCCGATCCCGACTTCAACGCGAACACGAAGCGTCCTCCACCATCCAACTCAGAAGCTCACCGAAGTCGTGGCCAGCTTCCTGGGCGATCTCGGGCACAAGCGACGTCGGCGTCATGCCCGGCTGCGTGTTCACTTCAAGCCAGACGACCTCGCCATTTTCCGAATGGCGGTCGTCGTAGCGGAAGTCAGAACGGGACACTCCCCGGCAGCCGATTGCTTGATGAGCCTTCAGCGCCAGTGTCTGAATCTTTTGGTAAATATTCGGTAAAATTTTAGCAGGTATTTCGTGTTTTGATCCGCCCTTCACATATTTCGAATCGTAGTCGTAGAAGGCGTGGCCGACCGGGATGATTTCGCAGACGCCGAGCGCCACATCGCCCATCACGGCGCAGGTCAGCTCTCGGCCATGAACGAAGCGCTCGACCATGACGGTGTCGCCGTAGCGCCAGTCCGTTGAGCCGATGACCTGCGGCGGGTGCGACTGGTCTTCCTTGACGATGACGACGCCGAAACTGGAGCCTTCGCTGACGGGTTTCACCACATAGGGCGGCTTCATCGGATGCTTGTCGGCAATAACGAAGCGGCTCATCACCCGCGATTCCGCGACCGGAATGCCGACCGCCTTGGCGACGCGCTTGGCCTGCTCCTTGTTCATGGCGAGCGCGGAAGCCAGCACGCCCGAATGGGTGTAGGGAATTTCGAGATATTCCAGGATGCCCTGGATCGTGCCGTCCTCGCCGAACGGTCCGTGCAGGGCGTTGAAGGCGACATCCGGTTTCAGCTCCGCCAACACGGCGGCCACATCGCGCCCGACATCGACCCGCGTCACCCTGTAGCCGCTCTTTTCGAGCTGGTCGGCGCAGGCTTTTCCGGATGACAGCGAGACAGGCCTCTCCGAAGAGAAACCGCCCATCAGAACTGCCACATGCTTGGAACTCATACCCCGAAAGTCCCCTTTTCGCTCGGGTTGCGACGGCGTTTCAGGATTCAGAGTCCGAGTCCTCCGGCGGTTGCCCACCCCCAGACGGAAGACGCGGCGACGCGTTGAAACGACTCAAATCAGGAAACGCTGGGGACAAGGAATCAGAAGCGGGATTCGCTGACAAGCCGGTAAATCGAGCGGGCCGATTTTCTTGGGCGCGCTATGGCGTTTTTGACTCTGCGGCAGTGTCGGAGCGCGATAGACTGACCCGGAAAGCGGAGACCTTCATGCGCATTCCGATGTCGATCGTGCTGATGATGGCTGCCTGGCCGGCGCAGGCGCAAAACCTGCCGGCCTGCGCGCGCACCGGATCGAACTCGGTCATGTTCAACGGCCATCCGGTCCTGAGGCTGAGCGACGTCGCAGCCTGTCCGCCGGACTCCTACTCGATCGTGCAGGGCATGATCATCGAGGGCGAGCCGATGGTTCAGTTCAATCCCGTCGGCAAGGACTGCGTGGCCGGCGCGAGCCCGAACGTCATCGTCAACGGTCAGGCCGCAACCCGCGCCGGAGATGTCGTCTGCCCGGCGAAATGAGGGGCGACGCCTCCGCAGCCCTCAGAGTAACTGCCCGAGGAACTCGTCCACTTCGTGGCCGGGCTTGAAGCGGCCGAGCCGCTTGATCTCCCATTCGAGGCGGATGCCGGAATTTTCGAGCACCCGGGCGCGCACGGTTTCGCCAAGGAATTCAAGATCGTAGCCGGTCGCGTTGCCGATGTTGATCATGAAGTTGCAATGCATGGGGCTCATCTGCGCACCGCCGATCTGCAGGCCGCGGCAGCCGGCGCTGTCGATCTCCTTCCAGGCGGACGTGCCGGGCGGGTTCTTGAAGGTCGAGCCGCCGGTCTTCTCCTTGATCGGCTGCACCGTCTCGCGGTGATGCTGCACGGCGTCCATCGCCGCCTTGATCTCGTCCTTGCCCGACGGTTCGCCCTCGAATTCGGCGAAGGTGAAGACAAGATCCTTCGGCGCGGAGGAATGGCGGTAGGCATAACCCATGTCGGCATTCGACAGGACGTGAAGCTCGCCCTTGCGGTCGATGGCGCGCACCGAGACCACGCGTTCGCGCGTCTCGACACCGTTGGCGCCGGCGTTCATGCGCAGCGCCCCGCCGATGGCTCCGGGAATGCCGTGGTAGAAATGGAAACCGCCGAGACCGGCGTCGAGCGCCAGCGCCGCGACGCGTTTGTCGGGACAGGCCGCGCCGGCGCGGATGCGGTTCGGCGCAACGAGCGACGCCTCGCCGAACCCCTTTGCGGAGAGGCGGATGACGAAGCCTGGAATGCCGCCCTCGCGCACCAGCAGATTGGAGCCGACGCCGACGACCATGACCGGTACATCCTCCGGCACGGCGCGCATGAAAGCGGAAAGGTCTTCCTCGTCGGCGGGCTGGAACATGACCTCTGCCACGCCCCCGGCGCGGAACCAGGTGACCTTGTCCATCTCGGCGTTCGGGGTCAGGCGACCGCGCAGACCCGCGAGCGGTCCCTCAAGACGCTTCAGGAGGTCAGCGCCGTTCATACGCCCGCGCCATTCCCACCGCCGGAGGCCAGTTCCTTCGGCAGCGCATAGGCCCATTGGGTGATGTTGCCGGCGCCGAGGAAGACGACATAGTCGGACGGTTTCGCCAAGCCGCGCACGATGGGCGCGATGTCGGCGGCGCTGCCGATATGGCGCGCGTCGCGATGGCCGCCGGACCGGATGCGGGACACCAGCGTATCGGACGACACGCCGTCGATCGGGTCCTCGCCCGCCGCGTAGACCGGCGCGACCATGACCGTGTCGGCATCGTTGAAGCAGGAGGCGAAATCGTCGAACAGGTCGCGCAGGCGCGTGTAGCGATGCGGCTGGGCGATGGCGATGACACGGCCCTTGGTGGACTCGCGCGCGGCCTTCAGCACGGCCCGGATTTCCACAGGGTGATGGCCGTAATCGTCGAAAATCTCGACGCCATGCCACGAGCCGGTATGGGTGAAGCGGCGCTTGACGCCGCCGAAGGAGGCGAGACCCGCCTTGATGGCGTTCTCGCCGATGCCAAGCTCATGCGCGACGGCGATGGCGGCGGTGGCGTTGGAGACATTATGGCGGCCGGGCATCGGGAGGCGCAGATCGGCGAGCTTCAGGACCTTGCCGGTCTTGCGGTCACGGATGGTGACATCGAACAGCGATGCCGCGCCATCCATGCGGTGGTTCTCGAACCGCACGTCGGCCTGCGGGTTCTCGCCATAGGTGATGACGCGGCGGTCCTCGATGCGGCTGACCAGCGCCTGCACCTCGGGATGATCGATGCACATGACGCCGAAGCCGTAGAACGGCACGCTCTCGACGAACAGGCGGAAGGCGTCGCGCACCCGGTCGAACGAGCCGTAATGGTCGAGATGTTCGGGATCGATATTGGTGACGATGGCGATGTCGGCCGGGAGCTTCAGGAAGGTGCCGTCGCTCTCGTCGGCCTCGACCACCATCCAGTCGCCGCCGCCCATGCGAGCGTTCGTGCCGTAGGCGTTGATGATGCCGCCATTGACGACGGTCGGGTCGAGCCCGCCGGCTTCCAGCAGGGTCGCGACCATCGAGGTGGTGGTGGTCTTGCCATGCGTGCCGCCGATGGCGATGGCCTGGCGGAAGCGCATCAGCTCGGCCAGCATTTCGGCGCGGCGCACGATGGGCAGCAGTTTTTCGCGGGCTGCGGCGAGCTCGGGATTGGATTTCTTGATCGCGGTCGAGACGACGACGACCTCGGCCTTGCCGAGGTTTTCGGCCTTGTGGCCGACGAAGCATTCGATGCCCTTGTCGCGCAGGCGCTGGACGTTGGCGCTGTCGGCCTGGTCGGAGCCCTGCACCCGGTAGCCCAGATTGTGCAGCACCTCGGCGATGCCGCTCATGCCGATGCCGCCGATGCCGATGAAATGCACCAGTCCGATGGAGTGCGGCATCTTCATGCGCGGGCGGTTCCCTTGTAGGCGGAAATGGTCATGCCCGAGGCAATAGCCTCTGTCAGGTCGGCGAGCAACTCGGTGGCGTTCGGCATGCCGGAGGATTTGGCCGCGGCCGCCATGGAGGAGCCGAGTTCCGGCCGCGTCATGAAATCGGCGAGCTTGGCCGCGAGCACGGCCGGCGTCAGCGTCGACTGCGGCTGCACCTCAGCTCCGCCGGCCTTGGCCAGCGCCGCCGCATTGGCCGCCTGGTCGTGATCGAGCGCATGCGGATACGGCACCAGGATGGCGGGGCGGCCGATCACGGAAATCTCGGCCACCGTCGAGGCTCCCGAACGCGAAATGACAAGATGAGCTTTCGCCATGCGCTGGGCCATATCCCCGAAGAAGGGCGATATCTCGGCACCGACGCCAAGCTTGTCGTACGCCGCGCGGACCGCCGCCTCGTCGTCCTTGCGCGCCTGCTGCACGACGCGAAGGCGTTTGCGCAAGTCTTCGGAAAGACTCGCGATTGCAGCGGGAATGGCCTCGGAGAAGAACTGCGCGCCCTGGCTGCCGCCGAAGACAAGCAGGTTGAACACGTCGCCCGGGTCGGACTGCGCATAATCAACCTTCGCGGCTTTCAGCACGGCGGGCCGGACGGGATTGCCCGTCACGACGGTCTTCACCGGAACCGACGATGTCGCCTCGGTCAGAAATCCGCCCGCGACAGCGGTCACGCGGGCGGCCAGCGCCTTGTTGGCGCGGCCCATGACGGCGTTCTGCTCGTGGATCAGGGTCGGCACGCCGCGCCGCGTCGCGGCGTAGAGCGGCGGCAATGTCGGATAGCCGCCGAAGCCGACGACGGCTTTCGGCTTGATGTCGCGGATGATCGCCGACGCCTGCCTCACACCTTGCCAGATGCGCCAGAAGGTTCGCGCCAGCGCGATCGGATTGCGCCCGCCGATGGTGGCCGAGCGGATCGGGTGGATATTCGTCGCCGGGAAACTGCCGGCAAACCGTTCGGCGCGATCGTCGGTCGCGAGCTGAATCTCCCAGCCGCGCCGCGTCAGCTCATGCGCCAGCGCCTCGGCGGGAAACACATGACCGCCCGTGCCGCCCGCGGACAGCAGGATAACGCCCTTCGCCATCCCCTACTCCGCGGCGACGATATGGCCGGCGCGGAAGGCCACGTCGCCTGAACGCCTGACCTGCGGCCGCTTGCGCGTCAGCGCCAGAACCATGCCCATCGAAATCGCCATCGCGATCAGGGACGAGCCGCCATAGGAGATGAAAGGCAGCGTCATGCCCTTGGCCGGCAGGAGCTGGAGGTTCACGCCGATATTGATGATCGATTGCAGGCCGAACAGGATGACGAGGCCGGCGACGGAGAAGCGGGTGAAATCGTCCTGCTCCTTCAGCGCGAAGAGCAGGCCGCGCAGCACGATGAAACCGAAGATGCCGACCAGCAGCATGCACAGCACGATGCCGAACTCCTCGCCGGCGACGGAGAAGATGAAGTCGGTGTGGCTGTCGGGCAGGATCTTCTTGCCGGTGCCCTCGCCCGGCCCGAGGCCGAACCACGAACCCCGGATGATCGCGTCGAGCGCCGTATCGGTCTGGAAATTGCCTGTGCTGTCGCTGGCCAGAAAACTGTCGATGCGGCGAGCGACGTGGTCGAACTCATAATAGGCGGCCACAGCGCCGCCCGCGCCGATTCCGCCCAGCGCAAATATCCATTTCCATGACAGGCCGGCCATGAAGAACATGGCGCCCCAGGTGGCGGTGATGAGCATGGTCTGGCCGAGATCGGGCTGCGCGACGAGCAGCGTGACGACGAGGCCGAGCAGGATCATGGCGAAGAGATTGCCGGGAATATCGGGCTGGCGCGCATGTTCGGCGAACAGCCAGGCGCAGACGACGACGAAGGCGGGCTTCAGGAATTCCGACGGCTGCAGGGAGACGCCGGCAAGCGATATCCAGCGGCGCGACCCCTTCACCTCGACGCCGACGAACAGCGTCAGGATCATTGCGACGATGCCGAGGACAAGCATGACCATCGCCATGCGCCTGACCTGGCGCGGACTGAGGAAGGAGACGCCGAGCATGACCGCGACCGCCGGCAGCATGAAGATGATCTGGCGGGTGACGAAATGGAATTCCTCCAGCCCGATGCGTTCGGCCACCGCCGGGCTGGCCGCAAAGGACAGCACGATGCCCAGCACCATCAGCGCGAAGAAGGCGGCGAGGAACCACCGATCGACGGTCCACCACCAGTTGGAGACAAGCCCTCTGTCGGTACGACTGTTCATGTAGACCCTCCGATGGGCTCGATGCCGTCGAGCGCGAGCACGGCGGCGCGGAACGCCTCGCCCCTCACCTCGAAATTCTTGAACTGGTCGAAACTGGCGCAGGCGGGCGACAGCAGCACGACCGTCTCGCCGGTTTCGTCCTTCGCCGCGTCGTCGGCGGCATGGGCGACGGCGGCAGCCAGCGTACCGGAAATCTCGTAAGGCACGGCCTCGCCCAGCGTGGCGGAAAAGGCAGGCGCGGCCTCGCCGATCAGATAGGCCTTGGCGATGCGCGGGAAGAACGACCGCAGCGGCTCGATGCCGCCTTCCTTGGCCAGTCCGCCCGCGATCCAGTAGATGCGCGGGAAGCTCGATAGCGCAGGGGCGGCGGCATCCGCATTGGTCGCCTTGGAATCGTTGACGAACAGCACGTCGCCCTTGCGGCCGACCTGCTGCATGCGGTGGGCAAGACCCGGAAAACTGTCGAGGCCGGGCTGGATCTGTTTCAGCGGCAGGCCGACGCGCAGGCAGGCGGCGATCGCCGCGAGCGCGTTCTGGGCATTGTGCTGGCCGCGCAGCGAGCCGACGCCGTCGAGCGTCGCGATGCGCGTATAGGCGCCGTGCTCGGCTTTCATCAAATTCATCCCGTCGGCGAAATAGCCGTCCGGAATGGCGAGGCGCTTGGATATGCGGACGACGTCGTGGCCGGTCTTTTCGAGCCGGTCGGCGATCTGCGCGCAATGAATGTCGTCAACCGCGATGATCGCCGTCTCGCTGCCCGCCACCAGCCGCTCCTTGATCGCGCCGTAGTGCTGCATCGTGCCGTGCCGGTCGAGATGGTCCGGCGTCAGGTTGAGCAGCACGCCGGCGGTCGGGTTCAGCGAGGGCGCAAGGTCGATCTGGTAGGACGAGCACTCGACGACGTAGTGGCGGCCGGCGGCCAGCGGGTCGAGCGTCATCACGGCGCGGCCGATATTGCCACCCATCTGCGTGTCGAGTCCCGCAGACGACAGCATGTGCGCGGTCAGCGCCGTGGTGGTGGACTTGCCGTTGGTGCCGGTGATGGCGATAAACGGCGCATTGGGCGCGACCGCCCGGCGCTCGCGTGAAAACAGTTCGACGTCGCCGATGATCTCGACGCCGGCCGCGCGCGCAAGGTCGACCGACCAGTGCGGCTTGGGATGGGTCAGGGGAACGCCGGGCGACAGGACGAAGGAGGCGAAACCCGACCAGTCGGCCTGGCGCAGATCAGCCACCGGGACGTGCTCGGCGCGCGCGCGCGCGACGCTTTCGGGATTGTCGTCCCAGGCGAGCACGTCGGCGCCGCCGAGCAGCAGGGCGCGCGCCGTGGCGAGGCCCGAGCCGCCGAGGCCGAACAGCGCGACCTTCCTGCCTGAAAATGTGGTGGCGGGGATCATCTCAGCTTCAACGTCGACAGGCCGATCAGCGCCAGGATGACGGCGATGATCCAGAAGCGGATCACGACCTGGCTTTCCGTCCAGCCGAGTTTTTCGAAATGGTGGTGGATCGGGGCCATCAGGAAGACGCGCTTGCCCGTCATCTTGAAATAGCCGACCTGGATGATGACGCTCATGGCCTCCATCACGAACAGGCCGCCAATGATCGCCAGCACGATCTCGTGCTTGGTGGCGACCGCGATCGAGCCGATCAGGCCGCCGAGCGCCAGCGAACCCGTGTCGCCCATGAAGATGGCGGCCGGCGGAGCGTTGAACCACAGGAAGCCGAGCCCCGCGCCGATGACCGCGCCGAGCACGACGGCGAGTTCGCCGGTGCCGGGCGTGAAGTGGATTTGCAGGTAGTCGGCGAACACCGCATTGCCCGCGAGGTAGGCGATGACGCCGAAGGACGCGGCCGCGATCATCACCGGCACGATCGCCAGTCCGTCGAGGCCGTCGGTCAGGTTTACCGCGTTGCCCGCGCCGACCATGACGACCGCGCCGAAGGGAATGAAGAACCAGCCGAGATTGATGATGAAATCCTTGATGAAGGGAAAGGTGAGCGAGGACGAGAACGGCGCCTGGCCGGCGCGCATGATGAGGTAGGCGGCGATGCCGGCGACGATGAACTCGATGGCGAGGCGCACCTTGCCGGAGACGCCGAGATGCGACTGCTTCGTCACCTTCATGTAGTCATCGTAGAAGCCGATCGCGCCGAAGCAGACCGTCACGAACAGCACGACCCAGACATAGACGCTGGACAGGTTCGCCCACAGCAGCGACGAGCCAAGAATGCCGGTCATGATCATCAGGCCGCCCATGGTCGGGGTGCCGGCCTTCTTGAAATGGGTCTGCGGCCCGTCGGCGCGGATGGGCTGGCCCTTGCCCTGTCTCACCCGCAGCGAGTTGATGATGGTCGGCCCGAACATGAACACGAGCAGCGCCGCTGTGATCAGCGCGCCGCCGACCCGGAAGGTGATGTAGCGGAAGACGTTGAACGCCGAGATGTGTTCGGCGAACTCGGCCAGCAGGATCAGCATGTGGTCTCGGTCCTCATTGGTCCTGCGCTCAGGCGGTCTTCTGGCTCTCGGCCGGGAACTTCTTCAGGATCGCATCGACCAGCTTGGAAAAGCCGATGCCTTTCGACGACTTCACCATGACGACGTCGCCGGGCTTGAGCGCGCCCAGCAGCACGGGCTTCAGCGCCTCCACGTCCGGCAAATGGCCGGCGAGGCGCTGAGGCGGCAAGGCGGCTGCAAGCGCGGCCATTTCGGGTCCACCCAGATAGACGGCATCGATCTTCGTCGGCTCGATCATACTCGCCAAGCTGGCGTGGAGCTTGGCGGAGTGTGCGCCGAGCTCAAGCATGTCGCCGA
>Ga0209792_1001043_pt1 | contig 15034 bp, 14 predicted proteins | sample EBPBio142005_DNA_FD_185860 | JGI IMG/M metagenome (GOLD analysis project Ga0209792, IMG submission 185860) | Wastewater treatment Type I Accumulibacter community from EBPR Bioreactor in Madison, WI, USA - Reactor 1_6/14/2005_ DNA (SPAdes)... | ecosystem: Engineered > Bioreactor > EBPR >... | reverse complement strand
TCGCCATGCGAGAGCCGTTTTCGTTGTCTTTTCCGTAGTGCGCCTGGGGACCCGAAAGCGGGGCTACGTGACCAATTCTCACCACTTCCTGAGCGGCGGATACGCTGGCGATCGCTGCGATCGCAGCGGCTACGGTCAGTTTCAACTTCAATTGCATATGGATCTCCAAATAAGAAAACGCTGGAATTTCTTGTGATGTCCAACGCGTGGAAACATATCGCAATTTTTGGCTTGTCCGACTAGGGAACACGAGAAAGAGTCGAAAATCGATACAGGGATATACCCGGTCAACGCGTCAATTCTGACGATCACCGTCAGCGAGTTCGTCGGCAACGGCTTCATACACGGCGTGCCGCACGACCGACTCCACCTCTTCACGCAGGCGCGGAACCATGGAGCGGGTTTGCTCCTGCACCACGAGCGCAATGGCTTCGCGCAGGCGCTGATCGAGGACCAGATCCACACGCTGCATAAGCCGGTGCACCACATATTCTTCGATACCTGCAGGCAGGTCGCCAGTTGCAGTGCCCACCGCAGGCTCGGCGTCTGGGCGCTCTGATGCAATGGCCGATTCTTGCGCTGGCGACGTCTCCGCGGCCTTCGCTACCATAAGCTGCGCGGCCTCGGGCAGATGCACCACATCGGTGAGAGTGGGGACGAACCGCGGCGGTTTCCTGGGCGTCAGAGTCATTTATGCGTTCTCCCGCAACACCAGGTCGTGCCGAACAATGGTGTGGCCCTGCCCAGCGTAGTGACGCCACCGCGCGCGCGCGTGGCCGCGGTCTGTCTCATCGGACTGGCTGACCACCTCCACCAGCCTGGCGTAGCGCTGGTAAGCCTGCGGCACCTGATCGCCCACATTCACCAGCAAGTCCCGCCCATCGCATGCACCCGGGTCGGTCGTCAGCAGAACGGGACTGGCCTGGCGCATCTGTTCATCCGCATCGACCAGGCAATGGGCCACAAAGTCCGTCGGCCCCATGGCCCAGAGCATGCGGTCGAGGCGCTGCAGGTCCTGACCGCTTCCGACGATCACCACGCGTGCATCCTGGCGCACAGCCTTGCGCGCAAGCCGGCAGACATAGGCGAGCTTGTCAGGCGCATTGAAATGAAATGCCACCTCGGTCATTGCGGCCCCATCTTCCTGCCCGGCGATCAGGCCGCACGCGCGCGCCTGGGCGCTGGGGATTTAGGTTGGGTGGTCTTTGCAGCGCCCGCCATGTCAAGCAGGTAGTGCAGCAGCAGGCCCACAGGCCGGCCCGTGGCACCCTTGGCCGTACCGCCCTTCCAGGCAGTGCCTGCAATATCGAGGTGCGCCCAGGGAATGTCGCCAACAAAGCGCTGCAGGAATTTTGCCGCCGTGATGGAGCCACCGGCGCGCCCGGCCACGTTGGCCACGTCGGCGAAGTTGCTCTTGAGTCCCTCGGCATAGTCATCATCGAGCGGCATGCGCCAGCAGGGATCCAGGGCCGCCTCGCCCGCGGCCAGCAGGCGCGCTGCCAGCGCATCGTCGGAGGCAAACAGGCCGCTGCGCAGCCCGCCCAGGGCGATCACGCAGGCACCCGTGAGCGTGGCGATGTCAATCATGGCGGCGGGCTTGAAGCGTGCCGCGTAGGTCAGCGCGTCGCACAGCACCAGGCGCCCTTCGGCGTCGGTGTTCAGTATCTCTATGGTCTGGCCGCTCATGCTCGTGACCACATCGCCGGGTTTGACGGCCTTGCCATCGGGCATGTTTTCGCAGGCAGGAATCAGGCCCACGACGTTGATCGCGGGCTTGAGCTCAGCCAGCGCGCGGAACACCCCGAGCACGCTGGCCGCGCCGCCCATGTCGAACTTCATCTCGTCCATCTCGGCCGCGGGCTTGAGCGAAATGCCGCCCGTGTCAAATGTGATGCCCTTGCCCACCAGCACGACCGGGGCCTGCGAGCGCGGCGCGCCGTCATAGCGCAGCTCGATGAAACGCAGCGGCTGCTCCGAGCCCTGGGCCACGGCCAGAAACGCGCCCATACCCCATTTGGCCACCTGGGCCGGGCCGTGCAGCTTGCACTGGATGCCCGCATGCTTGGCCAGTGCCTTGGCCGCATCGCCGATCAGCGTGGGCGTGGCGTGGTTTGCGGGGCGGTTGGCCCATTCGCGCGCGTACTCGGCGCCGGTTGCCACGGCCGCGGCGGTTGCGAATTCGGCACGTGCCTGGGCGGCGTCTGCAACGCCCAGGGTCACGCGCGACAGTGCCCGTGGCTCTGCCTTGGATTTGGTGGCGGTGTAGGTGTAGCTGGCATCGGCCATGGCGCGCACCGCGGCGCCGACTGCGCCGGTCTCGCAGTCCATAGCGAACACCAGCGCTGCGCGCTTGATGGCCGGGGCCTTGACCAGGGCAGCCAATGCCTGCACCGCCTGGCGCACGGCCTGGGCACTGCCCTTGCCACAGCCCAGCAGCACCAGCCTGCGCGCTGCAACGCCCGCGGGCGCATACAAGGACAAGAGCTTGCCGGGCTTGGTCTCCAGGTCCCCCTCCTTGATGGCTGCAGCGATCAGCGCGGACAGCGCATCGGACTGCGGCTTGAAGCCTTCGGGCACCAGCAGCACCAGCAAATCACATTTGTGCAAAGCCGCTGCGGCCAGCGAAAGCGTCTTCAGTTCGAAGTTCATAATCGGCGTTTTCCTTCAAGAGCGTGCTACGCGCCTTTGCGTGCCTGCGCAAAAGCGACAACAGGCCTCTCGCCAATGTTATTCGATTCATCCATTCGCAAAGAGCTGGCCCGCAGCTTTGGCGCGACCGTGGTGGTGCTCATCACCGTCGTCATGACCATGATGCTGATACGCACGCTGGGACAGGCCTCGCGCGGCAACGTGGCGCCGGCGGACGTGATGCTGGTGATGGGGTTCACGGTACTCGGGCAACTGCCCACCATACTCAGCCTGAGCCTGTTCATCACCGTCGTCGGCACGCTCTCGCGCATGTACCGTGACAGCGAGATGGTGATCTGGTTTGCCGCCGGACGCGGACTGGTGAGCCTGCTGGCGCCGCTGCTGCGCTTTTCCTGGCCGGTCATGCTGTCGATTGCCGCACTGTCGCTGGTGGTCTGGCCCTGGGCCAACCGGCAGATTCAGGAGCTCAGAACCCAGTATGAGCAGCGCAGCGACGTCGATCGCGTTGCGCCCGGCGAGTTTCAGGAGTCTTCCAACGGCTCGCGCGTGTTCTTCATCGACAAGGACACGCCCAACGCCAACGCTGCCAACAACGTCTTCATCGCCACGCGTGAAGAACACCGCGAAACCGTGACCTCGGCGCAGAGCGCAAAGCTGGAGATCCGCAACGGCGAACGCATGGTGCTGCTGCACAACGGCCAGCGGCTGGAAACCATGCTGGACAAGCCCGGGCTGCGCATCAGCGAATTTGCCGAATACGGCACGCTGATCGGTGGCGGGCCGCAGGGCGCAATGGATGCCAACAGCATCAAGACACGCGATACCTGGGACTTGGCACGCGACCCGCAGTCGCAGTCACAGGCCGAGGTAGGTTGGCGCCTGGGCATGGCGCTGGCCGCGCTCAACTTCATCGTGCTCGGCCTGGCGGTGGCCATCGTCAATCCACGGGCGCACCGCAGCAGCAGCCTGGTGATGGCCTTGTTTGCCTTCATGGTGTACTACAACCTCATGACCCTGGGCCAGGCCTGGGTCGGCGCGGGCCGGGTGGGCATGCTGCCCTTCATGCTGGGCCTGCATGGCGGCACGCTGGCGCTCGGCCTGTTGCTGCTCACGGCGCGCCATAACCACTGGTCGCTGCGCGCTTTGCTGCCGCGCAAGGGGGTTGCGTGAAAACCATCCGCCGCTTCATCTACCGCGAGGTCATCGTCAGCGTGGCCTTTGTCACGCTGGCCTTCCTGGCGCTGTTCTTCTTCTTCGACTTGGTCGACGAGCTGCGCTGGACCGGGCGTGCCGGCCTCAATTACCAGCTCTCGCAGGCGCTGCTGTTCGTGGCCCTGGGCCTGCCGCAACACCTCTATGAGCTGCTGCCCATCACCGTTTTGATAGGCACCATCTTTGTCATGGCGCGGCTGGCGCAAAGCTCCGAGTTCACCATCATGCGCACCAGCGGCCTGGGGCCATGGCGGGCATTGAGCACGCTGCTGCTGCTGGGCTGCGCATTCGTCGCCATGACGTTCGCCATCGGTGACTACCTGGCTCCCACGAGCGAACGCGCCGCCGCCCTGGTCAGGGCGCGCGGGCTGGGTCAGATCAGCACGGGTGCTACGGGGGCCTGGCTCAAGGAGCGCCAGGGCGATCATTCCTTTGCCGTGAATGTGCGCGCCATCGATCCCAACGGCCATATGCGCGGCGTGCGTGTGTTCGAGTTTGACGAGCGGGGGCGCGTGGCCTCCACCACCACGGCCGAGCAGGCGCGGTTTGCCACGGACGCCGAAGCCTGGGATCTGCAGCAGGTGCAGCGCACCGTGTTCGACCAGCAGCCCAATGGCGACATGCGCGTCGCGCGCCTGCAGGAGCCAAGCATGCAATGGCCCACGCGCATCAGCGCCGACATGGTGGCGGCATCGGTGCTCAAGCCCGACAAGATGGCCACCATCGACCTGTTTCACTACATCCGCCACCTGGAGGCCAACGGCCAGGCGGCCCAACGCTACGAGATCGAGTTCTGGCGCAAGGTGTTCTACCCCTTGAGCTGCCTGGTGATGGTGGTGCTGTCCCTGCCCTTTGCCTATCTGCACTTCCGCTCGGGCGGCATTGCCGGCTATGTGTTCGGCGGCGTCATGGCGGGCATCAGCTTCTTTCTGCTCAACAACGTGTTCGGCTTTGCGGGCAACCTGCAGAACTGGTCGCCCTGGCTCACTGCGGCGGCGCCGGGCTTGATCTACTCGGTGCTGTCACTGGCGGCCTTCGGCTGGCTGGTGCTGCGGCGCTAGCCATTTTTCAAGATTTTTTGCCGTCAAACGCTTATGCAGCAAGCGCAAGTAGCTATTGTTTTGTTGGCACACGGCTCGCGCGACCCGCTGTGGCGCCAGCCCATCGAGGCCGTGGCCGCAAGCATCCAGGCCCGCCAGCCGGATCTGGCCGTGCGCTGCGCCTACCTGGAGCTGTGCGAGCCCGGCCTGCCCGCAGCGCTGGACGATCTCGCCGCCCTGGGCGCCGCACGCATCAGCATCGTGCCCTTGTTCCTGGGCTCCGGCCGCCATGTACGCGACGATCTGCCGCGCCAGGTGCAGGCGCTGGCACTGGCGCACCCGCAGGTCGAGCTGCGCCTGCAGCCACCCATGGGCGAGAACGAGCGCGTCACCGCACTGATGGCCGACATTGCCGCCCAAACCGTTAGATGAATGAAGCATAATAACGGTACTTTTTAGCCGTTATTTGATATGAACTTACACCAGTTTCGCTTCGTTCAGGAGGCCGCACGCCGCAACCTCAACCTGACCGAAGCCGCCAAGGCACTGCACACCTCGCAGCCCGGTGTCTCCAAGGCCATCATCGAACTGGAGGACGAACTCGGCGTGGACATCTTTGCGCGCCATGGCAAGCGCCTCAAGCGCGTCACCGAGCCGGGCCTGCATGTGCTCAAGAGCATAGAAATCATCATGCGCGAGGTGGGCAACTTGAAGCGCATTGGCGAGCAGTTCAGCGCGCAGGACAGCGGCACCCTGGCCATTGCCACCACCCACACCCAGGCGCGCTACGTGCTGCCCCTGCCCGTGGCCCGGCTGCGCGAGGCCTACCCCAAGGTGAACATCAGCCTGCACCAGGCCACGCCGCACGAGGTGGCGCGCATGGTGATCGACGAGGTGGTGGAGATCGGCATGGCCACCGAGTCGCTGGCCGACTACCCCGACCTCGTCACCCTGCCCTGCTATGAGTGGCAGCATGTGCTGGTGCTGCCGCCCAGCCACCCGCTGGCGCAGAAGGAGCGCATAGGCCTGGAGGACATCGCGCACGAGTCGCTCATCACCTATCACCCCTCGTTCACAGGTAGAGGCAAGATCGACCAGGCCTTTGCCACGCGCAAGCTGCAACCGCGCATCGTGCTCGAAGCCATCGATTCCGACGTCATCAAGACCTATGTGCGCCTGGGGCTGGGCATAGGCATAGTCGCCGAGATGGCCATGCGCGAGGACCCGCTGGGCGACCTGGTGGTGCGCCCCGTGGGCCATCTGTTCGGCCAGAGCGTGGCGCGCGTGGCCTTCAAGCGCGGCGCCTACCTGCGCAACTTCGTCTACAAGTTTGCCGAGCTGCTCAGTGACCGCCTGAGCCGCGACCTCATCGCGCGCGCCATGACCGGCCATGTGAACGATTACGAGCTATGACCACTCCTGCCTTCCCCAGCCGCCTGCCCCACGTCGGCACCACCATCTTCACCGTCATGTCGGCCCTGGCGCATGAACATCAAGCGGTGAACCTGGGCCAGGGCTTCCCGGACTTCCACTGCGACCCCCGGCTGGTGGACGCCGTCACGCGCGCCATGCAGGCCGGGCACAACCAGTACCCGCCCATGGCCGGCATACCCGCCCTGCGCCAGGCGGTTGCTTCTAAAATTGAAGCAATCCACGCGCGCCAGTACGACGCAAACACCGAAATAACCATCACAGCCGGGGCCACCCAGGCCATCCTCACCGCCATCCTGGCCTGCGTGCAGCCGGGCGACGAGGTCATCGTGCTGGAGCCCTGTTACGACAGCTATGTGCCCAACATCGAGCTGGCCGGCGGTGTGGTGGTACGCGTTCCGCTCACGCCCGGCAGCTTCAAACCCGACTTCACCAAGATCGAAGCGGCCATCACCCCGCGCACGCGCCTCATGATCATTAACAGCCCGCACAACCCCAGCGCCACCATTTGGACGGCCGAGGACATGCGCCAGCTGGAGGATCTGCTGACCCACACCAACGTGCTGCTGATCAGCGACGAGGTCTACGAACATATGGTCTTCGACGGCGCCGAGCACCAGAGCGCCGCGCGCTTTGCCGGCCTGGCGGCGCGCGCCTTCATCGTCTCCAGCTTCGGCAAGACCTTCCATGTGACGGGCTGGAAGATCGGCACCGTGGCCGCGCCTGCGGCCATGACGGCGGAGTTCCGCAAGGTGCACCAGTTCAACGTGTTCTCCGTGAACACGCCCATGCAGAACGGCCTGGCCGAATACCTGCAAGACCCCGCACCCTACCTGCAGCTGCCCGCCTTCTACCAGGCCAAGCGTGACCTGTTCCGCGCCGGCCTGGCGGACTCGCGCTTCAAGCTGCTGCCCAGCGCCGGCAGCTACTTCCAATGCGTGGACATCTCGGCCGTGAGCGACCTGAACGAGGCCGACTTCTGCCAGTGGCTCACGCGCGAGATCGGCGTCGCCGCCATTCCGCTGTCGGCCTTCTACGGCGACGGTTTCGACCAGCGCGTGGTGCGCTTTTGCTTTGCCAAGAAAGACGAGACGCTGCGCGCCGCCCTGGAACGCCTGCGCAGACTCTAAAGCCGTGCCCCATGCGCGCATTCCTGCTGCTCATCGCCGTGCTGATCGGCTACGGCTCTCTCTACCCGTTCCACTTCGCCGCAGACCCCCATTGGCAGCAGGAGGCGATTGCGCTGTTCACAGCGCCACCGCTGCGCATGAGCCGTGGCGACCTGGTCGGCAATGTGCTGCTGTTCGCGCCCTATGGCTTCGTCGCGGCGCTGTTGCGCTCCCGTGCCAGGCTGGCCCTGCTGCTGCTCCTGGGGGCGCTGCTGGCTTTGGGTTTGCAGCTTGTCCAGCTGTGGGTGCCAAGCCGTGTGGCCGCGCTCAATGACGTGATCGCCAATGTGGCGGGCATGCTGCTCGGGGTCGGGGCCGCCTGGCTGGCGCGCAGGTTTGCGCCTTCCGTGGTCCGGCACCCCATCGGCCATGCAGCCCAGACTGCACTGCCGCGCGCACTCGTTCCAGCCACGCTGATGCTGCTCTGGCTTGCCTACCAGTGGTTCCCGCTGGTGCCGACGCTGGATCTGCAGAACATGATCAACGCCGTCAAACCCCTGCTGCGATCGCCGCAGCTCGACACCGTGCGGGCCTTGCACACGGCCCTGGCCTGGCTGGCCTTCTTCATGCTGTGGGGGCTGGCCACGCCCAGGCGCGTTCCCGCTCTGGCAATGGCCGCCGTGGCGCTATTCGTGGTGGGCGCCAAGCTGCTGATCGCAGGCGCCAGCATCTCGCCATCCAACGTAATCGGCCTGGGCCTGGCCATCGTCTGCCTGCCCTGGCTCCAGCACCGCGGCGCCTTGCCGCTGCTCAGCATGGCCATGTTCGCCAGCCTGTTTGCCTCCGGGTTGACGCCGTTTGCGCCACTGTCCCAGGCGCAGCCGTTTCACTGGATACCGTTCTACGGCATGCTGGAGGGCAGCATGGGATTGAACCTGCTGAGCCTCGTGGAAAAATGCTTTTTCTACGGTGCCTTGATTGCGCTGATCAGCGCCCGGGGCGGCCGCCCGCTGGCGGCGGCGGTTGCGGTCGCCATCTGCCTGGCCATGATAGAGGCGGCGCAAATGTTCCTGCCGCAGCGCACGGCCGAATCCACCGACCCCATCCTCGCGCTCATTCTCGGCTTCGTGATCGGGCTGGGGGCGCCGCGCCGCCAGCCGCTGCATACGCCTGCAGCGAAAGCCACCCGCTGACCATCGGCCGCCGCGACTACTGCAGATCGTCCCAGAAATCCTTGCGGCACAGGCCACGCACCGCACACCAGTCGCACACGCTGCCCTCGCCCAGTGCGGGCAAAACCGCACCCTCGGCAATGCGCTCGAAGTCGCGGCGAATACCGGCCAGCAGCGCATCGCGCAGTTGCCCGATGCCGGACGCTTCGTAGGTCTTGGTTTCGCCGCGCTCGCCTACGTTGACATAGGCCGCGCGCAAAGGCGCGCCGTAATCGGGCATGAGGGCCGCATAGAAGGCCAGCTGGGTGTCTTCCGTGCCTGCGCTCAGGCGCGCCTTGGTGGCCTGGCTGCTCTCGGTCTTGTAGTCGACAACCAAGCTGCAGCTGCGGCCATCTGCGTCAGCGGCCTCATCAATGCGATCGAGCTTGCCCACCAGCTCCAGGTCGCCCCGCGCCAATGCCATGCTTTGCCTTGCCTTGACTTCAGCCTGGGCGAAATGCGCGCCCTTGTCCTCATGCGTTTGCAGCCACTGCAGATAACCGCCACGCAGCTGTGGCCAGGCACTGGCGTATGGCAGGAAGTCACTGCTGCTCAGCCCCAGATGCTCGCGCGCCTGCGTGGCGGCGGCATCCAGCTGCTGCCTGCGCTCTGCCGCGTCCTGCGTCGGCGCGGCGCGCAGGGTCTCATGAAAGCGCTGCAAGGTCTCATGCAGCCAGGTGCCGAAGTCGCGCTTGTCGATCTCGGCCTCAAGCTCATCCTGCTCCTGCAGACCCAGCTGGCGCTGCGCGTAAAAGCGATAGGGGCAGTAGCGCAGGTCCGCATAGGCCGAAGCCGATAACCGGGCCAGAGGCAGCCTCGCGCCCACCGGCTGGGGGCGTGCGGTGCCCTGGGGCAGGACATGGCGTGACGATCGCGCGTCCTGCGCCGCATCAGCCTCCACTTCGGGCGTCAGCGCCAGCACCAGGGCACTTGCCAGCAGTGACTCCCCTGCCTCGCTGGTACGCCACAACACATCCACACAAGGAGTTTGCATGGCGTGGACCCACGCTGCGCGCTGGGCCCGCTCCAGCGTCTCGCGCGTGGGCAGGCCCAGGGCCAGGCGCTGGGCCTGCAGCCATTGCCCAGGCGGCTCGGGCACGGCCTGCAGGCGCTTTTCATCACAGCCCGGCAGCACCAGGGCGGCAAAGGGGCGGGCCAGCAACTGAGGCAGAGGCAACACCACGAGGTCGGCGGGCTGTTCCTGCACCCAGTCAGGTTTGAAGCGCGTGGCCTCCAGCACCTGGTCGACCCACTGACTGAAGTCGGCCAGCGACAGCTTGCGCCCCGCCCCCTCGACGTCCTCCAGGCTGTCCTCCAGGCCTTCGTTGAGGTGCAGCTCCAGCAGCACACGCTCGCCCGCATCGTCCTGCTGCAGCCCCTTCCATTGGCCGCTGGCCTGCAGCAGCGCACGCAAGGCCTGCAGCCAGGCCAGCAGGGGCCGGGCCGCCTGCATTGGCGCGCGCAGGGCTTGCACCTGCGCCACGGCGGTGGCGACGACGGGGTGGTTGGCAGCACTTGCCAGGGCATTGCTCCAGCGGCTCACGGCATTGCGGCGCAGCCATTGCTCAAGGGCGCGCTGGGCCGGCTCCTCGACCGCAGGCACCGCCTTGAGCCAATCGAGTACAGCGTCGCAGCTTGCGTCCCAGGCACAGGCGCGCAGCGCCGTCATCACCTGGGCAGCAGCCCGCGTGGTAGCCAGCGTCCAGCCGTTCTCGTCCCTGACGCCAAGTCCGGCCCCTTGCAGCAGTGCGGCAATGCGTCGCACCAGGGCGCGGTCCGTGCTGGCGAGGGCCACGGGCACACGACCCGCCTGCACATGTGCGATGGCGCAGGCGGCGGTGCGCTGGGCCTCGTCCTCGACGTCTAATGCGGGGTGCTGCACTACCCGTCCCAGGCCGCTGGACTCCTGCCACAGCGGCCGCGACAGCGCGCACTTGCCCCAGACAGCACACAGCGCCTGCGCCAGCGGGTCGGGCTGAAACCCCTGCAACTGCACCAGCGCATCCACGGACGCATGCACGCCCGGGGTGAACAGCAGATCCGTGGCATGGCGCGAGGCTGCCACCCATTCAAGCGCCACACGTGCCACAGCCGCCTCATAGCGCAGGGCGGCGCCCTCGCCCGCAAGGCCCAATACCCCGCGCTGCTGCTGCAGCCAGTGCATGCGATCGGCAGGCGCCACCGCGGCAGCCACCGGGGCAAGCTGCGCAGCCGCTTCCAGCAGCGGGCTGAGCAGCATGTCGCGCTGCGCTGCCAGACCAGCGCGCTCCAGCAGCGCCGCGGCCGTGAAGCGATCACGTGCCACGTCATGTGCATAGTCCAGCCCCTGGGGCACAAAGCCTGCAAGCTGCTGCGCCCAGTTGCGCGTGGTTTCAAAACGCGGCGCAAAGCCATCGCCCTGCCAGCGCGCCCATTGGCGCTGCGCCTCGGCCATGAGCTGCGCATAGGGCACGAGCACCACGGCGCGTGCGGCATGCGCGCCGCAGCGGCGCAAGTGGGCCTGCACGTCATGCAAGGCATCGCGCCACAACAGCGCAGCTTGGCAGGCATCGTTTTTCGCTATGACAGTCATAGCGTCTGGCGGGCCGGGGGTACCGGCAGGCGGGGAATTGGTTTCTGTCACAATGGCCCGAATTTAACCCCTGTTCCATCTGCAAGAATCCAAGGAATACTCCCCATGGCCAGCGACCTCATCAAGCAACTGTCTGACGCCAGCTTCGAAGCCGACGTGCTCAAGTCCTCCACCCCCGTGCTGGTGGACTATTGGGCCGAATGGTGCGGCCCCTGCAAGATGATCGCCCCCATCCTCGACGAGGTGGCCGGCGCCTACCAGGGCAAGCTGCAAGTGGCCAAGATGAACGTGGACGACAACCGCGAGATCCCGGCCAAGTTCGGCATCCGCGGCATTCCCACGCTGATGCTCTTCAAGGACGGGCAACTGGCCGCCACCAAGGTCGGCGCCATGAGCAAGGCCCAGCTGACCGCCTTCATCGACCAGCAACTGGGCTGACAAGCACCCCGCTGACCCGCCCCGCGCCAGGCGGGTCAGTGCTTTGCCACAAGGGTGCAGGAATTTTCCTGTCATAATTCGCGCCGATCACCTTGCCGCAACCATCGTCCAGCGGCGGGCTCCAGATCACAGGCTCGCCAGGGTACCCACAGGTCCCACACGGCATGCAGCCACCTCCCCTCCAGCCACAAGACCTATCCACTCCGCCCCAGGAGTCTTTTCATGCACCTTAACGAACTCAAGGCACTGCACGTGTCTGAAGTCCTCAAACAGGCCGAAGAGCTTGAAATCGAAAATGGCGGCCGCATGCGCAAGCAGGAGCTGATGTTCGCCATCATCAAGAAGCGTGCCAAGGCCGGCGAGCAGGTGTTTGCCGATGGCGTGCTGGAGATCCTGCCCGACGGTTTCGGCTTTCTGCGCAGCCCCGACACCAGCTACACCGCCAGCACCGACGACATCTACATCAGCCCCAGCCAGGTGCGCCGCTTCAATCTGCACACCGGCGACATGATCGAGGGCGAGGTACGCACGCCGAAGGACGGCGAGCGTTACTTTGCGTTGACCAAGCTCGACAAGGTCAATGGCGGCCCGCCAGAGCAGAACAAGCACAAGGTGATGTTCGAGAACCTCACGCCCCTGTTCCCCAAGGAGCAGATGAAGCTTGAGCGCGACATCAAGGGCGAGGAGAACATCACCGGCCGCATCATCGACATCATCGCCCCCATCGGCCGCGGCCAGCGCGCGCTGATCGTCGCCCCACCGAAGAGCGGCAAGACGGTGATGATGCAGAGCATCGCCCACGCCATCACGGCCAACCACCCCGACGTGCACATGATGGTGCTGCTGGTGGACGAGCGCCCCGAGGAAGTGACCGAGATGCAACGCTCGGTCAAGGGCGAGATCATCGCGTCCACGTTTGACGAGCCTGCCGCACGCCATGTGCATGTTGCCGAGATGGTGATCGAGCGCGCCAAGCGCCTGGTCGAGTTGAAAAAAGACGTGGTCATCTTGCTGGACTCCATCACCCGTCTGGCACGCGCCTACAACAACGTCGTGCCGTCATCGGGCAAGGTGTTGTCGGGCGGTGTCGATTCCAACGCGCTGCAGCGCCCCAAACGCTTCTTCGGCGCTGCGCGCAAGGTAGAGGAAGGCGGCAGCCTGACCATCATCGCCACGGCCCTGGTCGATACCGGCAGCCGCATGGACGAGGTGATCTTCGAGGAGTTCAAGGGCACGGGCAACTGCGAAATCCACCTCAACCGCCGCCTGTACGAAAAGCGCGTGTTCCCGGCCATCGAGCTCAACAAAAGCGGCACGCGCCGCGAGGAGCTGCTGTTGGCACCCGAGATCCTGCAGAAGACGCGCATCCTGCGCCAGTTCATGTACAACATGGACGAGATCGAGTCCATGGAGCTCATGATCAAGAACATGAAGGCCACGAAGACCAATGTGGACTTCTTCGACATGATGCGCCGCGGCGGCTGACCGCCACGACAGACGTACCACTGACCGACGCCCTGCTCACTGCAGGGCGTTTTGCATTCTCAGTCCCTGAACTGCGCGGCCTGCCTGGCCGTGCCCGCCGTCAGTGCGCGCTTCAAGTCCTCGCTTTGCAGCATGGCCGCGTTCCAGGTGGCGACGTAGTTCAGGCTGTCGGCCACGCTGTGGTCGCGCGCATAGTTGAGCATCTCCTTGGTGCCGCGGATGGACAGCGGCGACTTTGCCGCGATGCTCGCGGCGATCTCCTGCACACCAGCGTAGAGCGCCTCGCGGCTCTCGTACACGCGATTGACCAGGCCCATGTCCCGCGCCTCCAGGGCGCCGAACACGCGGCCGGTGTAGGCCAGCTCCCGCGCCATGCCCTGGCTAATGAGCCTGGGCAGTCGCTGCAGCGTGCCCACGTCGGCCACCATGCCGATGTCGATCTCCTTGATGGTGAAGCTCGCGTCTGCGCTGCAATAGCGCATGTCGGCGCAGGTGATGAGATCGATGCCGCCGCCAATGCAGCCGCCATGGATGGCTGCCAGCACGGGCTTGCGGCAGCGCTCCAGGCTGCTCAGCGTGTCCTGCAGGTCAAGGATGATGCGGCGCAGCTTCTCGCGCTGGCGCCCCTCGCAGTCGTCGGCGATCTGTACCCCCAGGCCCAGCATCATCTGCAGGTCGATACCGGCGGTGAAGAATTTGCCCTCAGCCTGCAGCACGGCCACGCGCGCCTCGGCAGTTTCGTCCACCCAGCGGAAGGCTTCGCGAATCTCCAGCCACATCGTGGCGTTCATCGCATTGGCCTTCTCCGGGCGGTTCAGGCGCACGGTGGCAATGTGGCCGTCCAGCGACAGGCTCAGGGTTTCAAAGCTTGGCATCGTCAACTCCAGTTTCAAGTGTTTTCCGGCCGCAGGCCTTATGTGGCAAGCGCCAGCCGCTCCTTCATCCATAGTAAATCAGGCCCTGGCATCGTTCATAGCAGCCGGGTGTAACCTGAGCGACGCCCCCCCCGCCTCACCGATGGGGCATGCAAGGATCTGCATCCACGCAATGGCTTGGCAAGTGCCCGCGGCAACTTTCGCTGCATATGCAATAATTGAAGGCTTTTTGCGGAAAGTACGCCGAGTTTTTTTAATGGGCAAATGGTTGCACATGGCCGGCACGGCTCCCGCTGACTTGAAAGAGAAATCATGAAAGAAGGCATTCACCCCAACTACCGCGAAGTGCTGTTCGTGGACCTGTCCAACGGCTTCAAGTTCGTGACGCGCTCCTGCGTGAACACCAAGGAAACCGACACCTTCGAAGGCAAGGAATACCCGTTGTACAAGCTGGACACCTCCTCGGAGTCCCACCCCTTCTACACGGGCACGCAGAAGTCCGTGGACAACATGGGTGGCCGTGTGGAGCGCTTCCGCAACCGTTTCGGCAAGACTGCAGCGAAGTAAGCAGCGCGGCTCGCCCACTTTTGCGTGGGCCTGCGCAGTTCGCACCCAGGGCAGCCCGGCTTACACCGCGCTGCCTTTTTCTTTTTCACCTGAGTGAACCACCCTAGTCCCGCCATCGTCGCCCAGAGTGCCGTACGCGCCCTGCCGCGCTGGGCACTGCTTTTGCTGTGCCTGGCTTATGCAGTGCCGGGCTTTGTCGGGCGGGCCCCCTGGCGCAATGACGACATGGCGTCGCTCGGCTACATGCTGGAGCTGACCCAGGGGCACACGAGCTGGCTGCACCCGCTGCTCGCCGGCATGCCGGGCGACAGCGACGGCCTGCTGCATTACTGGCTGGGGGCATGGGCCATCCAGGCTCTGGGTGGCTGGCTGCCCCTGGATCTGGCGGCGCGCGTGCCCTTCATTGCCTTGTTGCTGCTGACCCTGGCCGCCACCTGGTACGGCG
>Ga0209792_1001042_pt1 | contig 15042 bp, 18 predicted proteins | sample EBPBio142005_DNA_FD_185860 | JGI IMG/M metagenome (GOLD analysis project Ga0209792, IMG submission 185860) | Wastewater treatment Type I Accumulibacter community from EBPR Bioreactor in Madison, WI, USA - Reactor 1_6/14/2005_ DNA (SPAdes)... | ecosystem: Engineered > Bioreactor > EBPR >... | reverse complement strand
GCCATCCAGGCGACCTACGTGGCCGGTCGCATGGTCTACGCTCGACCGTGAAAATACGCTTTCAGTAGCGTGAATGTTCAGCGGCACACCATAAATATGGTGGTCGAAAGCGGGGATTGGGCGTACGCTTCCTGCGGTAGCTGAAGGAGGTGTTCATCCGTCCGAGGAGCTTAGCCCCCGACGGAGTCGGGACCACCGGCGGAATTCCCGCCGCGTGCCCTGTCAGCCTTACCCTCAGCCTGACCACCGATCGCCGACGCCTCCGCTTGCGGGGGCGTTTTTGTTTTCCGGCGGCCGGTCCCGCTCCTCTGACCAAGACACCGGAGTTTGAATATGGCCAAACGCGCCGCACGCCGCACCAAGCTGCACGCTATCGATAGCGCCCGTATTCACAGCCTCGTTTTCGACCACACTCCGGCCAACGACCGAGACCAGAGCTACATCCGGAAAGTCCGCCCGCGAAGCGAGAACCAACGGGTCCTGATGGAGGCCATCGAAACCAAGCCGCTGACCGTCGCGCTGGGGCCGGCCGGCACCGGCAAGACCTATCTGGCCATCTCGGCTGCCGTCGAGGCGCTGGAATCCGGCACCGTCGCACGCATCGTGCTGTCGCGGCCGGCCGTCGAGGCTGGCGAGAATCTGGGCTTTCTGCCCGGCGACATGCGCGAGAAGCTCGACCCCTACCTGCGTCCGCTCTGGGACGCATTGAACGACCGGCTGGGCGCCAAGCAGCTGCGCCAGCACCTCGACGACGGCACCATCGAGATCGCCCCCGTCGCCTTCATGCGCGGCCGCACCCTGAACAACGCCTTCGTGCTGATCGACGAGGCGCAGAACTGCACCTACGGGCAGCTCAAGATGCTGCTGACCCGGTTGGGCTGGCACTCGACCATGGTCATGACCGGCGATCCCGATCAGACCGACCTCCTGCCCGAGCTGTCGGGCCTGGCCGCCATCGGCACCCGACTGGACGGCATGGACGACGTGGCGGTGGTCCGTCTCACCCAAGGGGATGTCGTGCGCCATCCGCTGGTTGGCCGCATGTTGTCGGTGCTCTAAAGCCACCCAAGTTATCCACAATTGGAAGCGCGACAGACAATTGGACCAAACAGGGAACATTTGACGATACCAGCTCTTTACGCCACTCCAGGGAAAGGCAGAAAACGCCTATAGAACAAAATGTTAGTCGGGCGGTGGCGGGCGACTGCCACCGCCCTTACATTGAGTCAACACGGTGACGCCGGTGTAACACCGGGCGGACGGTGCGCTTTTTCACAGACTTCCCCACATGGCTGTTCCTGCAGTCATTCCTGGGGCCTATTCCGGGAACGGCGCGCTTTGCTGTCGAGCGTCGCCGGCCTACTCACTAGCTGTGCCCATTCCGCCATTGCGACCTGAATCCGTGACCGACGAAGCCGATCTCGACCAGAAACCCAGCGAAGGCTCGCTTGCCGACGGCATGCGGATCATTGCCGATTTCGTGCACACCCTGCCGCGCAAGCCGGGTGTCTATCGCATGATCGCAGCCGACGGCGAGGTTCTCTACGTCGGCAAGGCGCGCTCGCTCCGCAGCCGGGTCGCCGCCTATACCCAGCCGACCCGGCTGGCGACCCGCCTGATGCGCATGGTCTCGGCGACCGCGACCATGGAATTTGCCGTCACCGACAGCGAAGCCGAGGCGTTGCTCCTCGAAAACAACCTGATCAAGCGCTTCCGGCCGCGCTTCAACGTGCTGCTGCGCGACGACAAGTCGTTCCCCTACATCGTGATCCGCCGCGACACGGACTGGCCGCAGCTTGCCAAGCACCGCGGCACGCGCGAACCGGGCAACGAATATTTCGGCCCCTTCGCGTCGGCGACGGCGGTGAACCGCACGCTCTACGCCCTGCAGCGCGCCTTTCCCCTGCGCTCCTGCTCCGACGGCGTCTTCTCGACCCGTACCCGCCCCTGCCTGCAATACCAGATCAAGCGCTGCACGGCGCCCTGCGTCGGCCGCATCGACAAGCCCGAATACGACGCCATCGTCGACGAGGTGCGCGGCTTCCTGGGTGGCCGTAACCGCGAGATCCAGCAGGCGCTGTCCCTGCGCATGGAGCAGGCCTCGGCCAAACTCGAATTCGAAGGTGCGGCGGTGCTGCGCGATCGCATCCGCGCGCTGGCCCATATCCAGTCGCACCAGTCGATCAGCCTGCCGTCGATCGACGAAGCCGACATCTTCGCCGCCCACTCGGAAGGCGGGCAGATCTGCGTGCAGGTCTTCTTCCTGCGGGCCGGCCAGAATCTCGGCAACCGTGCCTACTTCCCGAGTCACGGCCGGGAGCTCGACGAGGCCCAGGTGCTCGAGTCCTTCATCGGCCAGTTCTACGAGGCGCGGCAGGCGCCCAGCCTGATCCTCACCAGCCACGACCTCGCCGAGCGCGAACTTCTGGAAAGCGCCCTGGCTCTGTCCGCCGGGCACAAGGTCGAGATTCGCCAGCCCAAGCGTGGCGACCAGAAGGATGCGCTGGACCAGGCCGTGAACAATGCGCGCGAGGCGCTGGCGCGGCGCATGGCCGAACGCGGCACGCAACGCCAGCTTCTCGACGGCGTGGCGCGCGTGTTCGGTCTCGACGCGCCGCCCGAGCGCATCGAGGTCTACGACAACAGTCATATCCAGGGCACGGCGCCGATCGGCGCGATGATCGTCGCGGGTCCCGACGGCTTCAACAAGAACGCCTATCGCAAATTCAACATCAAGAGCGAAGGCGCCGCGGGCGACGACTTTGCGATGATGCGCGAAGTGATGAGCCGGCGCTTCGGCCGTGCGCTCAAGGAAAATCCCGATCGCGACGACGAGCACTGGCCGGACCTCGTGCTGATCGACGGTGGCCAGGGCCAGCTCGAAGCGGCGCGCCAGGTGATGACCGAACTCGGCCTCGAAGACATCGCCATGGTCGGTATCGCCAAGGGGCCCGATCGCGACGCCGGCCGGGAGCGCTTCTTCCTGCACGGCAAGCCGCCCTTCTCGCTCGAACCGCGCGATCCGGTCCTCTACTTCCTGCAGCGGCTTCGCGACGAAGCGCATCGTTTCGCGATCGGCACGCATCGCACACGGCGTGCGGCCGACATGACCCGCTCGGCGCTCGACGAGGTGCCGGGCATCGGCGCCGGCCGCAAGCGTGCGCTGCTCAATCATTTCGGCAGTGCCCGTGCGGTTGCCGTCGCCACTCTCGACGACATCAAGACAGTGCCCGGCATCTCCAACGCGCTCGCCCAGAAAATCCATGACCACTTCCGGGGTGGCCGCTAAGGTCGCATCGAGATGTTGTTCAATCTTCCCAACATGCTGACCCTGTCGCGGATCGTTGCAATTCCGCTGGTCGTCGCCTGCTTCTGGCTCGATAGCGGCTGGGCACAGTGGCTCTCGATGATCCTGTTCGTGATCGCGGCCGTCACCGATTGGTTCGATGGTTATTTCGCGCGGCGCTATCACCAGATTTCGCGCTTTGGCCGCTTCCTCGATCCCATCGCCGACAAGCTGCTCGTGGCGGCGGCGCTGGTGATGCTCGTCGATACCGGCGTCCTGAACGGCGTGAACGTGCTGGCCGCGCTGATCATCCTGGCCCGCGAGATCCTGGTCTCGGGCCTGCGCGAGTTCCTGGCCGAGTTGCGTGTCGGCCTGCCGGTGAGCGCGCTCGCGAAATGGAAGACCGCTGTCCAGATGGTGGCAATCGCCGCCCTGCTGGTGGGCGATGCCGCAGCGACCTGGGTGACGCAGATCGGCATCGTCCTGATCTGGATTGCCGCTGCCCTCACCCTGATCACCGGCTACGACTATCTCCGGACCGGCCTGCGCCACATGGCGGAAGATGTCCCGGGTAGTCAGCAATGAAAATTCGCTACTTCGCCTGGATGAAGCGCACCGTCGGCCTTCCCGAAGAGGAAGTGACGCCACCGGCTCATGTCGCGACGGTCGGCGATCTCATCGTGTGGCTACGCGCGCGCAGCCCGGGCCATGCCGAGGCGCTGGCGGAAGGGGCGGCCTTCGGCGCGGCGGTCGACCAACGCACGGCGACCTTCGGTGTAAAGCTCGCCGGCGCGCGCGAGGTTGCCTTCTTCCCACCCTTCACCGGCGGCTGACGCCATGAGCGTGCGCGTCCAGGAAGCCGATTTCGACGTCGGCGCCGAGCTGGCCCACCTCGCCGACGGCAACAAGCGGATCGGCGGCCTCGCGGTGTTCGTGGGGCTGGTGCGCGAGATGCACGTGCGCGAAGGCTATCATCGCGACAAGGTCGATGCGCTGACGCTCGAACACTATCCCGGCATGACCGAGACGGCGCTGGAAGAGATCGAGGCCGAGGCCAACCGGCGCTGGCCGCTCGAAGCAACCCTCATCGTCCATCGCTACGGCCGCATGGAAGCGGGCGACCGCATCGTGCTGGTGGCCGTGGGTTCGCCGCATCGCGAGGCCGCCTTCGAGGCCTGCGAATTCCTGGTCGACTGGCTGAAGACCAAGGCGCCTTTCTGGAAGCTCGAAGAGACTCCGACCGGCGAGAAATGGGTCGGCGCCCACGAAGGCGACGACGCGGCCGCGGCGCGCTGGGAGAAGAAGCCCTGACCTGACGGCTTCGGCCCGTCACCCCAGCGCCACCAGCGCCAGGTTGGTGATGCCGCGCGCGCGCAACCTGTCGGCCGCCATCAGGGAACGTTGTCCGCTGCGGCAGGCCAGCACGACACGGCTTTTTGGTTCTTCCAGTTGCTCGATCGTATCGACCACCAGACGCCGCGCGCCGGCAAAAGGCGACACCGGCGCTTCGTCGAGGCCGCGCAGGTCGACGACGATATCGTCGGCGCGCACGGCTTCGGGCGCAATGAACGGCACGGACTCCTCCGGCTCCGGGCTGCCGTCGAAGCCGAAGCCGCCGAAGGCCAGTTTCTTGGCATCGAAGGTGACGACGCGGCCAAGCACCGACGGCTCGAAGCCCAGAAGCAGGTGCAACGCGAGATGCGCCTGCAGGCTGCCCATCATGGCAACGGCGCTGCCCAGAACGCCGACCGTATCGCAGGTCCCGCCGTCGATCGACACGTCGGGAAAGACCGCGCGATAGCTCGGCCCGCCACCGCAAAAGGCACCGGCATAGCCGGTGAGGCCGATCACCGAGGCGCTGACCAGCGGCCTGGCGGCGGCAAAGCAGGCGTCGCTCAGCATGTAGGTCACGGCAAAACTGTCGGCGGCATCGACGACGAGATCGGCCGTCGCGACTAACGCCGCCGTATTCTGCGGCGTCAGACGCTCGGCCCGCGCCTCGATCTGCACCTCCGGATTGAAGCCCTGGAGGGCATCGCGTGCCGCCTCGACCTTGAGCCGCCCGATGTCGGACATGCGATAGAGCGGCTGACGATGGAGGTTGGTCACCTCGACCGTATCGTGATCGACGATGCTGACACGGCCAACGCCGGCGCCCACGAGATAGTGCAGCACCGGGCAGCCGAGACCGCCCGCGCCCACAACCAGCACCGACGCAGCCGCAAGGCGCGCCTGACCGTCGGGCCCGATCTCGCCCAACACCGTCTGGCGGGCGTAGCGGTTGCTCACGACGGCCCCGTTACCGGCCCCGTTACCGGCCCCGCTACCGGCCTCGTCGCGGCGATCCATGTCCTGGCCTGCCCGAGCGGATCGGCATGGTTCACGATGTCGCCCACGACCGACGCGATGTCGGCTCCGGACTTGAGGCAGAGCAAGGCGCGCTCCAGGGTAAGCCCTCCGATGGCGACCAGCGGCCGGTCGCCGATCAGCTTCTTCCATTCGGCGAGCCGCGTGGTGCCCTGCGGTGCCCATGGCATCTGCTTCAGCTTGGTCGGCCAGATCGGTCCCAGCGCCACATAATCGGGATCGACCGCAAGACCCTTCTCCAGCTCGGCATGATCGTGCGTGCTGACGCCGATGCGGATATCGGCGCGACGCAGCGCCTTCACGTCGGCATCGACGAGATCTTCCTGGCCGAGATGGACGTAGTCGCAGCCTTCGTCGATGGCGACCTGCCAATAGTCGTTGACGATGAGCTGCGCGCCGTGCGCCGCGCAGGCCGCCTTGGCTTCGCGCACCTGGCGGCGCACCTCGGCCTCGGGCCGATCCTTGATGCGCAGCTGGACGAGCCTGGTCCCAACGGGCAGCAGCTTCGCCACCCAACCGGAATCGGGCACCACGGGATAGAAGGGGTCGAGCTTCATCGGTCTGCTTTCTCAATCACCAAGGGCGGCCTTGCCGATGACGGGGGTGGACGGCACCGCCATGTCGCGCGGTTCCATCGGACGCGCCAGATAGGCCGCGCGCCCGGCCTCGGTCGCCAGCGCAAAGGCGCGCGCCATCTCGACCGGATCGCCGGCCTCGGCGACGGCGGTGTTGAGCAGCACGGCGTCGTAGCCCAGTTCCATCGCTGCCGCGGCATGCGACGGCACGCCGAGGCCCGCATCGACCACCAGCGGAATGTCGGGGAAGTGCGCGCGCAGCGACCGCAGGCCGTAGACGTTGTTCAGCCCGCGCGCCGAGCCGATCGGTGCTCCCCACGGCATCAGCACCTTGCAGCCGGCTTCGACCAGACGATCCGCCACCACGAGATCTTCGGTCGTGTAGGGAAAGACCTCGAAGCCCTCCTCGCAGAGGATGCGCGCCGCCTCGACCAGACCGAACACATCGGGCTGCAGGGTGTCGGCGTCGCCGATCACTTCGAGCTTGATCCACTTGGTATCGAACAGCTCGCGCGCCATGTGGGCTGTGGTCACGGCTTCCTTGACCGAATGGCAGCCCGCCGTATTGGGCAGCACCTTCAGGCCAAGAGACTGGATGAACGACCAGAAACTCTGGCCAGCGCGGCCTGTGCCACTCTCGCGGCGCAGCGAGACCGTGACGACTTCCGCGCTCGACGCCTTGATGGCGCGTTCGAGTACGGCCGGCGACGGGTAGCGTGCCGTCCCCAGCAGCAGGCGCGACTTCAGGTCGATGCCATAGAAGGACGCCATGGCTAGCCTCCCTGCATGGGCGCCACGACCTCGATGCGGTCGCCGTCGACCAAGGTCGTGCGCGGCCGCGCCGCCGCAGCAACGAAGCGGCCGTTCACCGCCGTGGCGATCTTGCGGTCGCCATAGCCCAGCGAATCGAGCGCTGCAGCCAAGGTGCCGGGGCCGACCTCATGCACGTCGTCGTTCAGGAAGATCTTCATCTCTCGTCTCCAGCAAGTCGGCGACCTGACCGGCGAGCCAGGGCGCCAGCAGGAAGCCGTGTCGAAAGAGGCCGTTGGCGTGCAGGACGCCATCGACCTGCCGCACCTGCGGCAGGTTGTCGGGAAAAGCCGGCCGCAAATCGGCGCCGAGCTCGACGATCTCCGCTTCGCCGAATGCAGGATGCAGCGTGTAGGCCGCGTTCATCAGCTCGACGGCAGAACGCAGGCTGACGGCGCGGCGCTCCTCGCTTTCGATCATGGTGGCGCCGATCATGAAGAGGCCGTCGCCGCGCGGCACGATGTAGAGCGGGAGGCGCGGATGCAGCAGCCGCACCGGCCGCGACAGCGAGACCTCGCGCGTGCGCACGACGATCATCTCGCCGCGTACGCCCCGCAGATCCGGCAGACGGTCGCGAGCGGCGAGGCCGCGGCAATCCACGACCCATCTTGGATTGCGCCGGAGCGTATCGGTTGCACCGAACCGGATCGGCACATGGCATACCGCGAGGGTCGCCGCCAGTCCCGCCAAGGCCTTGCGCGGGTCGAGATGGGCTTCGTCGGGAAAGAAAAGCCCGCGGCGGAAGCGGCCCGCGAGATCGGGCTCGAGAGTGCCGAGGCCCTCGCCGTCGATCCACTCGAAGCACTCCGTGCGCTGGGCGAAGCGCGTCAGGTCGGCGGCATCGCGCGGCGGCGCCACGACGAGGCTGCCTTTCTGGACGGTGCCCGGAAAGTTCCGCAGCCACCAGCCAATCGACGGTGCGCCGAGGCGCGCCACGGCTTCGTCCGTCGTCGCACCTTCGCACCACGGCGCCAGCATGCCGCCCGCCATCCACGAGCAGGCCCCCTCGCCCAGGGCCGATGCGTGTTCGACGACATCGACGGCAAAGCCGCGCGCGCTCAGTTCCACAGCGCACGCGAGGCCTGCGACGCCGGCTCCAACGATTGAAATTGCTGATCGACCCACGACTGACTCCCGTTCCTTCGCCGGCATGATCCGGATCAGGTTCAAAGGGTTCAGCCGCTGCGGCTGTCTCAGCCCGGTTCCACGCTGGAAACCGGACACCCCTCGGACGTCATCGAGAGAAGGGGATTGCGGCCCCCGATGTCAAGGTTATGTCAGGCTGCCGGCATCACGCGGCGAGAGGTGGCGCCGGCGTCATGAGATGCGTGGCTTCGCCGAAGCCTTCGCTGTCGGGCTCACGCACCAGCTTCTGGAAATCGGCCATCAGGGTCCGGGCAATCGGGCCGGCTTGATAGTGATGCCGGTCGATGGAACCCACCGGCACGATTTCGGCCGCCGAACCGCAAAGGAAAACTTCGCTGGCGTTGGCGAGTTCTTCCGGCATGACGTGGCGCTCCTCGACCGCCCAGCCGCGCTTCCTGGCCATGCCCATGACGGCGCGCCGCGTGATGCCATCCAGGAAGTTCTCCGGCTTCGGCGTCACCAGCGTGCCGTCGATCACGAGGAAGATGTTGGCGCCGGTCGATTCGGCGATGCGGCCCTGCCAGTCGAGCATCAGCGCATCGTCGAAGCCGGCCTTCAGCGCGCGGTCCTTCTCGATGCCGCAGATGATGTAGAGGCCCGCCACCTTGGCATGGCCCGGCGCGGTCTCCGGCGACGGCCGGCGATACCTGGCCATGGTGACGTTGATGCCGGCATCGCGCGCCTGCACGGAAAGCCTGCCTTCCTGGGCCCAGGGTGCGATGGCGAGATGGACGGTCGTGCCGATCGCCGACACGCCCAACACTTCCGAACCGCGCCAGGCAATGGGACGCACATAGCCGGTCGTGAGGTTGTTGGCCTTCACGACGGAACGGGTCGCCTCGTCGATCTCCTCGCGCGACCAGGGCAGGTCGTAGTCGAGCAGGCGCGCCGAGCGGATCAGGCGCGCGCTGTGGGCGGCGAGGCGGAAGATGCGGCCGTCGTAGATGCGTTCGCCTTCGAAGACAGCCGAGCCGTAGTGCAGGGCGTGGCTGAGGACATGCATGCGACTGTCGCGCCACGGCACCAGCTTGCCGTCCAGCCAGATCACGCCGTCGCGGTCATCCATGGTTAAGGACATTGCAGCATTTCCTTCTCGATGATTCCAAATGGGTCTATTTACGACCGGCAATCACAACTTAATGTCAAAGTAGGTCAGCAATATTGACCTTGTCAACAAAGCTGACGACGCGACTCGACGGAGCCTGAAAAGGCCCGGAGCCAAACCTTGCCGGATGGGTCGGATCAGGTCAGGAGAGGAGCCATGTCGGGATCGCCCTTCTGCATCGCCCGTCGATAGGCGGGCCGTGCGCCGATGCGCTGCAGATAGGCGAGGATCGCGGGATAGGGCGCGAGATCGAAGGGCAGGAAGAGGCGCATGGTCGTCAGGGTGAAGACGATCATGATGTCGGCCGTCGTGAACTCGCTGCCGGCGAGAAACGCCGACCTGGCGAGGCGCGCTTCGACGAGGCCCAGGGCGAGGTCGAGCCGGCCCTTCATGGCACGAAGTACGGGATTGTCGTCCGGCAGCTTCAGCCGGGACAGGACCATGCTGCGCCCCGTCGCGGGCTGCAGCGTGCCGTTGGCGAAATGGAACCAGTAAAGGAACTGCGCAAAGTCCGGATGATCGGGCGCCAATGTCAGGCGCCCCTTGCCGTACCTGGCGACGATGTACTCGATGATGGCCCCCGACTCGGCCAGCACGAGGTCGCCGTCGGTGATCACCGGCGCAGCGCCCATGGGATGGAGGGTCTTGTAGTCGGCAGGCGCGAGACGGGTGACGGGATCGCGGTCGTAGATCCTGAGATCGTAGGGAATGCCCAGCTCTTCGCAGAGCCAGACGATCCGCTCGGACTGCGACTTCCCGAGATGATGAACGATCATCGTGTCCCCTACGACAGAGAGAAAGAAAATGTCCGAAACAGGAGCCGCGGCGTAACACCGCCCTCGACGGGGTGTCAACGCACCGCGCCCGATCTATAAAGGCGGCGTGGAATCCAGACCTCCGGCCAATCCTCTCTTCCTGCGCGACGAAGAGCTGCGGCAGGGCATCGAGCTGATGTTCTATGCCTATCGCGACTTCACGTTCGAATCCGACCAGCAGCTCAGGCGCTATCAACTCGGCCGCGCCCATCACCGCGCGCTCTATTTCATCGGCCGCCATCCCGGCCAAACGGTCGGCCATCTGCTGTCGATCCTGAAAGTGACCAAGCAGTCGATCAGCCGCGTCCTCAAGGACCTGATCGGACAGGGTTATGTCGAGCAGAAGAGCGGCGCGCGCGATCGCCGCGAGCGGCTGCTATGGCTCACGGAGCGCGGCCAGAAGCTCGAACGCGACCTGACCGACCGGCAAAGCCAGCGTTTCGCCCGCGCCTATCGCGAGACGGGCGCCGAGGCGGTGGAAGGCTTCCGCAAAGTGTTGCTGGGCCTGCTCGATCCGGCGGAGCGCGTCGTGGTCGACAAGCGAGTGCGCGGCGGCGGGCGCTGACCGCGATGGACCCTTCGGCCGACAAGCCGCATATCCTGGTCGTCGACGACGACACGCGCCTGCGCGAGCTGTTGAAATCGTTCCTGTCGCGCAACGACTTTCGCGTCTCGACCGCGGCCAGCGCCGCCGAGGCCCGCCAGCGGCTGGGGTCGCTCGACTTCGACCTGATCGTGCTCGACGTGATGATGCCGGGCGAGACCGGCCTCGCCTTCGCCGCCGAGCTGCGGCGCACCGACGAAGTGCCGATCCTGATGCTGACGGCCATGGTCGACACCAAGGACCGCATTGCCGGCCTCGAAGCCGGCGTCGACGATTATCTCGGCAAACCCTTCGAGCCGCGCGAGCTGCTGTTGCGCATCCAGAGCGTGTTGCGTCGGGGCCGGCCGGCGGCCACCCCTGCGCCGGCGCAGGAGCAGCGCGAGGTCACCTTCGGCCCGTTTCACTTCGACCTCGAACTGGGCGAACTCGCGCAGAAGGGCAAGCGCGTGCCGCTGACCGACGCCGAGATCGCCTTGATGCGCGCCTTCACCGGCCGCATCGGCGAAGTGCTGAGCCGCGAGACCCTGTGCAAGATCGTCGGCAGCGACATCAACGAGCGCGCGATAGACGTGCAGGTGACGCGGCTCCGGCGCAAGATCGAGCCCGATCCCTCTTTCCCGCGCTATCTGCGCACCGTTCGCGGCCAGGGCTATCGGCTGGTCGATGCATGATTCTTCGCGCCGCCCGCGACCTCTTCGAACGCATCGCGCAATGGTCTGACCGGCATTCGCCCCAGACGCTGTTTGCGCGCGCGCTGATCATCATCGTGGTGCCGATGCTGCTCCTGCAGGCGCTGTCGGCTTGGTGGTTCTATAGCCAGCGCGGCGACAACGTGACCAACCGGCTGGCGATCCTGCTGGTGCGCGACATCCGTCTGCTGATCTCGCTGCGCTCGGACTTTCCCGACGATGCGCACCGCGACTGGATCCTGCGCCGGTCGGCCCAGGACCTTCTGCTGTTCGTATCCTTCCGCAAGGGCATCGTGCGGCCCTTCAAGCAGCCGGAATATTTCGACATCGTTGCGCGCGAAGTACAGGGCGCGCTCGAAGCCGATATCAAGAAGCCCTTCTTCCTCGACAACAATATCGGCGGCGGCCAGCTCCTGATCGAGATCCAGCTCTCCGACGGCGACGTGATGGACATCCTGGTGCCGCATGTCCGCCTGACCTTCGGGTCGAGCTTCGCCTATGTCGTGGCCCAGCTCGGTCTGGCGCTGGTGCTGTTCGGCCTCGCCATCTGGTTCATGCGCCGGGAGCTGGTGCCGATCGAACATCTCGGCGTGGCGGCCGATGCGCTGGGCAAGGGGCGCGACGTGCCCGACTTCGCCTTTTCCGGCGGCACGCGCGAGGTGCGCAACGCCGCGACCGCCTTCCACACGATGCGCATCCGCCTGCGCCGTTCGATCCAGCAGCGCACGGAAATGCTGGCCGGCGTCAGCCACGACCTGCGCACGCCGCTCACCCGCATGAAGCTCTCGCTCGCCCTGCTGCCCGAGTCGCCCGAAACCAGGGAGCTGAACGACGACGTGCGCGACATGGAACGGATGATCGAGGGCTATCTCGCCTTTGCGCGCGGCGAAGGCGACGAGGATCCGATCATGACCGACCTCTCGGAGATCCTGGAGGACGTGACGGCCGGGGCCCGCCGCGACAATGCGAACATCGAGCTTTCCTGGCAGGGCGACATGAACGTCGAGCTGCGGCCGCTCGCCATGAAGCGCTGTCTGACCAACCTGATTTCCAATGCCATGCGTTATTCACGCAACGTGAAGCTGGAGGCCGTGCGCGGCCGGACCTCGGTCGAGATCGCGATCGACGACGACGGGCCCGGCATCCCGCCCGACAAGTACGAAGACGTCTTCCGCCCCTTCTTCCGCCTGGACGAGTCGCGCAATGTCGATACCGGCGGGGTCGGGCTCGGCCTCACCATCGCGCGCGACGTGGCGCGGAGCCATGGCGGCGACGTGGCGCTGGCCGCCTCGCCGCTGGGCGGCCTTCGCGTCATCGTGCGAATTCCGCTATGAGCGGGCCGCGGAGCTTGCTGCAGACGTGCCGCGCGGCCGCCTATGATACAAAGAACTGAATATCCGAGAGAACAATGTCCAAGACACAGCCGCTTCAATTCGTTCGTCATCCGCACCCCGCTCCCCTTGCCGCCGACAAGCGCGCCGAGCTGCTGAAGAATCCGGGTTTCGGCCGGGTCTTCTCCGACCATATGGCGACCGTTCGCTACAGCGAGCAGCAAGGCTGGCACGATGCGCGGATCGAGCCGCGCGCGCCGATCCCGATGGATCCCGCCGCAGCTGTCCTGCATTACGCCCAGGAAATCTTCGAGGGTCTGAAGGCCTATCGGACCGAAGACGGCGGCGCCACGCTGTTCCGGCCGGAGGAGAATGCCCGCCGCTTCCAGCAATCGGCCGAGCGGCTGGCCATGCCGATCCTGCCGGAGAAGGTGTTCCTCGACGCCGTCGACCAGCTCGTCGACATCGATCGCGCCTGGATCCCGGACGGCGACGGCAGCCTCTACATCCGCCCCTTCATGTTCGCCAACGAGATCTTCCTCGGGGTGAAACCCTCGTCGGACTATCTGTTCATCGTGATCGCCTCGTCGGTCGGCGCCTACTTCAAGACCAGCGCCCCCGCGGTCTCCGTCTGGGTGTCGCAGGACTATACGCGCGCCGCTCCCGGCGGCACGGGCGCCGCCAAGTGCGGCGGCAACTATGCCGCCAGCCTGCTCGCCCAAGCCGAAGCCACCCGCCACGGCTGCGACCAGGTCGTGTTCCTCGACGCCGTCGAGAAGCGCTGGGTGGAGGAGCTGGGCGGCATGAACGTCTTCTTCGTGTTCGACGACGGCTCGATGGTCACGCCGCCACTCGGCGGCACGATCCTGCCCGGCATCACGCGCTCGTCGCTCATCACGCTCGCCAAAGACAAAGGTATTACCGTGCGTGAAGAGCCCTACTCCATCCAGCAGTGGAAAGCCGACGCGGCCAGCGGACGTCTGCGCGAAGCCTTCGCCTGCGGCACCGCGGCGGTGGTCACGCCGATCGGTACGGTGCGCTCGCCCGACGGCGAGTTCACCATCGGCAATGGCGGCTCGGGCGCCCGCACGGAGGAGCTGAAGGCTTCTCTGGTGAACATCCAGCGCGGCCGCGCCGCCGATCCCTACGGCTGGATCCACAAGGTCTTCTGATCGCAGCCGCCTTGCGCCGCGCCGGGAAAAGCCCGGCACTGGCCTTCTGACCAGTGCCGGCCCATGATCGGGGGACAGGGAATTCGCACGATGCGCCGTTCGGACAAGGGCCGCGGGCTGACCCCGGCATCCAGCCCGCTGCAAAGCTGGGCAACCAGGGATCGGCGCAAGCTATCGATGCTGCCGAAGCGCACGCCGCTTCAGGCGACCCAGCTTCGAGGCGATGAGGCTGTCGAAGCCATCTGCGCCGTCATCCGCCGCATCCCTTTGGGCTGGGTGGCGACCTATGGTCAGGTCGCCGCGATGGCGGGCATGCCGAGGCGCGCTCGCCTTGTCGGCCGCGTGCTTCAGCACCTTGACCAAGCAACCAAGATCCCCTGGCACCGTGTCGTCAACGCCAGGGGCGAGGTGTCCTTCAGCCTGTCCCGCAATGGGGGCGACATCGTCCAGCGGCGCCTGCTGGAGAAGGAAGGCATCAGATTTGACAACAAAAACCGTTTGGACCTGGAACGATGCCGCTGGCTCGATTAGAGCGTCGAGCCTCCGACTGTAGTCGGTGAGAGGCTCGCCTCTCTAGAACAGCTTCCCGCCGTTGGGCACGACCTGGTCGGGGGCGAACAGCACGACGCTGCCGTCTCCCGCCGGGAAACCAAGGGTCAGCACCTCCGACATGAATTTGCCGATCTGCCGTGGCGGGAAGTTGACCACCGCCGCGACCTGACGGCCGATCAGGCATCCCGGCGTGTAGTGCACGGTGATCTGGGCCGAGGATTTCCTGGTGCCGATCTCGGGGCCGAAGTCGATCAGCAGGCGGATGGCGGGTTTGCGGGCCCCTTCGAGAGGGGCGGCTTCGAGGATCGTGCCGACGCGGATGTCGACCTTCTCGAAGTCCTGATAGGTAATCTGATCCATGGTGCCGGCACCCTAATCGGGTGCGGACAAAAGAAAAGGGCCGCTCGCGCGGCCCTTTCCCTTTCGATCGGCCCGGGGCCGACGAAGATTACTTCTTGGCGATCACAGCCTTGACCTCTTCGGTCACCTCGGCGACGCGCGCGCTGAGCGCGGTCAGCGCATCGGTGTGACCCTTGCTGTAGAGGTCGGCCAGCTCCTTGGAGTTGGTGACGGCCGTCTCGTAGCTCTTC
>Ga0209792_1001041_pt1 | contig 15046 bp, 13 predicted proteins | sample EBPBio142005_DNA_FD_185860 | JGI IMG/M metagenome (GOLD analysis project Ga0209792, IMG submission 185860) | Wastewater treatment Type I Accumulibacter community from EBPR Bioreactor in Madison, WI, USA - Reactor 1_6/14/2005_ DNA (SPAdes)... | ecosystem: Engineered > Bioreactor > EBPR >... | reverse complement strand
ACGGCGACGAGGAACAGCTCTACATCTTCAAGAACGCCGAGCATCTGAAGCGGCTGCGCCAGTCCGCCAAGATCATGCGCATGACGATCCCCTATGACGACGAGGCGCTGACCAAGGCGAGCCTCGACCTTATCCGAGCCAACAAGTGGAAGGAAGGCGTGCATTTCCGGCCGGTCGTCTATTTCGGCCAAGGCGAGTCGAACTATTACAAGCCCGACGAGATCGACACCTGCGTCTTCGTCATCGGTTTCGCGCGTCCGCATTCCAAGGCGGTCTATGACGGCGTAAAGAGCTGCACCAGTAGCTGGCGGCGCAACTCGGATCTCGCATCGCCTTCGCGCATCAAGGCCGGCGCCAACTACCACAATTCGCGCCTTGCCCATGTCGAAGCGCGGATGAACGGTTTCAGTTCGCCGATCATGCTGAACGATCGTGGCAAGGTGTCCGAGGGCCCGGCGTCCTGTTTCATGATGGTCAGGGACGGCAAGGTCATCACGCCGCCGGTCAGCGCGGACATCCTTGAGAGCATCACGCGCGACACGCTGATCACCCTCTTCCGCGATGACCTCGGCATCGAGGTCATCGAGCGCGAGGTCGACCGGTCGGAACTCTATATCGCCGACGAAGCCTTCTTCTGCGGCAGCGGCGCTGAAGTGACTCCGGTCGTGTCGGTCGATCACTATCCGATGGGCTCAGGCGAGGTCGGGCCGATCACCAGGCAGATCCAGAAGCTCTATTTCGATGTCTCGGCCGGCAAGGTCGCGAAATACCGCAAGTGGGTGCTGCCGGTCTACGACCGCTGAACCGCGCCACCTCCCGAACGAACGCAACTTTCAGAGAAGGAAAGCGCGTGTCTGCCAAGAAAGTTCTCGTCACCGGCGCCGCGGGGCGCATCGGCATGGCTCTCCGCAAGGGGCTCCCGGATCAGTCCTGGAGCTTGAGGCTCGCCGACCTCCAGCCCATTCCGGACATCGGCCCCGGCGAGGAATTCGTGCAGGCCGACGTCACCGACCTTGAGGCTGTCGAAAAGATGGTCGACGGCGTCGATGCGATTGTTCACATGGCGGCGGCCGTCTCGGCCGCCGGCTGGGACGTCATGTTCAAGCCGAATTTCATCGGCTGCTACAACATCTTCGAAGCGGCGCGCCGCAAAGGCGTCAAGCGCATCGTCTATGCAAGCTCCATCCACGCGCACGGGTTCCATCGGCGTGAGCGGAAGATCGGCCCAAGCACGCTGCCGAGACCCGATTCCATCTATGGAGTCTCCAAGGTCTTCGGCGAGGCGATCGGCCGTCTCTACGCCGACAAGCACGGAATGGAGGTGGTCTGCCTGCGCATCGCCTCGTTCCAGCCGAAGCCGGTCAATGTGAGGCAGCTCAGCACCTGGCTCAGCCCGCGCGATTGCGTGCAGATGGTTCGTTGCGCGCTGGAGGCGCCCGACGTGCATTTCGAGGCGCTCTATGGTGCCTCCGCCAACACCCGCCAGATCTACGACGTCTCCAACTGGGGCAATATCGGCTACCGGCCGCAGGACAACGCCGAGGAGTTTGCCGCCGAAATCCTCGCCAAGACGACAGTCGAGGCCGAGCCGGAGATGGAGCGCATGTTCCACGGCGCGATGTACGTCCCGAAGGAGTTTTCCGGCGACCTTTCGAAGATCACGTAGTTTTGCCCGCGATCGCGGCGTCGTTGTTGCGGGAGCGGCAGGTCTCCGCGAAAAATTTGGCAATGTGCCGGGGACCGGGCCGTCGCGAACCCCGGCAAACGGGGGAACCCCATTATGACGCAGGCGCACGCTTCAGGCTCCATCGCGGGAAAGAAGCTCGATATTGCCGGGCATGCTGAGCTCCTCGTCGTCGGTGCCGGCAAGGCGGGACTGGCGGCGGCCATCGAGGCGGCGCGGAACGGGCTTCAGGTCACGCTGGTGGACGAGAACCCGGTCGCGTTCGAGACGATGGGCGAGAGCGTGCCGCAACTCTACGGCCAGCGGATGACCGGTGCCGTGCGCAACCGCAATGCGATGATGGAGGCCATGCTCCGGGCATCGCCTGAAATCGAGACGGCGCTCGAACTCGGCGTCGACGTCCGCCTCGGCGCCGCCTGCTGGGGGCTCTATCTCAATACCGGCAATCTCGGCTGGCTGGAAAAGCCTGTCGCGGGCCTCGCCGACGATACCGAAGGGACGATGCTGATCAGCTTCGACCATGCCATCGTCGCGACCGGGCGGCGCGACATGGGACTGGCCTTTCCCGGCTGGGACCAGCCGGGCGTGATGGGGGCGACCGCCGCCGCCACGCTGTCGCGCCTCTACGGGGCGTTGGACGGGCGGCGCGCCGTTGTGCTCGGCACAACGGCGGAGGCGCTGCTGGCGGCACTGGAACTCGCGGATGCTGGAATCGAGATCGCCTGCGTCGTCGAGCAGGCGGATGCGCCGGTGGCGCCGGCGGCGCTCGTCGCCCGCCTCCAGGAGAGAGATATCGACATCCGCTTCGGCGAGGTCGTCCGCGCGGTCGAGACCGATGCGGACGGCGTGCGCGGCGTCGAGCTGAGCGTCGGCCCTGTCATATGCGACCTCGTCGTTCTCGGGATCGGCGCCGTGCCGATGATCGACCTGATCGCTTCGGCGGGAGCTCGGCTGGTTTTCGACGACCGGTGCGGCGGCTTCGTTCCCGTGCTCGACGCCGCGATGACGACCAGCTTTCCCAATGTGAAAGCCGTGGGAGACTGCGCCGGTATCTGGCCGGAAAAGAGCATCGACCCCGAAATCGCGGCGGCAGAAGGCCGCCATGCGGCGGCAAGCCTTGCCGGCAAGGCGGCGCGCGCCTGGGCGCCGCCCGCCGGCGCTTCGTACGATCTCGGCGCCTACCGCAAGGACTGGGTGCGCAGCAGCGTCGTCGAGGCGGCGGGCGAACCCTATGTTTGCCAGTGCGAGGAGGTGAGCGCCCGCGAGATTCTGGAGGTCACGCCGCCGCGCTATCTCGGCTGGCGCGCGAAGGCCAACCAGCCGCGCAGCCTCTCCGATATCCTGGGCGGCGGCCCGCCCGAGCCCGACCAGATCAAGCGCCTGACCCGCGCCGGCATGGGCCCGTGCCAGGGAAGGCGGTGCCGCGAGCAGGTGCAAGCGCTTCTGGCTCTTCAGGAAAACCTTCCGCTCGATGCGATCCCGCTGGCCGGCTATCGCGCGCCCGTGCGCCCGCTGCCGCTCAAGGCCGCGATACCGGCGACGGAGGATCCCGCCATCACGGCTTTGTGGGACAGCTGGCTGGGCATCCCACGCCAATGGGTGCCGTTCTGGGACGTCGAAGACACATATACGGTAGCATCCCTGGCGACGGAAAAAGATTATGTCAGCGAATGAACCCGCCGCCGGCGGCGCATCGGTTGTCATCGTCGGCGGCGGCGTCACCGGGCTCAGCGCCGGCTTCTGGCTGGCGGAGGCCGGCGTCGACGTCCTCGTCCTCGAAAAGGGCCTGGTGGGATGGGAAGCCTCCGGCCGCAACGGCGGCGGCTGCTCCCACCATCAAAGCCCGCTGTTCGTCGAGGAGCAGCGGCTGTGGCCGATCATGGACGAGTTGCTAGGCTATCCGACCGAGTTCCGCCCGGATCGCATCCGCATCTCGTTCGACGAGAAGCAGCTCACACTGTACACGCGCGCTGTCCTCAACGCCCGCAGGCAGGGCTTCGAGGTGGACGAGTTGGATGCCCGGCAGGTGCGCGAGTTGGTTCCACTCGCCGGCGACAATGTCTATGCGGGCCACTATTACCGCTTCGGCGGCCACGCCAACCCGCACCGCACCGTCCAGGGATATGCCTGGGCGATCCGCGACCGGGGCGGACGGGTAATGCAGCACACCGCAGTGACAGGCTTCCGGCAACAGGGCGGCCGCGTCATCGCCGTCGAGACCAGCAACGGCACGTTCGGCTGCGACCAGGTGGTGATCGCCGCGGGGCCGCAGACGGCATGGCTCGCCGGCATGCTCGGCGTCGATATTCCGATGCGGGTTTCCCGCGCGGAGATGATCGTCACCGAACCACTGCCGTTGATGGCCGTCGGCGGGGTCGACGGCAACGGCCTCTACGGGCGGCAGACCATGCGCGGTAACCTCGCCTATGGCGGCGGCCCGCACGAATGGCTCGAGACCGAGAAGCTGGAGCGCGGCGAGCGCCCGGCGACGCCGCTGATGCAGAACATCGCCCGGCGGTTGGCGGAACTGCTGCCCAAGGCCGCGCATGCGCGGATCATCCGAAGCTGGGCCGGGCTGATCGAGAACACGCCCGACGGGCGGCCGGTGATCGACCGGGTGCCGCATCTGGAGAACCTGACGGTTGCGACCCTTTCCGGCGTCGGCTTTGGCCTGTCTCCGGCGACCGGGCACGCGATCCAGCAGCTCGTGACGGACGGCACCTGCAGCTTCGCGGACCTCTCGACGCTGCGCCTGTCACGCTTCAGGGATCTGGAGCCGGACTGGGTGGAACTGCAGGGCTGGCTGCCCGTCGGCGCCGACCGCGACGGTGGCGCGAAGGCAGGCCACTGACCACCCCGCATCAGCCGCCCGCGCGTACGCCTTGAACGGCGCAACGGGCGGCTTTTTTCCTTGGCAGGGACGGATTTCGGCATGCGGCGGGTCGCCCGCCGGGACACGCCCGCATGCGCGTTGGTCCGGAATTTGCGCAAGAAAAATCCGGGAGGGGGAAATCCCCCTCCCGACCAACAGGCCCATAAGATGCGGCCGGCTACTGGCCGACGACGCGGCGCATCCACAGGTCGCGCAGTTCCTCGCGCTTGGCGTTGACCTCGTCCCAGTCCGACAGGACTAGGTCCTTGACCGAACCGCCGGCGCCCCAGGGCATCCGCTTCGCGGCCTTTTCGGACAGTTTCACGTCGTCCAGCGGCGGGCCGAGATAGATCTCCTCGGCGATGCAGGTCAGGTGCTCGGGCTGGATCAGGAAGTTGATGAAGCTCTGGGCCAGTTCCTTCTTCGGCGAACCCTTGACGAGCTGGACCTGGATGTCGCTCGCCACGATGCCTTCCTTCGGCGTTGCCGTCGTGATCGACACACCCTGGTCGGCGAGCTGCCAGGTGGTGTTGGGGAAGTAGATGCCGAGCACGACCTCACCAGTCTGGATGGTGGCGTTCATCACGCCGGAAGCCTCGTAGTAGGACGAGGGCTTCAGCTCGCTGAACTTGGAGATGATCGGCTCGAAATTGCTGCTGTCGCCGCCCAATTGCTTGTTCAGATGGATCATCAGCGGTGCGAACAGCGCCTGTGCCGGCGCCGGCGCATAGACCCGGTTCTCGTATTCCGGCTTCCACAGGTCGAACCACGAGGTCGGCGCCGGGTCCACCTCCTTCGGGTCGTAGGCCAGCGTGTAGGAATAGTAGCCGGTGCCGATGCTGTGAATGGTGCCGTCGTCCGTCTTATTGACGCTGCGCGGGGAAATGCTGGCGATGTCGGGAACCTTCGCGGGATCGATCGCCTCCGTCAGTCCCTCTTTCCAGGCCTGCTTGGAATAGCCTCCGTCCAGCCATGCGACGTCGATGGTCGGGGCGTCCTTCTGCTGGCGCAGCTTGGAGTAGGTGACGAAATCGATGCCGGTCTCGACGAGAATCTCGGTGCCGGTCGCGGCCGTGAACGGTTCGAAGAAGCACTTGCGCATCGCCGTTTCCCACGGCCCGCTATAAGCGGTGACGGTGAGGCTGTCTTTTGCGAGGGAGGGCGTCGCGCCCATGATCCCCGCGAGCGCGACAGCCACGGTCGACAACAGCATGGAACGGTTGGGCGATGCCGCCGCGTCGCGGCGGCCGGCTCTCGGATAGGTCTGCGTCATTTGACGGGGCTCCCCCTCTGCGTCAGGTTTGTAGGTGCGCGCGCTTCACGCGAGGCGAAGCGGTTCGCCTCGACCCTTGTCGCCAAAAAAGGCACTTGGATTTCCTGTTCGGGTCCCGGAATGGTATCGAAAACCGACCCCCAGTAAATTGCCATTTTCTTGCGGAGTCTTGCGCTTTGGTGCGGATTCGGCGTCGTTGACAAGCCGAACTTGCCGCCGATATTGAGGCGCGCCCTTCCGGAGCCGCCGGCTTTGACCACGGCGGGCACGCTGCAAAGAGACCATAATGGCCACCGTCGCCGTCACGCCCGAGCAGATCGAGAACGCGGTGTGCGCAATGCTGGTTACCGGTGGGGCCGACGAGGCCAACGCGACCTCGGTGGCGCGGGTGCTCGCTGCGGCGGAGGCGACCGGCAACAAGAGCTGCGGCCTCTATTACGCGCCGATGTTCTTCGAGCAGATGCGGCTCGGCAAGGTCGACGGGCGCGCGACGCCGGACGTGGCGCGCTGCGGCGCCGCGGTTCTGGTCGACGCCAGATGCGGCTTCGCCCACCCGGCGATCGAGGCCGGGCTGCCGCATCTTCTCGAAGCCGCGAGCGAACACGGCATCGCGGCGCTGGCGGTGAGAAATTCCTACAATTGCCTCGCGCTGGCGGACCACGTGATGCCGATCGCCGCCAGGGGTCTGATAGGCATCTGCGTGGCGAACGCGCCGGCGTCCGTCGCGCCCCCGGGCGCACGGACCCCTCTGGTCGGCACCAATCCGATCGCGTTCGCCGCGCCGGCTCCGGACGGCGGCATGATCGTGGTCGATCAAGGCATGAGCGTCGCCACGAAAACCGAGATCATCCTGCGCAAGATGCGAGCGGAGCCGATCCCGGTTGGCTGGGCGCAGGATTCCTCCGGCCAGCCCACCACCGATCCGCACGCCGGGCTGGCGGGGGCACTGCTGGCCTCCGGGGGGCAGAAGGGCGCCAACATCGCCTTGCTGGTCGAAATTCTTGCTGCGGCACTGACCGGCTCGAACCTGAGCACCGAGGCGAGCGGCTTCAGCGATGCGGCCGGAGGACCGGCCCGGGTCGGCCAATTCATTCTGGCGATCGAACCGAACCGTTTCTCCGACGGGTTTTCAGGTTCCATCGAAAGGCTTGCGGCCAGCTACAGGCTGGCGGGGGTGCGCCTTCCGGGCAAGAAAAGGATTTTGCCGGAGCGGGTCGATGTCGACGCGGACCTCTGGCATCGCATTGGCATGCTGGCAACGGCTGCCGGAAGCGTTACCGTCGGGGCCGCGTAAAGACGAGGAGCCGGGCGTTCTCCAGGATTGGCCCTTTTGCGGAGCTGCTCTCATCCGTCGCCGCAAGGCTGCATTTCGCAGGCGGAAAATATACTTGGCTTTGTTCCGGAATGACGCGGCGCAGACAGGCGAGATCGGAACAAGCCCCGGAAAAATCGAGCAATGATTTCAAAGTCTGGAAGCGGTTTGGCTGGGGAACCTGGACAGTAATCCAAATCGACATAGATCATTGAAATAACTGAAATTATTTGCTTTTTTAGCCTGAACTGACCTAGAATGACCTAGACAACTGACCTAGATTGTAGGTCGAAACAGGGTCTCTGGCAGTGACATCCCATATCAAAAAACGCGGCTCCACCTACTACGCTCAACTTGCCGTTCCGATCGATCTACAGCCGGTGTTTCGTCGCAAAACGATGGACCGATCACTCAGCACCAAAGACGGCGCGACGGCGAAGCGGCTACTTCCCGACGTGTTGAAGACATGGCATGTGCAGTTCGATGACGCCCGTCGTGGCGTGGCACTCGCGGCCGAACGCGCACCAACTTTGAGCGCTGCGGCCAAGGCACATTTCGCATCGGAACTTGCCGCCGACGATCACGAACGCCTCGCCGGGCAACCGGCGTCTGAGTTGCGCAAACTGTCGTCGGCGCACAACGCCCCTCGCCTGCGGATGATCGCTGCTGGTAAGATCACCGGCGATGAAGCCGAAGCGTATGTTGGCTACGCCGCCGATGCGCTCGCCGACAACGGACAGGCACCCGCCATCTCTCGCGCCGAACTGTTGCGCGCCATGGCCGAAGTTCAGCTAGACGCCATGGCGCAATTCGAGGCGCGCGACGATGGACGCCTGATCGTGCCGGAACTGAAAAGCGCCCTACTCACGACGCTGGAACCGGAAGCACCAAAGCCCGGCGAAAGCATCATGGAACTGTATGACAAGTATGCGCGCGAGAACGCCAAGGGCATTTCGCAGGACACGCTGAATCAGGGCAAGCGCGACGTGAAGCTATTTGCCGAGACGGTCGGCAATCCCGCGCCCAGCAACATCACACCCCGGCTTGTCGGCGTCTGGAAAGACCTCTTGCTTGAATACCCGGTGAAGGCCGCCGAGATCGCCGCATTCAAGGGTATGACGATGCGACAGGTGATTAAGGCAAACGAGAAGATCGGCAAGCCGAAGATCAGCGATCGGACGGTGAACCGTTGCTTGTCCGCGCTAGGCGCATTCTGCGATTGGCTTGTTCGGCGCGGCTACCTCGAACGGAACCCCGTCGCCGGCATGCACCAATCAGTCGATAAGACGAAGCGCACGACATGCGTGTTTTCGTCCGCCCAACTCAATACGTTGTTCCGCTCGCCGCTGTTCACCGGATGCCGTGGCGATGATGACTGGCAGCGGCCGGGCAATTTTCAGGTCCGCGATTATCGCTACTGGTTGCCGCTTGTCATGCTCTACAGCGGTGCGCGCCCTGCCGAGATTGCGCAACTGCTTGTCGCCGACGTTCGACAGGAGCATGGCACTTGGATCATGCATATCACTGAGGAAGGCGACGACGATAAGAGCGTGAAGACTAAGGGCAGCATGCGTGTCGTGCCAGTGCATTCCGAACTGATCCGGCTCGGCTTCATCAAGTATCGTGAGACGATGGCGGAAGCCGGCACGGCGAAGCTGTTCCCGAATGCCACGCGCAACAAGCGCGGCCAGATGGTCGCCGATTTCTCGCGTGACTTCGGCCGCTACCTCACGCGGCTGGACATCAAAGACGGTCGCGGCCTGTCGCTGTATTCATTGCGGCATGGCTTTGTTGATGCGCTTCGCCGGGCCGAGTATCTGGATGAACAGTTCGGATTCTTGGTCGGGCATACAAAGCATACCATGACCGGCCAATACGGAATGCTCCCACAAGGCATGCTTCGGCAGCGCGTCGAGCTTGTGAATTCCATCGCCTATCCCGGTCTCGACATTTCTCACTTGGGTCTATGAGGCTAAAGGATGGAAAACCCATATTGGCACGACCATTCGAAGCCTCATATTGTCGACTACGATGACGTGCGCGAGCTTTGCTTTGAGGCGTTCGCTATTCTTCAAGCCAGTCGTTCCCTCATGGGCCGTCCCGCCGACGAAATTGGCGGGGCGTTGCATGATGTTTTTTTTCGAGAAGCCGAACCGCGACTTTCGAACGCTTTCTTGCAGCTTGCCGTCTTAATCCGAACGTTCGAAGATTCGATTGCCGAGACCGAAGTCGCTTCCAAATATAAGGCTTTGCTCGATAAGATACTTGAGCCGGAGCAATTAGGCACGATTGGCTATGGTGTTAGCGTTGACCGGAAGGATGTTACCGTTCGCGATGTCTGCAACAAGATCATCCATGCAGAGGATTTCAGGCCGACCTATGACAATGGCTCTAATCCGCGTGACGAGGATTTTTCGTGGGGCATGACTGGCATTATAGAGATTTCCGGCCGGGCCTACGGCAAGCCGTGGGACATCTGGCTTAATGCCGAAGAATTTTTGGAGGCGTGCCTAACGATTGCCGACTATTTTGATGGGCCGTTATAAGCTCGGCTTCAGATTGATCAGAACCGTTTAGTCACCTAAAAATCTAGGTGGCTAAACGACTTAGGTCGATTTTAGGACTATTTTCTGTCAATCATCCATGAGACAATTTTCCTACCGTAGCGTTGTAGGTCTGTTGTCTGTTGCGTCCATTCGAGTTCATAAAAGGTCTGATTCCGGGCCGGATCGAAAAGAAGTCGATCACCGTCATTGATCCGCTCACGGCGGAAATCTTTGGCGGTGCGCCGACCGTCGCCGGCCCAGTCATCAATCCTGCCACGGCGATCCGCGTCCCAGCTGTCCTATCCGCCGTCACGCTCATTTCGACGGCGCTCGGTTCACTGCCCGCGAAGGTGTTCGCCGACGATGGCAGCGGCAAACAATCGGCCAAAGATCATCCCGCCTATTCCATCATTCACGATTGGTCGAATGATTGGATGGCGGCTGGCGAGCTTCGCACCCGGCTTACAGTCGATGCTCTGCTGCATGATCACGGCTTCGCTTACGCGAACCGCGTCGGCGATCGTGTCGGCGAACTGATCCGCCTTGATCCGACGACCGTCACGCCGAAGCACGATGAAGTCACCGGCGAGCCGTTCTATGTGCAACGCCTGCCGAACGCGCGCGAGCGCCGTTTCCATTACAGGGAAATTCTACACGTCGCATCGCCGCTCGACCTGTCACCGATCAGGGCGGGCAAGGAAGCGATTGGCCTAGCTTTGATCATGGAAACACATGCCGCTCGGCTGTTTGCAGATGGCGCGCGCCCGTCACTGGTTTTCGCAAACGACAACGGAACGCCCGAAGGCGAGAAAGGCGCAACCGTGATTAAGCGGCTTCGCGCCGCATACAACGCTTGGAAATCGAGCGGCGGGCCAATGTTCCTTGATGGCGGATGGAAGGCCGCACAATTCGCCTTCAGTTCGACCGATGCGCAGTTTCTCGAAAACCGTCGTTTCCAAATCGGGGAAATCTGCCGGCTCTTCCGAGTCCCGCCTCCAATGCTCTTCGATTTCGAACGGACGACGCTAAACAACTACGAAGAGACGGGCCGCCAATTTACCACCTACACTTTGCGCCCTTGGCTGGATGCATGGGAGCGCGCCTATAGCCGCGTCCTGCTGTCACCCGACGAGCGCGCCGCCGGCTACTATGTCGAGTTCGTAACCGATGCACTGTTGAGCGCCGACACGGCGAAACGGGCTGAAGCGTATTCGAAGATGCGCACTGCCGGCATCTTCACCGCGAACGAAATCCGCGCCCGCGAAAACCTGCCGCCGCACCCGGACGGCGACACCCTCGCCAATCCGAACACCACGCCCGGCGCACCTGTCGGCGCGAACGACAATGCCGAACCGAAGGATGAAGCCGCATGACCCGCGACGACGCAATCTTAGTGGAACGTGTGGAAAAGCGCATCGAGACCTTCGAGAATGAAATGCGCGCCGCCGTGCGCGCGCGCCATAGGCGGAACCTGCTTATTGGTGGGGCTACCTTGGCGCTCGCCGTTGTGGCGCTCTTCGTCACGCTGGCGGTGCTGGTATGAAGCACGTCGCATTCTTCGGCGACGGCGAGCGCACGTTTGCGCTGCCTGCCCCGCAAATCATCGAACTAGAACGCAAGACCGGCGTCGGCATCGGCACCCTTTGCAAGCGTGTCTTTGCCCAGCATTTCGCACATGCCGATGTTGTCGAGACGATCCGCCTTGGCCTGATCGGCGGCGGCGCGAAGCCCGAAGAGGCCGAAGCCCTTATCGCGGCCTACGCCCGGTCACGCCCGTTCGCCGAAACCTATCCGCTCGCCGTCGCGATTCTCGAAGTCGTCTACTTCGGCAATGCCAGCGTGGCCGAGAAGGAAGTCACCGCCGACAAGCTGAGTGCCGCCACCGTAACCGCTGAGGCCGCGCATGGATAAGCTCGAAATCAAGGCGAGCTTCAGCGTTGACGATGCCGGCACCGTGTCAGGCATCGCGTGGCCGTTCGGCTCACCAGATACCGCTGGTGACATCATCCACAAAGGCGCGTTCCGCACGTCGGCTGCGATGCCAATCCTGTTCGAACATGATGCTGGTTCGGTTGTCGGAATATGGGAAGCCATTGCCGAGACAGACACCGGGCTTGAAGCCAAAGGTCGGCTTTTCCTCGATTCCGTTCCCGTCGCCCGCGACGTTCATGCCCGGCTGCGCAGTGGCCGGATCACCGGCCTGTCGATCGGCTTCCGTGCTGGCGAAACCAAGGCCCGCCAAGGCGGCGGGCGCGACATCTACAGCCTGCATGTCGCCGAAATCTCAATTGTCGCAAGACCGAGTCACCCGGCTGCGAGAATCCTTGAAGTGAAGACCGCCGGTGACGCGGCACCCTCCCAAGGAACCACAATGCCTAATGAGAATACGGCACCCGCGCTGGAAATCGCGGAACTCGAAACCAAGCTGGCGAACGTCGCCGACGAAGTGAAGAGCATTACCAAGATCGGCGAGCGGCTCGACAAGATTGAGCTTCGGCTGAATCGCCCGAACGCTGCGAACGACAATTCGGCGAACGACAACAAGCTTGAACTGAAGGCGCTCGCCTCGCTGATCCGCACCGGCACGTCGGACGAAATCAAGACGGTCGGCGGCTCTTTCGAGACGAAGGCAGCATCGTCCGACAGTGATCCGGCAGGCGGCTATTTCGTTCTACCGACCGTCGATATGACGATCCGCACGCTGCTGACCGATCTGTCGCCGCTGCGTGGTCTGGCCGAAGTCGTCACGATTTCTAGCGACCACTACGAACGCTTCTATTCGAAGGGCAAGCGCGGCGCTCAGTGGGTTTCAGAGCGCGACGACCGTCCGCAGGATACGTCCCGTCCGGAACTGATCAAGCACAGCTACGGTGTGTCGGAACTCTATGCCGCGCCGGCCGCCACCCGTCACCTGCTGGACGATGCGTCGGTTGATGTTGCCTCGTGGCTGATCAACAATGCCACCCACGATTTCTCCGAAACCGAGGGCGAAGCCTTCCTTGACGGCGACGGCGTTGATGGCCGTCCGACGGGTCTGCTCGCTTACGAGACGACCAGCGAAAAGGACTTCACCCGTGCGTGGGGCAAGTTCCAGTATGTGCCTGCCGGCCATGCTTCGGCACCGACCGACGCCAATCTTACGGCGGCGCTGATCAAGCTCGTCGCGACGTTGCGCAAGCCCTACAAGGGCAACGCTACGTTCCTGATGAACAGCAACACGGCGGTTCGGCTGCGCACCATCGTTGACGGCAATGGCCGCTATCTCTGGGCACCGACCGGCAACCTGATCGAAGGTGTTGAACACCCGTTGCTCGGCTACCGTGTCGAGATCGAAGAGGGCATGCCGGATATCGGCGCGAACGCCCATTCCATCGCGTTCGGCGACTTCCGACAGGGCTACGTGATTGTCGATCGCGCTGGCGTCCGCGTCACCCGTGATGAAATCACCCAGAAAGGTCGTGTGCTGTTCGACACCTACAAGCGTGTCGGCGGCGGCGCTGGCGACTTCAACGCCATCAAGTTCCTCAAAGTGGCAGTGGCGTAAGGAGGCCAGCACATGCGTAGCGATCTTTTCTCGAATGTCGGCGTGGTGCTTGCTCTTGCGCCCGCCGTTCAGTCCGCCGCGATCGAAGGCCCTGCCATCGATCTGCGCAGCTTCGGCAGTGTGGCCATCATCGTGAATACCGGCGCTGTCGTCGGCTCTGGCGATTTCGGCGTGAAGCTACAGGAGTCGGACACGACCACGTCCGGCTACTTCACCGACGTTGCCGCCGATGATATCACGTCCAATGCGCCTGCCACCCTTGCGGCGGCCAGCGCCTACAAGCTCGGCTACCGTGGCAGCAAGCGATACATCCGTCTTGCGCTCACCAAGGCTGGCGGCACGTCGATCGCGCTTGGCGCTGTGGCCGTGCAGGGCAACCCGGCAATCGCCCCGGTAGCCTAACCATGCTGCTACAGGTGGAACCGATTAGGATCACCATTGACGGCGCGGCTGCAACGCTACGCCCCTCATTGCTTGCTGCCTATCGGCTTCACCGTAAGCATGGCTTCCCGGCCATCATTGCCGGGATCAGTGAAGGCAATTTGTCGATCGTCGCCGACATTATCGAATGCGGCACGATCGGTTCAAGCTTTGTCCCGGTTCTCCTGCGGGACATTGAAGAGCACGGCGCGATCAATCTTGACCGCCTCGCGCCGTGCCTCTTCGAATTCGTTATGTCCCTGATCGGGATTGAGGAAGGCGACCCTTCGCCCGGCCCCAATCCTACCAAGCCGCTGACCTTCGATCAGTTCTTTGACGAGCTTTACGCGATCGGCACCGGCTGGCTTGGCTGGTCGCCTGAGCAGACTTGGAACGCCACGGCCGGCGAGATCATCGCCGCGCAACGTGGCCTGATCGCCAAGCTGAAAGCCGTTCACGGTGGCGGCAAATCCGATGCCGCCGAAAAGCCGGATTACGATCCGCGCGACATTCCATCGGATGATGAAGTTCGTGTTGGCCTTGGCGTCCTCCGCGCCAATGCCCGTCGCGGCCGGGAAGGGCAGTAGTGACTAACCGCCCTTCCCGGCTTTGTTCCTGTGGCCGTGTCGTCGCGCATGGCGTTCGCTGCGCATGCCAGATTGCCGGTGATCGTGCGCGCAAGAAGCGCCACGACCTGAATCGCCCTACGGCTCGCCAGCGTGGCTATGATCGCCAGTGGCAGAAAGCAGCCCGTGCCTTCCTCGCCGAACCTGCAAACCAGTTCTGCGCATGCGGCGCAAAGGCCGTTCTGGTTCGGCACAAGATCAGCATCCGCAAGCGTCCAGAGCTTCGCATGGTGCGTTCAAACTGGATGCCCGGTTGCCAGCGCTGCAACGCTGAGGACACCGCCAAGGATCGCCACCCATGACCGAAAACGATCCACTGACCTTCGACGGCATAACCCAACCGATCAGCGAATGGGCGCTGGACTACGGCATTCCCGCCAGCCTCATTATTGATCGCCTTGCTGAAGGCCAGTCCGCCGAAACGGCGATCACGACCATGATGCCGTTTGAGCCTGAGAAGCCGACGCGGAAACGTGATCCCCGCTCGCATGTGTATGAGCATGACGGCAAACTAATGACGATCCGGGAATGGGCGGAATACGTCGGCATCCCGCGTTCGACCCTGAGTATGCACCTTCGAAGCGGAATGCCGATCGCCGACGCGATCAACAAGGCGCTGCATGTCGTCAAGAATCCGACCTACGAATATGCTGGCGAGTCCAAGACGCTCGCCGATTGGGCGCGCAGCACTGGCATTAAATATCCAACGTTGCGGCAACGTATCGTCGCGCAAGGCAAGACAATCGGCGAAGCTATCGAGGCTCGAAAG
>Ga0209792_1001038_pt1 | contig 15080 bp, 13 predicted proteins | sample EBPBio142005_DNA_FD_185860 | JGI IMG/M metagenome (GOLD analysis project Ga0209792, IMG submission 185860) | Wastewater treatment Type I Accumulibacter community from EBPR Bioreactor in Madison, WI, USA - Reactor 1_6/14/2005_ DNA (SPAdes)... | ecosystem: Engineered > Bioreactor > EBPR >... | reverse complement strand
CGGCGGCAGATCGAAGGCGATTCGGCAGCCGCGCAGGCCAGCGACGCCGATCTCGCCAATGCCCGGCTGTCGGCGCAGACCGATCTTGCGACGAACTATTTCGGGCTGCGCATCTCCGACGATCGCAAGCGGCTCTACGAAGAGACCGTCGCCGCCTACGCCCGGTCCATGCAGATCGTGCAGAATCAGGTCGATGCCGGCATCGTCTCGCGCGTCGACCTGGCGCAGGCACAGGCGCAGTACGAGCAGACGCGCGCGCAGCTCGTCGGCGAAGCCATCAACCGCGCCCTGTACGAACATGCCATCGCCCTGCTGGTCGGCAAGGCGCCGTCCGAGATCGGCATAGCGCCCACGCGCACGCAACTCACCGTGCCCACCGTCGAGGCCGGTGTGCCGTCGACCTTGCTCGAACGACGGCCCGACATCGCCGGCGCGGAGCGTCGCATGGCCTCGGCCAATGCGCAGATCGGCGTCGCGATCGGCGCCTTCTATCCGCAGATCTCGCTGGGCGCCTCCATCAGCTTCCTGGCCGGCGGCCTGGGGTCGCTGCTGCAGATCGGCAACGCGGTCTGGTCGGTCGGGCCGCAGCTTGCCGGGACCTTGCTCGACGGCGGCGCGCTCTCCGCCCAGGTCGAAGGCGCGCGGGCCAACTACGACGCCACGGTGGCGACCTATCGCCTGACCATCCTGACCGCCTTCCAGCAAGTCGAGGATGCGCTCGCCCAGCAGCGCATCCTGGTGCAGCAGGAGAAGGTTCAGCGCGCCGCCGTCGCCGCTGCGCGCGAAGCCGAACGCCTGTCGCTCAATCAATATCGCGTCGGCACCATACCCTATACGACCGTGGTGCAGACGCAGGCCACGGCGCTGGCGGCCGAGCAGACGCTGCTCACCATGCGTCTCAATCGCCTTATCGCCAGCGCGAACCTGGTGAAGGCGCTGGGCGGCGGGTGGCAGCAGGCGGACCTGCCGGCCGTGACGCCGGTCGGTGGCCTCAAGCAGGCCAATCCCGCGCCGCCGGCGCTACCGTCGTCGCCGGTGCCGTCGCAGGCTGCGCCGACCGTTTCGGCGACACGCTAGGACTTCACAGCCCTCGGGAAGAAGGATTTTCTTCTCCCGTCACGATCGGCAGCCGGGACTTGCCTGTATGCGTACTGCTTTGGCAGTCGTTGCCGTTGACCACGACACGAGCGGCAACGACGCTTGCCGCTCATCGCAAACAGCGAGGCCAGACAATGACCGACTCCCGTCATCCCGAGACCCTGTCGCTGCACGCCGGGTGGCGCGCCGATCCCGTGACCGGCTCGGTCGCGGTGCCGATCCACCAGACCACCTCGTATCAGTTTCGCGACACCGAGCACGCCTCGAACCTGTTCGCGCTGAAGGAACTCGGCAACATCTACACGCGCATCGGCAATCCGACGGTCGACGTGCTCGAACAGCGCATCGCCGCCCTCGAAGGCGGAGCGGCGGCACTGGCGGTCGGCTCGGGCCAGGCGGCATCCGCCTATGCGCTGCAGAACCTGGCGCGGGCCGGCGACAATGTCGTGAGTTCGACCGATCTCTACGGCGGCACCTGGAATCTGTTCGCGCACACGCTCAGGGATCAGGGCATCGAAGTGCGCTTCGTCGATCCGGCCGATCCGCAGGCCTTCGCCCGCGCCACCGACGACCGCACGCGCGCCTACTATGCCGAGACCTTGCCCAATCCCAAGCTCGCCGTCTTTCCGATCAGGGAAGTGGCGGATATCGGCCGGCCTCTCGGCATTCCCCTGATCGTCGACAATACGGCGGCGCCGATCCTTGCGCGTCCGTTCGATCATGGCGCCGCGGTCGTCGTCTACTCCGGCACCAAGTATCTCGGCGGACATGGCAATTCGATTGGCGGCCTGATCGTCGATGGCGGCACCTTCGACTGGGCCGCCCATCCCAAGCGCCAGCCGGCGCTCAACACACCCGATCCCAGCTATCATGGCGCCGTCTGGGTCGAGGCGGTGAAGCCGATCGGGCCGGTCGCCTACATCATCAAGGCGCGCACGACCCTGCTGCGCGATCTCGGCGCACCGCTGGCGCCGTTCAACGCCTTCCTGATCCTGCAGGGCATCGAGACGGTCGCGTTGCGCATGGAGCGTCACGTCGAGAATGCGCAGGCGGTGGCCGATTTCCTGGCCAAGCGTCCGGAGGTCGCGAAGGTCATCCATCCCTCGCAGCAGAAGGGCGAGGCGCGGCGTCGTGCCGATACCTATCTGAAGGGCGGCTATGGCGGCCTGGTCGGTTTCGAGCTGGCGGCGGGCCGCGAGGCCGGCCGGCGCTTCATCGATTCGCTGAAGCTGCTCTATCACGTCGCCAATATCGGCGATTCGCGCAGCCTCGCCATCCATCCGGCGTCGACGACGCACTCGCAGCTCTCCGCCGAGGAGCAGCTCGCGACGGGCGTTTCGGACGGCTATGTGCGGTTGTCCGTCGGCATCGAGCATATCGACGACATCCTCGCCGATCTCTCGCAGGCGCTCGATGCGGCCGGCAAGCTGAAGCAGGCCGCCTGACGGGAGGCTCAGCTCCTCGCCACCAGGAACTGCTCTGCGCTCGACGGACGGAGGCCGTCCGTCCTGCCGGCGAAGTAACGTTCGGCAAGGTCGGCGGCCGATACGTGCTGGACTTCCCGGAAACCCGCGTCGCGGGCGAGGTCCAGCATCTCCGTCGGGCTGAAGAAACTGATGAAGGGCGAGCCGGCGGCCTGCGCGACCTGTTCCGCTGCCCGGCGTTGGACGCGCTCCTCCGAATCGACGAACTCCAGCGGCAGCATGAAGGTCATGGCCAACGTCGAGCCTCGCACGAGCGCCGCAGCCCGGCGCAGCGTCGTCGTCACCGCGTCCTTGCTGAGGTACACGGTGACACCGCTGGAGGCCACGACTGCCGGCCGATCCGGATCGAAGCCCGCGGTCGCAAGCTTCTCCCACCACGACCAGCCCGTTTCGAAGTCGACCGGCACGAGCCGCAGATAGTCGGGAATGCCGAAGCCGGTCTCGATCAGGCGTTTCTGCTTCCAGGCCTGGGCGCCGGGTTGATCGACTTCGAAGGTGCGCAGGCGGGTGGCGATCTCGGGTCGGCGCTGGACGAAGGTATCCAGGCCGGCGCCGAGGATGAGGTATTGGCCGACGCCGTGGTTTGCCTGCTCGACCACCAGATCTTCGATGAAGCGGGCGCGGGCAACGACCGAAGCGCGGGCGCGGCCGGTGGCCTTTGCGTCCATGTCCGGACGCTGACGCCAATCGTCGGTCGGAGCGGCGAGCAGCAGGCCGATCTCGTCCTGGAGCACGTGCGGCGGTGCGTCGATCTGGGCATGCAGAGCCCGCCACAGGGCGACCCTCAGGGCTGCCCCGTCTGGAGCTGCGGTTTGCTCGGCCGGCACGACGCACCCCCTTCGCTTCGATCAGGGAGTGCAATCAATACCGCGTCGCGGTCGGCTTGGAAAAGCCTGCCGCTTGGGTCGCGTGCGAGGCCTTAGTCGGGGTCGGCCCACTCCGCGACATGGTCGGCGCGGTCGGGCCGCGTCGTCGGTGGCAAGGATGTTGCCGGCGTACCGACGGTCACCAAGCCGACCAGATGCGACGGCGCGTCGAAGCCCAGCAAGGCATTTACCGCAGGATCGTAGACATTCGCGCCGGTCACCCACATGCCGCCATAGCCCAGCAGGTGGATCGCGTTCAGCATGTTCATGGCCGCCGCGCCCGCGGAGAGCGCCTGCTCGATCTCGGGAATGTTGCCGCTTTTCACGACGACGCCGACGCCGATCAGCATCGGAATGCGGCGTACCCAGGCGCGATAACGTTCGCCCAGCGCGGCTCCGTTCGCCGGATCGCGTCTGGCGGCGGCCTCGGCCAGGCGCTCGCCGAAGGTGAGACGGGCGTCGCCGCGGATGACGACGAAACGCCAGGGCCGTAGCTTTCCATGGTCGGGCGCGCGCAGCCCGGCATCGAGGATCAGGTCGAGGTCGGCGCCGTCCGGCGCCGGTTCCTGCAAAGGTCCCATCGAGCGACGGGCCAGCAGTTGGTCGAGGGCGAGCCGCTGTACAGCGCGGCTCTCGGGGAAGGCGGGAGCGGTATCGGGCATGGCCGGACTGTATCCATGATGCGAACGATTGTCATTTGCATATCGGCGATACCCAGGGCTCATGCCTCTATAATCGGGTCATGGCGGAACCCCCGACCCGAAAGATCATCCATGTCGACATGGACGCCTTCTATGCGTCCGTGGAGCAGCGTGACGACCCGGCATTGCGCGGCCTGCCGGTCGCGGTCGGCGGTCGCCAGCGCGGCGTCGTCATGGCGGCGAGCTACGAGGCGCGGAAGTTCGGCGTGAGGTCGGCCATGCCGTCGGTGACGGCCAAGCGGATGTGTCCCGAGCTGGTCTTCGTGAAGCCGCGCTTCGATACCTACAAGGAAGTGTCGCGCCAGATCCGCGAGATCTTCCTCGACTACACGCCGCTGGTGGAACCGCTGTCGCTCGACGAGGCCTACCTCGACGTGACGACGAACCTCAAGGGCATGCCGCTAGCCTCCGATATCGCCCGCGAGATTCGCGCGCGCATTCTGGAGCGCACCGGCCTCACGGCGTCGGCCGGCATCTCCTACAACAAGTTCCTGGCCAAGCTCGCATCGGACCATCGCAAGCCCAACGGCCAGACGACGATCCCGCCCGAGAAAGGTCCGGCTTTCGTCGAGGGCCTGGCGGTCGCGAAGTTCCATGGCGTGGGGCCGAAGACGGCGGAGAAGATGAACCGGCTTGGCATCCATAGCGGCGCCGATCTCAAGGCGCAGTCGCTCGAATTTCTCGAACAGTACTTCGGGCGCTCCGGCACCTACTACCACGCCATCGCGCGCGGCCACGACGAACGTCGGGTCGTTCCCAACCGGCCGCGCAAGTCGGTGGGCTCGGAGACGACGTTCATGGAGGATCTCGACCGACCGCAGGCGGTCGAGGATGGCGTGGCCTCGGTGCTGGGCGATGTCTGGTCCTATTGCGAGCGGACCGGCATCGTCGGCCGCACGGTGACGGTGAAGGTCAAGTATGCCGACTTCCAGATCGTGACGCGCAGCCGCACGCTTTCCGAATCGGTCGGCACGCGCGACATGCTGGAGCGCACGAGCCGCGAACTGGTGCGGACGATCTTTCCGCTGGAGAAGAAGGTGCGCCTGCTGGGCGTCTCGCTTTCCAATCTGCACGAGCGCGAGGAGCCCAAGGTGCCGCCGCAGATGACGCTTGCACTCTAGCGATAGAGGGCAGCCAGCGTGGCGAGAGCCGCCTCGGCCTCGCTCCGGTCGGGCGTTTCGTCGGCAATGCCATAGCCATACATGTCGTTGCGGCCGGTTTCCTGGACAACGATGCCTTCGGGGTGCGGCAGCATGAGGACGTGCCGATAGAAGAGGCCGTAGCGGATTTCCGGCTGCGGCTTGAGCCAGGCGATCTGGCCGCGCACGGGCACCACCGACTCGTCCCGCCACAAGGCGCGCGCGCCGTAGCCCGTGCAGTTGACGACCACGGGCTCGCGCAGTCGTGCGAGATCGGCCGGCGTGTCGAAGGTCATGTCGACGATCCGGCCGCCTGCGCGCAGGAAGTCGTCGGTCAATCGTTGTCCCAATGCCGCGATATTGAACTGCATGGACGTTCCCAGGCTCGCATGGGCAACGGGGAAGGGGTTCTCGTCGGCCGGCAGGCGGCGGTAGGGCGACGTGAGGCCGGCCAGGCGCTGGCCGTAGCTCGCGAAATGGACCTCCTCGGCCAACAGGTTCGGTTCGGCGGGCGTCGGCTGTGCCACATCGTCGAACAGCACATAGCGTTCGCTCATGGCAACGGGCTCGCCCGGCAGGCCGATATAGCCCCGGTAGGTGGCGTAGGAGGTGCGCGCCATTTCCTCCCACTGGGCGGGAAAGGTCGGCGCCACGCTGCCGGCGGCGGCGATGCGCGAGTCCGGCGACCAGGTGCCCGTCGCGCGCGCCGACTGGCTCTGCGGCAGGCGTTCCTTGGCGTAGATCGTCACACGGGCGCCGGCGCGCTGCAGCAGCAGGGCCGAGGTGAGGCCAAGCGCACCGCAGCCGATCACCGCGACTTCGCGTGTGCCGCCTTCCAGCGCCATGCCGGCGGCGATGCTGCTCGACCCCCAGGCAAGCGACCAACCGCTGCCGCCATGGCCGTAATTGTGAACCACACGCTTGTCGCCGACCGTTTCGACGTCGAGCCGCGGACCGGCCGCACGGAAAGGACGCAGGCATACGGTGATGCGGGCGATGCGGCTCGTCTGCAGGCGCAGCAACGGCAGAGACCCTGTGCCCGATCTGGTGCCGGCCGCGCATCCCGCGAGGCCCATGGCTCCCAGACTTCCGAGGCCCATGATCACAGCCCGCCGGCTGCTTCTCGCTGCTTCGGTCATGCGCGCCTCGCTTGAGGGCTCTGTGGAAGGTGACTCTAGCGACTACGCCGCGGCCATACCACGCGATATGCTGGCGCGATGATCGACAAGCTTGAGTTCCTGCTGGCGCTGGCGCGGGAGCGGAATTTCAGCAGGGCCGCGGAGCAATGTGGTGTCACGCAGCCGACCTTCTCGGCCGCGATCAAGCAGCTCGAAGATTCGCTTGGCGTGATGCTGGTACAGCGCACCTCGCGCTTCATCGGCTTCACGACCGAGGGCGAGCGTGTGCTCGACTGGGCACGCGGCATCGTCGCCGACGCGCGCGCCATGCGGCAGGACCTGCAGACCTTGAAGAAGGGGCTGACCGGCCGGCTGCGGATTGCTGCGATCCCTACGGCGCTGGCGATGGTCTCGGCACTCACGACGCCGTTTCGTGCCCGGCACCCGAATGTGACGTTCACCATCCTGTCGCGGACCTCCATCGAGATCCTGTCGATGGTCGAGAACCTCGAAGTCGATGCGGGCCTCACCTACATCGACAACGAGCCGCTCGGGCGCATGCGCACCGTGCCGCTCTATCTCGAACAGTACCGGCTGCTGACCTCCGAGAGCAGCCCGCTCGGCGACCGCGATCGGGTGACATGGGCGGAGGTGGCCGGCATCCCGCTCTGCCTGCTGACGCCGGACATGCAGAACCGCCGCATCATCGATCGCCTGCTCGGCAGCCCGAGCGGCCGGGCCGAGCCGACGCTGGAATCGAATTCGATGATCGTCCTCTTCTCGCATGTGCGAACCGGCCGGTGGGCGACCGTAATGCCGGAGAAGCTGGCCGATACTCTGGGGCTGACCGACCATCTGCGCGCCATTCCCATCACCGAGCCTACCGCAGTGCACCAGGTCGGCCTGGTCGTCCCGCCACGAGAGCCGATGACGCCGCTTTCGGCCGCCTTGGTGGTGGAGGCGGCCCAGCTCGCCCTGGCTCTTACGCCAGCGCCATAGAAGTTCGCCAGGCAATGTCGCGCCGTTGATAGAGATGTTCTATTGCAGCACTGGGAAACCTTATTGAGAGAGCGGCGACGAAGGCCGATCATTCCCTATGAAAAAACCGGCGCCAAGCCGGTCGAGACAGGGATGGGAGCCGATCGATGCCGGTGGCATGGAGCGAAAGTCGGACCAGCGAGATCATCCGGCGGCATGAGGGCCGGAAAGGCCCGCTGCTGCCCATCCTGCACGATGTGCAGGCCGAATTCGGCTGCATCCCCGCGCCGGCCATTCCCCAGATCGCCGCGACGCTGAATCTGACGCGGGCCGAAGTCCATGGCGTCGTTTCCTTCTACCACGACTTCCGCGAGGTGCCGGCCGGCCGCCATGTGCTGAAGCTCTGCCGCGCCGAGGCCTGTCAGTCGATGCAGGGCGAGGCCCTGGCCGAACAGGTGCTGCGCCATTTCGGCGTGGCCTGGGGCGGCACGACGTCCGACGGCCGTCTCACCGTCGAAGCCACCTATTGCCTCGGCCTCTGCGCCTGCGCGCCGTCGGCGCTGCTCGATGGCGAACCGCGCGGCCGGCTGACGGCCGAGTCGATTGCGGCGCTCGCCACGGAGATCGGGCGATGAGCGCCTTGCGCATCTTCGTCCCTCGCGATGCTGCGGCGCGCGCCGTCGGTGCCGACGGCGTAGCGACGGCCATTCGCGCCGAAGCCGCCCGCGCCGGCGTCGAGGTCGAGATCGTGCGCACCGGCTCGCGCGGCCTCTTCTGGCTGGAGCCGATGGTGGAGATCGCGACGCCTTCGGGGCGCATCGCGTTTGGCTGCGTGACGCCCGCCGACGTGTCGGGCCTGTTCGCGGGCTACAGCCGGTTCGCGGCCAGCCACCCGCTCTGCGTGGGACGGCCGGAAGAGATTCCCTTCCTGAAGCGCCAGACGCGCATCACCTTCGCGCGCTGCGGCATCGTCGATCCCCTGTCGCTCGACGACTATCGCGCGCATGGCGGTCTGCGCGGGCTGGAGCGGGCGCGCAGTCTCGGCGCGACCGGCATCGTGGCCGAAGTCACGAAGTCCGGCCTGCGTGGCCGCGGTGGTGCGGGATTCCCGACCGGCATCAAGTGGAAGACGGTCGCCGATACGCCGGCCGACCAGAAATACGTTGTCTGCAACGCCGACGAAGGCGACTCCGGGACCTATGCCGACCGCATGCTGCTGGAAGGCGACCCGTTCGCGTTGATCGAAGGCATGATCATCGCCGGCATCGCGGTCGGCGCCAGCAAGGGCTACGTCTATATCCGCTCCGAATATCCCGACGCCATTCGCAGCTTCACGAAGGCGGTCGGCATTGCCGAAGTTGCAGGGCTGTTGGGTGCGGAGGCAGGTTTCGAGATCGAAGTGAGGGTCGGTGCCGGCGCCTATGTCTGCGGCGAGGAGACGTCGCTGCTCGAAAGCCTCGAAGGCAAGCGCGGCCAGGTGCGTGCCAAGCCGCCGCTGCCCGCGCACAAGGGCCTGTTCGGCAGGCCCACCGTCATCAACAACCTGATCTCGCTGGCGACCGTGCCGGCGATCCTGGCCGATGGCGCCGAAGCCTATGCAGCGCTGGGCATGGGCCGCTCGCGTGGCACCATGCCGATCCAGCTTGCCGGTAACGTGAAGCAGGGCGGTCTTTTCGAGGCGGCCTTCGGCCTCACCCTGGGCGAGATCGTCGACGAGATCGGCGGCGGTACGGCGAGCGGCCGGCCGGTGCGCGCGGTGCAGGTCGGCGGCCCGCTCGGTGCCTATTTCCCGCGGGCACTGTTCGATACGGCGTTCGACTACGAAGCCTTTGCCGCGCTCGACGGCCTGATCGGCCATGGCGGCGTCGTGGTGTTCGACGATACGGTCGACATGGTCCGACAGGCGCGCTTCGCGCTCGAATTCTGCGCCATCGAATCCTGCGGCAAGTGCACGCCCTGCCGCATCGGTTCGGTCCGCGGCACGGAAACCATGGACAAGATCATCCGCGGCGAGCGGGTCGCCGACAATCTCGTGTTGATCGCCGACCTTTGCCAGACCTTGAAGTTCGGCTCGCTCTGTGCGCTGGGCGGCTTCACGCCCTATCCGGTGATGAGCGCCCTCAGGCATTTCCCCGAGGATTTCGCCCGGCCGCGTCTCGTTGCGGCGGCCGATTGAGAGGCCACCATGTCCCTCGTTCACGAAATCGACTACGGCACGCCGCCGAGCCGCGCGGAAGAGAAGGTAAATCTCACCATCGACGGCCATGCCGTCGCCGTGCCGGCCGGCACCTCGATCATGCGCGCGGCCGTCGAGGCCGGCATCCAGGTGCCCAAGCTCTGCGCCACCGACTCCGTCGAGGCGTTCGGCTCCTGCCGGCTCTGCCTGGTCGAGATTGCCGGCCGGGCCGGCACGCCGGCATCCTGCACCACGCCGGTGGCGGCGGGCATGGTCGTGTCGACCCAGACCGAGCGACTGAAGCAGGTGCGGCGCGGCGTGATGGAGCTCTACATCTCCGACCATCCGCTCGACTGCCTGACCTGTGCCGCCAATGGCGATTGCGAGCTGCAGGACATGGCAGGTGCCGTCGGCCTGCGCGAGGTGCGCTACGGCTACGACGGCGAGAACCACACCAAACAGACGAAGGATGAGTCGAATCCGTATTTCACGTTCGATCCGTCCAAGTGCATCGTCTGTTCGCGCTGTGTGCGTGCCTGCGAGGAGGTGCAGGGCACCTTTGCGCTGACAATCGAGGGCCGCGGCTTCGACTCCAAGGTCTCGCCCGGCGCAGCAGCCGACAATTTCCTGAGTTCCGAATGCGTCTCCTGCGGCGCCTGCGTGCAGGCCTGCCCGACCGCCACGCTGTCGGAAAAGAGCGTGATCGACATAGGCATTCCCGAGCACTCTGTCGTCACGACCTGCGCCTATTGCGGCGTCGGCTGCAGCTTCAAGGCCGAGATGCGCGGCGAAGAACTCGTGCGCATGGTCCCCTACAAGGACGGCAAGGCCAATCGCGGCCACTCCTGCGTCAAGGGCCGCTTCGCCTGGGGCTATGCCAATCATCGCGAGCGTATCCTGAAGCCGATGGTGCGCGAGACCATCGACCAGCCGTGGCGCGAGGTGAGTTGGGACGAGGCGATCGGCCGGGTCGCGTCGGAATTCAAGCGCCTGCAGGAGAAGCATGGGCGTCTGGCCATCGGCGGCATCACCTCCTCGCGCTGCACCAACGAGGAAACCTACCTCGTGCAGAAGCTGGTGCGCGGCGGCTTCGGCAACAACAATGTCGATACCTGTGCCCGCGTCTGCCATTCGCCGACCGGCTACGGCCTCCGGACCGCTTTCGGCACCTCGGCCGGCACGCAGGACTTCGACTCCGTCGAGCAGGCCGACGTGATCCTGGTGATCGGCGCCAACCCGACCGATGCGCACCCGGTCTTTGCCTCCCGCATGAAGAAGCGGCTGCGCCAGGGCGCGCGGCTGATCGTGATCGATCCGCGCCGCACCGATCTCGTGCGTATGCCGCATGTCGAGGCCGACTATCACCTTCCGCTGCGGCCCGGCACCAACGCTGCGATCCTGAACGCGCTGGCCCATGTCGTCGTCACCGAAGGTCTGGTCGACGAAGCCTTCGTGCGCTCCTTCTGCGACCGCGATGCCTTCGAGTATTGGGCGGCCTTCGTGGCGGAGGAGCGCAACAGCCCCGAGTCGGTCGGCCTGATGGCCGGCGTCTCGCCCGAAGCGATCCGCGGCGCTGCGCGGCTTTACGCGGCCGGCCCCAACAGCGCGATCTACTATGGCCTTGGCGTCACCGAGCACAGCCAGGGCACGACCGCCGTCATGGCCATTGCCAACCTGGCGATGGTGACCGGCAATCTCGGCCGGCCGGGCGTCGGCGTGAACCCGCTGCGCGGCCAGAACAATGTCCAAGGCTCCTGCGACATGGGCTCGTTCCCGCACGAATTCAGCGGCTACCGCCACGTCTCCGACGATGCGACCCGCATCATGTTCGAGAAGATGTGGGGCCGCCCGCTCGACGCCGAGCCCGGCCTGCGCATTTCCAACATGTTCGACGCCGCGGTCGACGGCAGCTTCAAGGGCCTCTACGTGCAGGGCGAGGACATCCTGCAGTCCGACCCCAATACCACCCATGTCGCGGCCGCTCTCAAGGCGATGGAATGCGTCGTGGTCCAGGACTTGTTCCTGAACGAGACGGCGACCTACGCCCATGTCTTCCTGCCGGGCTCGACCTTCCTCGAAAAGGACGGGACCTTCACCAACGCCGAGCGCCGCATCAACCGCGTGCGCCGCGTGATGACGCCTAGGAACGGCATGGCCGATTGGGAGATCACCCTGGCCATCTCCAAGGCCATGGGCTTCGAGATGCCCTATGCGCATCCGTCGGAAATCATGGACGAGATCGCGCGGCTGACGCCGACTTTCGCCGGCGTTTCCTATGCCCTGCTCGACAAGGAGGGCTCGGTCCAGTGGCCCTGCAACGAGAAGACGCCGCTCGGCACGCCGGTCATGCATATCGGCGGCTTCGTCCGCGGCAAGGGCAATTTCATGATCACCGAGTATGTGCCGACGGACGAGCGCACCGGACCTCGTTTCCCGCTGCTGCTCACCACCGGCCGCATCCTCTCGCAGTACAATGTCGGCGCCCAGACGCGGCGGACCGACAATGTCGTGTGGCACGGCGAGGATGTGCTGGAGATCCATCCGCACGATGCCGAACAGCGCGGCGTCCGCGACGGCGACTGGGTGAAGCTCGACAGCCGCGTTGGCGGTACGACCTTGCGTGCCCATCTCACCGATCGCGTGGCGCCGGGCGTCGTCTACACGACCTTCCACCATCCCGATACGCAGACCAATGTCGTGACCACGGAGTTTTCCGACTGGGCGACCAATTGCCCGGAGTACAAGGTCACGGCCGTGCAGGTCTCCCCCTCCAACGGCCCCAGCGAATGGCAGCGCGACTACGCGGCGCAGGCCGCTCGCAGCCGACGGATCGCCAAGATCGCGGCGGAGTGAAAGCCATGTCGGCGGTGAGGTCGAGTGGGGGATCGAACGAACGGCTGGTGACTATGGCCAACCAGATCGGCCGGTTCTTCGTGCCGCAGCGTCGGGGCGATCCGGCCGCGGCCATTGCCGATCATCTGCGGAAGTTCTGGGACCCGCGCATGCGGGCGGCGATCGTCGCTTACCTGGAAGCTGGCGGCGAAGGGCTCGATGGCCCGGTCCGCGATGCCGTGAGACGGTTGGAGGAGAAGAGTCGCCCATGAACATCTTCCTCACCGGCGCCACCGGCTATATCGGCGGTACCGTCGCCCATCGTCTCCTGCAGGAGGGCCACAAGCTGCGCGGTCTGGTGCGCGATGCGGAGAAGGGCAGACGCCTTGCGGCGCTGGGCATCGAGCCGGTGGCGGGAGGTCTCGACGATGCGGCGACCCTCACCGCCGAGGCGCGCCGCGCCGACGCCGTGATCAACACCGCGAACAGCGATCATCGCGGCGCCATCGACGCGCTGCTCGATGGGCTGGCTGGCTCGAACAAGCCGTTCCTGCACACCAGCGGGTCGAGCATCGTGGCCGACGAGGCGCACGGCGACAGGGTTTCGGACCGCATCTACGACGAAGAGACGCCGTTCGACCCCGTGCCGGGCAAGGTGGCGCGCGTTGCCATCGACCGGGCGATCCGCGAGGCCAGCCAGCGCAGCGTGCGCTCGGTCGTCGTCTGCAACACCATGATCTACGGCAACGGTCTTGGTCTGGCGCGTGACAGCGCGCAGATCCCCGGCCTTGCCGCACGGGCGCGCAAGACGGGTGTCGTGCGCCATGTCGGCCAGGGACTGAACGTCTGGTCGAATGTCCATGTCGAGGACATGGCCGAGCTCTACAGTCTCGCGCTCGCCAAGGCACCGGCCGGCGCTTTCTACTTCGTGGAGAACGGCGAAGCCTCCTATCGCGACATCTGCGTCTCGATCGCCAGGCGCCTCGGTCTTGCCGCCCCGCAGGTCTGGCCCTTTGCCGATGCGGTCGAGGAACTCGGCGAAAGCAGCGCCGCCTATACGTTCGGTTCCAACAGTCGCGTCCGCGGCAAGCGTGCCCGCGCCGAGCTGGGCTGGCAGCCGAAACACAAGTCGGCGACGGCCTGGATCGAGGCGGAGCTGCCGTTCTAGATCGCGATTTCCGCCGCCATGCGTTTCAGCAGGGCTGAATCGGGATAGTTGCCGAAGCCGGCCCGCAGATTGTCCTTCATATGCTCGGGCTTGCCGGTGCCGGGGATCACGCAGGTCACCGCCGGATTGGCCAGCACGAACTTGAGCAGGAGCTGCGCCCAGCTCGTCACGCCGATCTCGCCGGCCCAATCCGGCAGCTTGCGTGCCGAGAGCTTGCGCAGGAGGCCGCCGCCGCCAAAGGGCTGGTTGACGATCACGGCGATGCCGCGCTCCGCGGCCAGCGGCAGCAGGCGCTGCTCCACCGCCCGGTCGTCGAGCGCGTAGTTCAACTGCACGAAATCCCACTTCTCGGCGCGCATCACGCGTTCCAGCTCGTCGTGGGCGCTCTGCGTGTAGTGCGTGATGCCGAGATAGCGGATGCGGCCCTCCGCCTTCCAGGCCTGCAGGGTCGGCAGGTGGGCGCGCCAGTCCACGAGGTTGTGGACCTGCATCAGATCGACGCGGTCGGTGCGCAGCAGACGCATCGAGGCCTGCATCTGCGCGACGCCGCTGTCGCGGCCGCTGGTCCAGACCTTGGTGGCGATGAAGGCCTTGCTGCGGGAGCCGGACGCGGCGAGCAGGCTGCCGATCACGGCCTCGGCGGCGCCGTACATCGGCGACGTGTCGATCACCGAACCGCCCGTCGGATCATTGGCTTCGAACAGGACGCGCAGCACTTCGGCGACCGGCGCGCGATCCTCCGGCTTGCTGCCGACATCGAAGGTGCGCCACGTGCCGACGCCGACGACAGGTAGCTGCTCGCCTGTAGAAGGAATCTTGCGTCGATTCATCTGGACGGAAGGTTGGGCCGCAACATGTCGGCCGGCAAGCAAGCTGGTTCCGGTGAGGCTCAGCAACGCAGAACGGGTCAGCTTCATGTTCCCCCTCGCACGACGACAAACGTCATCGATGTGTCATTGTCCTCTTCGTTTGGCCGTATCGCCAGCGTGGAAAAGAACATCGCCACACTGATGCCGTACGCGAGAGGTCTTCTGTCGCTCGCCGCAGGTTCGACGGCATCGCCCATTGCCATGGCGCGCCGTCGACACCATGTGGGAGTGACCGCAGACACTTCAGCCTCGACTGAAATCCCAAGGGAGACCGTGCCATGCCCGAACCCTTCGTCGTCGAAATCTGGGGTCAAGCTGCCGGCGTCGTCCTGAAGGAAGGAAACGCTTTCCGCTTCCACGCCTATGCGCGTCCTTTCTTCGAACTGGACGGTGCGCAGTTCAGCACTCCGGGTCAGGCCAGGCTTGCCGCAGCGCGGCTACAGCCGCCGCGCGAAAGTCCGCGCGCCGAGTAACGTCTTTCGCCTTGTCGGTCGAACGGCGTGGCGCTAGTCCGGAGCGCTAGCCCAAGCCGAGACCTGCAAGGAGAATGACACGGTGATCAAGCGCAAGCAGCGAATCCCTCTGCGTGACCTCGCGACCCTGAAGCCGGAGGAGCGCGAGGCCGTCGAAAAGAACGCGATGAACGGCCAG
>Ga0209792_1001037_pt1 | contig 15083 bp, 14 predicted proteins | sample EBPBio142005_DNA_FD_185860 | JGI IMG/M metagenome (GOLD analysis project Ga0209792, IMG submission 185860) | Wastewater treatment Type I Accumulibacter community from EBPR Bioreactor in Madison, WI, USA - Reactor 1_6/14/2005_ DNA (SPAdes)... | ecosystem: Engineered > Bioreactor > EBPR >... | reverse complement strand
GGCATCGACTGCGTTCACCTGGGAATCGGACTCGCCGAGTGGCGGTTCGAGGGCGAGGAGTTCCGGGCACCGGTGCTGCTGCGTCCGCTGGCGATCCGTCGCCACGGCCGGGACTTCGAGCTGAAGCTGCGCGGTGCCGCGTACCTCAACCCCGCGCTCGCCCGCGCGCTCGACGAGCAGTTCCAGCTGCGGTTGGATGCGCAGGCCTTCGTCGCTCTCACCGACGACGACGGAACCTTCAAGCCCAATCCGGTGATCGACCGGCTGCGCGGCCTCACCTCGCACCTCGATCGTTTCCAGGTCAGCCCTCGACTCATCGTCTCGTCGTTCGTCGAGGTCGCCCCGGCGCTGGTCGCCGATGCCGCCGACCTGGCGCATCCCGTGCTCGACGCCCTCGCAGGCAACGAGTCGGCCGAGCGGGTGCTCGCGGACTCCTACGCGCCGGTGCAGCCGACCTCCTCCGACGAGCGCTCACCCCAGACCGATGCCCTGCTGCTCGACGCCGACTCCGAGCAGGAGAACGTGATCGCGCAGATCGCCGCCGGCAACTCGCTCGTGGTCCGCACGCTGCCCGGCACCGGCGGCACCCAGACGATCGTCAACGCGATTGGGACCCTGGTCACGCAGAACAAGCGCGTTCTCGTGGTGAGCGCGCGGCGGGCATCCCTTCAATCGATCGCCCAGCGGCTCGCGGACGTCGGCCTTCCCGGGCTCGCCGTCTCGCCGCGGTCGCTGCGCCGCGACCTGATCCGATCGATCGGCCGCAGTGAGAAGGCGCGCCAGCCCAATGTGGGCGAGGTGGATGACGCCCTCCTGCGCCTGCGCAAGGTGCTGCTCGACTACCGCGGCGCCCTCACCCGCGTCGACCCGGTGCTCGGGGTCTCCGTGCTCGATTGCGTCACCGAGCTCAGCCGACTCGCGCTGCTGCCCAACCCGCCCGCAACGACGGCCCGGCTCTCGCGCTCCGCGGTGGAGCGGCTCACGACCGACCGGTCGCGCGCCACGGAGATCATGGTCGCCGCGGCCCAGCTCGGCGAGTTCAAGTACGGTCCCGGCGACTCGCCCTGGTACGGCGCCCAGTTCGCCAACGGGGATGCCGCGCTCCGCGCCCACGAGATCGCGAAGCGTCTCGCGGCCGACGAACTCCCTCGGCTCCTGCCGATGGCGGAGCAGCTCATCGCGGGCACCCACATGCGACCCTTCGCGACGATCGCGGAGCTCGGGGTGTACCTGCGCCTGCTCGTCGACCTGCGCGACACCCTGGACAAGTTCCTGCCGATGGTGTTCGACCGCTCGATCAGCGAGCTGATCGCCGCGACGGCACCGCGCAAGGACTTCCCGGAGATGTCCAATGGCAACCGCCGTCGCCTGAAGAAGCTCGCGCTGGAGTACGTGCGCCCCGGTGTGCGCGTCGGCGACCTCCACGCCGCCCTCATCCGCATCCAGCATCAGCGCGTGCTCTGGCACCGTTTCGTGGCCGAGGGGGCCACCCCCGAGGTCCCCGTGGGCATCGGCGACGTGCAGGTCGCGTTCCAGCAGGTCTCGCAGGACCTCGCGGCCCTCGATGAACCGCTCGGTCTCGGCGGGCGGGACAACCAGCTCGACGCCATGCCCGTCGCCGCGCTCGTCGAGAAGGTCGGCGCGCTCGCCGCCGAGTCGGATGTGCTCCACAACCTCCAGGACCGCACGGCGCTGATGACCGCGCTGCGCGACCTCGATCTCGATCCCCTCATCGAGGATCTCGCCCGTCGTCACGTACCCGAGGCGCAGGTTGCGGCCGAGCTCGAACTGTCGTGGTGGAAGTCGGCTCTCGAGTCGTTGCTCGAGGCCGATCGCGCCCTGCTGAACGCCAACACCTCCGTTCTGGACCGACTCGAGGCGGACTTCCGGCTCGTCGACGAGGCGCACGCGGCGGGCAGCGCGCAGCTGCTCGCGTGGCAGCTCGCCGAGAACTGGAAGATCGGCCTCGTCGACTGGCCCGACGAGGCCAACCTCCTCAAGCGGCTGCTCTCCCGCGAGGCGGTCAGCGCGTTCGACCTGCAGACCACGGCCCCGCACCTGTCGCGCACGATCGCGCCGGTATGGCTCGCCTCTCCCTACGAGATCGACCGCATCGTGGACACGATGCCGTTCGACACCGTGATCCTCGTCGATGCCGGTGCGACCACGGTCGCCGAGAACGCCGGGGCGATCCGCCGCGCGAAGCAGGTCGTCGCCTTCGGTGACCCGGTCACCCAGACCCCGGCGCCGTTCAGTGTCGGGGTCTCGGCAGGACCGAGCACGGGTATGGTCTCGACAGGCTCGACCACCGAAGGACCGAGCACGGGTATGGTCTCGACAGGCTCGACCACCGAAGGCTCGACCACCGACGGCTCGACCGGCGACGACATCCACGCCCAGTCGGCGCTCGCCCGGCTCGGCGCGCTGCTGCCCACCCTCACCCTCACGCGCAGCTACCGGCCGGGTGGCGAGGACCTCGCCGAGCTCGTCAACCGCCGCTTCTACGGGGGGCGCATCCAGTCGCTGCCCTGGGCGGGCAGTTTCCTGGGCCACGGGAGCCTCGCCCTCGACTACGTCGCGGACGGCCACGGCATGCCCGACCCCGACTCGGGTGCCGTCGAGAGCCCCGACGCCGAGGTCGAACGCGTCGTCGATCTCGTGCTGGATCATGCCGCCAAGCGACCGCACGAGTCCCTCATGGTCATCACCGCCAGCGAGAAGCACGCGGTGCGTGTCATGCAGGCGGTGCTCGGGGCCGTAGCATCCCAGCCGGACCTCGTCGACTTCGTGATCGGCGATCGCCCGGAGCCCTTCGCGGTGACCACGATCGACCAGGCCGTCGCGCAGAGCCGCGATCGCGTGATCTTCTCGATCGGCTACGGGCGCACCCCGCACGGCCGCGTGCTGTCTGACTTCGGCGCGCTCGGCGAGCCCGGGGGAGAGCGCCTGCTGGCGGTCGCCATGACTCGCGCCCGCCGGTCGATGGTGATCGTGACATCCTTCGAGCCCTCGGATCTCGACGACGGTCGCATGAAGCACGGCGCGGTCGCCCTCGCCGAGATCCTGGGCGAGGTGGGCGCCCGGCAGGCCGAGCAGCCCGTGCCCGACGACAGCGAGCCGATGCTCGTCGACCTCGCGCAGCGCCTCGAGGCCCGCGGGCTGAACGTGGCGCTCGGGCATCGCGGCAAGCTCGGGCTCGTGGCATCCCGCGGCGGCATGTGCCTGACGATCGAGACCGACGCGGTGCTGGGCCGCGGCACGCTGCGCGAGTCGCTGCGCCTGCGCCCCGAACTGCTGCGGCGACTGGGATGGCACTACCTGCGCGTGCACGCCTTCGACCTGTTCAGCGACCCGGATGCCGTCGCGTCGCGGGTGGCGACGATGCTGGGAGCGGATGCCGCGCCCATCACCGAGCCGATCACCGTCGTCTCCTCGAATGCCTGATCACCGGGCCGAGGACAACGACCACGTCGCGCAGTCGGCGCGACCCCGCGGACAGCGTCGGGTGACCACTCCGCCACCCCCGGGCTCCGACCCGAGTCCGGCCCCGGAGCCCGGTCGTCACAAGGTCGACGAGAACGACGAGCAGCTCAAGCGCGACAAGCCGCCGCACTGGGGCTAGGGCTGGGAGTTCACCGGTCGTGCGGTCCGCCCCGGACCACGTGTCGCCCCGGTGGCCCCTGACCGTCGATGCGCTGCGGCATTCCGAGAACTCAGGACATTGGTTAACACTCCTGACAAATGTCCTGAGTTCTCGGAGTCAATCCGAGTCGGGAACGGAAGCCGGTTGGGAACGGAGGAGCCTCGGGAACGGAAGGCGAGTCGGGGACGGAAGGCGAGTCGGGAACGGAAGGCGAATCGGGGACGGAAGTCCGTTCGGCTCGCGACTGTCGCGGTCGGCCGTACCGGGCCGGGTTCAGTCCTTGCGCGCAGCCAGCAGGTCCCGGATCTCGGCGAGCAGCTCGAGCTCGGTCGGCGGTGCGGGCTCGGCCGCGGCATCCGGCTCGGTGCGTCGACGGAACGAGACGCGCTTGACGTAGTTGATGGGCACGATGAGCCCGAAGTACACGACGATCGCCACCAGCAGGAACTGGATGATCGCCGCGATGACCGCGCCGAAGTACATGGTCGCCGTGCCGCCGGAGACCGTGGGGATGCTCACGGGCAGGGCGGTGGCCAGATCCTCGGCGTTGAACAGCGCGCCGATCGCGGGGTTGAGCACGCTGCCGACGATGGCCGTGACGATGCCGGTGAACGCCGCCCCGATGACGACGGCGACGGCGAGATCGATCACGTTGCCGCGGACGATGAACTCCTTGAAGCCCTTCAGCACGGGTGACTCCTAACTGCTCGAGCCGCCCGAGGAGGAGGTCGAGGCGGCGGGGGTTGCGGTCTTCTTCTCCGCCTTCGGTGCCGTTGCCGCGGCGGGGGCCGACGACGATCCCGAGTCGGACGACGTGCCGCTCGATCCCTCACTCTTCGCGGGAGCGCGCGAGTCGGTGCGGTAGAAACCGGAGCCGGAGAAGGTGACGCCCACCGGCGAGAAGATCTTGCGCAGGGCACCGCCGCACGTCGGGCACACGGTGAGCGTGTCATCCGTGAAGGCCTGGTGGATATCGAACGCATTGCTGCACTCGGTGCAGCGGTAGGAGTAGGTGGGCACGGTGTTCCTCGGGGTGAATGCTAGAAGGCGACGATGCCGGATGGGGTGACGACCCCGTCGACGCGCTGGTCGTGCCGTTCGCTCGGCACCGCGTCAACGAGCTCTTCGTCGAAGATCACAGCATAGACCGGCGGGCAGTTCTCCATGCTTCCGAGCGTCTTGTCGAAGTAGCCCCGACCCCAGCCCATGCGCATCCCCGAACGATCGACGGATGCCGCGGGCACGATGATGAGGTCCACCGAGTTGATCGCGATCGGGCCCAGCACCTCGCTGGTGGGACGCGGCATGCCGAAGTCGTCCACCGACTCGGCCTTGCCGTCGTAGGGCGCCCAGTCGAGCAGACCGTCGGCTCGCGAGATCGGCAGCAGCACGCGGATGCCCTTCTCGCAGGCCCAGGCGATGAAGTCGCGGGTGCCGGGTTCGTCCGGCAGCGAGAGATACGCGGCGAGGGAGGTCGAGTGCAGGTCGCTCGTCAGCTGGATGAGGTGCTCGGTGATCGCGGCATCCGCGGCCTGGCGGTGGTGGTCGGGCGTGATGCGCCGGCGCTCCCGGATCTCGGCGCGCAGGGCGCGCTTCTGGTTGCCCACCTCGTCAGACATGGGTCAAGTCTGGCATGAAGCAAGTTTCGGCAGTCTGCCCGCTAGCCTGTGCCTATGGCATTTCGCATAACGAAGGCTGTAATCCCCGCCGCGGGCCTGGGGACGCGCTTCCTGCCCGCGACCAAGGCGATGCCCAAGGAGATGCTGCCCGTCGTCGACAAGCCGGCGATCCAGTACGTCGTGGAGGAGGCCGTCGCGGCGGGCCTCACCGACGTGCTCATGATCACGGGTCGCAACAAGAGCGCCCTCGAGAATCACTTCGATCGCATGACGGAGCTGGAGGCCACCCTCGAGGAGAAGGGTGATGTCGACAAGCTCAAGAAGGTGGAGTACTCCAACGACCTCGCCCACATGCACTACGCCCGCCAGGGCGACCCGCGCGGGCTCGGCCACGCGATCCTCCGGGCGCGGATGCACGTCGGCCGCGAGCCCTTCGCCGTGCTCCTCGGTGACGACCTGATCGACTCCCGCGACGTGCTGCTGGCCCGGATGCTCGAGGAGCAGGCACTGCGCAACGCCACCGTGATCGCGCTCATGGAGGTGGAACCCGCCTCCGCCCACCTGTACGGCATCGCGACGGTGGAGAAGACCGGGACCCCCGACGTCGTGCGCATCACGGGCCTCGTCGAGAAGCCACCGGCCGGAACCGAGCTCTCCAACTACGCGATCATCGGTCGGTACGTTCTCCAGCCCGACGTGTTCGATGTGCTCGAGCACACCGATCCCGGCAAGGGCGGCGAGATCCAGCTCACCGATGCCCTGCAGGAGATGGCGGAGAACAGCATCGCGGGTGGCGTCTACGGCGTCGTGTTCCGCGGACGCCGCTACGACACCGGCGACCGCCTCGACTACATCAAGGCCATCGTGCAACTCGCCGTCGAGCGCGAGGATCTCGGCCCCGAGCTTCGCCCGTGGCTCAAGCAGTTCGCGGCCGACCTGGACTGAGCGTGGCATCGACGATACCCACCCTCACCGAGGGACACACCACCATCAGGCCCATCCGGCTGCGTGACGCCCGCACGCTCGAGCGCGAGCTTGCGGAGAACCGCGGCTGGCTGCGCAAGTGGGAGGCGACCAACCCCCACGGCCCCATGAGCTTCGACGTGCGGGCGAGCATCCGCAACCTGCAGCAGAACGCGCGCGCCGGGTTCGGCCTGCCGTTCGTGATCGAGTACGACGGTCAGGTCGCGGGTCAGCTCAACGTGTCATCCATCTCCTACGGCTCGCTGTCGTCGGCGACGATCGGCTACTGGGTGTCGGAGCGCTTCGCCGGTCGTGGTGCGACCCCGACGGCGGTCGCGCTCGCCACCGACCACTGCTTCTTCGGAATCGGGCTGCACCGCATGGAGATCTGCATCCGCCCGGAGAACGAGCCCTCGCTCCGGGTCGTCGAGAAGCTCGGCTTCCGCTACGAGGGGCTGCGGCGCCGGTACATCCACATCAACGGCGACTGGCGCGACCACTTCTGCTTCGCCCTCACTGTCGACGAGCTGCCGACCGGCGTCCTGCGCCGCTGGCTCGACGGCAAGGCCCCGTCGAAGGATGCCGCGATCCCGGCGGCCGACCGCGCGAGGGCAGCCCGGCCGCTCGTCGGCTAGCGCGCCGTCCCGGCTTGAGCTCCAGCGCAGCGCGCCTCTGCGGGAACTGACCGCACGGCTCGTATCGTACGAGCATGGAACTCACGGGACTCGGCGGCGGCATCATGCTGGCGATCGCCGCCGTGCTGTGGCTCGTCTACCTGCTGCCGACCTGGCTGCGCCGTCGCGAGTACCTCGCGACCGAGCGCAATGCCGTGCGCCTGCAGCAGACCATCCGGGTGCTCGCCGAGACCGCGGAGGTTCCCGCCCCGGTGCGTGCCGAGCTCCGTGCCCGTCGTGCGCCCCAGGGGCCGGTCGCCGTCGGTCGCCCGGTCACCCCACCGCCGGTACGTCCGGATGCCCGGGCGCTCGCCGCTCGTCGCCTGCGTCGTACCCGCGCTCTCGCTGGCATCGTGTTCCTGGTCTCGCTCGTGGTCACGGTGGCCCAGGTCATCGGAATCGTCGCGGGCTCGCAGTCGTGGTTGCTCCTGGCCGGAGCCGCCCTCTCGACACTGTGCTCGCTGGCGCTCCTGGGCCGTCTCGCCGAGGTGGCCCGCGCCCGTCGCGCGCCGGTGGCCCGGCCCGTTCGCCGCTCGCGGCCGCTCGTGGATCACGCGGTCGCCGAGCAGGCTCCCGCGGAGTGGACGCCCGTTCCCGTGCCCAAGCCGCTCTACCTCTCTAGGCCGGTGATCGAGCCTGTCGAGATCGGTGACCCCACCGAGGCCCTCGCCGCGGCCGCCGCCGAGGCCGAGGAGGCCCTGCGTTCGGCACCGCAACCGCCCGCGATCCCGAGCCGCTTCGCCGCGATGGGCCGAGTGGATGCCGCAGGCACCCCGCTCCCGGACCTCGACGCCGCGCTCGCCCGCCGCCGTCACGCCGGCTAGGTCGGTTGAGTAGCGGCGCAGCCGCGTATCGAAACCCGTGTTCTGGTCGGTTGAGTAGCGGTGCAGCCGCGTATCGAAACCAGCCCCCGCACAGGTGATAACCTAGCTAACGCATCACGGGCCCTTGGCGCAGTTGGTAGCGCGCCTCGTTCGCATCGAGGAGGTCAGGGGTTCAAATCCCCTAGGGTCCACCACGTGAAGAAGCCGCCTTCGGGCGGCTTCTGTGGATTGTGCTCTCTCGCCGAGCGGTCACCTGCTGAGGAGCTCGGTGATGTGCACTTCCCGCGCCTGCCGCATGTGTTCGGTGGCGCGCTTCTCAGCGAGCTCGCCATCGCCTGCGGCGATCGCTTCGAGGAGGCCGAGGTGCTCGGCCAGGGCGATCTCGGGTCGACCCGGACGCGTGAAGGTATTGCGGCCGAAGCGGCGCACGACCTGCTCGCAGTGTGCGAGAAAACGGCTCAGGTAGGGGTTACCTGCGGCATCGCTGATCGCCGCGTGGAATTCGAAGCTCAGGTCGGCCATCACCTGAGGATCGCCGTGCACGTTCTCGGTCATGCGGCGGTGGATCCGCCACAGCTCATCGACGAGCCCGGGCGGGCGGCGAAGAGCCGCAGAACGGGCCGCCAGCCCTTCCAGGCTCTCGCGCACAGCGTAGACCGCGAGCACCTCATCGATCGTGACGGGGGTGACCACGGTGCCGCGGTTGGCCACGTGCTGCGTGAGCCCTTCGTCTGAGAGGCGCCGCAGCGCCTCGCGAATGGGGGTGCGGCTCACCTTGAGAGCGGTCGCCAACTCGTCCTCGCGCAACCATGCTGGTGGCGCAAGAATGCCGGTCAGGATCGCCTCCCGGAGTGCATGATGCACGGCGTCGGTCGTGTTGCCGCGATCCGCACGCACCAGAAGGCTGCGCAGTGCGATTGCGTACTCGGGCGTGCCATCGACACTGTCGACTCCAGCTGCCACCACCCCTCCTTTGTATGCATTGCGTGTGCTATCCGTTGCCCAACAGCATACTGCGAAGTCCTCACTTCCAGCGTGCACGGGAGCTGCCGCGCGACGCGCCGCGCCCGGTCCGAAAAGTTTCGCTTGCGTTCCATTCTGATTGCATGCAATATGTATTGAAAGAGTCTTTGTCCGACAATCGGATGAGCGACACCCCTGACAACGAGGTCTGAGTGAACATCTCCCCGAGCAACGCGCCCGACTCCCAGCCGACGCCCGAGTCGATGACCGGGGCGCGGTTCATCGCCCGCACGCTGGATGCCTACGGCATTGATCACGTCTTCTTCGTGGAGTCCACGATGCGTCACACGCTCAACGAGCTCGAGATTCTCGGCGTCAAGCGAGTGGGTGCGAGATCGGAGAAGGGCGCCGCCTACATGGCTGACGGGTACGCACGAGCACGGCGCGGGCCGGGCGTGTGCATGGCCCAGTCGGTGGGGGCCGCGAACATGGCGGCCGGTCTGCAGGACGCGTTCCTCGGGCAATCACCTGTGATCGCGATAACGGGAAGGAAGACACCGATCTTCCAGTACCGCAACGCGTACCAGGAGATCGACCACATGCCGATGTTCGCCCCAGTCACCAAGTACAACGTGACCGTCGACAGCGCCGAGCAGCTGCCGTTCCTCCTTCGGCAGGCGTTTCGCGAGGCAACCACAGGAGCACCGGGACCCGCGCATCTGGACATCGCCGGAGGATGGGGCGGCCAGCTCGTCGAGGACGGCATCGGCGAGTTCGCCGTTCCGGACCAGAGCATGTTCGCCCACTACCCCGCCTCTCGTCCTCTGCCCGCGGATGACCACCTGCGAGCGGCCATCGATCTCCTCGAGCGCGCGACCCGGCCGGTGATCGTCGCTGCAGGGGGCGCCGTCATGTCGGATGCCTCCGCCGAGGTGACGGCGTTGGCCGAGCTTCTGCAGGTCCCCGTCGCCACCTCCCTCAACGGCAAGAACAGCATTCGCGAGAATCATCCGCTCAGCATCGGGGTCGTGGGCTCGTACTCACGCCAGTGCACCAACCAGATCGTGAGCGAAGCCGATCTCGTGTTCTACATCGGGAGCCGCACCGGTGACCAGGTCACCAACGATTGGACGGTCCCCGGGTTCTCGGTGCCCGTCATCCAACTCGACATCGACCCCAGCGAGCTCGGGCGAAGCTACCCGAACTCCGTCTCCATCGCAGGGGATGCCCGCGAGTCGCTTCGGCGGATGCTCGCCCTTGTCGACCCCGATCGCTCGGCCACGGCGCGCTCGCTTCACGCGCCGTGGTCCGAGTACACACGGCAACTCGTCAGGGGATGGGAGGAGAAGCAGAGCGCCGCCGCTGCGTCGGCGTCGACGCCGATCCAGGTCGAGCGGCTCTGTGCTGCAATCGCTGCGGGGCTGCCGGATGACGCAGTACTCGTCTCCGACACGGGTTCGGCGGGCATCTGGACCGGCGCGTACATCCCGCTGACCGCGCCCGGCCAGACCTACCTGCGAGCGGCCGGATCACTCGGCTGGGGATTCCCGGCCGCGCTCGGTGCCAAGTGCGCCGTTCCCGATCGTCCCGTGGTGTGCTTCACCGGTGACGGCGGGTTCTGGTACCACCTCAACGAGATGGAGACTGCCGTCCGGTGCGGAATCAACGCCGTGACGATCGTCAACAACAACCACGGCTATGGACAGTGCATCTCTGCGGTCGAGGAGTCCTATCTGGGGTACTCGGGCAAGCCGGAGGAGATCTACGGCATCACGGAGACCAACTTCGCGGCACTCGCGGAGGAGGTCGGTTGCCTGGGCATCCGCGTCACCGACCCGAACGACCTGGACTCGGCGCTGGCGGAGGCGCTGAGCGCCGATCGGCCGGTCGTCATCGACGTTGTCACCGATACTGACTCCCGTGCGCCATCGGGCTGGAAGCCCACCCGCTGACCGCGCGACATCACCTGCCCCCACTCGATCACAGTCAAAGGAGATCACTGATCGTGACAGCAACTCCCTCCGTGCCCGAAGTACCACCCGCCATCGCCGGCTCGCATCTGTCGAAGCAGTTCGGCAGCGTGCAGGCGCTCGTCGACGCGAGCGTCTCCGTGCAACCGGGCGAGGTCGTCGCCCTGGTCGGCGACAACGGTGCCGGCAAGAGCACGTTCCTCAACTGCCTCATCGGTGTGCACCAGCCTGACTCAGGTGAGATCACGGTCAAGGGGCAGCCCGTCCAGTTCTCATCCGTGCGTGACGCACAGCGTCTCGGGGTCGACTGCGTCTACCAGGATCTCGCGCTCGCGCCGGATCTGTCGGTCGTCGACAACATGTATCTGGGCCATGAGGTGCATCAGCGCGGGTTGCGCGGCCGGCTCGGGCTGCTCGCGCGTCGCGAGATGATCGAACGCGCCGATGATCAACTGCGGTCGCTGTCGATCACCCTTCCGTCTCTCCGGGTGCCGGTGCGCGAGTTATCCGGTGGTCAGCGTCAGGCGGTCGCGGTTGCGCGCGCCGTGATGTGGGCCTCGAGCGCAGTATTCATGGACGAGCCGACAGCGGCTCTCGGCGCCCGGCAGAGCGAGATCGTCTGCGAGCTGATGCGGGCCGTTGCGGCGCGCGGCCTCGGTGTTCTCGTGGTGTCACATGACCTTCCCCGCATCCTCAAGGTCGCGGATCGGGTGTCGATCCTCTGGCGGGGTCGCACCGTGAGAGAAGCGGATGCCCGCGACGTCTCCGTCCCCGACATCGTCGCGGCGATGGTCGGCTACCACGAGGATGTGGCCTGATGGCCGCGGCAGTAGCGGTTCCCGAAGACGATCGCGCAGTCCGGCGCGGCCGAGTGGGGACGGCCCTCGCAGGTCTGGCGAAGAGCAGCGCGTTCACGATCTTCCTGATCGACGTCGGCTTGATCATCCTGTTCACGGCCGTATCGCCGGGCAATCGGTTCGGGTCGCTGCAGAACTTCGAGTCTCTGATGTACTACTCGATGGTCGCCCTGCTGCTTGCGCTCGGCATGACCATCGTGGTCGCAGCAGAGATGATCGATCTCTCCCTCGGGGCCAACCTCATCCTGTCGTCCGTATTCGGCGTGATCGTGCTCGAACAGATGGGTGCGACGAGCCCGGACGGGGTGGTCAGCGGCCATGTCGACGCGATCATCGTGGCACTGCTCACCTGCTTGGCAACCGGGCTGGCATTCGGCTTCATCAACGGACTTCTGATCACGAAGCTCGGTGTGACCTCCCTCATCGCAACCCTGGGTACCCTCAGCATCGGCACGGGAATCGCCCTCGTGCTGACCAACGGAACCGACCGCTACGGGCTCACCTCGACCATGCAGGACGAGTTCGGCATCAAGCAGCTCGGACCGTTCCCGGTGCCCATGCTGCTCGCGCTGGCCATCGCCCTCATCCTGTCGGTCGTGCTTCGATACACGGCATTCGGCACTCGCACGCTCGCGATCGGGTCGAATCCGATCGCGGCTCAGAGGGCTGGCATCAGAGTCGACCGGCATCGGATCATCCTGCTCATGATCTCGGGCCTGCTGGCGGGCCTTGCGGGTTTCGTCGATCTGAGCGTCTATCTCCAGACGGCGGTCACGAGTCACGTGCTCGATCCGCTGAACGCCCTGACTGCCGTCGTCATCGGCGGGACCGCCCTGACCGGAGGTCGCGCCAGCATCGCCGGCACGATCTGGGGATGCTTCCTGGCGGCGATCCTGCTCAACGGGTTGATCGTTCTCGGGATCACGAGCTTCTACCAGCAGATTGCGACGGGGGCGATTCTGATCGCTGCGGTCGCCCTCGACCACTTCCGGACCACCCGGCGCCTTCGAGTCATTCGTGACCGGGGCGACGGGGGAGCACAGAAAGCACCCAGTCCCAACAACCAGAAGGAGCAATGATGCCCATAGCAACCAAGAGAGGCAGGTGGTGGCTCTCGATCGCCGCCGTCAGTGCGCTTGCCCTCACCGCATGCAGCACCACCCCTGCGCCCGCACCCACCGGTAGCGGAGAGCAGGCTCACTACAACATCGGCTGGCTCGGCGGACTGGAGTCCGACCCGTACTTCATCACCATGATGTGCGGCGCGCTCGACGAGGCCAAGAAGCTCAACGCGACGGTCGACTGGAAGGGCGTCAATGCCTTCAACAACATCGATCAGATCAATCAGAACGTCGATGCGCTGCTGCTGAGCAAGCCCGATGGCATGGTGTTCACCGCAACCGGCCAGAACGACAACTTCAACATCCTGAAGATCAACCGCAACGGCACGCCCCTCGTGCTCGCGCAGAACATCAGCCCGCTCGGAGAGTGGTACCAGGGATTCCCGTCGAGCTACCCGCAGGACAAGGTCGAGGAGCTCGCCGAGATGATCGTCGAGGACACCGGCGGCAAGGGCACCGTTGCGGTGTTCGTCGGTGCCCCCGGCCCGACCTACGAGCCGCGCTGGCTTCCGATGACCAGCCTGCTGCAGACCGAGGCGCCGGGTCTCAAGGTGCTGGAGGTGCAGTACACGCAGTTCGACACGACGGCGACGGCGAAGGCGGTGGCGGCCACGATCATCGCCAACCCCGACCTGAAGGCCATCTACACCACCAGCGGTGGTGAGGCGGCCGGCGCGATCTCGGCCGTCCAGACGGCAGGCATGGAGGGCAAGATCAACATCTACACCTTCAACGCGACCCCCACGGTCGTGGCCGCACTCAAGGCGGGCAATGTCTCGGCGATTCTCACCACCAACCCGGACAAGCTGGGGCGCAGCGCCCTCGCGAGCATCGTCGAGCACCTCAACAGCATCGCCAACGGTGGGGATCCGAACGAGCAGGCAGAACCGCACGTCGTGCCGTCGGACGTCGGGTTACTCACCCCGGACAACATCGACGATCCGGAGATGGCGGCCTACTTGTTCAAGGACAAGTGCGACGCGTAGTCACTGCTGATCGGGTGCCGACCGGGCCGGAATGTCCGGTCGGCACCCCGATCTCCGAGTCAGGGAGGAGGGGCGGATGGCCGAGGATGTCGCCGTGAAGGCGCAGATCGCGGAACTCCGACACCGCTACTGCTGGGCCTATGACGACGGTGATGTGGAGGCGCTGGTGGCGCTGTTCACAGACGACGGCCGAGTCGACCTGGGGGACTGGGGCGTCTTCGATGGCAGTGCCGATATCGCGGAGGGCTTCCGAGGTCAGGTCGTTCGGCCGGGGCATCCCCGGGCGACATTGCACACGCTGAGCGTGCCGGTCATCGAGATCGATGGTTCGGAGGCCACCGGGCGTTGGTACGTGGTCGTCTACCACCCGCCGTGGGACGGCGGGGTTCATCCCGTCCGATTCGTCGGACGTTACTTCGACACCTACCGCGAGGTCGACGGGCGATGGCTGATCGCATCGATCAGGCTCGAGCAGTTCTGGTTCGCGGGCTACTGACATGCAGGATCATCCATTCGCAGGGAAGGGAAACACCATGGGCCGACTGGACAAAAAGGTCGCAATCGTCTCCGGCGCGGCCGGAGGCATGGGTCGCGAGACGGCGGAGCTGTTCGCGCGCGAGGGCGCCATCGTCGTGGCCGGGGACATCCAGCCTCCGCTCCCCGGCGACAGCCACGAGAACGTGCACTTCGTGAACCTCGATGTCACCGATGAGAAGTCCTGGGAGTCGGTCGTCGCCGAGGCGGTCGCCGACTACGGCAAGCTCGACATCCTGGTCAACAACGCCGGGGTTATCGCGTACGAACCCATTCTGGAGACGAGCCTGGAGACGTGGAACCGCCTCATCGCGGTCGACCAGACGGGTGTCTTCCTGGGGATGCGCTCGGCACTGCCTGCCCTGATCGCCAACGGCGGCGGGTCCATCGTCAACTTCTCATCGATCTGGGGGTCCCGCGCAGTCGCGGGAGCCCATGTGTACCACGCAGCCAAGGGGGCGATCGGCAACATGACGCGGAACGTGGCCATCACCCACGCACCCGATCGAGTGCGGGCGAACTCGGTTCATCCCGGGTACATCCTCACTCCCTTGACGGCTGTGCAGGACGATGAGACGAACGCGTTCATGATCGCGGGAACACCCATGAAGAGACCCGGCAATCCCATCGAGGTGGCCTACGCCGTTCTATTCCTGGCCAGCGACGAGGCGAGTTACATCACCGGGGTGGAGCTCGAGATCGATGGGGGATTCCTCGCGCAGTGATCTTCGGGCTCGCCCGAGCGTCTCTTCGGGATCAGGCATCCCGCGCAACAGGAAAGCGCAGCACAACGGTCATTCCTCCCTGGGCGTTCGCGGCCAGCTCGAGCTCGCCGTCATGCACCTCCGCGATGCTCGCCACTATGGCGAGACCGAGTCCGTGACCGGCACGGCCACCTGAAGCCACCCTCCCTCCGCCGCGCACGAACG
>Ga0209792_1001036_pt1 | contig 15084 bp, 13 predicted proteins | sample EBPBio142005_DNA_FD_185860 | JGI IMG/M metagenome (GOLD analysis project Ga0209792, IMG submission 185860) | Wastewater treatment Type I Accumulibacter community from EBPR Bioreactor in Madison, WI, USA - Reactor 1_6/14/2005_ DNA (SPAdes)... | ecosystem: Engineered > Bioreactor > EBPR >... | reverse complement strand
CCCAGCCCGGCCCTGGCGCCGGCCCAAGCCCCATGGCCGAGCAGGCCCAGCGTCCACGGATGCGCGCCATGGCGCCCGAGCAGCGCCAGCAATACATGCAAAAGCGCGCCGAGGCCTTCAAGCAGAAGCTGCAGCTCACGCCCGCCCAGGAGCCGGCATGGACCAGCTTCCAGGAAGCCATGAAGCCAGGCACCCAGGCGCGCCTGGACATGCAGGGCATGGACAAACTCACCACCCCCGAGCGTATCGACCGCATGCGCGCCCTGCGTGCCCAGCGCGACGCCGAGATGGATCGCCGCGGCGACGCCGTGAAGGGCTTCTATGCCCAGCTGACGCCCGAGCAGCAAAAGACTTTCGACACCGAAGGCGCCCGCATGTGGGGCCAGCGCGGCGCCGGCAAGGGCTTTGGCATGCACCGCCATGACCATGTCCACCGGCATGGCTACGGCCCGGGCCCGGCAGCGGGCGCACCGGCTGCAAATTGACGCTGCAGGCCTGAGAACGTGTTGGCGATCTTTTCATGGTGCGCGTTGCTCCACAAAAGGGGCAGTAAAAAAGCCGCACTCATCGTTGCGCGCTTTGCCCAAGCCGCCATGAGAGGCATGCCTGTGACAAGCCGCTGTGGACAAGCCTGGGGATCGTTGCCTGGCAAGCGCCGGCTTGTCCACAGAATCTGCTGCCAGGCCAAAGTTGTTCCATCTGCGCGTGCGGCTTGCACCCCGCTTCGCACACACCGTTTGGCTCTGTGCAAGTGCTTGCCGTGATTGGAAAAAACCCGCTTGTCCACAGAGCCATGCAGGCTCTACTACTACCACTATGTATTTATAAGACTTTTATGGAACAACCATGGGGGTGCCCGGGGTGGGACGCGCGCGTGCTGACCTACCCTGCTATGCCGCTTTGCAACAGCTGCGCGAGCCGCAGGCCGGGCAGTGGTTTGCTGAAGAAATAGCCCTGGTAGACCCCGCAACCGGCGCGGGCCAGCCAGTCGCGCTGCTCCTGGGTTTCCACGCCTTCCGCAATCACATCCAGGCCCAGGCTCGCCGCCAGGGCGATGATGGTGCGCACGATGGCGGCGTCGTTGGGGTCGCTGAGCAGGTCGCGCACAAAGCTCTGGTCAATCTTGAGCTGGGCCAGGGGCATGCGCTTGAGGTAGGACAGCGAGGAATAGCCCGTGCCGAAGTCGTCCAGCGAAAAACCCACGCCATGGGCGCGCAGCGCCTCCATGGTGGCGATGGTGGCAGTCATGTCTTCGACCAGCAGGCTCTCGGTGAGTTCGAGCTTGAGCAGCGCCGCCGGCGCGCCGGTGACGGCCAGTACACGCGCCACGTCGCTCACGAAGCCGTGATCGCGAAACTGCCGTGAACTCACGTTGACCGCCATGCTCAGGCCCGCCAGCAGCGGTTGTTTCTGCCAGGCCGCAAGCAGCGTGCAGGCCTGGTGCAGCACCCAGCGCCCCAGCGGCAGGATGAGGCCGGTCTCCTCGGCCGCGGGTATGAACTGCGCGGGCGAGACCATGCCGCGCTGCGGGTGGAGCCAGCGCAGCAAGGCCTCCACGCCCAGGATCTGGCCCTGTGCGTCGACTTGGGGCTGGTAGTGCAGCGAGAACTCCTGGTGCGACAGCGCGGAGCGCAGGTCGGCCTCCAGGGCCACATGCTCGTCCACGGCCTTTTGCATGCCGGGGTCGAAGAAGCGCAGCGTGCTGCGCCCGGCCTGCTTGGCCTGGTACATGGCCAGATCGGCCTGCTTGAGCAGCTCGCCCACGGTGGGGCAGGCCTCGTCGAACAGGGCGATGCCGATGCTGGGCGTGCTGCGGTATTGGTGGCCGGCCAGCGCGTAGGGTGCCGAGAGCACGGACAGTATTTTTTCGCCCACCTTGTTGGCGTGTTCGGCCAGGGTCAGGGGCTGGGCGCCAATCTGCTCGACCAGCACTACAAACTCGTCGCCCCCTAGGCGCGCCACCGTGTCCACGTCACGCACGCAACTGTTCAGCCTCTGGGCCACGGTCTGCAGCAGCAGGTCGCCCTGGTCGTGGCCCAGCGTGTCGTTCAGGGTCTTGAAGTTGTCCAGATCGATGAACAGCAGTGCCCCGCCCTGGCGCTGGCGCTGGGCCGTGGCCAGGGCCTGGTTCACGCGCTGCATGAACTGTGCGCGGTTGGGCAGGCCGGTGAGCGTATCGAAGAAGGCCAGCCGCTGTATCTCGCGCTCGCTGGCCTTGCGTGGGCCAACGTCGGAATTGATGGCCAGGATGGACTCGATCGCGCCGGCGTTGTTGCGCACCAGCGTCCAGCGCCCCTCGATGTCGAGGACGCGGCCATCGCGCGCGCAGTGCAGCATGTCGCCGCCCCACTCGCCTTGCTGCAATACTTTCTCGGTGGCATGCTGAAAGCCCTGCGGGTCTTGGTAGAGCAGATCGACGACGCTGCGCCCCAGCACTTCCTGGCGGCTCCAGCCGTACATGCGTTCGGCGCCTTCGTTCCAGAACGTGATGCGGTGCTCCAGGTCGCGCACGATGATGGCGTCACGCGCCTTGTCCAGGAGCGAAGCCTGCTGGCGTATGCGCATGTCGTCCTGCTGGCGCTGCAGTTCGGCCGCGGCACGTGCGGCAAAGATCTGCAGCGCACTGGCGATGAACTGCGAGCGTTCCAGTGGCTCGCGGAACAGCACCACGATCATGCCCAGTGGCGCCCCGTCACTGCCCGTGAGCTGACGGCCGGCGTAGCTGCGCATGCCGGACTGTGCCAGTGCTTCGTCCTCGGGAAACAAATCCATGACATGGTCATTGACCTCCAGCGTGGCCTGCGTCAGCAGCTGTGCGCTGGGTGTGCCGCGCAGCTCGTAGCCATGCGGGGGCTGCACCACGCCATTGGCCACATGCGACAGTGTGCTTGCACGCAGGTACTGGCCGTCCGTGGCGCGCAGCAGCCGCACCACGCAGGCGACCTGCGCCCCCAGCGCGTCGGCCATGCTCTGGGCCAGATGCTCGAAGAACGTCGCGCCCACGCCCGCGGATACCGCCGTGGCGACCTTCATCATCGTGGCCTGCAGCAGCTGCTGTTCGGCGCGTGCGCGCAGGCTTTCTATGCCAAAGGCCAGGTCGGTGGCCATGGCCTCGAGCAGCCGCGTCTCCTGCGAGCCTGGTTGCAGCACTTCGGGCGCGTACAGACAGAGCAGGCCGAAGGTGCGATCCGCATTCTGCAGCGGCAGGCATATGACGGCGCGGCAGCCCAGTTCGGCCAGCCGCTGGGCCTTGTCCCTGTAGACACTGCTGTGCTGGGTGTCCTGCACCACCACCGTGCGGCCACTGCGAACGCATACCGCGGCCGGGCCGCGGCCGTATTTCTGCTGTGCCGACCAGCTCAGGTGCAGGCCCTCGGTGTAGCCGTGGATGTCGCCAGCCCTGGCCACGATGTCGATGCGCCTGCTGGCATCGTTGCGTGCCATGCCCACCCAGCCCATGCGGTAGCCGCCAATGTGCATGGCCAGTTCACATACGGCATGCAACAAGTCCGATTCGGTACTGGCGCGCACCAGCATTTCGTTGCAGGCGCTGCGCATGCGTTGGGCCCGGTTCAGGCGCGCCAGCTCGGCCTCGACGCGGCTGCGCTCGCTGACGTCATGGGCCAGAATCTGCCAGGCGGGGTGACCGTCGAACTCGGTCTCGCCGACGAAGACCTCCATGTCCATGAGCGTGCCGTTCTTGTGCACATGGCGCCAGATGGTGGCGACCGGCGTTGCCGTGCTGCCCGCGCGCGCATCGCAGCACATGGCCATGGCGCTGTGGGCCAGGGCCTGCTGATCGGCCGGCCAGAGCTGGCGTATGTCCTTGCCCAGGAGTTCGGCCGTGTCATAACCATAGTGGTGTGCCATGGCGCTGTTCACGGCCAGCAGGCGCAGGCTGTGCTGATCGCACACGCACATGGGCTGGGGGTGCTTGGTGAACAGCACGTGGTACTGGCGCTCGGCCAGCTTGCGGGTACTGATGTCGGTCATGCCGCCCACCATGCGCAGGCCGCGGCCCTGCGCGTCGCGCAGTACGAAGCCGCGATCCTCCACCCAGGCGTAGCTGTCGTCCTGGCGACGGAAACGGTACTCGGCGGACCAATGCTCGACAGCGCCGTCTATGGCTTGACGCAGGCTGCGCAGCACCTGCGGCGCGTCGTCGGGATGCAGGCGCAGCGTCCAGGAGCTGCTGTCGGGCGGCAGGCTGTCCAGCGGCACGCCGAAAAGCCTCTCCATGCCCTCGCTCCACCACATGGCGTCGCTGCGCAGGTCCCAGTCCCAGACGGCATCTGCCGTGGCCCGCGCCACGAGGTGAAAGCGCTCCTCGCTGTCGCCTGCCGCGATGGTGGGTGTGGGGCGGGATGGGGTCGCCATGTTCACTCCTGCGCATGGAGCGTAGTCAGCGCGTCACGGTGCGAACCCAGTGGCGTGACGGATCAGGATGCATGGCGCAAAGGGATTTCTGCATTCGATGGATCCCACAGGATGTGAAGGTTTACGTGATGTTACGCGTAAATGGGTATTGTGCGACTCGCGGCAGACAACTGGGCCTGCAACATGGCTGCCAGTTCCTGCTTGCGTTGTTCTGGCAGGCGCGGCGTGATGGCGCCAAAGCTGATGGCGGCCTGCGTGCCCGGCGTGGCGGTGAAGGTCACGCCCACGCCCGACACGCCCACGGTCAGCGTGTCCACGATGCCGGCGTAGCCCAGGCTGCGGGCGCCGCGCACGGCCTGCAGCAGGCGCTCCCGGCCAAAGCCGGCCTGGGCATAGTCGTCGCCGTGGCGATCGAAGATGTGCAACACCTCGCCATCCTCCAGGCCTGCCAGCAGGGCCAGACCTCCCGCGCCCAGGCCCAGCAGGCGGCGGTCGCCCACGTCGGTGGTGAAGACCTTGACCGGGAAATGCCCTTCCTCGCGGTGTAGGCACAGGCTGTAGTCGCCCTGGCGTATCACCAGAAACACGGTGTCGCCGGACATGCGCGCCAGCCTTTGCATGAGCGGGCGACAGGCATCCACCAGCGGCATGCGCCGCATCGCGGCAAAGCCCAGCTGCATGGCGCTCACCCCCAGGCGGTAGGCCTTGTTCTGCGCGTCGCGCTCGGCAAAGTGTTCTTCCACCAGGCAGGACAGCAGGCGATGGGCCGTCGAGCGCTCCAGCCCCGTGGCCGCCGTCACCTGCGCCAGGCGTATGCCCTGCTCCTGGTGCTCGGCCAGCAGCCGCAGCAATTGCAGCGCGCGGCGCAGGCTCTGGGCCCCCGCGGTTTCCCGTAGATCGTCCATATCGTGGGAAAACACCGTGAATGTGTTTGTAGTGCAGGAAATCGCCAGTCTAGACTGGTCGACACCAAAGCCATGCCCCATGGACATACACCGCCTCGAACCCCTGCTCAACCCGGCGTCCATCGCCATCGTCGGCGCCAGCAGCCACCCGGCGCGCATCGGCGGCATGCCGCTGGCGCACCTGACCCGGTTCGGCTATGCGGGCCGCATCTACCCTATCAACCCCAAGTACGGCGAAGTCTTCGGCCTGCGCTGCTGGCCCGACATCGAGGCCCTGCCCGAGGCCCCCGACCTGGCGGTGCTGGCCATTGCCGCGCCCGACGTGCTGCCCATGCTGCGCCGCTGCGCGGCCAGGGGGGTGCGCGCCGTCATCGTCTACGCGGCCGGCTTTGCCGAGGAAGGAGCCCGGGGCGCCGAGCTGCAGGCCGAACTCCAGGCCTATGTGGCCACGACCGGCATGGTGGTCGCAGGTCCCAACGCCATGGGCTTTGCCAACCTCAACACCCAGGCGCATACCAACTTCGCCTCGGTGTTCAACACCGCGCCCATGCAGACCGGCAGCGGCAACGTCAGCCTGCTCACGCAGAGCGGCAATGTCTGCGCGGCGGTGTACGCGATTGCGCGGCGTCTGGACCTCGGCTTCAGCCACTTCATCAACACCGGCAACGAGGCCTGCGTGGACTTCGCGCAGTACCTCGAATACCTGGCGCAGGACGCGGCCACCGAGGTCTGCATGGGCTATGTCGAGGAGCTGCGCGACGGCCCGCGCTTCATGGCCGCGGCCGAGGCGTTTGCGCGGCGCGGCAAGCTGCTCATCCTCTACAAGGCCGGCGAGACCGACAAGGGCAGCGAGGCCGTGCGCTCGCACACCTCGGCCCTGGCGGGCGACCAGGCCGTCTACCGTGCGGCCTTCCGTCAGCTGGACATCATCCAAAGCCACGACTTCGTGCAGATGGCGCAGCTCGCGCACCTGGCGGGCTACCGCCAGCGCAGCGCCGGCCGGCGCGTGGCCATCGTCACCATCAGCGGCGCGCTGGGCGCCATCCTGGCCGACAAGTTCCTGGGCGCGGGCCTGGATGTGCCCACCCTGCCCCAGCCGCTGCAGGATCAGCTGCGCGCCGGCATTCCCGACTACGGCATGGTCAGCAACCCCGTGGACGTGACCGGCAACGTGGTCAACGACCCGGGCTTCGTGCGCACCGCCCTGCAGGCGCTGGCGCAGAGCGACGCGGTGGACTGCGTGCTCGTCTACGCACCGGGCTACCTGCTGGACCGCATGGCGGACGACCTGTGCGCCGTGTCGGCCGCATACCCTAGGCTGTTCGTAGCCATAGACACCGGCGCCGCCACGACGCGCGAGCAGCTGCGCGCCGGCGGCGTGCCGGTGTTCGAGGACATCGGCGTGGCCACCGCCGCGCTTGCGCCCTTCCTGCTGTGGCAGGAGCGGCGCCGCCGCAACCGCTGGCTGGACCTGCGCCACGGCGCCCTGCCCGCCCCGGCCACGCTGCCCGCCAGCCTGGACGAACACCGCTGCAAGCAGCTGCTGGCCGGCCATGGCCTGCCCGGAGTGCCGGAGCGTGTGGCCCGCACGGCCGACGAGGCCGCCGCGGCGGCCGAGGCCATCGGCTACCCCGTGGTGCTCAAGGTGCTGTCGCCCGACATCGCCCACAAGAGCGAAGCCGGCGGCGTGCGCCTGCACCTGGCCGGCGCGCAGCAGGTGCGTGAGGCCTTCGCCCAGATCATGGCCGGCAGCAGGGCCTACGCCCCAGAGGCGCGCATCGCCGGCGTGCTGGTGGGCGCCATGGAAGCGGGCGTGGCCGAGCTCATCGTGGGCGCCACGCGCGACCCGGTGTTCGGCATGGCGCTGACCGTGGGCCTGGGCGGTGTGCTCACCGAGCTGTACCGCGACGTGAGTCAGCGCCTGCTGCCCGTCGACGAGGCCATGGCGCGCGAGATGCTCGAAGAGCTCAAGGCCTACCCGCTGCTGACCGGCTACCGCGGCCGCCCGCTCGCCGACGTGGATGCGGCCTGCGCCGCCATTGCCGCCTTCTCGCGTGCCGTGCTGGCGCTGGGCGACCAGGTGGACGAGGTCGAGGTCAACCCCCTGCTCGTCAAACAGGCGGGCCAGGGCGTGCGCATGCTCGATGCGCTCGTGATTCCGTCCGGGCGCTGATTTTCAACACCACAGGAGACAAACATGATCAAGCAACTGATGGCCGGCATCGCCCTCGCCGCCGCGGCGCTGTGCGGGGCGGCACAGGCTTACCCGACCAAGCCCGTCACCATCGTCGTGCCGTTCGCACCCGGCGGCGCCGCCGACACCATGGCGCGCCAGCTGGCCGAGCGCCTGCACAAGCGCCTGGGCCAGCCCGTGATCGTGGAGAGCAAGCCCGGCGCCGGCACCATGATCGCCTCGGAATACGTGGCCAAGGCAGCGCCCGACGGCCACACCGTGCTGCTGGCCGCATCCTCGCTGGGCATAGCGCCCGCGCTCTACAGCAAGGTCAACTACGACCCGGTCAAGGACTTCGCACCGATTTCGCAGGTGGCCTCGGTGGTGCATGTGCTGGAGGTGCACCCCAGCGTCCCGGTCAAGAGCGTGGCCGAGCTCATCGCCTGGCTCAAGGCCAACCCGGGCAAGGCCAACTACGGCTCGGTGGGCGCCGGCACCTCCACGCACCTGGAGTCCGAGCTGTTCAACACCATGGCCGGCGTGAAGATGACCCATGTGCCCTACAAGGGCAGCGCCCCGGCCCTGATGGACCTGGTGGGCGGCAACCTGCAGGTCATGTTCGACGCCTGGGCCTCGTCCGGCCCCTTCGTCAAAGACGGCAAGACGCGCCTGCTGGCCGTGACCACGGCCCAGCGCTCCAAGATCCTGCCCGACGTACCCACGGTGGCCGAGTCCGGCCTGCCCGGCTACGAGGCCATGCCCTGGCTGGGCTTCGTCGCACCCGCGGGCACGCCGGCCGCGGCGGTGAACCGGTTCCACGCCGAGCTGACGGAGGTCCTCAAGGAGCCCGAGGTGCAGGAGCGCTTTCGCAACCTGGGCCTGGACATCATCGGCAACACGCCCGAGCAGTTTGCCGACTTCATCAAGAAGGACATCGTCAAATGGGCCAAGGTGGTCAAGGACTCGGGGGCCAGGGCCGATTGACGAGGGTGGCTCAGGTAGCAAAGCCTGTTGACCCCTGTCATCCCCGCTTTCGCGGGGATGACGGTGGGTGTTGCAGGCCTTGCGTGCAATCAACGGAGATCGCTGCCTGAGTCACGAGATTTTTAGTAAAAAGTAACTCTAGCGCCCGTCCATAATGCGCTGGTAGCTATCAATTAGATTGCGCGCCGGGCACGCACGGCGGCCGCCAGTTGCTGCAGCACCGGCACCGTCTGCGCAAAGCTGATGCAGGCGTCGGTCACCGACACGCCATGCTGCAGCGGCTGGCCGGCGACGATGTCCTGGCGCCCCTCCTGCAGGTGGCTTTCGATCATCACGCCGGTGATGCGCGCGTCGCCCGCGGCGACCTGCTTCGCAACGTCCTCGGCCACGACGATCTGGCGCGCATGCTGCTTGCTGCTGTTGGCATGCGACAGGTCGATCATGACCTGCGGGCGCTGGCCGGATTTGCCGAGCAGCTCGCAGGTCGCCTGCACGTCGGTAGCGCCGTAGTTGGGCGCCTTGCCGCCGCGCAGGATCACATGGCAGTCGTGGTTGCCGCGCGTCTCGAAGATGGCGGCCTGGCCCATCTTGGTCATGCCCATGAAGGCATGCTCGGACTGCGCTGCCAGGATGGCGTCCACCGCCGCCTTGACGCCGCCGTCCGTGCCGTTCTTGAAACCCACCGGGCAGCTCAGCCCGCTGGCCAGCTGGCGGTGGCTCTGGCTCTCGGTGGTACGCGCGCCGATGGCGGCCCAGCTCACCAGGTCGCTGATGTACTGGGGCGAGAGCAGGTCCAGAAATTCCGTGCCCACGGGCAGGCCCAGCGCCAGGATGTCCAGCAGCAGCGTGCGCGCCTTCTCCAGGCCCTCGTTGATGGCGAAGCTGCCGTCCAGGTGCGGGTCGTTGATGTAGCCCTTCCAGCCCACGGTGGTGCGCGGCTTCTCGAAGTACACGCGCATCACGACGAGCAGGTCCTGGGCGAGTGCGTCGGCCTCCTTCTTCAGCCGCCGTGCGTACTCCATGGCCTGGTCATGGTCGTGGATGGAGCAGGGGCCGACGACGACGATGAGCCGGTCGTCCTGCCCGTGCAGCACGCGCGAAATCTGCGTGCGGCTGGCCTCCACCAGCGCTTGCGCGGCGTCGGTCGCGGGCAGCCATTCTTCGAGGATGGCGGGGGTGATCAGGGGGCGCACGGCCTTGATGCGCAGGTCGTCGATGCGCGTGGTGTCGTGGGTCGATGGCGGGGTGGTGGGGCGGTCGCAATGGGTCATGGTGGCGCTATTGTCCCCCGCTGGCGCCAGAGCAAGGTTCAGGGCCGCCTGAAGCTAGCCTGCTGCTGCGCCCAGTAGCGCGACTGCAGCTGGTCCAGCCGCACCGTGCCGCCCGTCGATGGCGCATGCACGAAGCGCCCCTGGCCCACATAGATGCCGGCATGCGTGGGCCGACCACGGCCGAAGACCACCAGGTCGCCGGTGCGCAGCTCGCTCTCGTCCACGGCCGCGCCAAAGCCGCTCAGCTGCGCCACCGTGCGCGGCGGCGCCACGCCGGCGCGGCTGTTGTAGACGTAGCCGATCAGGCCGCTGCAGTCGAAACCGCCCTCGGGCGTGTTGCCGCCGTTGCGGTAGGGCGTGCCCACCAGGCCCAGCGCGTGGATGGCGATGTCGCTGGACTGCTCGGCCGTCAGGCGCGAATAGGCGGCGCTGTGCGTCGCCCTGGGCGGCGCCGTGCCGCAGCCGGCCAGCAGCAGGCCGGCTGCGAGCGTCAGGGTGGCAAGGGCCAGGCGCTGCATGGCAGTCATCAGCGCGTTGCGCCGTTGAGCTGGGGCTGGCCGTGCTGCAGCAGCAGCCGGCCCATGGACTGGCGCGCCGTGCGCTGCAGCCGCATCAGCAGCGCGTGCTCGGGCCAGGGCAGGGCGTAGCGAGCACAGAGATCGCTCTGCATGCGCGCGAGCAGCGCGGCGGCCATCTCCGCGTCGGCCAGTGCGCGGTGGGCGCGGCCGGTGCGCGGCAGGCCCAGGTGGTCGGTGATGCGCCCCAGGCTGTGGCTGGGCGCGTCGGGGTAGATGCGGCGCGACAGCAGCACCGTGCAGGCAAAAGGGTGGGGCGCATCCAGGCCCGCATGCGCCAGCTCGGCCTGCCAGAACTTGCTGTCGAACGATGCGTTATGCGCCACCATGGGCGCGTCGCCGACGAAGCGCGCGGCCTCGCGCATGACCTCGGTTGCCGGTGGCGCCGCGGCCACCATGGCGTTGGTGATGCCGGTGAGCTCGGTGATGAAGGGCGGTATCCACACGCCCGTGCGCATCAGGCTGTCGAAGCGGTCCACGATGCGCTCGCCCTCCATCAGCACGATGGCCACCTCGGTGGCGCGCGCGCCCTGGCTGGGCATCATGCCGGTGGTCTCGAAGTCGATGACGGCTATTGGGGAGGGCATGGGTCGGGACGGATCTGCACCGGCGGGATGCCTTGCGCGCCAGCGAGCGCGTGCTGCAGTGCCACTTCGAGCGCAGGCAAGTCGTCGCTGATGGTCTTGAACAGGATTTCATGGGCAACCTGCTCGTAGCCATGCGCAAGAATGTTGCGCAGGCCGATCACTCTGCGCCAAGGGATGTCCGGTATCTGCTGGGCGCGCTGGGCGTCGACGCGGTACGCAGCTTCACCCAGGTTGATGAACAACTTTTCCACTGCAAGACACAAGATGCGTTGCTGGGCAAATTCTTCAGCGGTCAGTGCCATGGCGAGGGGCCGTAGTTCCTGCACGAACCGCAGCATGTCCGCCAGGTGCGCAAGTGTGCGATCCACCGTCATTGGAACAAGGGCTTCAATTGGGGTTCGATGGAGAGCCGCCGAAAAGGGTTGTCGAGCACGGAAGGGAAGGCCAGATCAATCCTGCGACCACCGAAGGCCGTGGACAGCTCGTCCTGCATGTCCACCAGCGCAAAGCCGCTGGGGGCTTCGCCGGGGATGAACTCCACCAGCAGATCCACGTCGCTGCCGGGCCTATCCTGCCCCACTGCGGCGGAGCCGAACATCTGCAGCCGACGCACGTGGTAGCGCCTGCAGATATCTGCAATACGGGACTGGAGAGCGGGGCCGATCTGCATGGGCGAATTATGGCGGGCGCGTTCGCAGCGCGGGTTTCAGGCTTTCTTGAGGAACTCCGACTTCAGCAGCATGCTGCCCAGCTCGGTCTTGCAGTCCACGTTGTGCCCATCTGCGCCATCGACGAGGCGTATGCCCTTGATCTTGCTGCCCTTCTTGAGTACAGCGGATGAGCCCTTGATCTTCAGATCCTTCACCAGGATCACCGCGTCGCCGTCGGCCAGCGGGTTGCCGTGGGCGTCGCGCACGATGGCGGCGGCTTCGGGCGCCGGGGCCTCGTCCTGCTGTGGCCATTCAAAAGCGCAGTCGGGGCAGATGTAGCTGGCGCCGTCGGGGTAGGTGTTCTCCAGCCCGCATTGGGGGCAGGGGGGGAGGGTATTGCTGCTCATGCAGCCGATTGTCGCCGCTGCAGCGTGAACGGCGGCAGGCCATTCAAGAGCCGCTGGCCGTAGCCCGTGCGCACCAGGCGCTTGTCGTAGCAGTAGACATGGGCGCGGTCTTCCTCGGTGCGTATGGCGCGGCCCACCCACTGCGCCAGGCGGATCGCGGTGGCGGGCACGACCAGCTCGCTGAACGGGTCGCGCCCGGCGGCGCGCAGCCATTCGGCGCGCGCCTCGCCCACCGGGTCGTCGGGTGGGGCGAAGGGCAGCTTGGTGATGAACAGCGACTCGCACAGCGCGCCCGGCAGGTCCAGCCCCTCGCCGAAGGACTGCATGCCGAAGATGATGGACGGCAGGCCCTCGGCCACGCGCTCGCGGTGGCGTGCCAGCAGCTGCGGGCGCGGCAGGGTGTTCTGCACCAGCACGGTGCCGCGCATGGACGTGGGCATGGCATCGACGGCCTGGCGCATCTGCTCGCGCGAGGTGAATAGCACCAGCGCGCCGGCCTCGACCAGGGCCAGGTCGGACAAGAGCGCATCCACCATCTCGGCCGTGAAGGCCTGGGCGTCGCGCGGCTCGGCGCGGGTTTCGGTGGCCACCAGCGTGCCCTGGCGCGCGTAGTCGAAGGGGCTGGGCACGGCCAGCGCGGTCACGGCATCGTCGCCGAACAGGCCCGATTCGCGCAGGAAGAAGTCGAACTGCCCGCAGCTCGTGAGCGTGGCCGACGTCAGCACCGCGCCGCGCACGGCCGACCACAGGTGGTTTTGCAGCGTCGATCCGGGCAGCACCGGGCTGGCATGGGCCTTGACGACGATGAAGTCGCCATCGACCTCCAGCGTGAACCATTTGGCGGCCGGCACCGCGCCCTCGGGCGCGTCCTGCAAGAGCAGCTGGGCCGCGGCGTGTACGCCCTCAAGCCGCGGCGCCAGGGCGCCGATCTGCGCGTACAGCTGCGACAGGCGCCGCGCCTCGTCGGGCTTGTCGCGCATCTCGCTGCGCAGCGCCTTGGCGATGGCGCGCAGCGCCTCCAGAAAGCCGCCGGCGTGGTGGGCCGCCTGGCCAAAGGGCTCGATGAGTGCCTCGGGCAGCTGGCCGCCCGGCACGCGGGCGCGCGTGGGCATGGCGGGCGCAAACTGCCGCCGTCCCGGCGCGGGCGCGCGCAGCTGCTCGCCGTAGATGTCCATGACCAGCCGCGCCAGATCCTGCAGCGCGGCGCGCAGGCGCGCGGCGTGGTTGGGGATGTCGGCAATCTCCTCGACCTCGACCAGCTGGCCTATGCGCAGCGCGCGGCTGGCCAGCTTGTCTATCCAGGTCAGGCGCGACAGGTCGGCCTCGCAGGCGAACTGGTCGAGCGCCGTGGCCGGCAGGTGGTGCGCCTCGTCGATCACCAGCAGGCAGTTGTCCAGCTCGGGCAGCAGGCGCGCGCCCAGGGACGACAGCAGCAGGTCGTGGTTGGCGACGATGACCTGCGCCGCCACCAGTTGCTTGCGCCGCTCGTAGTAGGTGCACTGGCTGAACAGCGGGCAATGCCTGCCGGTGCAGGAGCTGGCCTCGGCCGCCACCGGGCTCCAGGCCTCGGGCTCGGGCGGGCTGTCCAGCATGTCGCGGTCGCCGTCCCACAGGCCCGTGGCCAGCGCATCGGCCATGTTGGCGTAGAACTTCATGCGTGCCTCGGCGTCGTGGCGCGGGCGGGGGCGCGCGGCGGCGGCCTCCTCGGGGAACAGGTCGTCGCCGGGCAGATCGTCGCCCTCGCCCGCGCCGCCGCCGGCCAGGCGCTCCAGCTTCAGTTTGCACACATAGCGCCCGCGCCCCTTGGCCAGAGCGAAGGCAAAGGGCTGGTCCATGCGCGCCGCCAGAGCCGGCAGGTCCTTGTGCACCAGCTGCTCCTGCAGCGCCACGGTGGCCGTGGAGATCAGCACCCGCGTGCCGCGCGCCAGCGCCATGGCAATGGCGGGAACGCTGTAGGCCAGCGACTTGCCCACGCCCGTGCCGGCTTGCACCACGGCGATGGCGCGCCGGGGCTGGGCGTCTTCATCGTCGAGCTTGCCCAACTGGGCCTGCGCAAAGGTCTGCGCCACCTGCTCGGCCATGCGCCGCTGGCCTTCGCGCACGCGAAAGCCGGCGGTGGATTGAACCACCGCCTCAAACGATTGCAGGGCCTGGTCGGCCCATTGCTGCGTGGACATGGACGGGAATGCGGTCTGCCTCAACGGCGGCGCGGACAATACTGTCTATTCATCCAGCAATGGTAGCCGATAGTGCTGTGAAGCTGCTGCGTCAAGGTAAAGGGCTGTTTTGCTATTCATTGCATAGCTTATTAAGCCCTTTCTGCGGGGGGCGGTACGGTCACGGGTTCGATCCGCAGGCGGCACCGAACACCTCGGCCTGGCCGACCTGTCCCAAGGCAATGAATGGATCCATCGATCAAGCATTGAATGGGGTATTGTGAAATTTTAATTTCATTATTATCATTTCATCCAGTCAAAAAAGCTTCCGAAGAGGATGCTTCATGGATCAGAGGAAGATCGGAGATGCTCATAGAGATCACGTTGCTTGCGGGTCGCACGGATGCACGGAAGCACGCCTTGTTCGAGGAGGTGACCGCCGCCGCGAGCGTGTCGCTGGGCATGGATCCGGCCGATGTGCGCGTGTCATGCCCATTCTCGGAGTGACCCTGACCACCGGCGCATCCGACGCAGGCCCCGCTCTGGAACATCCGGATCATCCTCAACGAAATACCGCGCGCCAACTGGTGGCACGCAGCGCGGCCGCCGCAGGGCGCCGCATCGACCCCCTCAACGACAACCGCTGAAAACCAATGAGCGCCAATCCTGCTGCAAACACTTCTTCGTCCACATCCCGCACAGGCGGCCAGATCCTGGTCGACCAACTGCGCATCCATGGCATACGCCACGTGTTCTGCGTCCCCGGTGAAAGTTACCTGGCCGTGCTCGACGCGCTGCACGATACCGACATCGAGGTGACCGTCTGCCGCCAGGAGGGCGGCGCCATGATGATGGCCGAGGCGCACGGCAAGCTGACCGGGCGGCCCGCGGCATGCTTTGTCACGCGCGGGCCGGGCGCTACCAACGCCGCGCCGGGGATCCACATCGCATCGCACGATTCCACACCGGTATTGGTGTTCGTGGGGCAGATCGAACGCG
>Ga0209792_1001033_pt1 | contig 15119 bp, 13 predicted proteins | sample EBPBio142005_DNA_FD_185860 | JGI IMG/M metagenome (GOLD analysis project Ga0209792, IMG submission 185860) | Wastewater treatment Type I Accumulibacter community from EBPR Bioreactor in Madison, WI, USA - Reactor 1_6/14/2005_ DNA (SPAdes)... | ecosystem: Engineered > Bioreactor > EBPR >... | reverse complement strand
GATGATTTTTCCCATGTTTTTCTCCGAATGCTGAAATGTTTGGATGCGTCTTAACTGTGAATGACTTGTGCCGTTTCAAGGGGCGGGCAGTTATTTTGGTGCCGCCACCGTGACCAGGGCCGGGCGCAGCACGCGGTCGGCGATCAGGTAGCCCTTCTGCAGCACGGTCACTACCGTGTTCGCTTCCTGGTCGGCGGGCACCATGCTGATGGCCTGGTGCTGGTGGGGGTCGAACCTGGCGCCGGCGGCGGGATCCACCACCACCACCTTGTTGCGCTCCAGCGCCGTGACCAGTTGGCGCAGCGTGGCGTCCGAGCCTTCGCGCAGTTGCTCGGCAGTGGCGCTTTCTATGGCCAGGGCCGCGTCCAGGCTGTCGCAGACGGGCAGCAGGCTCTCGGCAAAGCTCTCGATGCCGAACTTGCGTGCCTTGGACACTTCCTCCTCGGCGCGGCGGCGGGCGTTCTCGGCCTCGGCCTTGGCGCGCAGGAACTGGTCGGCCAGTTCGGCGCTCTTGGCCTTGAGCTCGGCGAGTTCGGTTTCGAGGCGGGCCAGCTCGTCGGCGGCATTGGCAGCCAACGCGGCCTCAATCTCTTCGGGTGCGGGTGCTGGATTTTGGTTGTCGGACATGACGGCTAAGGTTGAATTGAAACTGGAATGCCTATCCGCGGCACATGGGTGCGGGTTGCCGGATTTCAAGCCACGCGACGGCGCAGCCCGTTTCCGGCCGCGTCCGACGTGGTTTTTGGTGGCTACGCGTGGGGCAGCAGTGTACAAGCTTGGGCGTGCGGGCTATAATGACCGGCTTTGCCTTGCCCTACTACTTCTTGACGCGGTGGAGGGCTTTACCCAAAAGGAGTTTGCATGCGTCACTACGAAATCATTTTGTTGATCCATCCGGATCAAAGCGAGCAGGTTCCGGCCATGCTGGAACGCTATAAGGGCATGATCACCGCTGGCGGTGGCCAGGTGCACCGCGTGGAAGACTGGGGTCGCCGTCAGCTGGCTTACCTGATCAACAAGCTCGCCAAGGCCCACTACCTGTGCCTGAACATCGAAGCCGACCAGGCTGTGATGGCCGAGCTGGAGCACGCCTTCAAGTTCAACGACGCCGTGCTGCGCCACCTGACGGTGCAGAAGAAGAAGGCCGATACCGGCCCGTCTTCCATGATGAAGACCGTCGAGCGCGAAGAGGCACGCAAGGCCAGCCAGGCCGAGTTTGCCGCTACCGAGCGCACCGAGCGCTGATCAAACTGCCTGATCGCCAGGAGGTGTGAACAACCATTGGACCTTGACGGCCTGTATCGCCGAGGCACAGCCCCTGCGCTACACGCCCGCCGGACTGCCGGCGCTGGATCTTCGGCTTGAGCATGAGTCGCAGCAAAGCGAGGCAGGCGCCGGGCGACAGGTCAAGGCCAGCGTCAAGTCGATCGCTTTCGGCACATTGGCCGAAAGATTGGCCCGGCAGGCCCTGGGGAGCGCCTGGATATTCCAGGGCTTTCTGGCCACGGGGCGCGGCGGCAAGGGTTTGGTGTTCCACATCCAGGACATTCGTCAACAAGATTAATTTTCAAGAGGCTACACATGGCCACGTTCAAGAAATTCAACAAGGACAAGCGCCCCAAGCGCAACACCCAGTCGCTGCTGTTCAAGCGCAAGCGCTTCTGCCGCTTCACCGTCGCCGGCGTCGAGGAAATCGACTACAAGGATGTGGACACGCTGCGTGACTTCATCGCCGAGAACGGCAAGATCATCCCCGCGCGCCTGACCGGCACGCGCGCCATCTACCAGCGCCAGCTGAACACCGCCATCAAGCGCGCCCGCTTCCTGGCCCTGGTGCCTTACAGCGACCAGCACAAGATCTAAGGAGCACGATTCCCATGCAAGTCATCCTGCTCGACAAGGTTGTGAACCTCGGCACCCTCGGCGAAATCGTCAAGGTCAAAGAGGGTTATGCCCGCAACTTCCTGATCCCCACCGGCCGCGCCCGCCGCGCCACCGCCGCCGCCAAGGCCGAATTTGAAGCCCGCCGCGCCGAACTGGAAAAGGCCGCCGCCGAGAAGCTGGCAGCTGCCCAGGCACAAGGCGAGAAGCTGGGCGGCTCCAGCGTCAAGCTGACGCAAAAAGCCGGCGTGGACGGCCGCTTGTTCGGCTCGGTCACCAACCAGGACATCTGCGAAGAAATCAACAAGCTGGGCTTCCAGCTGGTGAAGTCGCAGATCCGCATGCCCGGCCTGATCAAGACCGTGGGCGACACCACCATCGCGGTGGCCCTGCACACCGACGTGGTCGTGGACGTCACCGTCTCGGTCTACGGCGAAACCGCCTGATCGCCACGCCTTCCGGCCGTGCCGACGAGAGCCGCCCCTGGGGCGGCTTTTGTTTTTTGCCGCGCTGTTTTCTGCACCGCCATCCCACCGCCTGTGCACCCCTTATCCACAGGGTTGTGCAATGACGCGCATCGCCGTGGCCGCTAGCATTCCACGCTTGCCCTCCATCGAAAGCCATTGACCCATGTCCGCCGTGTTGACCGATCTCATTGAAGGCTTTGTCGCCGCACCGCCCGACCGCGAGGTTGCCCAACTGCGCGTGCCGCCGCATTCCATCGAGGCCGAATCGAGCGTGCTGGGCGGCCTGCTGCTGGACAACATGGCCTGGGATCGCGTGGGCGACCTGCTGGTGGACGGCGACTTCTACCGCCACGAGCACCAGCAGATCTACGCCACCATAGGAGCACTGATCAATGCCAGCAAGCCGGCCGACGTGATCACGGTCTATGAGCAGCTGCAGGGCCTGGGGAAGGCCGAGGAGACGGGCGGCCTGGCCTACCTGAACAGCCTGGCGCAGTACGTGCCCAGCGCCAGCAACATCCGCCGCTACGCCGAGATCGTGCGCGAGCGCGCCATCCTGCGCAAACTGGTGACGGCCAGCGACGAGATCGCCACCAATGCCTTCAACCCCAAGGGCAAGCCGGTCGAGCGCATCCTCGATGAGGCCGAGCAGAAGATCTTCGCCATCGGCGAAGAGGGCTCGCGCATGAAGCAGGGCTTTCAGTCGCTCGACACCCTGGTCATAGACCTGCTGGACCGCGTGCAGGAGATGGCCGACAACCCCATGGACGTGACCGGCGTGCCCTCGGGTTTTGTCGACCTGGACCGCATGACCAGCGGCTTGCAGGCGGGCGACCTGGTGGTGCTGGCGGCGCGCCCGTCGATGGGCAAGACCTCGTTCGCGGTGAATATCGCCGAGCATGTGGCGTTGAACGAAGGCCTGCCGGTGGCCATCTTCTCGATGGAAATGGGCGCGGCCCAGCTGGCCGTGCGTATCGTCGGCTCGATCGGCCGCGTCAATCAGGGCAATCTGCGCACCGGCAAGCTCAGCGACGAGGAATGGCCGCGCCTGACCGAGGCCATCGAGCGGCTGCGCACCGTGAGCCTGCACATTGACGAGACGCCGGGCCTCACGCCGTCCGAGCTGCGCGCCAACGCCCGCCGCCTGGCGCGCCAGTGCGGCAAGCTGGGCCTGATCGTGGTCGACTATCTGCAGCTGATGAGCGGCTCGGGGTCGTCCAGCTCGGACAACCGCGCTACTGAACTCGGCGAGATCTCGCGCGGCCTGAAGATGCTGGCCAAGGAGCTGCAATGCCCGGTGATCGCGCTGTCGCAGCTCAACCGCTCGGTCGAGCAGCGCACCGACAAGCGCCCCATGATGAGCGACCTGCGCGAGTCCGGCGCCATCGAGCAGGACGCGGACATCATCATGTTCATCTACCGCGACGACTACTACAACAAGGACTCCAAGGAGCCCAACATCGCCGAGGTCATCATAGGCAAGCAGCGTAACGGCCCCACGGGCACGGTGAAGCTGTTCTTCCAGAAGAACCAGACGCGCTTCGAGAACCTGGCCATGGGCTCGGGTGACGACTACTGACGCACGGCGGCCCAGCCATGTTCATTGACAGCCAGGCGCGAAGCGCTGCGGTGGCTTGCAAGCCCGCTGCAGCTAGTCGCGGGCGTTGCCTGTATGCCGCGGGATTCAACTGCGCAGTATCTGCACCCCCACCATGCCCAGCAACAAGAGGGTGAGCAGCAAGGTGGTGGCCTGCCAGAAGCGCACGGGGTTGCGTTCGACCAGCGGAGGGCTTCGCATGCTGTGGAATGGGGCGCCTGGCGCATGCAGGTCATGCACGAACTCGGATACCGCCTCCTGGCGCCGAGCAGGTTCCGTGCTCAAGGCCTTCTTGAGCACGGCGTCCAGCCAGGGCGGCAGGTCGGCGCGGTGGTGGCGCAGCGGCACATACCGCAGGGTATGCATGTCTCGCGGGCTGCGTACCCGGGCGCAAGCCAGGCCGTAGGGAAGCTGGCCGCTGAGCATCTGGTAGCACAGGACCGCCAAAGAGAACAAGTCGCTTTGGGCACTGCCATCCTGGCCCAGCAACAGTTCGGGCGCCATGTATTGCAGGGTGCCAGGCGGGGCTTCGGCGGGTTGCCTGGGGGCGTTCTCGGACAGCCCAGCCACCCACACGCTGGCCAAGTCGATCAATTTGGCCGTTTCATCGCGGTCGATCATCAAGTTCTCGGGCCGCAGGTCCCGGTGCAGCATTTCACGTCCGTGCAGGGCTTGCAGGCCGCGCGCCAGCTGGGTCAGCAGGGTGCGCACAGTGTCCAGCGAGGGGCGGGGGTGGTCGACCATCCACTGCGCCAAGGTTTGACCCTGCACATAGTCCATGGCGACGAACAAGTGCTGGCGTGGCCGCTCGCATGGCCAGGCCTTGAGCACGTGGGGGTTGTCGACGCGTCGTGCCACCCATTCCTCCAGTACGAAGCGATCCAGTGCCGCGCCGTCCTCGCGCAGCTCGGTCCCGGGAACCTTGATGACCACCTGGCTGCCGCTGCTGTCGTCACGCGCCAGGAACACCTGGCTGCGTGCACTGTGCTGCAATTCACGCACGAGGGTGAACCCTTCGAACGTCTGGCCTGGCGCCAGCGGCGGCGGCAGGGCCAGGCCAGCGCGGTCCAGCTGTGGGTGTCTGGCATCCGCAGCGGGCAATGCGTCGATGCGCAGCAGCACTACGGTTGCGTCGTCCAGGCTGCCGCGGTGCTGTGCCAGGGCGGTCAGTGCGGCTGCAGCGCCGTTCAGGTCGTCCGGGGTGCTGGACAGCGCTGCATGTACTGCTGGGGCGTCGAGATGGCTATAGGCCCCGTCGGAAGCCAACAGGTAGACCTCGCCCGTTGTGGCCTCCCACTGGTGATAGTCGATTTCCACCTGTGCCGCTGCGCCCAGGGCGCGGCCCAGGTAGCTCTCGGTCGGGGAGAGCACCACCCGGTGGTCGTTACTCAGCTGCTCCAGCGCCTGGGGATGCAGACGGTACAAGCGTGCATCGCCCACGTGCAGCAGGTGCAGCATGCGGCCCTTGAGTATCAAGGCGCTGAAGGTGCAAACATGGCCGCGATCCCGATCGAAGCGGGCGTCGCTGCGCTGGCTTTGGTGATGCAGCCAGGCGTTGGTGGCACTGATCACACATTGAGCGGAGCGTCGCACCGCCCAGGCTTCGGAGGTGGCGTAGTAGTCGGACAGGAAGGAGGCCACCGCCGTTTGGCTGGCATCCTGGCTGACCCGGCTGCTGCTGATGCCATCGGCCAGCGCCATGGCGATGCCCTTGCCGGCCAGTGCATGGCCCGCGGGCAGCATGGCGCCATGGCAATCCTGATTGGGGCCGCCAGGCCCTGCACGCGAATGCTGGCCCAGGGTGATCTGGGGAAGCGGCTGCATGGCGGTATCAGGCCTTGCGCTTGGCCGTGCGGCGGTAGTGGGTGTAGTACAGCGGCAGGCCCACGAACAGCATTCCGCCGACCAGGTTGCCGGCTACCGTGGGCAGCTCGTTCCAGATGAAATAGTCCAGCAGGGTGAAGTTGCCACCCAGCATCAGCCCGGTGGGAAACAGGAACATGTTCACGATCGAATGCTCAAAGCCCATGTAGAAGAAAAGCGCGATCGGCATCCACATGGCGGTGGTCTTGCCGGTGACGCTGGTGGACATCATGGCCGCCACTACGCCGGTGGAGACCATCCAGTTGCACATCACGGCGCGCACGAAGAGAGTCAGCATGCCGGCGGCGCCGTGCGACTGATAGCCCAAGGTGCGGCCTTCGCCGATATGACCGAGCTTCTGGCCGACCGCGTTGGGCGCCTCGGCAAAGCCAAAGGTGAAGATGATGGACATGAAGATGGCCACCGTCAGTGCGCCGCCGAAGTTGCCGGTGAATACCAGAGCCCAGTTGCGCAGCGCAGCGCGCCAGGTAGCACCGGCGCGCTTGTCGATCACGGCCAGGGGCACGATGGTGAACACGCCGGTGAGCAGGTCAAAGCCCAGCAGATACAGCAGGATGAAGCCCACCGGAAACAGGATGGCGCCGGCCAGCGGGTTGCCGGTATTGACAGTCACCGTGACGGCAAAGGCCGCCGCCAGTGCCAGGATGGCGCCGCCCATGTAGGAGCGGATCAGGGTGTCGCGGGTGGACATGAGCAGCTTGGATTCACCGGCATCGATCATCTTGGTGACGAATTCGGTGGGAGCGAGGTAGGCCATAGGTAGAGGAAGGAATAGAGAAAAGAAAAGAAAAAAGAAAAAAGAAATGAAGAACAGTTACTGCAGGGCGATCAGCACGCGACCGCCCTCGGTGCGTGCGGCATAAACCTGCACCGACTGCTCGGGGGCCTCCAGACATTCGCCGGTGGCCAGGTCGAAGTGGTTCTTGTAGAGGGGCGAAGCCACCACCACACGCGCACCCACGCTGCCCACCAGGCCGCGCGCCAGCACGCTGGAGCCTGACTTGGGGTCGACGTTGTCGATCGCGTAGAGCTGGTTCTGGCCGATGCGAAACACCGCTACATGGCGGCCATGCACGCGGGCACACACGCCCGTATCGGGCACGATGGACTCCAGCGGACACACGTCGGTCCAGGTTGCGGTGGCGGTGGTGTAGAGATCGTTCTTCATGGGAAGGCTCCGGTGTCGTTCAGGCTGCAAGACTGGGGTCGGTGCGGCGCTCGTCGCTGCGAGCGGGGCGGATCTGGCCGCGCTCCTGCACGAACACGATGTGCTCGTCGGGTCGTTCGCTGTTGACGAAACTCTTGAAGCGCTGGCGCACTGCAGGGTCGGTGACGGCGCTCCTCCATTCGCACTGGTAGCTGTCCACCACGGCCTGCATCTGCTGCTCCAGCTCGGCGTTCAGGCCCAGTGCGTCGTTGAGCAGCACGCCCTTGAGGTAGTCCAGGCCGCCTTCGAGGTTCTCGCGCCAGGTGCTGGTGCGCTGCAGCCGGTCGGCGGTGCGCACGTAGAACATCAGGAAACGGTCGATCAGGGCCACCAGCTCGGGCTTGCTCAGGTCGCTGGCCAGCAGCTCTGCGTGGCGCGGCTTCATGCCGCCGTTGCCGCAGACATAGAGGTTCCAGCCCTTGCCGGTGGCGATGACGCCCACGTCCTTGCCCTGGGCTTCGGCGCATTCGCGGGTGCAGCCCGATACGCCAAACTTGATCTTGTGCGGTGCGCGCAGGCCCTTGTAGCGGTGCTCCAGCTCCACGGCCAGGCCCACACTGTCGTCCACGCCGTAGCGGCACCAGGCGCTGCCCACGCAGCTCTTGACCGTGCGCAGGCTCTTGCCGTAAGCGTGGCCGCTTTCGAAGCCGGCGGCAATGAGTTCCTCCCAGATCAGCGGCAGCTGCTCCAGGCGCGCGCCGAACATGTCCACGCGTGCGCCACCCGTGACCTTGGTGTAGAGGCCGTATTTCTTGGCCACCTGGCCGACTGCAATCAGGCCGTCGGGCGTGACCTCGCCGCCGGGCATGCGTGGCACCACGCTGTAGCTGCCGTCCTTCTGAAGGTTGCCCAGAAAGTAATCGTTGCTGTCCTGCAGCTTGGCCAGCTGGGGCGTGAGTACGAACTCGTTCCAGACCGAGGCCAGCACGCTGGCAGCCACGGGCTTGCAGATGTCGCAGCCCAGGCCCTGCCCATGTCTGGTCAGCAGTTCGTCGAAGGTCTTGATGTTGCCCACCCGCACCAGGTGGTAAATCTCCTGGCGCGAATAGACAAAGTGCTCGCAGACATGGTTGTTCACCGCCATGCCGCGCTTGGCCATCTCGGCCTTCATCACCTGGGTGACCAGGGGCACGCAGCCGCCGCAGCTGGCGCCGGCCTTGGTACAGGCCTTCATCTCGGCGATGGTGCTGGCGCCGTCACTCACGGCGGCGCAGATCTGGCTCTTGGTGACGTTGTTGCACGAGCAGATCTGCGCCGTATCGGGCAGCGTGTCCACGCCCAGGCCGGGCTGGGCCTTGCCGTCGCTGCTGGGCAGGATCAGGAACTCGGGATCATCGGGCAGCGCGATGCCGCCACGTGCCATCTGTAGCAGGGTGCCGAATTCATCTGCATTGCCCACCAGCACCGCGCCAAGCAGCCGGCTGCCGCTTTCGTTGACCACGATCTTCTTGTAGACCTGCTTAAGCTCGTCCACATACTGAAAGCAGCGGCTGCGCGGCGTGAGACCCTGGGCATCGCCGATGCTGGCCACGTCGACCCCCATCAGCTTGAGCTTGGAGCTCATGTCGGCGCCTTCGAACGCGGCATCGGTCTGCCCGGCCAGGTGGCGGGCGGCCACGCGGGCCATTTCGTAGCCGGGGGCCACCAGGCCGAAAAGCTGCTCGTTCCAGGAGGCGCATTCGCCGATGGCGTAGATGTGATGGTCGGCGCTGCGGCAGTGATTGTCCACGGCTACGCCGCCGCGTGGACCCAGGGCCAGCGCACTCTGGCGGGCCAGAGCATCCTGTGGGCGAATGCCGGCAGAGAACACGATCATGTCGGTCTCCAGCCAGGTTCCGTCGGCAAACACCATGCGGTGGCGTGCACCGGCGCCGTCGGTGATCTCCACGGTGTTGCGCCCGGTGTGCACGTGCACGCCCAGCGCTTCGATCTTGCCGCGCAGTACCTTGCCGCCACCGTCGTCCACCTGCACCGCCATCAGGCGCGGCGCGAACTCGACCACATGGGTCTCCAGGCCCAGGTCGCGCAGGGCCTTGGCGCATTCCAGGCCCAGCAGTCCGCCGCCGACCACTACGCCGGTCTTGGACTTCGCGCCGCAGGCGCGCATGGCCTCCAGATCATCAATGGTGCGGTAGACGAAGCAGTGCGCCCGGTTGCGCCCTGGCACGGACGGGACGAAGGGGATCGATCCAGTGGCCAGCACCAGCTTGTCGTAAGACAGCACCTCGCCGTCGGCGGTGGTGACGGTGTTCTGGCGCCGCTCGATCGCGACGGCGCGGGATGCCAGGCGCAGCGTGAAGCCGGATTCTTCAAAGAATCCCGGCGCCACCAGCGACAGGTCTTCAGCCGTCTTGCCACTAAAAAACTCGGATAGATGCACCCGGTCATAGGCAGCGCGCGGCTCTTCGCACAGCACGGTGACGTTCAACCGTGGCAACTGCAGGTGGTGCAGCTCCTCAAGGAACTTGTGGCCTACCATGCCATGACCAACAACGATGATCTTCATGTTCAATCCTGTGCATCCCCGGTCCGCGGGGGCTTGGTGCAGCGGGCTGCGCGCACCTGAGCGCAGCTGCCCGGCCATTGCCCCATCCGGACCAAGCTTGGTTTGGTACAACTGCAGGCGCTGCACCCCATGTGCGGTCCCGAGGCTGCGCCTGGGTGGGCGCTGGCGGATGTACCGAGGCAGCATGACCTCGATGCCGGAGGAGTACGCAGCTTCCGTGCCAGGCTGTTTTGGCGATCGCCCGGGGCTGTGCTGCAGCCCCTTGCGTGGTGAGAACCATCTGGGGGGGGGTGATGGCGGGTGTTCGTTGTTGGTGCGCCGGGTGCCAAACTGGTGCTTGCGGGGCCACAAACAGTATTCTGGCGATGATTGCTGAAGCTGTCTAAATTGATAGCTGCTACCGATTGCTGCATAAGCGCTGGATGCGATTTTGACTCTAAGATCGTAAACACGCTCTAAGGAGGAAGGCCATGACCGATTCCCACAAACGTCTGCAGCGGGTCTTGCACGCGCTGGGCCTGGATCTCACGCCCCATGCGGGCAGCGACCTCTCTATCCGTGCACCGCGCGATGGCGGGCAGCTGGCCGCTCTGGCGGTGCATGGCGCGGCGCAGGCGCAGGCCGCTATCGACGCCGCCCGTCACGCCAGCCTCGCCTGGCGTGAGGTGCCGGCCCCCGTGCGTGGCGAGCTGGTGCGCCGCCTGGGCGAGCAACTGCGCGGCCACAAGGCGGCGCTGGGCGAGCTGGTGTCGCTGGAGGCCGGCAAGATCCTGAGCGAGGGCCTAGGCGAGGTGCAGGAGATGATCGATATCTGCGACTTCGCCGTCGGCCTGTCGCGCCAGCTGCACGGCCTGACGATAGCGAGCGAGCGCCCCGGCCACCGCATGATGGAGACTTGGCACCCGATGGGGGTGGTCGGCATTATTTCGGCCTTTAACTTCCCCGTGGCCGTCTGGTCCTGGAACGCGGCGCTGGCCCTGGTCTGCGGCAACGCCATCGTCTGGAAGCCGTCGGAGAAGACGCCGCTGTCGGCGCTCGCCTGCCAGCATCTGCTGGATCAGGCCGTGGCCGGGTTTAACCAAGATTGCCCGGGCAGCGTGCCTGCGGGCCTGAGTCGGCTGCTGATAGGCGGGCGCGAGCTGGGCGAGGCGCTGGCCACCAGCGCGCGCGTGGCCGTGCTCAGCGCCACGGGATCGGTGCGCATGGGCCGGCAGGTGGCGGTCAAGGTGGCCGAGCGCTTTGGCCGCGCCATCCTGGAGCTGGGCGGCAACAACGCCATGGTCGTCACGCCCACGGCCGACCTGGAGCTGGCCGGGCGCGCCATCACCTTTGCCGCCGTCGGGACGGCGGGCCAGCGCTGCACCACGCTGCGGCGCCTGATCGTCCATGCATCGGTGGCCGATGCGCTGCTGGCACGCCTGGCGCAGATCTACCAGAGCATTGCGATAGGCGACCCGCTGCAGGACGGCACCCTGGTCGGCCCGCTGATAGACCGCGCGGCGTTTGAGGCCATGCAGGCCGCGCTGGCACAGGCGCGCGCCGAGGGCGGCCAGGTGCTCGGCGGCGAGCGCGTGCGCGAGGACCTGGGGGCAGACGCCTGGTATGTGCGCCCGGCCCTGGTGCAGATGCCCGCGCAGGGCGCGCTGATGGAGCGTGAGACCTTCGCGCCCATTCTTTACGTGCTGCGCTACGAGGGGGAGCTTGACGAGGCCATCGCGCTGCAGAACGCCGTGCCCCAGGGGCTGTCGTCGGCCATCTTCACGCACAGCCTGCTGGAGGCAGAGCGCTTCATGTCGGCCGCGGGCAGCGACTGCGGCATCGCCAACGTCAACATCGGTACCTCGGGCGCCGAGATCGGCGGCGCCTTTGGTGGCGAGAAGGAGACCGGCGGCGGGCGCGAATCGGGCGCGGACGCCTGGAAGGGCTATATGCGCCGCGCCACCAACACTATCAACTTCAGCGGCGCGCTGCCGCTGGCCCAGGGCGTGCGCTTTGATGTTTGACATGCAGGTCGCCAGCCCTTGATGGGCATGCGCAACATGCTCCATAACAGTGAGCTGACCAAGGTCGGCAAGGCCATTTGCGCCAGCGCCGCCGGGCCAGGGTTCACAATGCGGCCTGCACCGGTTTTTTGCTGATCGTTTCTTCCGTGACCGCTTTTCATCGCCTTTCGCTTGCCGCTTGCCTGGGGCTGCTCGCCAGCGCCATGCTGGTCGGTTGTGCCCGCCTGCCCGACGCCATGCCCGGGCTGGAGCGCGGCCTGCAGTTCACCCCCAATGACTTCGACGGCGCCAGCATGCATACGCGCCATGTGCTGGCCTCGCAGGCGCTGACCTGCGAGGCCGCGCGCCGCGCCTTGCTGAGCCAGGGCTATGTGCTGAACACGGCCACGGCCGATATGGTGGCCGGGCGCAAGTACTACCAGCCGCATCATGACGTGCACTACGACGTGGAGATGCGCGTGGTCTGTGCCCCCGAGGGCCAGGGCGATGCGCGCACCGCGGCATTCGCCAGCGCTCTGCAGGACCGCTACGTGATCAAGAAGGTCAACAACTCCGCCTCGCTGGGCGTGGGCGGCGTCGGCTCGCTGTCGCTGCCCGTATCGGCCACCGACGATACCCTGGTCAAGGTGGGCAGCGAAACCATTACCGACGCGCAGTTCTACGAGCGCTTCTTCCAGCTCTTCGCGCGCTACGTGCGCCTGGCACCGCCGGGCAGCACCAGCGTGCAACTGCCCATGGATGGCGCCGCCAAGCCGCCGCCACCCGCGTCGGCGCCGCCAGCGGCCACGGCCGCCGTGCGTGAACCGGCCGCCAGCGCCACCCCCTTGCCCCTGCCCGAGCCAGCGCCCGAAGCCGTGCAGCGTGCGGACCTGTCCACGGCGCCCGCGCTGCAGGACCAGGTGCCCCAATCCATAGAGCAGCTCATGGCGCAGTGAGCGCGCCAGTTCCCTTGCCTTTCTGAGCTTATTTCCCATGTCCTTGCTGTCACGCCGCCAGGCCGTCCGCGCCTGTACCCTGGCCATGCTGTCCCTCGCCGGGGCTGCAGCCAACGCCCAACCTGCTGCGGGCGCAGCCATCAAGCTGGCGCTCATCGAGAGCCTGTCCGGCAGCTTTGCCAACACCGGCGAGGCCGTGTATCGCAACCTCCTGTGGGCCACCGAGCGCGTGAATGCACGCGGCGGCGTCAAGCTGCCCGGCGGCGCCAGGCCACTGCAGCTGGTGCGCTACGACAGCAAGGGCACGAACGAGGAGGCACTGTCGGCCCTGCGCGCGGCCATCGATGATGGCGTGCACTTCGTCATGCAGGGCAATTCCTCGGCCACGGCGGCGGCACTCATGGATGCGATCAACAAACACAACCAGCGCGAGCCCGAGCGGCGTGTGGTGTTCCTCAACTATTCGGCCGTCGACCCGCTGCTGACCAACGACAAGTGCAGCTTCTGGCACTTTCGCTTCGACGCCCATGCCGACATGCGCATGGCGGCGCTGATGGACGTGATGCGCGAGGACAATGCGCTCAAGCGAGCCTACCTGATAGGCCAGGACTACAGCTTCGGCCAGGCCGTGCTGCGCGAGGCGCGCCGCCAGCTCGCGGCGCAGCGCCCGGACGTGGCCATCGTCGGCGACGAGCTGCACCCCGTGGGCCGCGTGAAGGACTTTGCGCCCTACGCCGTGAAGATCAAGGCCAGCGGCGCGCAGGCGGTGATCACCGGCAATTGGGGCAATGACCTCACGCTGCTCGTCAAGGCCGCGCGCGAGGTGGGCTACGACGGCATGTTCTACACCTTCTACGGCAACGCCATGGGCGCACCCGCAGCCCTGGGCGAGGCCGGTGTGGGCAAGGTGGTGGCCGTGGCCGACTGGCTGCCCAACCTGCCCACCAAGGGCAGCGAAGACTTCTACCGCGCGTTTCGCGCGCGCTTTCCCCAGCCGCAGGACGACTACGTGCACATGCGCATGCAACTCTTGGTGGAGGCCCTGGCGCAGGCCATGCAGCAGGCCGCCAGCACCGAGCCGCTGCCCGTGGCGCAGGCACTGGAGCAGGCCAGCGTCACGCTGTACGGCCAGTCGGGCCGCATGCGCGCGGCCGACCACCAGTTCCAGCAGGCGCTGGTGGTGGGCGTGATGGACAGGCTGGGTGCGCCGGGGGTCAAGTTCGACGTCGAGGGCTCCGGCTACGGCTTTCGCGTGGTGCGCCAGATTGCGGCGGACAAGGCGCAGATGCCGACCAGCTGCCAGATGCAGCGGCCCTGAGCCTGGACGGGTCGGGTCACCTCATTGGTGCTTGCTGGCCGAACGCCGGTCTTGGTCGGTCACTATTAAAACAATAGCTGATGGCGCTTGCCCATCAAGCGTCTAGGTAAAAAACAAGGCTCAAGTAGCGATACCTGTTGACCCCGTGATCCCCGCGAAAGCGGGGATCCAGGCGCCACCCAAGCAGTGGATTCGTCACTGCTGTGGATCCCCGCTTTCGCGGGGATGACGGCGGGTTTTGCAGGCATCGCTACTTGAGCCGAAAACAGCTATAAAACCCGCCCAAACCACCACAGCGACAGGGCCGCTGCCAGCAGCACCAGCACGGCCCCGGCCAGGGCCAGCAGCGCGGACACCTCGGTCTCTTTGGTCTCCACCGTGATGCGCGAGCTCAGGGTCTCGTAGACCTTGCGCAGATCCTGCGCCGTGGCGGCATGGAAGTACTCGGCGTTGGTGCGCAGGGCCACGGCCTTGAGGGTGTCCTCGTCCAGGCGCACGCGCATGGACCAGCCCTCGAACCCTATGAGCTCGCCCGCCACCGTGCCCACGCCCACGGTGTAGACGCGCACGCCGCGGTCTGCGGCCCACTGGGCGGCCTCCAGCGGGTCCACGCCCGTGGTGCGCTGGCCGTCGGTGAGCATGATGATGGCGGCCGAGCGGTACGAGCCCGGCGCCACGGGCGCGGGCGGCGGCTTCACGGGGTCTGGCCGGGTGATTTCGTCGATGGGCCGCACGCGCATGGCCTGGCGCCCGCCCAGGGCGGCGATGTCAATGCCCGCATCCGGAAACAGCGTGGCCAGCGCCACCATGATGCCGTTGCCCGTGGCCGTGCCGCGCTGCAGCTGGAAGCTGTCTATGGCCTTGACCAGGTCTTCGTGGCTTTGCGTGGGCAGCTGCGCCAGCTGGGCGGTGCCGGCAAAGGCCACCACGCCCACGCGCACATGGCGCGGCAGATCCTTGATGAAGGCCTTGGCGGCGTTCTGCGCGGCCGTCAGACGGTCGGGCTGCACGTCGGTGGCACGCATGCTGCCCGAGACATCCATGGCCAGAATGATGGTCTGCTGCTGCGATGGCAGCTTGAGCATGGCCAGCGGCCGCGCCGCGGCCAGCAGCAGCGCCGCCAGCCCGAGCAGGAACAGCAGCGGCGGCAGATGGCGGCGCCAGGCGTGGCCAGAGCCCATGGCCTGGCGCACCAGGGCCAGTCCGGGGTAGGGCACGGCCGCCACCTTGCGCCGGTGCAGCAGCCACAGGTAGAGCAGCACCAAGAGCGGCAGGAGTAGCAGCAGCCACAGCAGGGAGGGCCAGAGAAACACCATGGTCG
>Ga0209792_1001032_pt1 | contig 15122 bp, 14 predicted proteins | sample EBPBio142005_DNA_FD_185860 | JGI IMG/M metagenome (GOLD analysis project Ga0209792, IMG submission 185860) | Wastewater treatment Type I Accumulibacter community from EBPR Bioreactor in Madison, WI, USA - Reactor 1_6/14/2005_ DNA (SPAdes)... | ecosystem: Engineered > Bioreactor > EBPR >... | reverse complement strand
CATCGTCGTGGCGATCGACGCGCGCAGCGTCGGCCCGGGCAAATGGGAAGTCTTCACCCATGGCGGCCGCAAGGGCACCGGCCTGGACGCGGTCGACTGGGCGCGACGCATGGCCGAGCACGGCGCCGGCGAGATCCTGCTCACGTCGATGGATCGCGACGGCACCAAGTCCGGCTTCGACCTCGAACTGACGCGCGCCGTCTCGGATGCCGTGCCGGTGCCGGTCGTGGCGTCGGGGGGAGTGGGAACGCTCGACCATTTCGTCGACGGCGTGATACGCGGCGGCGCTTCGGCGGTGCTGGCGGCGTCGATCTTCCACTTCGGCGAATTCACGATCGCTCAGGCGAAGGAGCATCTCGCGCAAGCGGGCGTTCCTGTTCGACAAATCTCGCGCGCGTCCTGATTTTGGCGTAGAATTGTCGTCTCAGCAGTTCAAGAACGCTCGGCGAAGAGGCGTTTGCAAAAAATAGATCGCCCATTCTCCAACGGGCGGCGGAGTTCTCCCCCGGATGGCCAAGAAGAAAAAAGCCAAGAAGGCGCCCAAGTCCAAGCGCAACGAAGGTGTCGCGAGCGTCGACGAGCATGTGCTCGACCGCCTCTATGTGGTGATCGACAGCCGCAAGGGCGCCGACCCCGAGACGTCCTACACCGCCCGCCTGTTCAGCCGCGGCCGCCAGCAGATCGCCAAGAAGCTCGGCGAAGAAGCGGTCGAAGCGTTGATCGAGGGCATCCGCGGCGACAAGCCCAAGCTGGTCGGCGAAAGCGCCGACATGCTCTATCACCTGCTGACCCTGTGGGCGGCGACCGGCGTGAAGCCCGCGGCCGTGTGGGCCGAGCTGGCGCGTCGCGAGGGCCTGTCGGGCATCGCCGAGAAGGCCAGCCGCAAGAAATAGCCTCCGTGCCGCTCGCGGTCAGTGCGGCGGCATCGGAATGAAGATCGGCGGAACGCCGGACATGCGCGACCGGGCCTTGATGGCTTCGTCGTCGGCGCCATGCGGTTTCAGGTAGACGTAGAAAGGCGTGCGGCGCTCGACCACGTCGTTGCCCGGCTGCGCTTTTTCGCTGACCAGCAGGTCCGACTGGATGCGGACATGCATGTAGCCGGGGATCAGCTCGGCCCAGTTGGCGACGTCCGGCGTGAAGAGGACGTCGTAGGAGTAACCGTCGACCAGCTTCACGACGCCCCAGGTCACGCCCTCGGCCGGCCGTGAGGGCACCTGCAGCCAGTTCATGCGCGACTGAACATAGACCCCGACCGCGTTCAGCATGACGTAGAGCGGGCCTGCGGGACTGGTGTTCTGCAGAAAGAGGGTCATGCGGAACGACTTGCCGTCGGGCTCGTAGGCGATGCGCTTCAGCTCGACGTAGAGCGATCGCATGGCGGTGTTCTCGAGCAACAATCGCGCTTGGCGGGCTTCCTTCAGGGCGCGTGCCTGGTGCCAGCCGACTCCGGCGTCGACGGCGAAGGCCGCCAGCACGACCGCGGCGACACCGATCACCACCGGCGAGCGCCAGAAACCCAGCCGCCGGCCGAGCTTCACGGCGACGTTTGCCGTGGGAGTCGCTGTCTTGCGCGGCGCGGCAGCTCGCAGCTCGTCGAGCAGCTCGCGCGGCTGATCGCTGCCCGAAGGCTGACCCGCAGGGCGCGCCGTCTCCAGCCGGCGCTTCAACACCCGCGCCTCGGACTGCGCGGCGGCAAGCTGGCGGCGCAGGTCGGCGATCAACGCATCCTTGCTTGCCTCCCCGGGCTTTGCGGGAGCAGTTGGCCGCTTGCTCATGCCACGATCTCGCCGGCGGCGATGTGAACGATCTGCTCCGCCTGCTCGGCCAATGCGAGATTGTGCGTCACCAGGATCAAGGTCGTGCCGCGTTCGCGATTGACCGCGAGCAGCTCGTCCATGATCTCGATCTCGGTCTGCTCGTCGAGGTCGGAGGTAGGTTCGTCGGCCAGGATCATCGCCGGATCGTTGATCAAGGCGCGTGCAATGACCGCACGGCGCTGCTCGCCAGCCGAGACTTCCGAGGGATAGGCGTCGAAGTGATCGCCCAGCCCCATCTGCGCCAGCAGGGCCGAGGCCCGCGCATAGGTATCGCCGGCATTGCCGCCCCGATTGAGCATCGCCGGCAGGGCGACATTGTCGATCAGGCGCAGGGTCGGCAGCAGGCTCGCGAACTGGAAGACGTAGCCGATGCGGCGATTGCGGAAGGCCGCGAGTTCGTTCTCCGTCAGGTCCCAGATATCCGTGCCGTTGACCACGACGCGGCCCGCCGACGGCCGGCTGAGGCCGCCGATCATCGCCATCAGCGACGACTTGCCCGAGCCGGACCGGCCGATGATCGCGGCGAACCGGCCCGCAGCGACCTGAAGGTCGATGCCGGCCACCGCCGCAACGGCGCCGCGCTCGGTGACATAGTCCTTTCGCAAGCCGAGGCAGGACAGCATGGCTCAGCCCTCGCCGCGCACGAGGTCGTAGGGATCGCTGCGGCTGGCGCGCCAGGCCGGATAGAGCGCCCCCAGCGCACCGATGACGCTCGCCAGCACGATGGCCGCCACGGCCACGGCAACCATCTGCGGCGTGTCTAGCCAGACGAACGGAACGCCGACGTTTTCGAGATAATAGACCAGCGACCGCTCGTAGAGCCGCATCACCAGAATACCCAGCACGACACCCAGCGCGCCGCCGACGCCGGTCGCGATCACAGCCTCGATGACCATCATGCCGACGATCTGGGACCGTCGCGCGCCGATCGCCTTGAGAAGCCCCAGCTCGCCCCGCCGCTCCGTCACGATGGCGGAGAACAGCACGCAGACCATGAGCACCGTGCTGGCGAACATCAGGACCATCAAAGCGAGGATGCCGTCGAGCAGCGCCGCCAGCCCCTGCCGGATGCCGCTCATGGTCGAATCGCCGGTGACGACCTTGACGCCCTTCAGGGTCGAGAGGATTGCGAAGCGCGCCTGCAAGGGCGCCGTCCCCGGCGCGAGTTCGAGGAGAAAGCCGCTCACCTTGCCCGGCTGCAGGACTGCCGGTGGCGAGCCGCCGCCATGACCGCCGCCGATGGACATTGCCAGCGCCTCGAGGGTGCCGAAGCTCATGAAGACGCCGCGCTCGTGCGTGCCGACACCCGTCTTCCCCAGCCGGCCATAGACGGTGTGCGGCTTGCCGAAGATCCGGAGCTGCGAGCCCAGCGGCGCCTCGCGGCCGGCGCCCAGGATCACATCGCCCGGCTGCAGCTCCCGGTTCAACTTCTCGACCAGCCAGGGCTGGATGGTGAAGTCGAGCGCGGGATCGAAGCCGATCAGGTCGGCCGACTCGTGATGGCTGCCGATGCCGGAATGCTCGACCCGCGCGATCTTCTGGGGCGCGGCGCGGCTCACGCTCGTCAACTGAGCCTTGGCGAAGAGGTCGGCGTCGAGCACCAGGTCGGTCGGTTCGACCGTCAGAAGCGCGGCGGTGATGTTGGTCAGCGCCCCTTCGGGCACCACCATCATATCGGCGCCCATGCGGGTGAAGCCGACCGCCATGCTGCGGTCGATGCTGCGCATCAAAGTCGCGCCGGTGAAGACGACACCGCTTGCCACCGCGACCGCGGCGATCAGCAGGAAGCTGCGGGCCTTGCGACGACCGAGATTCTGCAGCGCCAGGCTGGCCAGCAGCCAGCGCAGACCACGGCGATCAGCCGTCATTGCCCCAGCGGACATTGTTCCGAAGTGCGATCACGTCGTGCGCGCTCAGAGCGTGCACGAGCGGGTGTGCTTCATATGCTCCAGCTTGGTCGGGATGATCACGCAGTCGTGGTGGCCGCCGTTGCTGGGCAGGATGCCGATCAACGTGTCGGTCGAGGTATCGATGACGGCGATGCCGCTCGACTGGCGCTGGAATCCGCTGAACGGCGTCAGCACATACTTGCCATCGTAGGTGATGGCGGGCGTCTGCAGGTCGGGCCCGATGCCCTGGATTTCCTTGACGATCGTCCAGGTCTTGGTGTCGACCACCATGATGCCGCTGAAGGCCGGCGAGGGATGCAAGATGGACAGATAGAGCTTCGAGCTGTCCATCGAGAAGACCATATGGAACGGATTGGGATACTTGCCGCGCCACAGCGGATCCTCGACATGGGCAACCTTGCGCCAGTTCTTGGGATCCGGATCCCGACAACTGAAGACCGAGCAGTTATTCTCCCGGAGATTGTTCATCATCACCAGGAACTTGCCGTCGGGGGAGAAGCCGATCTCGTGGCCCGGCGAATGGATCTTGTCGAACACGACCTGCCAGGTGTCCTTGTCGATCTGTTCGACAGGATACTGATCCTGCGAATCCTTGTTGAACTGCAGGAAGGCCGCTGGCTCGAAGTTCTTCTCGGGATCGAGGATGCAGATGCCGCCGCAGAGGCGGACCACGGTGGCCGCCCAGCGGCCCTCGGGATGCCAGATCGTGCCGTCGGCGCCGGTCAGCGTCAGCGGTGCATCGCCGGGCAACGACCCTTCTTCGACGAAGAGCTCGCCCATCGGCACCATTTCCCAGTCGATCTTGTTGCCCTTGGTACCCTTGTAGTCGTAGAGGCCGGTGCGCTTGTCGGGATAGATCTTCTTGATCGTGAGCGTACCGCCCTTGATCCAGGCGTTGCGCAACTCGGGAACGTTGGGCGTCCAGTCGAACTTGAGCGCGGCCTTCACCTTGGAGGTGGTGCGGTCGAAGCAGGCCGCGATGTCCTTCTGGCCGTCGGTCACGAAATAGGACTGCGCATCCTTCGGGTTCACCGTGACATGGACGCCGAGGCCGAGGCCAGTGCTCTCGGAGACGTTCTCGATCAACTGCATTTGCGTGCCGTCGTAGCGCACGCGATAGATGTTGGTGCCCGGCGCCGGCTCGGTGATGTTGGTGGGAATGCCGTAGATCAGCGAGTTCTTGCCGCCCTGCGTGCTGTTGACGAACTCGAACCCATGATAGGGGTCGGCGCTCGGGAAGGCGCAGAGATGGTGGCTGATCGGGCTGTAGTCGCCGTAGTTCCAGTACCAGATCGACGCCATCACCCGGTTGGAGTTGAGGTCGATCGCATAGGTGCCGCCGCCCATCTTGGTCGGCAGCAGGGCGACCCAGTTGCCGAGGCTCTGGCCGCGCACGTCGGCGCGGGTGTCGACAACTTCGCGGACGATGCTGTGTCGCTGGGCTTCCGTGTAGTTGGCGCCGGCATGACGAGCGCCGTGATCCGACACCGATCCGCCGCCCAGCATGTTGTAGCCGAGCACGCCGGCCTCGGCGACGACGGCAGTACCCGCCGCGGCACCGATGATCGTGCGCCGGCTGAAGCCGCGCTTCTTCTCCGCCACTGCAGGCATCACAGCCTTCTTCTTGGCGTCCGCTTCCTGCTTGGCGGTGAGATAGGTCTGGAATTCTTCGCGATCCTTGACGGCGACTTCCTCGCGCCGTTTCACGAACGCATCGACCGCGCCCTGCCGGGCGGGAACCTTGCCCGCGTCCTCGCTGGCCATCTTGACGCCAGGGCCGCCTCGCGACGGCTGCTTGGTCTTCGACGACTTGGACTTCTTCGCCATCTGTCGACTCCCCCCCTTATCAACGTCACCCGCGATACGGCGCGAAATACTAGAGACGCCTCGCGCAGATTCATACCGGAACTTGAATGCTGTGCTGCACACCTCGACACGGCGGTGGACCGGCCGCCCCATGCCATGCTCAACTTGACGGATGGACTACGCGGTCGTCATCAGCGCCATCGTGCTCGGACTCTCCGTGCTGGCCACGGCGGCCAAGTTCCTCGATTGGTTTCTCCATTCCGATCCCAAGACGATGGTGCGCACCGTCCGTTGGATGCTGCTGCTGCTTATCGTCATCGGCATTCCGTTGCTCGTCATGATGGCCCTGCGCGAGCAATGGGCCGGCGTCATGCTGCTGGGCGCGGGCATGCTGATCGTCGGCACGTTTCTCAAGTGGCGCGCGATCCTCGGCCCGCTGAACGCCCTGTTCAGTCATTTCCGGCCAAAGCCTCGGCCCTTCGAGATGCCACCCGTTTGGGAAGAAGAGGAAGGAGCGGCCACCGATCCGAAGGCCGTGGCGCGCGCCGCCGCGATCCTCGAAGCCTATGTCCGGCAGACAGCGCCGAATGCCTTGCCTGCCGAGATGCGTCGCCTCACGCACGTCGTGCGCGATGACGACGAAGACGAAGACAACGTCAGCGACATGACGGTGAAGGAGGCGCTGGAGGTTCTCGGACTGCCGGACGGCGCCGCGATCGCCGACGTCCACACCGCCCATCGACGCCTCATGCGGATGGCCGATCCCGACGAAGGCGGCTCACCCTATCTCGCCGCGAAGATCGACCAGGCGCGAGATGTACTGATTGATGTTTTGCGGCGCCGCTCAAAGCCCGCCGCCATCGGCTCGGCAGCCCCCAAACGGCTGCCGAAAAGCTAACTCCCCCAGAACTGGCCATCAGTCCCGGAAGCAGGCCAGGTGGAAGGGCCGCTTCGCAGGCTTTCCGGTAACGTCATAGGTGTGGACGTGCATCTTCATCGGATCGGCCATCAGTCCGACCGTGCAGAAGCCCGGTTCCACCGGCTCTTGTTCAGCGCTGCCGATAACGCACGAGAAGTTGGTCTTTGCCTCTTTCTGCAGCGGCACCTTCCACGTAATCACATATTCGTTGGCGCCGACCAGCTCGCACTTGTCGATCATGTAGCCACGTGCGATCGAGCCATCGGCCGCGATGACGCATGCGAGACGTTTCTCGAACTCAGCCATGCTAACAACCTCATCCAAAGCGTTTGTCCCCGTGCCGGAGTGTAAGGAGCTTCCTGCGGCGCAAGCAAGGCAAGCGACATCGCCGTAAGTGACTTGCTCTGGAGTTCATCATGTCCGCCTACGACCGCAACAACGTCTTCGCCAGGATTCTGCGCGGCGAGCTGCCGTGCAAGAAGGTCTACGAGGACGAGTTCGCGCTGGCCTTTCACGACATCAACCCGCTGGCGCCGGTTCATGTGCTGGTCATTCCCAAGGGGGAGTATGTCAGCCAGGCGGATTTCGGCGCGGCCGCTCCCCCCGAGCTGGTGACCGGGTTCTGGCGCGCCGTGTCGAAGGTGGCGCACGATCTCGGCCTCGACTCCGAGGGCTACCGCATCGTGGCCAACCACGGTCCGAACGGCGGGCAGCTCGTGTTCCACTTTCATGTCCACGTTTTCGGCGGCCGGCAGATGAGCCACGCCATGCGCAGCATGCCGAAGGCGGACAGTCAGGGATGATCCGCCGTCGCGCGGTGCTGGCGGCGGGCCTAGGCGCGCCGGTCGCCGCACACGCCCAGAACCGCCGGAAGCCGCCGGGATTCTACGAAGGCGGACGGACCAAGGAGCAAGCGGTGCAGTTCGCAAGCGGAGGCGTGTCGCTCTCCGGCACGCTGCTGCTGCCGCTGATCAGCGAACTGCAGTACGTGCCGGGCGTCGTGCTGGTCGCCGGCAGCGGGCCGACAGACCGCAACGGCAACAACGCGCTGGTGCTGGAGCGCATCGATCTTCTGAAGGAGGTCGCCGAGCTGCTGGCGCATCATGGCATCGCCTCGCTGCGCTACGACAAGCGCGGCATCGGACAGTCGACGCTCCGGCCGCGCAATTCGCTGGCGGCCGAGGAAGCCTTCTTCGCCTGGGACAATTTCGTGGCCGATGTCGAGGCCGCTCACACCGAACTGTTGCGGCACAACGAGATCAAGCCTTACGCAACGGCGCTGCTGGGACACAGCGAAGGCGGGTTGCTGGCGCTGGCTGCCGCCAGGTCATTGGGCAAAAAGGTGCATGCGCTGGTGCTGGCGGCAACGCCCGGCCGCAAGCTCGACGAGATCGTTCGCGCGCAGGTCGAGCGCAATGCGCCGGCCATGCGGGGACCCGTGGACAGCACCATCGCTGCCATCCTGGCCAAGGGGCGCGTGCCGGCCGGCCTGCCGCGCGAACTCGATCTCCTGTTTCCGCCCTACGCCGGGCCGTTCCTGCAGAAGCTTCTCTCTTTCGATCCTGCCGCGGTGCTGGCGGCAATCCCGACGGCCTGCTTGGTCCTGCAGGGGGGCGCCGACCGGCAGGTCGTGCCCATGGGCGATGTGCAGCCCCTGATAGATGCATTAGGCACGCGCGGCGCGCCGGGCGAGGCCATCGTCCTCCCGCAGGTCAGTCACAATCTCAAGCACGTCACCACGGCCGGCGATCCAGGCCTTGCAGGTCCGCTGGCGCCGGCCGCAGCAGACGCGCTCGTGAAGTGGCTGGTGCCGGCGCTGGGCGCTTGATCGCGCGGCGCGGCGGACCGATCATCGCGGCGAAGATGGAGGAAGAATTATGAGCGTGACGGTGCGTCCGGTGACCTCGGCGGTCGGGGCGGAGATTCTTGGAGTCGATCTCAGGAAGCTCAGCGACCAGGATTTCAAGGCCATCGAACAGGCCTGGTACGCCCATTCGATGATCCTGCTGCGCGACCAGCAGCTCGGCGACGACGACCTGCTGGCCTTCAGCCGCCGCTTCGGGGAACTCGATCCGCCGCCCAACCAGGAGCGCGGCCGAATCAGCCCGCCCGGCTATCCCGACATCTATGTCGTCTCGAATGTGCTCGACAAGAAGGGCGAACCGATTGGAGCCCTGGGCGCCGGCGAAGCGGTCTGGCACACCGACATGAGCTATCTCGACACACCACCCGACGCTTCGATGCTCTTCTCGCTCGAGATTCCGCCGAGCGGCGGCAACACCTGGTTCTGCGGCATGCAGGCCGCATGCGACGCCCTGCCGGCCGATCTCAAGAAGAAGATCGAAGGACGGCGCATCAAGCATGACGGCACCTACAATTCCGGCGGCTACCTGCGCAAAGGCGTGACGCCGACCGACGATCCGATGGCGGCACCGGGTGCCTGGCATCCGGCGATCCTGCGCCACCCGGCCAATGGCCGCGCCACGCTCTATCTCGGCCGCCGGCGAAACTCCTACGTCGAGGGCTATGACCGCGCGGAGTCGGACGCCGTCCTCGAAGCGCTGTGGGCGCACGTCACCCAGCCACAGTTCGTCTACGAGCATCATTGGAAGCTGGGCGACCTCGTCATGTGGGACAATCGTTCCACCATGCACCGCCGCGATCCCTTCGACGGCGAGGCACGGCGCGTCATGCACCGCACCCAGATCAAAGGGACGACGCGACCGATCGCTTTCGCAGCCTAGCCGAGAGACCTCGCAGACTCTGGTTGCTAGGCCGCCATCACGGAACGCGGCTGCGGCCGGCGGTAGCTCAGGGCTTCGGCGATGTGCAGGCGGCGCACGGCGTCGGAGCCGTCGAGGTCGGCCAGGGTGCGCGCGACCTTGAGAGTACGATGCCAGGCACGGGCAGAAAGGCCGAGGCGTTCGGCAGCGCGGGCCAGCAGCGCGCGACCCTCGGCATCGGGCTCGGCGATGCTGGCCAGCAACGCGCCGTCTGTATCGGCATTGCAGCGCGGTTTCGACCAGTTGCGGGCCCGTTCGCTGAACAGGCCGGCGGCAGGATCGGCTTCGACGGCGACCAGCCTGCCTTTGCGGTCCAGCTCGGCGAGGCGCTCGCGCTGAATGACCCGCGCGACGGCGACGCGGGCCGCGACATCGGCCGAGCTTTCGGCCGGCGGCGGCAAAGCGAGGTCGGAGGCCGCGACGGCCGGGACATCGATCGCGAGGTCGATGCGGTCGAGCAGTGGCCCCGAAAGCTTGCCCTGGTAGTCGGCGCCGCAACGGGGCGACCGGCCGCAGGCCCGCGACGGCTCCATCAGATGGCCGCAGCGACAGGGGTTCATCGCCGCCACGAGCTGAAAGCGCGCCGGGTAGGTCACATGCGCGGCGGCACGCGCCACCGTCACGCGGCCGGTTTCGAGCGGCTGGCGCAGCGCCTCCAGGGCGGCGCGGCCGAACTCCGGCAGCTCGTCGAGAAACAGCACGCCGTGATGCGCCAGCGAGACTTCCCCCGGCTTGGCGTGGCGGCCGCCGCCGACAAGTGCCTGCAGGGTCGCCGAGTGATGCGGATCGCGAAAGGCGCGGCGGCGGCTCAGCCGGCCCTCACCGAGCGCCCCGGCCAGCGACCGCACCATCGAGGATTCCAGCGCCTCTTCCGGTTCGAGCGGCGGCAGCAACCCCGGCAAGCGCGCGGCCAGCATCGACTTGCCCGAGCCGGGCGGACCGATCATCAGCAGATTGTGGCCGCCAGCGGCTGCTATTTCGAGCACGCGCTTGGCGCTCTCCTGGCCCTTGATCTCGGCAAGGTCGGGATAGAGGGCGCGATCCTCGGCCATCAGCGCTTCCGGTGGCGGCAATGCCTGCTTGCCCCGTAGATGGTTGATCAGCGCGAGCAGCGAAGGTGCGGCGATGATCGGCGGCCGGTCGGCATCGTCGGTGTCGGGGCCCTCCCTAAACCCGTCGCCGCCACCGCTCCACGCCGCCTCACCCCCACACACCGCGGGGCAGATCACGCCGCACCCCGCCGCCCGCGCAGCGATCGCCGCCGGCAGTACGCCTGGCACCCGGCTCAAACTTCCGTCGAGCGCCAGTTCACCCAGCACGACATAGTCGTCGAGGCTGCCCGCCTCGATCACGCCCATGGCGGCCAGCAAACCCAGCGCGATGGGCAGGTCGTAGTGGCTGCCTTCCTTGGCGAGGTCTGCTGGCGAAAGATTGACCGTGACCCTCTGCGGCGGCAGCACGATGCCCATCGCCCGCAAGGTCGCGCGCACCCGCTCGCGACTCTCGCCCACGGTCTTGTCGGGCAGCCCCACCATGGCGAAAGCGATATTCCCCGGCGCGATCAGCACCTGGACATCGACCGGCACCACGTCGACCCCCTGGAAGGCCACTGTCCGCACTCTCGCCTGCATGCCCTGCCCCCGATCCACTGATCGGGAACAATTAAAGAACGAATAGTGTATTAGTAAAGCACGTATTAGTTGTATTCAGTATCGAGAGCCGCATCGCTCGTATCCCGGCTTTCGTGGAAACGATCTAAACGCCGAGGCCCTTCTTCATGGCCCCAAGATAGCCAGCCAGGGTGCGAGGCGTCGTTTCGCCGGGGCATGGCTCAGGGTAACGCGGATTTTCCCCGGCGCTGAGAATCTGGTCCATCACCCAGATGAAGCCACCACTCAGGCAATCCCTCGAGAAACTAGAGAATTTCTGCGTCAGGGACGCCGGACAATTTCCATCCCAGCGATCGTTGTTCCAAAACTTGGCCCAGTCCCCTGCCACAATGTAGTCCTTGGCGGGCGGCTGCCCGAAAGCCGCTCCGATCGCGGCTGCCCACTCGTCCGGCTTGTTGTCCTTCCCGCCGTCGTAGCATTGCAGATTCCACCATTTCACGTGGCGCATCAGGCGACGCTTCTCAAGCGCGACCAGTGCATCCACCCAGAACGACTGCTCGTCCTGCCTGTACGGACAGAAGGTGAGGGCGAAACCAATATTGATCAGCATCTCGCAGAAGGCGACGAACGAGTCGTGGTCGTAGGTTTCCTCGCAGTCCAGATCGATGCCGTCGATCGCCGGAAAGGCTCTCTTGAAGGAAGTGAAGTTTCTTTCAAGCACACTGTTCTCGAACGTGTTCCCGTTCGCTTCGTAGATCGACCGTATGGTTTCGTAATCCCGGACGAGCGGCCGCCCATTTTCGTCCTCCCCACCGCCGCCGACGGACGCAAACACCTGCGTCACGGACGAGGATTGCCCTTTCAGGGCTGCGATCCGGCTCGGCCACGCGAGGCAGTCCGCCTTCTGCTGTCCCGTGACGAGGGGGAAAGGCTGTTCGCGATCCCTTATCACGAGCGGTTCATCGCCGTTGAAGATGATATCGCCCAACTGGGTGGTCGATTTGACCGCGGGATTGCCGATGTGGAGCATACCAATGACGATCGTCGTGTAGCCGCTTGCCTTCACGATCCCCAGGTGTTGGTCGATCAAGTAAGGTCCCAGCCGATTGAGCCCGTACAAGACGAAATTGGGTGTGTCCACAACGCCCTTCTTCACGGTGATCGGACGCCGAGCATGTCGATCTTCTGCCGCTCGGACCAGCCCCTTTGCCACTAATGGACGAACAATATATTAGTGGTGCTCTTTATAATTGTATTCCGTATCGAGAGCTGTTTCGCAGTTCTGCATTCCTGCACGCCGAGCCTTCGCGGGGCCGCATGATAGAGTCCGCGCCGCACTGTGGGAGAGTCTCGTGACAGCAACCAAGATCAGCGACCTCAATTTCACGCCGCCGGCCGCCGTGACCGATCTTGCCGCCAAGGTGAAGGCCTTCGTGAAGGAAAAGGTCGTGCCCTATGAGACGGACCCGCGCTGGGGCGCACACGGTCCGAGCGACGAACTGCGCGTCGAACTGAACGACCTGGCGCGCGCCGCCGGCGTCTTCGCGCCGCATGTGCCCAAAAAGTATGGCGGTGTCGGCCTCGGCCAGGTCGGCCGCGCCTATGTCTTCGAGGCGGCGGGCTACTCGATCCTGGGACCGACGGCGATTCACTGCGCCTCCCCCGACGAAGGCAACATTCACCTGCTCGACGTCGTCGCCCGCCCCGACCAGCGCGAGCACTTCCTGAAGCCGCTGGCGACCGGCAAGCTGCGCTCCTGCTTCTGCATGACCGAACCGGGCGGCGGCGCCGGCTCCGACCCCAGCCTGATGAAGACCACGGCGCGGCTCGACGGCAACGAATGGGTGATCAACGGCCGCAAGTGGCTGATCACGGGTGCAGGCGGTGCCGGCTTCGCCATCGTCATGGCCAAGATCGAAGGCGGCGAACATGACGGCAAGGCGACCATGTTCCTGGTCGACATGCCCAACCCCGCCATCAAGCACGCGCGCACGCTCGACACGATGGATTCGAGCTTCACCGGCGGCCATGCGGTGATCGACTTCGACAATCTCCGTCTGCCGGCCGATGCCGTGCTGGGCGAGATCGGCAAGGGTTTCCGCTACGCCCAGGTGCGGCTGGCGCCGGCGCGGCTCAGCCACTGCATGCGCTGGCTGGGCTCGGCGGGACGCGCCCAGGAGATCGCAACCGACTATGCCCGCCACCGCATGGCCTTCGGCAAGAGGCTTGGCGAGCATCAGGGCGTGTCTTTCATGCTGGCCGACAACATGATGGACATCCACATGGCGCGGCTCGCCATCTGGCACACCGCCTGGCTGCTCGATCAGGGCGAGCGCGCCTCCAACGAAAGCTCGCTCTCCAAGGTCGTCTGCTCGGAGGCGATCGCCCGCGTCGCCGACCGCTGCGTGCAGATCCTGGGCGGCATGGGCATCACGCGCGACACGGTGGTCGAACGCATCTTCCGCGACACCCGCGCCTTCCGCATCTACGACGGCCCGTCGGAGGTCCACCGCGCCGTGCTGGGCGAGCGGATCGTCAAGGGAGCGCTCTGACCCCCGCACTCACTGGTGCAGATGGCAGGCGACCGCACGGCCGCCCTCCATCTCGCGCATCGGCGGATCGACGGTCTTGCAGACATCCATCGCCTGCGGGCAGCGCGTATGGAAACGGCAGCCCGGCGGCGGACGCATCGCCGACGGCACTTCGCCGGTGATGATCTGCTGCGGGCGGCCCGCCTCGACCTCCGGATCGGGAATCGGGATCGCCGCCAGCAGTGCCTGCGTATAGGGATGCAGCGGCCGGGCGTAGAGCTCGGCACGCGAGGCGATCTCGACGATACGGCCGAGATACATCACCGCGATGCGATGGCTGATATGGCGCACCACGGCGAGGTCGTGGGCGATGAAGACATAGGTAAGGCCGAGCCGTTCCTGCAGCTCCTGGAACAGATTCACGACCTGCGCCTGGATCGACACGTCGAGCGCCGATACCGGCTCGTCGCAAAGGATCAACGACGGCTCCAGGGCCAGCGCGCGGGCGATGCCGATGCGCTGGCGCTGTCCGCCCGAGAATTCATGCGGGTAACGGTCGGCCATGTCGGGCAGCAGCCCCACCATGTCGAGCAGCTTGGCGACCTTCTCGCGATAGGCGGCGCGACCGCCGGGAAGCCCATGGACCTCGAACGGCTCGCTCACGATGTCGGAGACCGTCATGCGCGGATTGAGCGATCCGAACGGATCCTGGTAAACCATCTGCATGCGCCGCCGGATCGGCCGCATGCGCGCACGGTCGTGCGTGGTGATGTCCTCCCCTTCGAACACGACCTGGCCCGAGGTGATGTCGAGCATCTTGAGCACGGCGAGGCCGGTCGTGCTCTTGCCGCAGCCGGATTCGCCCACCAGCCCCAGCGTCTCGCCGCGGCGCACCGTGAAGGAAACGCCGTCGACGGCCTTCACGCTGCCGACCTGCTTGCGCATCACGGCGCCGGCCATGACCGGGAAATGGACCTTGAGGTCGCGGACCTCGAGCACGGTCTCGGAGGAGGCGTCAGGCGCTGAGCTGGGCATGGAAATGACAGGCTGAAAGATGTTCGGGGGTCGTCTGGACGAGCGGCGGACGTTCGCGGCGGCAGATGTCGGCGGCGCGCTGGCAGCGCGGTGCAAAGGCGCAACCGGGCGGCAGATTGGCCAGGTTGGGCGGCTGGCCCTCGATCGGCACCAGGCGCTGGCCCGCTTCCTGGTCGAGGCGCGGGATCGAGGCCATCAGGCCGATCGTGTAGGGGTGGCGCGGCCGGGCATAGATCTCGCGCGCCGGCCCCGCCTCGACGATGCGGCCGCCATACATGACGCAGACACGATCGGCGTAGCGCGCCACCACGCCGAGATCGTGGGTGATCAGGATCAGCGCCGAGTTGGCCGCCCGCGTCACTTCCTTGAGCAGCGCCAGGATCTGCGCCTGCACCGTGACGTCGAGCGCCGTCGTCGGCTCGTCGGCGATGATGAGCTGCGGCTGGCAGGCCAGCGCCATGGCGATCATGGCGCGCTGGCGCATGCCGCCGGAGAACTGGTGCGGATAGGACTTCACGCGGCTCTTGGCATCGGGCAGGCGGACGCGGGCCAGCAGCTCGGCCGCCTTGTCCATCGCGGCCGCCCACGGCGTCTTGCGATGCAGGTTGATCGGCTCGGCGATCTGCAGGCCGACCGTGAGCGAGGGATTCAAGGAACTCATCGGCTCCTGGAAGATCATGGCGATGCGATTGCCGCGGATCGCCCGGA
>Ga0209792_1001030_pt1 | contig 15135 bp, 7 predicted proteins | sample EBPBio142005_DNA_FD_185860 | JGI IMG/M metagenome (GOLD analysis project Ga0209792, IMG submission 185860) | Wastewater treatment Type I Accumulibacter community from EBPR Bioreactor in Madison, WI, USA - Reactor 1_6/14/2005_ DNA (SPAdes)... | ecosystem: Engineered > Bioreactor > EBPR >... | reverse complement strand
ATGTTCAGGTTTCAAGGGAAAAATATTTATTTTGCGGGCGATACGGGAATTATGGCAGATATGGAAATTTTTCCAAGACTGTTCGGAAATATCGATTTGGCGATACTTCCAGTTGGTTCTCATTACACCATGTGCGCCAGAAAAGCAAGTTTTGCTGCCGCAGAACTATTGAATACAAAAAAAGTGATCGGTTGTCATTTCGACACTTTTCCGCCAATTAAAATCAATCACGAAGAAGCGAAAGAACTTTTTGCAGAAAGGAATATCGATTTCGCTTTACCGCAATTGGGAGAGGAGTTTGAAATTTAATTAATACTTCGCCAATACCTCACGTTATTTTTTGTATTTTTGTTGAAAATTTATTAAATTCTCCCTAATCAATTAATAGTCAACACTAAACATTAGCATTTTCAATTAAGGGGTACGATTTAGAGCGTTTTCTGTGCTGTTTTGACTTATTTGGTGTCCACCTTTTGTCTGCAAATCACTCATAGTGCAAATTTAACTAAAAATTTTCAAAACTACAATCCTTTATTCATCGGCATTTGGGACTGGTTCAAGGTGCAAGTATAATATATACTTGCACCTATGCACCTGCCCTGATGAGCCTGAATCTAATTCTTTCAAAAAATCCTTTTTTTTTTCATTTGAAAAATGTTAGGAATATTTCGCTTAATTATCTTTTTTTCGTTTATACCACTCTGATAAGAACAAAAATCAGAGGTTTGTCTATTATTGTCTTCTTTCTGTCCGTTATTGACCGCCTTTAATCGGGTGTTTCCCGATTTCTACCCCTAATTTTGGGCTTTGAACCTAAAAAAAATTATGGACGTAATCACGATTGAAACACAAGCATTTAAAAACTTGATGTCAAAAGTGGACACTATTTTCGATTATGTTGTTTCTCAACAAAACACAAATGATGATGAAGACAGTTGGGTGGACAGTTATGAGGTATGTACCTTTCTGAAGATCAGTGACCGCACACTGCAAAGACTACGCAGCGATAACAAAATCAACTATTCCCGTATAAGAGGAAAAAATTACTACAGGATTAGCGAAATCAAAAGAATGTTACAGGAAAACCTAATCCGCCGAAGTGAAGAAAACTTACAAGACCTTATTCTAAACCATCAAAAGAATGTTAGACAAAAACAAAGTGCTGAATTGCACCCGTGACGGACTGGATATTTTCAAACACTACCTTCCGGGAGATTGGCGTGTGGGCAGAAATTTTAAAAATCCTTTTTATGATGATACCAGAGCATCTTGCAACATCTACTTTGACCGCCGAAGCGGAATGTATCGTTTGAAAGACTTCGGAAATCCTGATTATGACGGAGATTGTTTTTCAATCGTAGGAAGAATTAAAAATCTAGACTGCACGAAAGATTTTTTGGAAATACTGAAACTGATTAATAATGAAATGAACTTGGGTTTGGAAAACGGATATTCTTTGTCCCAAAACAGATACCCTTCACGAGCAAAAACAGAAAGTAATAACAGAAGGGAAAACGCCGTAATTAAGAAAGAAAATAGCATAAAGGAACAATCATACAATTCCAAACCTTACTCCGTATTTGAGCGTGGCTTTACATTGAAAGAAATTCAATTTTGGAAACAATACGGCATTACCTGTGAAATCCTGAAATTATACAAAGTGGTTTCATTAGACGAGTTCACGAGTGAAAATAAAGATTCAAAACCTTTTACCATACAATCTTCCGCAGAAGAACCTATGTTTGGCTATTTCGGTAAAAAGTATGTGAAAATTTACCGTCCGTTTTCCCAAATCCGTTTCCTATACGGTGGAAATCTGCCCGAATCGTATTGTTTCGGATTGGAACAATTACCCGCTAAAGGAAATACATTGTTCATTACCGGAGGAGAAAAAGATGTGTTATCGTTGGCTTCCAAAGGGTTTTATGCGATTTGTTTCAACAGTGAAACCAGTTCGATACCCGAAAGCCTGATTAAAAAATTGTCCTACCGTTTCAAACATATTTTGATTTTGTATGATGTGGACAAAACAGGATTGGAAGCATCAATCAAACATCAAAAACAATTATCCGGATTTGGAGTCAATCGTTTGATACTCCCACTTTCAGGAACGAAACAGGAAAAAGATATTTCCGATTTTTTCACAATGGGAAATACCAAAAATGACTTTAACCAATTATTTCTTGAATTTTTAGACCAATTATACAACGAAACTATGGCTATACTGAAACCTTGCGAAATCGACTATACCCGACCTCCCATAGAATCACAAACGCTGATTTCCATTAATGATGTTCCTTTGGGAACACAAGGCAATTTAATGGGACTTACCGGAGGCGAAGGCACAGGAAAAAGTAATTATGTGGGAAGCCTGATTGCCGGAACATTATGTCAGGACGATTATATAGACACTTTAGGAACTCATATCCACCAAAATACCGAAGGAAAAGCCGTTCTACTTTACGATACGGAACAATCTGAAACCCAGCTTTACAAAAATATTTCGGGCATTCTGAAACGCTCGGGAAGAGAAAATATGCCGGAATACTTCAAAGCTTATTGTTTGGCAGGTATGTCGAGAAAAGAGCGGATGCAGGCGATATTGCAAAGTATGGATAAATTTTATTACCAATTTTCAGGGATTCATTTGGTGGTGATAGACGGAATTGCCGATTTGATACGCTGTGCCAATGATGAAGGAGAAAGTGTTGCCTTGATTGATGAACTTTACCGAATGGCGGGAATTTATAAAACCTGTATTGTCGGCGTGTTGCATTTCACACCCAACGGATTAAAACTTCGGGGACATCTCGGAAGCGAACTTCAAAGAAAAGCGGCTGCGATTTTATCCATCGAAAAAGATGATAATCCTCAAATATCGGTTGTAAAAGCACTGAAAGTACGAGATGGAAGTCCTTTGGATGTTCCGCTTATCCAGTTTTCGTGGGACAAGGAAAAAGGAATGCACGTTTTTGTCGGAGAAAAAACCAAAGAAGAAAAGGAAAAACGGAAAGAGATAGAACTCGCCAATATTGCCCGTACTGTATTTTCACAGCAAAAGCGTTATACTTATGCCGGATTGTGTGAAAAACTCCAAAGTATGATGGCGGTAAAAGACCGAACAGCAAAGAGTTACATTAAATTTATGCGTGAAAAAGGATTGATTGTCAAAGATTCTGAAAACAATTATGAACTCAAAAAGTAAAAGTTCAGAAATATTACAGTTATCTGAAAATCTCTTTTATAAAATCAAAAAACAATATGAATATCAATCCGAAAAAACCATTGCTTGAACTAACTGTTGAAGAATTTTTGTCATTACAACAATCTGATGTTTTAGAAAAAAAATATGAATACGGACTTATCGGTTTAGCCAAAGTGCTTGGTTGTTCCCGCTCGAAAGCTGCGAAATTAAAATCCAGCGGAATTTTGGATGATGCCATCATTCAGAACGGACATCACATTATCATTGATAAAGAAAAAGCAATGGAACTTATGGCGCTGCATCAAAAATGAATTATTCGGAATTAATCAGTCGTTTTTGGGAACACAACGAAAAACAGCCGTTGGGAGCAGTTGCCGTTTCCCTCTATCTTTTTTTGCTGGAAATATGGACAAAAAATGATGAACACGATTTCAAACTTTCGGACACCGAAATTTGCGAACGGTTGAAAATCACAAGACCGACTATTATTAGTTCACGTCAAAAACTTTGCAGTATTGGAATGATACAATATCAATCACAAAACGGACTTCCGGGACATTACAAAATCATTCGGGAATATTCGCCTGTGTTATCCGTTTCTGAAAATCCTAAAAAGGCGATTCCGAAAAAAAAGAAAACTGTCGAAAAACCAATACAGAAAAATGAAAATCCTCTGAATGAAAGTTCGTTTGCGGACAATCCTCCGAAAATCTCTCAACCAACTCTCATTCTGGGTTTCGGCAATATTCCTTCTTTGGAAGAATTTACGCAATATGCAAAAACATTGGAAAATTACATTCCCGAATTGGAAAATCTCATTGAAGCAAAGTACAACAGTTGGCTCGAAAACGAATGGAAAAACAGCTATAACAAACCGATAACAAACTGGAAATCTTCGATAAAAAATGCAATGCCTTTTCTACAATCAGAATTGGAGTCCCAAAATACGACTCCTGAAAAGAAAATTGCTTTACAAACTATAAAACGTCCGAGATCTATTTTTGATGGGTAAAGATTTGTTTTCATTATTTGGTTTTCATTTATCATTTTATGACCAGAAATAGATTTTGAGAATGGCTGTTGTAACTAAGTTGTTTTTGGCAGTTCAGCCATATGAAAATGTACCTTTCAAATTACCACCAATACACATAATTTGGAAAATTTCAAAAAATATTTCCTGCAAATTTCTCCTTTGTACATTTTTTCTTTTTATCTTTAAAAAAGTAAATCAAATCACAAAAATGCCTACATTAAACCCCACCACCTCAGAAAACGGTCGCAATATCCGGGCGGAATTATATGCCGATTCCTATTTCTTTTTGGAAAAAGGAAGAGCATTTACACAAACTGCGAATCAGAAATTTGGGGTTGTTGGGAGTGGCGAGAATTCGGTGTTTCGGACTACTGCAAAGATTAGTTTTGCCGGAGAAACAAAAATTTTTGCCATTTGTCAGGGGCAGATTTTTCTTCAGCCCAATGCTTCCAATTCAGAAAAAATCAATCTTATCTTAAAACCTTTCCGACAACCGATAAACGGTTTGGCAATCCGGTATATTGTTTATCGAGGTCTTCAGAAAAGCGATTTTATGGATGAAAATGAGGAAATACTTCCGGATTTGGAAAATTCGACAGGATATATCAAGCATATAAGAAAAGAATTTAAAGCGTTTTTTGATTATATTGGAGTAACTAATTATCCTGATTTTAAAGCAGAATATGTAGGTTTTCCGGGTAACGATTCTCCGCAGAATGAAGTACATTTGATTGATGATTATTTTTTCAAAGTTTCGGAAATTAATGAAGAAAACGGGCAAACCAAAGAAACCCATCCTTTTGATTTTCCCATCATTCCTGCCGGAACATATCTTGGAAATGCAGTGGGAGAATTGGGAATCGACATTGTTTTAAACGAAGGCGATTACACGGTGAAAAACGATCCGAATCCTTTTAAATTAAACCTTTCCTATGCAAGAGCATCGGAATATGAGCTGAATACAGCTAATTTTTCGGGGATACAAAAAAAACTGATACAGGAATCTGCTGTGCAGTTTATTGATATAGCTGCTTTTTACGGTTTACACGCTTACGGAAACGGAAAAATACGTTTTGGCGGAAACAGCGAAGTTTTGAAAAACGAGGACGAGATTTATAACCTGATCCAGAATTTTCATACGAAAAGTACGGTATATCTCTACATCCAGAGCAACCGGCAGAGAAGCTATAATTTTTATGGGAATTATTCGGTAGAAAGCGGAAATAATACCGAAATTGATATAAAATTAAGCCTTGACAATACAACTTTTACGGAAACTAAATTTAATGAAAACTGGCCGGTTTGGGAATTTCCCAATCCGCCGAAACTTGCCGTAAAATTGGTAACGGACAACTATTCCGGAGCAGGATTGTATGTAAAGCAGGGACTTCTCAACAGTTCCGTTACGCAAAACGAGGATTATTTTATCAGAGATAAAAACCTTTTGCAGGACAGCGATTCCGGAGAATCCGATTACACCAAACCTGTTGCATTTAATTTTGTAAAGTTTGAAAATAATACACTTTCCTCTTTCATTCAACTAATTTATGAAGGAAAACAAATAGCAGTAACGGAGGCATCTTCCGACCCGGAAATTCCTGCAACAACCCACTATATGAAAGATATAGATGATGTTTTCGGTCTGATAGAAGCCACTTCGCTTATTCAGCCACAACACAATTATCAGTTGGCCTATGTTACCGATTTGGACCTTCTTCTGATTAATTTTGAAAATAAAACAGGAGGACAAGATATTGCCACCGTTACCACCAAAAAAGTGGAAGATCAGGTAATGAAAAACGATACGGAAAGTCTGCAAAGAGTAACCTACGAAACGCTTTTGAACAACATCCGGCAGAATACAGGTTCATTTTTCCAAAGCAGATCGGCATATCTGGACAACAGCAACAGCGGACTGACTGCCTACAGCAAAGGCAGAAATAATTTTTATATGCCTGAAAATCCGTATTACCTGCAAACTGAAGTCTTTACAGGAAGTGACGGTAATACAATAACCGGACTTTCATTGCAAGTAAAAGACGGAACATTGCCAAGCAAAAAGCTGTTGGGAATTACCAAAGATGAGAACGATAAATTTTTGGAATTGATTAATGATAATCAGTTAAATAATCCTAAATTTTATTTTAAGAATGAGCTGGAAGATGAGGAAAGCTATTATACATCTTCCGAAGGAACAGAGTACCGAAAGTACAGTCTTTGTATAATTGGAGAGAACCAAGACGGAGAGTTAGAATGCTACGAACCTGATGAAAAGGTCTTCGTAACAACGATTGATAATTGCGTGTTTGCGAGTGAGGGGTATGGGAAGTGGGTGCCGAAGATGGAGAATAAAGATTTTAAACTGGATTTAACAAAGCCTTCTCAATGGATAGAGTTGTAATTTTAAAAGATGGTAGAATCGTAAAAACGGATTTTGACGAATCAAAATTTGAATTTTACACTACAGGACACCTTGCCGGATTTAGGGCAAAGGACAATAATCACTATAGATATACGATAGATGAGGAAGCCTCTATTAATGGGTATGTAGATTATTCAAAATACTTATCATACAGAACGGGAATTTTAAAAAATCCGAATGACATTACCATTTTTAATAATTGGAAATCAGCAGAAGTAGGTGACGAGCTACTTGTGACAAAAAGAATTCTTGACTTGACTACTCATCAACTGAATTTTCCAGGAAATAATTATAAATGGATAACATTCACCAAAAAAGTTGATGACAACCTTATAAAATCAAATTTTTCTTCAATAAATACTGAAGGTTTTGATATAATAGAAGAGCGTATTAATGACAATGGAGCTATTAATATTACAGCATATACATATTTTAAAAATAATGTTATCAATTCATATATGTATAATAAGTGGGATTATGAATATGCAGAAGTTATTGCTAATATTGCTCAATTGATTAATAATATTGAAGAAAATATATTCACTGCTTTTTCGGCCAATGATCCTTTATTTGATGTTGTTTTAAAGGAAAAACAACAGATTAGATGGAAAGATATATATCAAGATGGTTATAATGGAAGTTCTGAAGAATTGAAAAAAATATATTATAATAACTATGACGATTTAACGCGATACAATGAGATCATTCTTAATTATTTAGAGATATTCAAAAATGGGAAAGATATTGAACGTTGTATTGCAATTGCAGCGAGTTTACACCCTTCTGTATTAATGCTTATTCCTGTTACGAAAAAATTAGAAATGATTAAGCATATTTGTACTACCTATTTCGTGAATTCTTTTGCTAATTCGAGAACTGGATATGTAAATCAGTATTCGAAAGAGGATAACAGTTTGTTATTTATTAGCAAGGAAACATTCCAAAATCTGATTGTTAATTTGACTATTTCTTTTGATGAGCAGAGTATAAATGTTGACCCGACTTTAGGGATGTCTCCCGTTAACTATTTTATGGATGAACTGTTAAAAACGATTGATGAAGGATACATATTTATTGATCATCCAACCATTTACGAAGTTGTATATAAAAATCTAAATCAAAGTCTTAACATTAGTGAAGGTTTTATTGCTATTGCAAACACTTTTTTTAAAACTAATTTCAGAGCCAATAATTCCAAATCGGCATTCGTTCAGGCGGTATATCTATTATGGTTAAGAAGCAAATATAATCCTTACAACGAAAATGGAACACTTAAACAAAATATTTTCTATATTGAATCTTTAGAACCGATTTCCAATAAACCAGTTTCTAATGACAAATTTTTTGTAGAAGATAATGCTCCTACTGTTCCTCCTTCCACAATTTTCAAATACAGTTATGAAACGGCATACCAATTCAAAAAAGAAACTAACTCTGTTCAAACTACATTTGAATATCCGATTCGATATCCTGATGCTGCGCCATTAATGATGCCATATGAATCGGAAAAAAAACTAGGTATTTATTTCGATAACTTTTCTTTTAAATTTAATGGTAATAAAATTGAAGCATTTCACGAAGACCTCCCCAAATTACCTTCTGATGTTATTGATACATATGTAAATGCTTATACAGAAGCATTGTTTGGAACATATCATATTTACCAACCCGTTACACTCATCAATAGTAATGTAGAGACAAAAGCTCCAATTCCTATGATGTATGGAACGCAAACAGAAGTAGGAAACGGAAACCTTACCATCAACTCTCTTATTCCCATTTTTGTTTTGAAAATGATAGATGATATAGGAGACCAAAACGATGCGGAAACCGTTGTTGGTTATTTGGTAGATGGTATTCTTACCTTTTCAGGAATTGGAAACCTTACCAAATTACGGCATTTGAGATGGGCTGCACTGGGAGCATCAGAAGAAGCGGTTGGTCTGCTTACCAAACAAGGACTGAGAGTAGTTTTGGGCGGAGTGGAATTTACCTCTGGAGCATTGGGCTTTTTTGCCAATTTTGTGGAGTGTAATGCCAACGATGAGTTTTGCAAGAATGTAAAGAATTTTATTATGCTCTTGCAACTAGCCACGCTTTCTGTAACGGCAGCAGATACAGTAGCTTCTTTGGCTTTGAAGACTTCTGCGAAAAGAGTTGTAGAAAATGTAGGTGGTGCAACAGAATCCGAAATTATACAGAATGTAAAAAATAGATTAAAAACTCTGTATCCAAATGAAAGCGATGCTTTGTTGCAAGAAGTATCGTCTACCATTTACAGAACATCTATTGTATTAAACTCGGGTTTACCAGTCTTTACAATTATTGCAGTCGTAAAAAAGCTAATTAATATCAGAAAATTTGTGTTAAGGGCAGAATATACGGAAGAAGTGATGAAAAACTTTATCAATTATTGTAAAAACGAACTTAAAATTACAGATGATATTCTAACAGAAGATTTGCTTGTGATAGCAAATAGAAATGGCAAACCTATTTCTGCTATAGATCTGCCAAAACAGGCAAATTACTATGTAAATGAAGTTGTAAAACGAGGTTTTCCAGCAGGGATTTCCAGCAAAGCTAATTACAAATCTTTTTGTAACGGCTCTAAAAATTACGTTATAGAAACGTTGGGTGATTTGGATGATGAATTTATCTATTTTGAAGATAAGTTTGAGTTTTTTGTGAAAGGTAGTTCTGTAAGAGCCCCAAGAACTACTGGAGACCCCAATATAAACAATATAGAGCTGCCGGAATGGAGAGCTGGTGATATAGAAACTGACATTATGCTGGATGAAAATGACTACCGACTTTTTATACAGAAAATGGATAATTATGTGGAAGAGTTGTATAGGAATGGAAAAATAGAAGATTATCCTTATGATCAATTAAAGAAATCACTTAATCCCAATGGGGATTTTATTACCTATGAATCTTTTAAATATCTACCTGCAAATGGTACAAATTTTACCACAGGATACAGAAATGCCTGCAAACAATATACTTCTTTTCCTAATGATAAAATCGATTTTGCAATAGTGAAAAAGAACAAAATAATCAATAATACCCGAGAAGTACGAGGAGGAAAAATTGTAGGAAAATATGATATGAAACCTAAATTACCTTATATAGAATAAATAATAAAACTATGAGTACAGAGAAAAAATATTACAACGAGTTTCTTAAAGAAATAACTGAACAGCAAGTTCTTCACTTGGATAAGTATATCACACATTTTATCATAGATGGGAGATTAAAAAAAGCTGAAAGAATATTAAAAGGAAAAACATTTGGTAAATATTATTTGGATTCTAACGAAAGTCTTCAGGATAAAATACAAGAGCTATGTGTTAATAAAAATCAACGATGGATGTTATATACAAGAGAATCATCCGCTTTTGGGTTTACACTTTGGAACTGGATAGATGTAGATGAAACAGGGAATCTATTATTTAAAGGAAAAGAAGTATTGGATAATTTAAATCGAAGAATTTTTGGTTGTTCGATTGATAATGTAACAGGAATAAGAGGTCGCTCATTTAAAACCTATTATAATGATAGTGGTGATACATCACTATTAGATTTTTCGTATGAAGCAGATGGTAGTATCTCAAGTATGAGAGATGTGCAGAATACTTGGGGCTTAGATGGAGGCTGGCCAATGGATGTAGCAGAACTGATAGCTGTAGATCAAAATGTTGGAGCATTTCCTTGGGATGAGCATCCTTATTTTCATTCCGCAGAACCTTATTTACCTACGAGTGCTATGATCTAATAAAATTATGAGTACAGAAAAATAAAAAATATATAATAAATATAATAAAGTTATTACAGAACAACAGACCAACCAATTAGGAAAGGTATATGTAAATCATATAATTGAGGGAAAATTGAAGAAAATAGAAGATTTTACTACCAAGGTTTTTAGAGGGGAGTATTATTTAGATTCTAATGAAAATCTTCAGGAAAAGATACAGGAATTACGCATCAATCAAAACCAACGCTGGATATTTTATATGCAGGAAGCCTCAGCATTTGGGTTTACGCTTTGGAACTCGGCATAGGTAATGTTTCAGATTTGTTGATGAAGTTGTATATAATTGATAATCAATTTAATTCTAACTCATTTTTCAGCGAAAAAGACGTTCTTTAATATACTGTTTGGTTAGTAACCCCTGAAATAATAAAAACTAGTCGCCTTAAAATACCAAATATCAAAACAAGTGTTTCAGATATGTTGATGGATAAAACACTCATTAGTTAAAATATGTGGACAAAAAAAATAGTGTTCCATTGAGATTTGTAATGATTCTTTTCAATCCTACTAAAATTAGGATTTTCTTTTCTGATTGCTTTTAAAATTCGCAGTAAACATCGGTTAATGATAGATAATTAATAAAATTAACAGAAAAATATATGTGTAGTATACAAAATATTTTCTAATTTTATAAAAAACTAAAACCAGATGAAAACCTCAAATTATAGTCCTTTTTCCCTTTGAATATATTCTCTTTTTTTCATTGATTAAAATATTGCAATAGATATGTCCACACAGCCACCAGTACCCTACAGATATTATCCCCGGTTGTCCTCCGTAGTTTCAGAGAATGATATTCCTGATATTTTAGGATTTATTAAAACGGGAATCGTCAATCTTTTAGATCATATCTATTTTAAAGATTTTCAGCAAAGTAAGAGCCCGAAAGGAGATTCGGCATTTTACGGAATTTCAATCGTGTCCAAAGTTCTCAAGATAGAGATTCCGGGAACCGGAATTAATTTGGTACTCAATCCTGATTTAAGCGATGAACCTGGCAGTAATTATATCTCCGTATTTCCTATAACCATAGAATACCAGTGGAAAATTTTGGGTTATCTCCGTTTTTTCAGTGTGGGAAACTTTTCATTTGATCCGATGCAGATATTTGAGGTGGCACTCCGCATTCTGAACATTACGGAAGAACAAGCCATAGCACACTTTGTCAATACATTTGTAGAGCCGGAAGATCAGAACATCACGCCATTGCAGCAATTTGTAAAAGATATTAATGAAGCCAACGACTGGAATATCAATCCGCCTACGCAAGCGACCACACTTTCTGAGGTTGTGCAGGAAATTTTTGATAAATCTGCGGGAAAATATGCTTCTTTGGTTGCCTTTGGAACTTATCTCTCAACAAGTGATTTAGAAGAAACATCGGCAAAAGTAAAAGTTTATTTTCGCTCACTAATTCCGCAGGATGTTGATGAATTTATAAAAGATGTGATTCTCCCGAAATTCAGGGCAACATTATTGCTTAGTGCTGCAATTGAATTTCCGAGAAGCATATTGAAACCTGTATACAGAGAAGGAACAAATGACGGTTCAAATCCTCCTAATGATATTTCTTTCGATGTTATGCCAGAAGAGGAAAATAATCCGGGATACCCGAAAGTACTCCTTTCTTTTGCCGAAGCACTTTTTTATGCCGATACGGAAAAAGGTTTCGGATATAATCTGGATTTAGTTCTTAATACCAATTATCCCGCAATGATTGGAAATACAGGACTGATTATAGATATCCATAACCTGAAGATTGATATCAGTAAAACCGAAAATATCGCAGAAGCGGATGCTGATGGAAGACCTAAGGAATTTATGGGGGTATATATGGAATATACCGAAATCTTCCTTCCAAAGAAATGGTTTAAAAAGCAGGAAGGCCAAACCATAGGGATTTCCGCCAATCATCTTTTGGTCGGAACAGGCGGCGTTTCAGGGAATATTGCGGTAAGGGCATCCTACCCCACAAAAATTGAAGCTGGAAAAACGAAGGTGATAAATTATTTTCAGGATTATTTTGATATAAGCTATCCTGTAAAAGTCACAGGAAGCAATAATCCGATAAGCAATCATACTCAGCTCGTCAATTATATGAATGACGTATTGGAATCTCCTTCTCAACTGAAATTCCAATTCCCACTGTCTTTAAAACCTAAGGGAACTAATGAAGAAAAAATATTCAGAACAGAAGGCGAGTACTATGAATTTTTAAAAAATCTTCCGCCTATTTTCACTGAAGGTGTTTTTGAAAGCAAATTTATCTGGTTTGCTTTAGGAGATCAATCGAAACCCGAAAATAAAAAAGTATGGAGCATTGGTTTCCAAAAATTTGATATTGATTTCTATCACGGAAAAGTAGTTCACTCTTCTCTGCACGCTGCGTTGAAAATTCCAAAATTCAAACGTATTTTGCCAGATGGAGTGGTTTCTGAAAAAACACTATATGTTGATATATATGGAGAATGGGAAAGCAGTGAAAACTTTAGATTATCAGCAAATTTTTTATCAGATGTTTTATCTATTAGGCTTTTTGATAATATTATCCTTACGCTTCAGAGCGCAGAGCTCGGAAGAGCTGGAAACGAATTCTTTATTGGGGCAGATACTAAGATCAGCTTCCCGAAAGAAAGCGTTGTTTCAAAACTATTCCAAGGAAAAGAAATAGATCTTCCGGCAATAAGGATTTACAGCAACGGAAGATTTGAAATTTTAGGTGGTGTCAGCTTTATTCCGGTAAATTTCACTTTACCTTTAGGTCCGATAGAAATGTCTGTTACAGGATTGCATTTGGGTTCTGTTCAAAAAGAATTTGAAGGTAAAATCAGAAACTATAATTATATTGGCTTTGACGGAGCTTTAAGTGTTGATCCTATTGGGGTTGACATCAAAGGAAACGGGATAAAATATTATTATACAACAGATGATGATGAAAATGGAAATATTGGTGACAATTATCTCCATATTTCCACATTAGAAATTGACCTGATTATTCCGGGAACAGCGACGGAAGAACAGGCAATGGCGGTAATAAGAGGTTCACTGACAATTCCTGATCCCGGTGTTTCTAATGAATATGCAGGAAGCGTGATGATAAAGCTTCCAAAAGCAAAAATAAGCGGAGAAGCTGCTATGATGCTTAATCCGAAAAATAAATCTTTCCTTGTAAAAGCTGCGGTAGAATTTCCAAGTCCGATAATTCCGCTGGGACCGGTTGGTATATATGGCTTTGCAGGCTTGATAGGGAAAAAATATGTTGCCGATAAAAAAGTAGTTTTCCCTAATGATGCCGACAGCAAATCCTGGTACGATTACTATATGGCTCCGGAACAGGGAATCGGAGTAGATAAATTCCGTGATCCTTCTCAAACCGGAGATTATGACAATCCGTTTTCAATTGGTGTCGGAGCTTCGCTCGCGACAATGGCAGATGGAGGGCGTACTTTTTCAATGAGGGCAATGATGCTGCTTTCACTTCCAAGTATGTTTGCCATTGATGCAGGATTATCTATTTTATCGGAGAGGCTGCAGTTAACAGACAAGAGAGTTCCTCCATTTTATGCCTTTATCATTATTGGGGATGATTCTTTGGAATTCGGAGCCGGCGCAAATTATCAGATCAATAAATCATCGGGATGGTTTATTGATATTCAGGCGGAAATCCAGGCAGGATTTTTCTTTAAAAACCAAAGACCGTGGTATATTAATTTCGGCACCAAAGAAAAACCAATCACGGCAACCTTATTTAAAGGAATTTTAAATATCAAGGCACAATCTTTCTTAATGATTTCTGCTGCGGGAATCGAAGCAGGAGCCAAAGTCGGCTTTGATTTTGACTTAATTATTGCAAGAGCCTGGGTAATGGTGGAAGTGGGTGCACACATCAGCTTTGAACGCCCTCAGGTTGGAGGCTATATTTATATTGAAGGAGGGCTATCCCTTAATTTATGGATAATTAAGGTAAGTCTTGCGGTAAGTGTTTTCTTTAGTGTAGAATTAATAAAGCCATTCTTGATTTTTGCACAATTAAGAATTCAGTTTGAACTTAGAATTAAACTTTGGATAATTAAAATAAGAATCAGATTTAATGTACTTCTAACATTCAAATGGGAAAAAGAGAAAAATGTTGACCAAGCAGCGATTGCTCCTTTAACGTTTCAAACTGTTACCGATGTCGACTATCCAAAAATTGCCCGGACAAATGATTCTGTAAAAGGAATTCATATGCTTACAGGTGAACCTTTTGATTTGAATTTTATTTCTTCAAAAACGCGACCGATGAATGATGGACAGCTTCCAAGTTTCCCACCAGTTTCTACAGAAATAAATGCTATTCTTCCGCTTGATACTTTCATTGATATTAAAGTAGAAAAGGGATTAGCACCTTCTGCATTGGTTGATACAATAATTGGCAGTCACACAGGAGCTGCTAATAATCATATCGAACTTATTCCGCCTAACGAAGTCGTGAAAGGTGGTCGTACTTTGAGACAGGTGAAGCACAAATACTCTATTGAGGACATCGAAGTAAAAATGGCTGTTGGAAATTCCTGGGTAGATTACCATCCTTATGAAGCATTATTTACAAGGAGACGCGGAGATATTGATATATCTTCATTAAGAATTGGGCACTGGCAAAAAAACAGTGATCAATA
>Ga0209792_1001029_pt1 | contig 15159 bp, 16 predicted proteins | sample EBPBio142005_DNA_FD_185860 | JGI IMG/M metagenome (GOLD analysis project Ga0209792, IMG submission 185860) | Wastewater treatment Type I Accumulibacter community from EBPR Bioreactor in Madison, WI, USA - Reactor 1_6/14/2005_ DNA (SPAdes)... | ecosystem: Engineered > Bioreactor > EBPR >... | reverse complement strand
TTCTTGGTCGAGTATCGACCCCCTGCAATCTTGCCGAAATTGAAGGGTTGGTCAGGTAGGGACAATTCGGGTGCAAGAAATGAATCAATTGTCGCCGCCTGGAAATAGCCCCTATAATGGTTCACTTAATGACACAAACGGTACTGAAAAAAATATAAAAATGGCTTACCTGACTGTAAGCTATCAGATAGGCAAATAGAGTGCAAGTAGAGATAGGCGTCATAAGAATTGATGTCAGCTGGCAAAAAGGAGAATTAATATAAAATTGGATCATCAGTCAGACGAGTATTCTAAGGGGCATGAAAGACAAATGTCAGCTACGCCGACAATTTGTTCTTCGACCAAATAGGGAGAAATGAGGTGCTGCTGAAGAAGAATGCTTTTAATAATGTATGTTGGTAGCAATAGAAATACGTGTATTGCGCATAACAAGGGGTTTGGCGTTATGGTGGCGATTGAACCCGTGTTGGGCATTTGTAATACTATTTAACATTTGGTGAACAATTTATCGCTGGCCAGGGAGAAATAGTACTTCACCCAACAGACGTAATACTATCGCCACCACAACTCCAAGCCCTAAACGTTGGCAGCAAGCAAAAATGGACACAATCAAAACACTTATCAAGAGAATATTATCCTATTCCAAAACCGATTGGAATTTTGACGACTATCCGACAAAAACGTGTAAAAACCCAAACGCTGGTGAGGACAAGGTTGCTTATGGAGCAACAATTATCAACTGGACAAGGATGGTTGCACATGGTGAGACGGAAGAAAAAGCACTGACAGCATTACAAGATAGTTTCAAACTTTACAAGGAAAACAATAATGAGCTTCCCAGACCTGGTACAAAAGTTCCATTGAAGTTTGCATCAACGGTCAACATTGACAAATACGAACCTACCGCAGAAGACTTTTTCAAAAGAGTATTGAATATGGACTATCACGAAGGCTTTTACTCAGACGGAAGCGTCTTGGAGTTTCTTCGTGATAACGATACTGACAGTGAGGAGATGAAGAAAGAAGTTATTAAACGGACAATCACACTGTATAATGTGGACATTACTGACATCTACGATGAACCTCTCTGGACAATTTTTGAAAGAATTGACGACAAGAAATAAAACGTAACGGCTGAAACAAAAATGCCTGCTGCCAACAAGCGCGTTGGCAATAGCAGGGCTGACGTGCATTTCATCAGCTTTTTGTTCGCTATTGGGCTGTAGTCCGGGCTGAAAATTCTTTAATGAACTTTTGTACATATTCTGTACTTTTAGTTCTTTATTGAGCTTTGGTTCCGGGCTGAAAGAACATTGAATCCCCTGCCATCGCCAATGCGTACCGTTAGCGGTCATTGTAAAGGACGACACAACTTAAGAAACAGGCAGAAACAAAAGTAAATTTGACATTAAAATGGAAAAGAGAAACAAAATTATTTATTGGATAGCGACAATTTGGTTATCCCTTGGAATGCTATCAGGCGGGATTTTTCAACTGATGAGAATGGAAGATGCAGTTAAGAGTTTTACTCATTTGGGCTATCCTCTATATTTATTGACAATTTTGGGTATTTGGAAAATACTTGGAGTTATTGCTGTGCTAATTCCAAAATTCTCTTTACTTAAAGAATGGGCTTATGCAGGTTTTTTCTTTGCAATGACAGGTGCTATGATTTCACACATAATTATGGGAGACAGTTTTGGCGAAATATTTCCTTCGGTTTTGTCATTAGTTCTTGTAATTGTGTCTTGGTATTTTAGACCAAGCGACAGAAAAATTCAAATTAATCATTAACAACATAAAAAAATATGGCAACAAAAATTACAATATCAGCATTGGTAAATGCACCGATTAACAAAGTGTGGGACAACTGGACAAAACCTGAGCACATTACTAAATGGAACTTTGCTATTGACACTTGGCAATGTCCGACAGCCTCAAATGATTTGAAAGTCGGAGGCAAATACATAGCAAGAATGGAAGCAAAAGACGGGAGTTTCGGTTTTGACTTTGAAGCCATATATGACACAGTTATTGATAAGCAAGAATTAACTTACACAATGACAGATGGACGTAAGGCAACGACAATTTTTGTAGGTAACGGAAATGAAACTTCTGTTACTACTGTATTTGACGCAGAAAGTGAAAACCCTGTTGAAATGCAACAACAAGGATGGCAAGCAATTTTAGACAACTTCAAAAAATATACTGAAACTAACTGACGAAGAAAACAACGAACCGCTAACAAGGGTTTGGCAAAATGGGGGCAGAAGTGCTAAATTCAGCATTTGTACTACTATCAACATTGGTGGTTTATTGAACATTTGTACTTTGAATGCCCCCACTTCGCCAAGCCCCAAGCCGTTATCTGTAATTTCATAAAAAAACCGCATTAAATATGAGAATATCAATTTTGTTACTTTTATTTTTCTCTTTTTTTTCTTGTAACGCACAAAATTGGACAATTAAAGAGAAGGAACAATTAAAAATCAATAGAGAAAATCCTAAAACTTGGGATAATGAATTAATAAAAAATGATTTTGAAAGTAACAAATACTTTGACAGCATTAAAGTTGAGAAACAGCCTTTTAGATTAAGTGTTTTTCCTGTCCCAAATTATGATTTAATTGGAAAAAACTCATTTAAAGGTTTAAATAGTGGTGCGAATTTTAGTTATAAAATTGCAAACAAAAATCTGGTAAATGCATTTTTTTCAAGTGCCAAAAATGATTTTAACAAAAACTACTTAAATGAAAAAGATAACGAAGTCTTTTTCAATATAATTGTTTTGTCAAATTTTTACAATGACACCAATATAAATGCAGAAAATTTTCAAGTAAATGTTGTTTCTAGAAATCATCCTGATTACCTTGGACAAGGAATGATAAAAACAAAAAATGAAAAAATTGAATTCGTTGCTTTTATAACCGCTGAAAGAAAACAATTCGCAATTGTGAATTCAAGACTATTTGATTTAGAATTAGGAAGAACAATTTTAATAGCACCTCAAAAAGATGGTTCATTGCGTTCAATGCAAATTAAAAGTGAGGAGATAATTGACTTCAAAAACCTTAAAAATTACAATCAATCACTAATAAATGACAAAAAAATAATTGAATTTTTCAATAGTGAAAATACAATATAAAAAGAAACTACAGATAACATAGTATTTGCAAAAGGCGGGGTTGAATATATAATAGAAAAACCCGATGCATTTAGTCGCAACTTGCTTTTCATATTGTATTTTTTTGTAATTTAACAATCTGAAAAAGCAATTTGCTTCGTTCGGTCGAAATTGAACTTTTCGTTCTATTTAGCCCGCCCTTCGCAAATACTTTTTCCGTTATGTGCAACCCTAAACAGACAGCGTATAAATTATGAACAGAATAATAAACTTTTTACTTTTCATATTTCTGCTACAATTTTTGACAAGTTGTAACGGGCAGACAAAATCTAATGCAGTAACCCAACAAAATACCACCACCAAAAAAAGTGTCGGTGGTGGTTGTGAAGGTTGTGAATTGATGTATGTTGGAATACCCAAACAAATTCTATCCGAGCATATCAGTTTAGGTTGGACAGAAGGTAAACAAAAACTCATTTTGACAGGTAAAGTTTTCCAACTTGACGGAAAAACACCTGCATCTGATGTCATCATATATTATTGGCATACGGACGATAACGGTTTGTATTCATCAAATGACGAAACACCCAAACAAGCAAAGGAACACGGTAAATTGCGAGGTTGGGTAAAGACTGACAAGAGTGGAAACTATACAATAAAAACAAGTAGACCTACTGCTTATCCTAATGATAATATTCCGCAACACATTCACCTATCCGTAAAAGAACCAGACATCTCTAACGAATATTATGCTGACCTTTATTTTGATGATGACCCATTGTATCTAAACCATAAGAAAAAATATGGCAAACTTGACAGAGCAGGAACAGAACTACTAAGAATTGTTTTAGACAGTAATATTCAAATCGCAGAACACAATATTGTATTAGGATTGAATATTCCCGACTACCCTACTAAAAACAAGGCAGACATTCAATCGGTTTTAAAAATTGGTGAAGACCAACCTTCATTTATGCCATTTCACGCCTTTGGACCCGACAAAGGAACAAGGACTTGTCCAGTTTGTAAATATGGACGCTATCACGGAATTGTATATTTTGTTGGTGATAATCCAAATTGGGACGAAATCAAAAAATGGCTTAGACAATTAGACAACGAAAGTGTAATAAGAGAAAAATACCTTAAAGCATACTTTGTTTATGGAAATTCAAAAAATTATAATAAGCAGACACGCCAAACAGAATTAGAAAAAATCGGAAAAGAATTAAGGCTTCAAAAAATTGCTTTGACTTTTGTTCCATCATTTGCAGATACTGAAAGCGAAGCAAACCTTAATAAAGTAAATGCAAGTGTTGAAAATACATTTATCATTTACAGACACAGAACAATAGTTGACAAATATGTAAATCTAAAACCGACAGAACAAAACTTTAAACTTATTGCAGAAACACTTGACAAAACAAAAGGAAATTATTTTGACTTAAACGAGCCAAAACACGAATGATAAGGAGGGCTGCACATAACAAGGTATTGCCAAAAGCGGGGCGAAACGACTTCGATTGTTCATTTGTGCAAAATTCATCATTCGTTCTTCGATTGAACTTTTATGCTTAAAATCCCCGCCTTCGGCAATACCCAAACCGTTGTACGACATAGTAAAACCCACCTCGTAAAAATGAAAGTTCGTGACGAAAAACTAAAAGCAATAATTGATTGGTCTAAAAATAACCGAGACATAAGAGCAGTATTATTGACAAGTTCACTTGTAAATCCATTAGCACCTGTTGACGATTTTAGCGACTTAGACATTGAACTTATATTCGAAAATAACGCCAAATATATTTCAGACAATACTTGGACAGAAAATTTTGGAAATCCAATTGCAATGGTTGAAGAAGACGAAACCTATTTCGAAGGTAAACACGCTATGAAAATGGTTTTATATGCTGACTATGTCAAAGTAGATTTCAAATTATACAGCAAACCCGAATTTTTACTTGACGCAAAAAAAAATGAATTACACGAAGATTGGGATATTGGCTATAAAGTTTTGGTGGATAAAGAAGGGCTAACAAATAGTCTAAAAAAGCCTACTCACCAGATTTTTATAATAAAAAAACCTACAGAAAAAAAATTCAAACAAGTTTTAAATGACTTTTGGTGGGACATTGCTCATACCGCAAAATGTATTATTAGGGATGACTTGTTTTATACAAAGTTTATGACTGAAAATAATATCCGAACAGACTATTTAATCCCTTTAATCGAATGGTACATTTCAAGCGAACATAATTGGAATATTACAACCAATAAATACGGCAGACTTTTTAAAAAATACCTGACTACCGATTTGTGGGAAACAATAGAACAAACATTTTCAGGAAGTAAAAAAAATGATAATTGGGATGCTTTATTTGCAATGGCTGATTTAGTTTCAAAAATTGGAACTGAATTATCGAAAAAACTAAATTATGATTATCCCAAAAAATTAGAAAAAGACATACGAAAATATTTGGACGAATTAAAAACTAAATAAATAACTACGTCGTACAACAAGGTATTGCCAAAAGCGGGGCTGAACGACTTCGATTGGACATTTGTGCAAGGTTCAACATTCGTCCTTCGTTTGAACTTTTGCGCTAAAAATCCCCGCCTTCGGCAATACCCAAACCGTTGGTGGCAATATTAAAAAAGTGTTCATTCCAAAACCTATTTTTATAAACTCCATTACTTGACACAGACCTTTAGTAAGACAAAAACAAATCGCATGTTTCGCTTAGGTTATAAACTTGCCTTTGAAACAACAAAACCCAAAAAGAAAGATTGGGAAGACATTTTTGCTTTGTGGTGGTGTGCTGCCAAAGCCGGACACAAAAGAGCTCAATTTTATTTAGGCACCTGCTATGACAATGGCTATGGAACAGACAAGGATTTACACTTAGCTTTTGAGTGGTACTTAAAAGCCGCAAAAGCTGGACACCGAGACGCTCAATTTAATGTTGGGTTTTTCTATGCCACAGGAGAACTTGGTTTTAAGAACGACAAGAAAAAAGTGTTTTGGTATTCTAAAGCTGCAAAAGCTGGACTAATTGACGGGAAAAGAGATTTGGGTTATTCATATTTCTATGGTGAAGGAGTTAAGAAAGATCAAACAAAAGGGGTTTATTGGTATAAAAAAGCAGCAGCAAACAATGATAGCATGGCTCTTTATAATTTAGGCCTTTGTTACAAACACGGCGAAGGTGTAAAACAGTCAAATCGCTGGGCCAAACATTTTTTTACAAAAGCTCTTGAGTACGGACACATAAAGGCAAAAGGACAACTTAAAAAGCTACAGTAGACAAATACTGCCACCAACATGGGGTTTGCCGCAAGTGTGGCTGGACGCAAGTACAATCGGCAGTTTTACAAAGCCAAACTTCAGTTCGGGCAGGACAAGCAACTTTGATCATCAAATCTTAACTTCAACAAAATAATTTTAATCAGCAGCGGTTGTCGGCGGACGGAATACTAATCCCACACCTGACGGCAAGCCCTGATCGTTGTAGGCAATTTTACAAAACCCGTTCCCAACAGAAAAACCAATGAAATTTGACAAACATTTTCCGACTGAACAATTAAAATCCTACATCAAATATTTTGTAGTGTCGGAGAACGAATTGGAAAATGAATACAAAGTTTTTCCGTCTTCGGGACTTGTTATCGGGTTTCAGTATAAAGGACAACTTGCAGCTGTGAAAGACAACACCGAAAGCAAACTAACTACGGCAGGAATTACAGGTATTACTGATGGTTACAAAGTCTTCAAAAATTCGGCAGACATAGGAACCATTTTGGTTTACTTTACCGAAATTGGCTTTACTCATTTTGCTTCACATCCTGCCAACGAACTCTTTAATTTAAGTCTTTCACTTGAAGATATTTTTGACAAAAACAGTGTAACCGAAGTTGAAGAAAAATTAACAATTGCCACCACAGACAAACAACGCATAAAAATAGTTGAGCAGTTTTTACTATCTCAACTCAAAGACATTGAAACCGACAAATTAATTGTTGAAGCGGTTAAACTTATTTACCAAAGCAACGGAACAATCCGCATAAAAGAATTGAACGAAAAGCTATTTATCAGCCAAAGTCCATTTGAAAAGCGATTTAGAAAAGTGGTGGGAACGACAGCCAAAAAATTTGCTTCTATTGTTCGCTTCAACACAGTTCTTGACAATCTAAACGACAGTAAAACGCTGACCGAAATCTGCTACGAAAACAATTTTTTTGACCAAGCACATTTCATAAAAGACTTTAAACAATTTACAGGCGACACACCCGAAAATTTTAAACGATTTTTGTAGAAAAACGATTTTTTACAATGACAACGATTTTAAGAATTGCAATTTTGCATCGTAATCATAACGCAAAAAGACAAAATGAGAAAAGCAATCTTAAAATCAACAATCATTTTCGCAGGTCTAAGCATTATGATTTCATGTAATTCAAAAAATCGTTTAACAATTAAAAATCAAGAAAAAATGTTTACAGTAGAACAAATCAAAACGGCTCACAGCAAAGTAAAATCAGGTGCAGACTTTCCTTCGTATATCAAAGAAATTAAGGCGTTAGGTGTTACTCATTACGAAGCATATGTAACAGACGGACATATTGACTATCACGGAGGAAGCGATTATACAGCAACTGTTCCGGCAAAGTATGAACCATTAGAAATTGCAAACACGCCAAAAACAGAAGAGTTCAAAGCGGAATTATTGGCTCATCAACAAGGAAAAACAGATTACCTGACTTTCATTAAAATGTGTGCAGAAACAGGAGTAGAAAAATGGGAAATTTGTATGGACAAAATGACCTGCACCTATTACGACAAAGCAGGAAATGAAATTTTAGTGGAAGAAATTCCGCAATAAAAAACTGCCTACAACATCGGTTTGGCAAAAGCAGGGCTGAAGTGCAAACTTCAGCTTTTGTGCTTCTATTAAACTTTTGTACATTAGCCGAACGGAAGTGCTTCGATTGCCCTGCCTTCGCCAAGCCGCGGGACGTTGTATGTCACCCTAAACAGCATCCTACTTAAATTCAAACTAACATGACTTTGCCACCCGACCCCACGCTATTTTTAGCACATTGCAAGGGACACAAAGCCGACACACAAAAGCCAACCTTGCAAAGAGATAAAAATGCTAACGCACAGCCCACCCACCCCGGCTGACGAATATCTATCAACATTTGTTCGACACTTCAGTAATAAATCATCACTCAACACCAGGCCCACCCACCCCCCAGCGGACAGAATTCTTTTCATCTGCTGGGGAACTTGAGCGGGAATACTATAATCAACATCTTTTCAACAAGGCAACTTATAAGAGCATTAAAACTTCACATATTACCGTAAGTCAATTAATTTGCATAATATGCAATGAATATGAGTAAAAAAGCAATAAATCGATTAAAGGTTGTACTAGTTGAAAAAAATCTCAGCAGCAAATGGCTTGCAGAACAACTAGACAAAAATGAGGCGACGATTTCGAGATGGTGTACTAACGACGTACAACCGCCGCTTACTACACTGGTAAAAATTGCTGAAGTTTTAAAAGTTAATGTAACAGATTTATTAAATAATAAAGTAGAATCAAAAAATACAAAGAGTTAAATGGATAATGCAAATAAAATATCAGAATTAAAAGCAAGGCTTACTGAAGAAATTCAGAAAGAACCTTCTGATAACACTATCATTTTATCTCTTTCAAATGAAATTGCAAAACTTGACGAAAACCAAATTCGTTTTTCGGTGGATGCCGGAATAATAAATAGACTAGGGAAAGAATTAGTAGGAAGACACGAAACTGCCGTTTCAGAACTTGTTAAAAATGCCTATGATGCAGATGCAACCGAAGTTAAGCTTGTCTTTGAAAATGCGTGGCAACCAAATGGCAAATTACTAATTGAAGATAATGGTGTTGGAATGACAAGAGCCCAACTCATTAATGGTTTTATGAGATTGTCTTCATCTGAAAAAATACATAACCCTATTTCTGAAAAATATAATAGAACCAGAGCAGGGAAAAAAGGTATTGGAAGATTTGCAACACAGAGATTAGGAAACAAATTGACAATCATAACTCAAACTTCCGAGGCAGTAAATGCAATAAGAATTACAATTAATTGGGATGAGTTTGCTACTGACAAGGACTTATTAAGTATCACTAATCAAATTGAAATAATTCAAAAGTCAAAAGACGAGGGTACCGACTTAATAATCGAGGGTCTAAGAGAAGGTTGGTCTGATGCAATGATAAAAAGAGTGTTCAGGTATACATCTGACCTTTTACAACCCTTCCCACTTTCCAAAAAAAGAAAAAAAGAAGAAACACAAAGAACCGACCCGGGTTTCAAAAGTTCATACTACAGAAAACATGAAAATGATATAACGCCGATTATTGATGAGGATGAAGCTATTTATAAACATGCAGTTGCAGAAATTGAAGGTTATATTTTGGAAGATGGTCAAGGCTGCTGGTCTTTAAAAAGTAACAAACTCAATTTTCCGGAAGAAATATTTTTGATAGGCAAAAACAGAGAGAAAGAAGATTCAAAATTTCATTTCATCAAAGACGTACATTTTAAATGCTATTATTTTATATGGGACTCATCTCTTTTGCCACCCCAATCTTTATCATTCATTAGGGAAATTGCGAATGAAAGAGGCGGCATAAGATTATACAGAAACGGATTTAGAGTACTCCCTTATGGAGAAAGGGGAAATGACTGGATAGGATTAGATGAATCAGTTCGTAAGAGAGTTATATTAGCACCACATGCTAATAATAATTTCTTTGGATTTGTTGAAATTACCGATAAACAAGGGTTGCTTTTTGATGAAACATCAAGTAGAGAAGGGCTTATAGAGAACGATGCTTTACATGAATTAAGTGACTTTATATATCGTTCTGTTGTAAGTGCTACGCAAAAGGTCGCAGAAATAAGAGGGCGAAAAGGAACAACTTCACAAAAAGACTGGAAAAAGGAAGATGAAAATCCTTCTGAAAAGGTAGATGCAACAATAAAAGATTTAGAGACTATAGTCGATACTGAATCGAATAGTAATATTTCTGATTCAGAAAATACATCTTCAAAACTTAAGGATGTAGTAATTAAATTGAAGGATGAAAGAGAACGAGAGAAGCAGTATTATGAAGAAGACAGAAAAAGGCTTATTGATGAAAATAACATGCTACGCATTTTAGCTGGTCTTGGATTAGTCATTGGAGAATTTGTTCATGAAGTAAAAAGATTTTTACCTGCGTTTGATGCGGATACAACATTTCTTAAAGATGCAGTTAAAACTCATACGGAAGCATTAAAAAGAGCAGACAGATTAGATACAAATTTAAAATCCTTTACAGTTTACACTTCTTATTTTGACAAAGCTATTTCACAAAATGTATTAAGAGAACTAAAACCAATTGACTTGAGGGATGTAGTAAATGACTTTGAAGAAGTGATTCAGAATGATATTAAACGTTCGGGAATTACATTTCATAAACCAGTTTTCACTGCTTTTGATTTGTATACAACACCGATGCATCCCTCCGAGTGGGCATCAATACTTTTCAACTTTTATACTAACTCAAAAAAAGCAATAAAACGTAAACAAACGAAGGGAGAAATACTTATTAAATGTGGTGAAGATGATAAAAATGTTTTTTTGGAATTTTCTGACAATGGTGACGGAATTCCAAAAGAGAATGAGGAGTTAATTTTTAATGCCTTCTTTACCACATCCTCGGCAGCGGGTCATTCAACATCGGAATCAGAATCACTAACAGGTACTGGATTAGGGCTCAAAATAGTTAGAGATATTATAGAAAGTTACGGAGGTTCAATTTATGTAATGAATTCTGAAAAGAATTTCAATACAACACTGAGAATCGAAATACCATCAAATAAAAACAATCAAGACAATGGCTAAATATAAATTCTTATACCTTGATGATGAAAATGACGAAACCACTGCTGCAATCGCCGATGGTTTACAAATAGATGGACTAATTGAAGTTACGTATGAACAACCCAAGACTTTTGGGGAAGAAATAAAGGATTTAAAAGCAAGACTTAAAGATTTTGACGGTCTGATACTAGACCTGCGTTTAGATGGCAAAGCACTTGATATTGCATATAATGCTCCTTCAATTGCTCAGGAATTAAGAATGATTGCTGGAGAAGGGGGTGTTAAATCATGCCCAATTATTTTGTGTTCAACTGACGAAAAAATGAGAGCTACCTATGATGTTGAAAAAATTTGCCATGAACATTTTGATTACAAATTCACTAAACAAGTTTCCCCACCTTGGAAAAAATTTGCTGTCAAGCTATCCTCGCTAGCTAAGGGTTATCAATTTATTTCTGATTCAAATTTTGACATGCCTGTTATTTTGGGCAGAGAAGATTTATCAGCTCTAGATACAAGAGTTTTAGAACATTTTACTGATTTAGCGAAACCATTGCCTACTTATGATTATGCGTCCTTTGTTATAAAGGAATTGTTTCATCAACCAGGCGCATTAATTAAGGAAAAATTATTAGCTGCAAGGTTGGGAATTGATATCGATAAGTCATCAGATTGGCAGAATCTTTCGGAAGGCTTCTTTTCAAAAGCATTTTTTTCTGGAGTGTTTTCAGATGGTTGGAAAAGATGGTGGATGGATATTGTTCAGAATATTTTTAAAGAAACTACAAAAGGCAAGAGACTAACAATGCTGAATGCTTCGGAAAGAGTTAAACTTCTATCAGAAATTTCCGGGCTTAAAAATTTAGTTGCAGCATTACCTATGGAATACAATAAAAGTTCAAATTTCTGGACTATTTGCGAATTTTTTAAATGTCCAATCGACCCTTTGGAGGGTTTCAAAATTCATACAACAATAGAGCCCAAAGCATGGCAAGACGAGCGGTATGTTTCTTTAAAAGCAGTTTTAGAGAAAAGATATCCTCGTCCTCATTCTTCTGAAAGTAATCGTATCAAATTAATCAAAGAAGAACTTTCTAGCAAATGAGTATTCCAAAGAACATTATGCTTTTTCGAGAAAAAAGAGCTTCAGAGCTTCGAATGGTTGCGAAATCATTGGAAAAGACAATTGGTGGCAGCATAAACACATCTCCTATATTACAAGCCGCTAAACAATTAGAAGATATCAACTTCATTCCAACACTCAAAGATGGAACCAGAGACCCAAATTTTTGGGGCTATGAAATAGAAGACTTTATAATCCCTGTCGAAACCATTAAACATATTAGACCAAAAGGAATAAAGGATGTGAGTATTACTCTAAATATGAAGGTTATCGCTAATTCAAATGAGTGGCTTACATTAAGCGACCCTTTAGCCGATTTAAATTTTAATGTTCTAATTAGAGGTATTGGTACGGAAAGTTGTTATGCTGGCTTTCACATTGACCGGCATGACATGAATTTAGTAAGTACTGAACCGCATCCCATATATCACTTACAATACATGGTAAACCCGTTAGATAGCGATGACTTTAATTATGGCTCGGTTCTTCATTTAGATACACCTCGAATCATGCATTACCCAATGGATTTTATTTTAGGAATGGGTTTTTTAACATCTAATTTTTATCCAACAGCATTTGAAGTGTTACTTGATGATGGCATTTTTACCAGCCTATATAAAGAATATCAGGAAAGAATATGGAAACCATTTGCCCATACGATGGCAAATCATTGGGACTTTGATAAAGCAAATATTATTTGGAAACCAACTTCAACGCTTTGTCCGTACTTAATATGAAAAATCTGATTTTTAAATACCTTAGTTCTAACTGTTCAAGTAAGCCAACCGAAATTGACCGTCTTATTGTTTCTGCATTTCTTAAAGCCAATAATTTAACAGTTCAAAAAAATGAATTTTTAAAGGGTTATGTAATAAACGAACAACATGCAAAAGATTTTTCAAAACTTTTAGCTTTTACAAGTATAATTAAGAATGAAATAGGAAATTTTGACACAGAGCAACTTATCGAACTTTTTGAATTTGTTGTTTCTCCTGCAGACAGAATTATTAATGGGGCTATCTATACTCCTTTAAATATCCGTGACTACATTATTACACAAACCTTTACAGCAAAGAATAAATCAATTAGTAATTTAAAAATTGCTGATATCTCATGTGGATGCGGCGGATTTCTATATAATGCTGCAAAAGAAATTAAACGACTAACTAATAAAACCTATTTTGAAATTTATAGAAGCCACATATATGGCCTAGATATACAAACTTACTCTGTTACTAGAACGAAACTCCTTCTCTGCCTTTTAGCACTAATTGAAGGCGAAGACCGAAAAGAATTTAAGTTTAACTTATTTGTTGGAGATGCATTAAATTTCAGTTGGAGAAATATTTTGAAAAAATTTTCTGGCTTTGATATCATCTTAGGAAATCCTCCCTATGTGTGTTCTAGGCATCTTAGTGAAGAAACAAAAAAAAGCCTTACCAAATGGAAGGTATGCAACTCAGGGCATCCCGACCTTTACATCCCGTTTTTTCAAATCGGAATAGAAAGCCTCGCAATTGACGGTATTCTTGGGTTCATTACTATGAATAGCTTTTTTAAAAGCTTAAATGGAAGAGGCCTTAGAGAATATTTTCAAACAAACAGTTTAGAGTTTCGGATTATCGATTTTGGAACAGAGCAAATATTTAAATCAAGATACACTTACACTTGTATTTGCCTTATAGAAAACAGGAAGGAAAGTTCTATCAAATATTACAAATCAACTGGTGTAAACCAATTACCAAATAATCAAAATCTTTTTAGCATTATTAATTATTCAAAATTAGATTTTAAGAAAGGTTGGAATTTGCAAAACCATGAAATAATTTCCAAAATTGAATCGACAGGTGTTTCATTAGGAGACTTGTATAAAACTCGAAATGGAATTGCAACCCTCAAAAATGATATCTACATTTTTAATCCAATCAAAGAAGATAAAGACTTTTACTATCTTCAAAATGGAAGTGTTTTTCCAATAGAAAAAGGAATTTGCAGAGATATTCTAAACTCAAATAGGCTAAATACTACAGATAGTTTTTCTAAATTAAAAGAAAAAGTAATTTTCCCTTATGATGATGGTATAAAACCTCAACTTTTAAAAGAAGCCTTTCTTAAAAGAAATTTTCCAAAAGCATATAAATATTTAGAAAATAAAAAAACTATTCTTGCTGCAAGAGATAATGGCGAAGGGGATTACGAAAGCTGGTTTGCTTTTGGTAGAACTCAGTCCTTAGAAAAAATGAAGCATAAACTTTTCTTCCCACATCTGGCTGCCAAAGTTCCCAATTACTTAATCAATTCAGATGAAAACTTATTATTTTATAACGGACTTGCGTTACTTGCTGAATCAAAAAGTGAATTGTTGGTAATGAAAAAAATAATGGAATCAAGACTTTTTTGGTTTTATATTAAAAATTCAAGTAAGCCATATACTTCGGGGTATTTTTCATTCAGCAGTAACTATATTAGAAACTTTGGTATCTGCAACTTAGACCAAGACGAAATAAAATTTGTGATTAATGAAAAGGACAAAGAGGTGCTTGACAGTTTTTTTGAAACTAAATATGACATTGAACTTCAAAAAGTAATTTAGCCGACGCACCAAGTCAGGCACATTTGCAAGGCGTACAAAGCCGCCACACAAAACCAACCTTGCAAAAGAGCCTGCCTTGTTCCTACGCTTCCGGGACACACCCTGCCACGGTAGACACAGACTAAACATTTGAAGAACCAAGACGAAGGGCGAACATACAACAGGGGGTTTGCTGCTATGCTGGCAGACGAATATATACTCAGCTTCATATCGCTATCAGCCCATATCCAGCCGACGGAATTCTATCATCTTTTGTTGTTATCTTCATCATCAGTTTTTCAATCGGCTGCGGCTCCGGGCTGGACATTATAAAATACCAGCACAGCAGCAAGCCCTGGCCGTTGTGCGTCATATTATGAAGAGTCTCATACTCCTAGCATTCTTTTTTTTAAGTACTAGTT
>Ga0209792_1001028_pt1 | contig 15161 bp, 14 predicted proteins | sample EBPBio142005_DNA_FD_185860 | JGI IMG/M metagenome (GOLD analysis project Ga0209792, IMG submission 185860) | Wastewater treatment Type I Accumulibacter community from EBPR Bioreactor in Madison, WI, USA - Reactor 1_6/14/2005_ DNA (SPAdes)... | ecosystem: Engineered > Bioreactor > EBPR >... | reverse complement strand
GTTCAGCGTGATGATGCCGACCTTTTCCGCTTCGGTGCGGACTTCAATGCATTCGTAGGCCAAGGTGATCTCCTGTTTCTAGCGGTTGGAATGGTTTGAATATACCCAAGACCGCCTATGCCGGGCTTGCCGCGGCGCCCAGCCAGCGCTGTGCCAGTGCGGCGTCCTGCACGTCCAGGCGGACGGTGTCGGCCGAAGCGCCGGCGGCGGGCAGGGTGAGCGCCAGGCGCAGCAGGCGCCGGTCGCGCGCTACCAGGGCGGTGACTTCCGTGGCGCTGCCGGTGTACAGGGGCAGCTCGTCCAGTTTCAGCAGGCGCCAGGCCTGGTTCTGCGCCTCCACGCCCAGCCATTCGTCGCCGGCCATGAAGCCGGCCGCCTCGGCCGCGCTGCCGCGCAGCACGGTCTTGATCTGTACGCTGTGGTTCTCGGCCACGCGCAGGCCCAGGCGCTGGGCCATTTGCGCCGGCTCGGCCTTGAGGGTGATGCCCTGGGCTGCGAGCAGCTCGGCCAGGGGCAGATCCTGCGTGCCGTGTACCCATTGGGCGATCTCTGCCGACCAGTCGCGGCCCGAGAGTTCCTGCAGCGCCTCCAGCACATCGGCCTCGGCCATGGGACCGGCGCCGGTGCGCTGCCACAGGGCGCGCATCACTGCGTCCAGCGTGGTGCGGCCTTCGCGGCGCAGCGCCAGATCCAGGCACAGGGCGACCAGCGAGCCCTTGGTGTAGTAGCTCACGGTGCTGTTGGGCGTGTTCTCGTCCTGGCGGTAGTACTTGATCCAGGCGTCGAAGCTGGCCTGCGCCACCGACTGCACCAGGCGCCCCGGCGTCTGCAGCACCTGGTTGATGGCCTTGGTCAGCAGCTTGAGGTAGCAGCCATGGTCTATCAGGCCGGCGCGGCGCAGCAGCAGGTCGTCGTAGTAGCTGGTGAAGCCCTCGAAGAACCACAGCAGCTCGGTGTAGTTCTCTTGCGCGTAGTCGTAGCGTGCAAACTCTGCCGGGCGCAGGCGCTTGACGTTCCAGGCGTGAAAGTATTCGTGGCTGATGAGGCCCAGCAGGGTGGTGTAGCCCTCGCTCGCCACAATGTCCCTGTCGCTCTGGCCCAGGCGCGGCAGGTCGCGGCGGCTGCAGATCAGGGCCGTGGAGTTGCGGTGCTCCAGGCCGCCGTAGCCGTCATTCACGGCGTTGAGCATGAACAGGTAGCTGCCAAACGGCGGGCGCTCGTCGCCATGCCAGAAGCGGATCGCTTCCTCGCAGATGCGCTGCGCGTCGCGCGCCAGGCGCTCGCCGTCGAACGATGGCGCGGCGCCCGCCACCACCAGGCGGTGCGGCACGCCGCAGGCGGTGAATTGCGTGCTCCAGAGCGGGCCCATCTCCACGGGGCAGTCGGCCAGCTCGTCGTAGCCTTGCGCGCGGTAGCGGCCGAAGCCCGCAGCGTCCACCCCGTCGGGCGGCAGGCCCGTGGCCAGCGTCCAGCCGGTCAGGCCCTCGGGTGGCAGCACCTCAAGGCCATGGGCCACGTCCTCCTGGCCATGCACGCGCAGGCACAGGTTGGTGGCGTTGAAGAAGCCGCGCGTGGCGTTCAGCCAGGCGGTGCGCACCGAGTTGTCGCAGGCGGCAACCTCGTAGCTCAGCTCCAGCGGCAGGTCGGGCCTGCTCGCTGCCCGCCAGCGGTGCTTGTCAAGCTGCGTGAGCGCCACCTCATCGTCGCCCTGACGGGCCCGCAGCAACTGCAGGTTCTTGGCGAACTCGCGCACCAGGTAGCTGCCGGGGATCCACACGGGCAGCGACAGCTCTTGCGCGGCCGCGGGCGCGGCCACGGTGAGCGTGACCCGGTACAGGCGGGCGCGCCAGGCGCTGGGGTCTATGCGGTAGTGGACGGGGCAGGGGGCATCGGTGAGGGACATGGTGTGGCGGCAGCAGTATCAAAAACATAGCTGCTGGCGCTTGTTGCACCGTGGTTTCAAGCCAAAAACGGCATGAACCCCAGAAATGACAAGCGGCGGCAGCTCGTGAATCAGGAGCGCATGCGGCTTGCGCCGTGGTCTATTTGTCGCCCGTAGCGGCTGCAGCCAGGCGCTTCTCGACTTCCTGTGCGCCCACAGCTCCAGGCACGCGCGAGCCGTCGGCAAAGATCAGCGTGGGCGTTCCGGTGATCTTGTGCTTGCGGCCGAAGGCCAGGTTGCGCTGCAGCGCGGCCGTGTCACAGGTCGCGGCACCAGGCGTCTTGTCGCGCAGCATGTAGTCCGACCAGGCGCCGGTGCGATCCTTGGCGCACCAGATATTGCGCGACTTCTCGGCCGAATCGGGGCTCAGAATGGGGTAGAGGAACAGGTACACCGTCACGTTGTCCACGTTCTGCATGTCCTTCTCGAAGCGCTTGCAGTAGCCGCAGTTGGGATCCTCGAACACGGCCAGCTTGCGCTCGCCCTTGCCGTGCACGATGGTGAAGGCGTCCTGCAGCGGCAGGGCGCTGAAGTCCACGGCGGTGAGCTTGTTCAGGCGGTCTTCGGTCAGGTTGCGGCGCGCCTTGGTGTCGATCAGCTCGCCCTGTATCAGGTAGTTGCCCTGGGCGTCGGTGTAGAACAGGTCGGTGCCCATGCGCACCTCGTACAAGCCCTTCATGGCCGTGGGCCGCACCTCGTCGATCTGCTGCAGCTGCGGGATGCGCTCGGCCAGGGTCTTGCGTATCGTCGCCTCTTGCGCCAATACGTTCAGGCCCAGGCACAGAGTGGCGGCGGCCAGCAGGGAGGGGAGAAGTTTCATTGCGTCGTTCCGTTCTTTCATTTCCGAATGTGTTGGTCGGCGGGCGTCAATCGGCGCCCATGGCGCGGCGCGTCACCCAGGCCTTGAGCGGCCCGCTGCGCTCGAAGCCCTTCATGCCCCAGTTGCGCAGCGCGGCCAGCGCGCCCTCGCGCCGGGTAAACAGCTGCTGCAGGCCATCCATGGCCATGCCCATGGGCAGCAGCGCCGCCTTGCGTTCGCGCTCGTAGCTGCGCAGCAGGCGCATGTCGCCCACCCCGCGCCACAGGGCGCGCTCGTGCAGCACCCGCGCCAGCACGCGCGCATCGCCCAGGCCCAGGTTCAGGCCCTGGCCGGCCAGCGGGTGCACGTTGTGCGCAGCGTCGCCGGCCAGCGCCCAGCTTTGGCCGCGCTGCCCTGGCAGCTGCCCGCACCAATGGCGAGCGCGCGCCTGCTGCAGCGGCCAGCTGGCGCGCGGGCCAAGCACCTGCAGCGCGCCCAGGCTGTCGTGGCTGGCCACGCGCAGCTGCTGCGTGAAGTCTGCGTCGCTGGCCTGCAGCCAATGTGCGGCCTGCTCCTGGGGAACAGACCACACTACGGCCACGGAGTTCCCCTGCACGCCAGCTAGCGGCAGAAAGGCCAGGATGCTGCCGTCGGGCGCAAACCACTGGCGCGCCACCTGGCCGTGGGGGCGCTCGCAGGTCAGGCGCGTGGCGATGGCGTGCTGGGCGTAGGGGGTGATGTCGAACTCCACGCCGAACTCGTCGCGCGTGCGGCTGGCGCGGCCCTCGCAGACCACGGTAAGCGGCGCGGCCACAGGCTCGGCCAGCGGTTCCACCAGCGGCTGAAAGCGCACGGCGTCCTGCAGGCGCGCCTCCAGCGCCGGCACATCGACGATCCAGGTCAGCGCATCGCAGCCCTGCTGGGCGGCATCAAAGCGCACCATGCCGTCCTGGTCGGCCTGCACCTGCATCTGCAGCACGGCGGTGGCGTGCTGCGCGTCGGGCCAGCCGCGCACGGATTCGAGCAGCGTGCGCGAGGCGGCGTTAAGCGCGTAGGCGCGCACATCGTCCGTCGCCGGCTGCGTGCCCGCGGGCGGCGCGACCAGGGCCACGCGCAGGCGCTCGCGCGCCAGCAAAAGTGCCAGGGTGCGGCCAACAATGCCCGCACCACGGATACATACGTCAAATGTCTGCGCCATGTTGCGGATTGTAGGAGCCGCGCCCCAGGCCCCGCGGCGGCCAGGGGCGACGCGCCGGGTGTCGCGGTGGCGGCCGTTGCGGCGCAGGGTTTCCACCCATCTCTTAAAATGACCGGTTTGTCTCCCGTACCTACGAAAGCCCTGCCATGAGCCTGCAATGCGGCATCGTGGGCCTGCCCAATGTGGGCAAGTCCACCCTCTTCAACGCCTTGACCAAGGCCGGCATCGCCGCCGAGAACTATCCCTTCTGCACCATCGAGCCCAACACCGGCGTGGTCGAGGTGCCCGACCCGCGCTTGGGCGCGCTGGCCGAGGTCGTCAAGCCCGAGCGCACCGTGCCCGCCATCGTCGAGTTCGTGGACATCGCCGGGCTTGTGGCCGGCGCGAGCAAAGGCGAGGGCCTGGGCAACCAGTTCCTGGCCCATATCCGCGAGACCGACGCCATCGTCAACGTGGTGCGCTGCTTTGAAGACCCGAACGTGATCCACGTCGCCGGCAAGGTGGATCCGATCTCCGACATCGAGGTCATCCAGACCGAGCTGTGCCTGGCCGACCTGGCCACCGTCGAGAAGGCCCTCAACCGCTACAGCAAGGCCGCCAAGAGCGGCAACGACAAGGAGGCTGCCAAGCTGGTGTCGCTACTGACGCCCTTGCAGGCCGTGCTCAACGAGGGCAAGCCCGCGCGCAGCGTGCCCGTGTCCAAGGAGGACGCGCCGCTGCTCAAGCAGTTCTGCCTTATCACGGCCAAGCCGGCGATGTTCGTCGGCAACGTGGCCGAGGACGGCTTCGAGAACAACCCGCTGCTGGACAAGCTCAAGGAATACGCCGCCGCGCAGAACGCGCCCGTGGTCGCCATCTGCGCAAAGATCGAGGCCGAAATGGCCGAGATGAGCGACGAGGACCGCGACATGTTCCTCGCCGAGATGGGCCAGGACGAACCGGGCCTGAACCGCCTGATCCGCGCCGGCTTCAAGCTGCTGGGTCTGCAGACCTACTTCACCGCCGGCGTCAAGGAAGTGCGCGCCTGGACCATCCACCAGGGCGACACCGCGCCCCAGGCGGCCGGCGTGATCCACGGCGACTTCGAGCGCGGCTTCATCCGCGCGCAGACCATCGCCTTCGACGACTTCATCCAGTACAAGGGCGAACAGGGCGCCAAGGACGCGGGCAAGATGCGCGCGGAGGGCAAGGAATATGTCGTCAAGGATGGCGACGTGATGAATTTCTTGTTTAACGTCTAACTGTTCTTGTAGTGTCTCGCATCTGTTCTTGTTGTTTCATAATTATTCATAAAAATATTTGAAATCAACAGCTTAGATTGTTCTTGACGGCGTTTCATGTTTCAGCACATTGCGCCGTTTTTCATTCCTTTCCAAGCAAAAATTGGGTACGTTTGTGGGTATGGTTCTTGACGGGCTCTCAGTTTGGTGGGTATGGTGCTGCCCATGCTTACCGATATGCACTGCCGCACGGCCAAACCCCGCGAACGGCTCTACCGACTGAACGACCGCGACGGCCTCTATCTGGAGGTCAAGCCCAATGGCGTCAAAGCCTTCCGCTACCGCTTCAAACTGGGCGGCAAGGAGTCGATGATGGGCTTGGGCGAGTACCCCGTCACCCCTTTGTCCGAGGCCCGCGAGAAAGCCCAAGCTGCACGCAAGCTCGTCAAGGATGGAATCAACCCCGTCCAGCAAAAGCAGCTTGACAAGGTGCGCCAGGAACTGGATCGCAGCAACACCTTGGAGTTGATCGCAGCGGAATGGCTGGCAACCAAGGACTGGGAAGACGTCACCAAGAAACGGCGGCTGGACATGCTGCATCGTGTGGTGTTCCCGGCGCTGGGCAAGCTGCCTGCCCGCGATATCACTGCGCACCAGGTGCTGGCCATCTTGCAGGCCACGCACGCACGCGCTCCTTCGGTTGCCGCAGAGGCCAAGCGCACTCTATCGGCCATCTTTCAGTTTGCGGTGGCCACCCTGCGCGCCGATATCGATCCGGTCTGGCCGGTGCGCAATGCACTGCCCAAGAACAAGACGCAGCACAAAACGGCGCTGACCCAGGAGCAGGTGGGCAAGTTGCTGCGCGAGATCGGCGAGCACAAAGGCAACTTCATGACCGTTCAGGCATTCCGTCTGCTCTGGTACACGCTGCTCCGTGCCAACGAAGTTGCAGCGGCAGAATGGTCGGAAATTGACTTGGATAAGCGGGTTTGGACGATACCCGCCGAACGCATGAAGGCGCGTCGGCCGCATTCGATCTATCTGACAGATCAGGCCTTGGAGATTTTCAAAGGGATGCAGCCGCAAACCGGGAAATACAAATATGTCTTCACTGGAAGAGATTCAAAGAAAAAGCCGCTTGCTATCGCCACTTTCCGTCAATTGCTTTACAAGAACGGCTGGGCAGGCACTTATTCTCCACATGGAACGAGAACGACGGGTTCAACCATGTTGCACGAGATGGGTTATCGGAGTGAGTTGATAGAGGCGCAATTGGCTCATGTTGATCAGAACCAAGTTCGGCGTACTTATAACCACACTGATTATTTCGCTGAAAGAGCGCAAATGATGCAGGGATGGTGTGGCTTCATTGATAAAGTGTCAAATAATGGAATTGAAGAAAATGCTTGATTCGGATTTTGATCGAATTGGGGTGAGTGCGATTTCTGGAAAACTGAATCAGTTAAGCAGCTTTGTCGATTCAAGTTTGAAGCAGCAAGGGTGCAATAATCGTGAAAAAGTTGTCGATGAATTTTGCATGCTGGCGGCCAGATACAGATTGAAAATTTTTGACATTACCAGATCAAATAAAAATATCAATCATCCAGCCAAAGATGTGATTTCTGCCTTAAAAATCTTATCATCCAAAATTGAAAAATTTAAAGAGCAAAACGAATGGAGGCATGATTGCTGTGAAATGCCTCATGGCCCGTTGGATAAATTCGTCTTTCTCAACTTGGGAGATGGGTGTGTTCTAAATGCTTATGAGTTAAACGCAATAGCAAAAGAGCTGGAGTTTGCCTGCGTTAAAGAAAATAAATATGACGATGATTTTTTTAAAAAATTCATCAGAATCACTTTTGTCAACCTTCTTTGCGATCTATTGAAGTTGGCGCATCAGTATTATTTAAAAATAAAGTTTTCAAATGATATAGATGTAATTGATAAAAAAAGTTTGTTTTTTGTGCTCTTGATGATTTTTGAATTCTGTGAGGGCAATTTTAATGGGAAGGAATTTTGTTGGTTGCCGTGGGTGCGCGAAAAATCATCCTGTCAATCTCTGGGGCGATTGTTGTTGAATAGGCTTGACGCGATTCGGGGTGGGAAAAGCAGGCCAGGAATCCAAATAAAAATACCATATTACTCTGATGTGAATTCTGTTGAGCCAGTTGCGTATGAAGCCATTGGTATTGATGGCGCTGAAATGATTGGGGACTTGTATGCTCTGTTTGGGATTGGAGAATTTGACGATATTTTTATAAGAGATGGGTTGCCTGATTTTTCAACAAAATACTCATGACTTTTATTGAAAAACTCCTGTTTCGGCTAGGAGGCAATGGAAAAAAGCTTGCTTCCTAGATTGATGATGCATTAATTTGCACACTGTGCCGCATGAACACACAACATTTCATGCCTGTCCAGCTGATTACCTTTCCGGAGGCTTGCCAGCTGCTTCGATTCAGCCGTACAACGCTTTGGCGAAGAATACAAACTGATCCATCTTTTCCCCGGCCAATTTTGGTCGGCGCAAGAAGCCCACGCTTATCTCTGCAAGAGATTGAAAGATATTTGACGCAGTCAAGAGACTGCTCGATACCACAGGATTGAAGCTGTGAGCGAGGCAAGGTTGCCTACGCCCAGTTCAAGCGTGACAAGGCAATCACCATCGGCCTATGAGCAGGGGTTGGAATGGTTGCGCGAGAAGGTTGCAGAAGTCACAACAAGGGGTGGGGCCACTCCAAGTGCAGCGGAGAGCAAGCAGGCAGAAACGCCGCAGCAACTCTTCTTGCCCGGCTTTGACATTGGTGCTTTTCCAAACCACCTAAACCGCTCTAGTCTCATCGCCCCGATTGCGCGTGGGAAGCGCAAGCTGCACCAGGAGGCTGAGATGGTGTCGCGCCGGGATTGCGTGCTGGAGTACTCTGGAGAGCAACTCGACGAGGCGGATGGTGACCTCATCATGGCACTGATTGCATTTGCACAGTCAGTTCCGTTGGGGATACCTGTGCCGTTGAATCGCAAGAAATTGCTACAGAAAATAAAGTCGGGCCAAATTGGTAGCACGCAATACGATTGGCTCTACAAAAGCATGAAACGACTACGGAAAGGTGTCCTGTTTCTTGAGGCACGCAAACCTGACGGTTCTAACCGGTATACCGTGGGTGGGATGGAATCGTTCAATATTCTGAAGGAATTAAGCTACAACGGCAGTAGCGAGACGTACACGTACACCCTTGATCCTCGATGGGTCGTTCTATTCGGGAATCGCGAATACAGCCTTATTGATTGGGAAAAAAGGATGAGGATTAGTCGCAACCAGGATATGGCCAAGGCCTTGCAGCGACTCGTGGCCACCTCTTCCGATCCTGTGCAGCGCTATGCTTTGGACTGGCTGAAGGGCAAGATGGAATACAGCGGCCGGATGCGCGACTTCCACGACGCGATCGACCGTGCCTGCGTCGAGCTGAAGCGGGTTGGCGTGATTGCTGACCACCGTCGCGAAGACAGCACCAAAGGCAAACCGCAGCTGGTCTTACAAATTTAGCCAGTGGCATAGCGTCGCACATCGGTGGCATAGCGTCGCGCTTTAGTGGCATAGCATCGCTATTTAGTGGCATAGCTTCGCGCCGCACGCTTGCAATATGTTGATTTTAAAAAAGAAATTCGCAATTTTTTGCCCTCTACCTTCTTTCTACCTTCTTTCTACCCTCTGCCAGCTGTGGATAACCTTCAAAGGGGCAGATGGACTTGCTCAAGTTGACTTGTTGAATACGTCCCAGCACCTACTTCGTATCCAAAAAAAGAAGAGGCGTCCCGCCCGCGCCCTATGGGCGCTCCACGGCGGGGGCGCTACCGCCCCCCGGCCCCCCGGTGGCCTGCGGCCCCCTTGTGCGCTCCCGCGCACAGGCCCCCCCGCTCAAGCTCGGCAATGAGTAAAGAAACAGCCGGTCTTGCTCCAAGAATCAGAGAACTCACGCATCCACCCCTAGCCGCAACCCCCGCTCCAGCATCTGCACCACGGCCAGGTTGATCACCGCAGCCCGGCTTTGCCCCAGCTGCCCAGCAAGCTCATCAACCCGCTCCAGCAAGGGCTCGGTGATGGTCAGCGTGATTTGCACCTTGCGCCCTTTGCGCACTCGCCGTGGGCTCGTGGGTGGTGCGGCAGCGGCATCCGGGGCACCGGATATGAACGCGCTGGCAGCCTCGGTGGTGGCAGGCGTTACTGTCTTGGTGGGTTTCTTGGTAATGCTCATTGGATATTTTCACTTTAAATGCACTTGTTTTAATATTAAAAAAGTGCATTTATAAGGGCCTGAAGCTCTGCGATGGCCTTGCCATCTTTGGGCTTGGCCTCCAGCACACTCATGCCTGCACCCGCTGCGTTGGCAAAGGACTTGCGGCGGCGCAACGGGGTCGGCAGGTACTCGAACTGTGGCACCTCGGCCACCGCAGCCGCCGCGTCCGCGTTGTCGCTGGAATGTTCGCCCGGATCAGCGCAGTTGAGCACGGCAAAGGCGCGCAAACCATCGCGCACGCTGCGTGCTTCGTCTACCAGGGCTGCGATGTCACCCAGTGCCCAAACGTCGTAGCTGCGCGGCTGAAACGGCACCAGCAGCACGTCCGAGAGCACCAGCGCCGCCCGCAGGGCCGATGAATCTCGTCCACCGGCATCAATCACCACATCGTCAAACTTGGCAACCTGCTGCAGCACCTGCGCACGCAGGGTGGGGCCATCGGGGTATGCGGCGCAAGCAATGCCAGGTACATGCCCGGCTTGGGCTCGGATGCTGATGGCAGTCTGGGCGGTGCCCTGGCGATCTCCATCCACCAGCCACACGTCGCGTCCTGCCAAGGCACGGGCGATGGCCAGGTTCATCGCCAAGGTGGTTTTGCCGACGCCGCCCTTGGTGTTTGCTACCGTGATGATCACTGTGACTCACCTTTGTTAATATTAAAACAATATTTAATTAATTGCATATTACATGAATATAGAGGGTTTTTGGTTTCCTGGCGATGTTGAGGTGGCAAATCGACTACCACTTCCAGTTGGCTCGCAAAGCAATGCGGATGCAGTACATTCGCAAGGCATCCATCCTGTCTGCTGCCATGTCACCCATCAAGGACGAAACCCTTTCTATCCGTACTTCATCCGAGATCAAGCAGCTTGTGCGCATGGCCGCCGAGCGCGAGCGGCGCTCGGTCTCCTCGATGATTGAAATCCTGGTGCTGGACTACGCACGCCAGCACAACCTGCAGCTCGCCCCCGCCGCAACGGCAAAAACAAAAAAACCAGCCAAGTCATGAGCGCCCCGTTGCCTACCGATACCCCAGCACAACTTGAAGCCCACCTTTGGGAATCCGCCAACATCCTGCGCGGCCCGGTCGATGCTGCCGACTTCAAGACCTACATCTTTCCGCTGCTGTTCTTCAAGCGCATCTGCGACGTGTGGGACGAGGAATACCAGGAAATCGTCGATGAAACCGGCGACGAGCAATTGGCCTGCTTCCCCGAGTCCCACCGCTTTCAGATCCCGCAGGACTGCCACTGGAACGACGTGCGCGACAAGGCCGCCAACATCGGCACGGCCTTGCAACACGCCATGCGCGGCATCGAGCAGGGCAACCCTGACACCCTGTACGGCGTGTTCGGCGATGCCCAATGGGCCAACAAAGACCGCTTGTCCGATGCGCTGCTCAAAGACCTGATTGAACACTTCGCGCGCATCTCGCTGAACAACCAGCACATCGCCTCAGACGTGCTGGGCGATGCCTATGAATACCTGATCAAGAAGTTTGCCGACGCCACCAACAAGAAAGCCGGCGAGTTCTACACCCCGCGCAGCGTGGTGCGGCTGATGATCGACATGCTCGACCCCAAAGAGGCCGAAACCATTTACGACCCCGCCTGCGGCACGGGCGGCATGCTGCTGGCCGCCGTGCAACACGTGCACGAGCAGCACGGCGACGTGAAACGCCTGTGGGGCAAGCTCTACGGGCAGGAGAAAAACCTCACCACCTCATCCATTGCCCGCATGAACCTGTTTCTGCACGGCATTGAGGACTTTCAGGTTGTGCGCGGCGACACGCTGCGCAACCCGGCGTTCTTCGATGGCGACCGCTTGGCCACCTTCGACTGCGTGATCGCCAACCCACCGTTCTCGCTCGAAAAATGGGGCGAAGAGCTGTGGCAAAGCGATCCTTTCGGGCGCAATTTTGCGGGCCTGCCACCGTCATCCAGTGGCGACTTCGCCTGGGTGCAGCACATGGTCAAGTCCATGGCCGATGGCAGTGGCCGCATGGCCGTGGTCTTGCCCCAGGGCGCGCTGTTTCGCAAAGGCGCGGAAGGCAGCATTCGCCAGAAGCTGCTGGAAATGGACTTGATCGAGGCCGTCATCGGCCTGGCGCCCAATTTGTTCTATGGCACTGGTTTGGCCGCCTGCATCCTGGTGCTGCGCCAACGCAAGCCTGCCGAGCGCAAAAACAAGGTGCTGATCGCTGATGCCTCGCGTCTGTTCCGCCGTGGCCGGGCGCAGAACTTCCTGGAGCCTGAGCACGCCGCCAGCATTTTGGGTTGGTACCAGCAGTTTTCTGATGTGCAAGACGCCGTGCGCATTGTCGGCTTGCAAGAAATCCAGGCCGAAGGCTGGACGCTCAACATCTCTCGCTACGTGCTACCGCCGTTGCAGGAAGACATCCCGCCTTTGCCCGAAGCCATCGCCGCCTTCAAAGAAGCATTGGCCCGTTGCCGCGAAGCCGAAGAGCGCCTGACGCAAGTCATGGAAGAAGGAGGTTGGTTGCAATGAGCGAACCCAGCAAGCGCATCACCCAGCAAGAACTTGAAACCTACCTCTGGGGCGCCGCCGTGCTGCTGCGCGGCCTGATTGACGCGGGTGACTACAAGCAGTTCATCTTTCCGCTGCTGTTCTTCAAACGCATTTGCGACGTGTGGGACGAGGAGTACCAAGCCGCACTGGCCGAGTCTGGCGGCGATCTGTCATACGCCGAGTTCGCTGAAAACCACCGCTTCCAAATCCCTGCCCAGGCCCATTGGAAGGCCGTGCGCCAGGCACCCAAAAACGTCGGTGCGGTCATTGGCCAGGCCATGCGCGCCATTGAATCGTCCAACCCCGACATGCTCGACGGCATCTTTGGCGATGCACCGTGGACGAACCGCGAGCGCCTGCCCGATGCCACGCTCAAGAACCTCATCGAGCATTTCTCCACCCGCACGCTGTCCGTGGCCAACGTGCCCGAAGACGAACTGGGCAACGCCTACGAATACCTGATCAAGAAGTTTGCCGACGACTCTGGCCACACCGCTGCCGAGTTCTACACCAACCGCACCGTGGTGCACCTGATGACCCAACTGCTGGCCCCCAAGGCAGGCGAGTCCATCTACGACCCCACCTGCGGCACCGGCGGCATGTTGATCTCGGCGCTGGATGAAGTGAAACGCTCGGGTGGCGAATACCGCACCCTCAAGCTCTACGGACAAGAGCGCAACCTCATCACCTCATCCATCGCCCGTATGAACCTGTTTCTGCACGGCGTGGAAGATTTTCAAATCATCCGTGGCGATACCCTGGGCGAGCCCAAGCACATCGAAGGCGACTGCCTGCGCCAGTTCGATGTGATCCTGGCCAACCCGCCTTATTCCATCAAGCAGTGGGATCGTGAGGCCTGGAGCAGCGACAAATGGGGCCGCAACTTCCTCGGCACGCCGCCCCAGGGCCGGGCTGATTACGCTTTTCAGCAGCACATTCTTGCCAGCCTCACCCCGCACGGGCGCAGCGCGGCGCTGTGGCCGCACGGCGTGCTGTTTCGCAATGAAGAGCAGAGCATGCGCGCCAAGATGGTGGAACAAGACTGGGTGGAAGCCGTCATTGGCCTGGGCCCCAACCTGTTCTACAACTCGCCTATGGAATCGTGCATCGTGGTCTGCAATCGCAAGAAGGCCGCAGCGCGCAAAGGCAAGGTGATCTTCATTGACGCCGTGAACGAAGTCACCCGCGAGCGCGCGCAAAGCTTCCTCAAGCCCGACCACCAGCAGCGCATCCTGGCCGCCAGCGAGGCCTTTGTCGATGTCCCCGGCTTCGCCAAAGTCGCCACGCTGGCCGAGCTTGCCGCCAACGGCTCCAACCTCTCCATCCCGCTGTACGTCAAGCGTCAAAGTGCGGTTGCGGCTCATTCGGATGAAGCCGCCTCCCTCGGCGCGGCCTGGGCCCAGTGGCAAAGCGATGGCCGCACCTTCTGGCGGCAGATGGATGCGCTGGTGGAAACGCTGGATGGCCTGAGTTCAAAGGCTTAAATTTTACCTATTGGGTAAAAAATATAGAATGGAGCTCTTTTGAAGATTGGCTACAAGGATCAAAAGCTTCAAGACCTGTGCCAGAAGCGTGCCGTTGCGCAGAAGGCTCTTGGGGCGGCCTGCGCGAAGAAGCTGATGGTGAGGTTGCAAGCCCTGGAGGCCGCCGCCCGCGTCACCGACTTGGTAGCAGGCAATCCGCACCCACTCAAGGGAGACCGCTATGGGGAGTTTGCACTTGACCTGGCCGGAGGCTGGCGCCTGACCTTTGTACCCGCCCATGACCCTTGCCCCACCGCACAGGACGGCGGCATTGATTGGGCCCAAGTGACTATCGTGACCATTGAATACATCGGGGACTACCATGACTGAACTGAGTGCTCCATTTGCGCCGGATTGGGTATTGGCTCCCGGCGAGTCCGTTCTTGACCTGGCCGAAGAACGTGGTTGGACGCAAGGCGAGCTGGCCCAGCGGCTGGGCTACAGCGAAAAACACATCAGCCAGCTCATCAATGGCAAGGTGCCCATCACCGTGGATGCCGCACAAAGGCTGGAGCGTGTGCTGGGCAGCTCGATGGACTTCTGGCTCAAGCTAGAAGCCAATTACCAAAAACACAAAGCTCGCCTGGAGGCCACAGAGCGCCACGCTTGCTGGATTTCCTGGCTGGATGAGTTGCCCATCAAAGACTTGATGGGCAGTGGCGCCATTGCCAAGGTGCGCAACGACGCCAAGAACAAGCCCGGCATCGTCGAATCCTGCCTGCGCTTTTTTGGCGTCGCATCGCCCGAGGAATGGCGCGGTCACTACGGCGGCATGCAAGTCGCGTTTCGCCGCAGCCGCGCTGAACAAAGCGATGTAGGGGCCATCTCGGCGTGGCTGCGCCTGGGTGAACAAGAAGCTGAAAAACTCGATGGCCCCAAATACGACAAAGCACGATTTGAAAAAGCCCTGCGCGAAATCCGTGGCCTGACGTGTGAAGCGCCAGAAGTTTTTGAGCCTCGCATGCGCGCACTGCTGCGTGATGCGGGTGTCTTGCTGGCCCTGGTGCCAGCCATCCCCCGGGCCCATGTGAGCGGCGTGGCGCGCTGGCTCAGTCCAACCCGGCCACTCCTGCAGCTTTCCCTTTACGGCAAGACCAACGACAAATTCTGGTTCACCTTCTTTCACGAGGCCGCCCACATCCTGCTGCATGCAGACGGCAAAGAAGGCAAAAAATCCATCTTCCTGGATGACCCCAATGCCAGCCACAGCACCGACCCGCGTGAGCAAGAAGCCAACCAGTGGGCGGGCAATATTTTGATTCCGCAGCAACATGGGCAGCGGCTTGCCATGTTGCGCACCAAAGATGCCGTCAAAGCCTTTGCTCAAACCATCGCCATCCATCCGGGCATCGTGGTGGGGCGCTTGCAGCACGATCACATCATCGAGCCATCGTGGATGAATGACCTCAAGCAAAGCTTCCAGTTCAAGGGGCCTGATGCGTAGCGCCCAAGACCTGCTCGACGAACTCAACGCGGTGGATGAATCCACCCGCATTCGCACCATGCGCCGCCTGGCCGCTGATGCTGGGCTGACCCTGCCCGAATTTCAGTCCGACCGCGAAGCCGACACCTTTTGCGTCACGCTGTTCCTGCACAACCTGCACAACCTGCACAACCTGCACAACCTGCACAACCTGCACAACCTGCACAACCTG
>Ga0209792_1001026_pt1 | contig 15167 bp, 20 predicted proteins | sample EBPBio142005_DNA_FD_185860 | JGI IMG/M metagenome (GOLD analysis project Ga0209792, IMG submission 185860) | Wastewater treatment Type I Accumulibacter community from EBPR Bioreactor in Madison, WI, USA - Reactor 1_6/14/2005_ DNA (SPAdes)... | ecosystem: Engineered > Bioreactor > EBPR >... | reverse complement strand
CTTCCTGGGCGCGAGCGCGTCGAGATGGAAGTGAAGGACTTGGAGGGCAAGATCCGCACCAACCCCGCGACGGTGGACGCTCCGCTCGCGTTCCTCGGCTACGTGGACGCGCTCAAAATCGTCACGCCAGACGGGCGCACGGCCTCGCTCGACATCACGCAGAAGAGCGGCCACTACCTCTTCGCCGAATCCACGCTCGACCGCTTGGTGGTCGTCCCGCAGCACCGCGTCAAGCCGTGCGCACCGATCGGCGATCCTGACGCGGTGGACGCCTTCGAGACGTGGCATCACTTCGAGGCCGACGGGCGGGCCTTCGAGATTTCGTGGCCGACGGGCCGCGCCAAGCGCATCGGCACGGCCAAGACGATTTGGTACAGCTCGACCAAGATGATCGAGCCGACCGACGACGGCGTCAAGGCCAACCGCTACTTCCACGACTTCGACGCGGGACAGCGTCCTGTTCACCTTCTCGGCGACGTGATCCTCGTCGAGAACCTCGCCATCAACGGGCGCGGCATTCTCAACTAACACCTATCCAAAAGGATGGTCAACTAACCCTTTTTGCGACGATGGCCAAACACCGCGTCCGCTACGCCGAGAACCCCGCCGTGGGAGCCTTCCCCGGCTTTGTCATCCACCCCAACCCCAGTGCCACTATGGCCACTTCCACCGCGACGGCGAATCCGTCGAAACGGCGGGGCAAGTCCACCGCCAAGCCTAAGGGGCAGCGCCGCTACCCCGCCAAGTCCACCTCCACCCGCTCCAAGAGCACGCGCCGCCGCCGCAACCCGTCGGCGGTCGCGCAGAGCTTCTCCAAGAAGAACGTCACCGAGGGCCTGAAAATGGCCGCCGCGACCTTCGCCGGGGAGCGCGTCGGCTCGGCCATCGCCGAGCGCGTCAACATCGGCGAAGGGATGGTCAACACCGCCGTGAAGGTGGCTGTCCCCATCCTCGTCGGCGTGCTGGCCATCCGCAACAAGAACACGCTCGTCAAGGCGGGCGCGGTCGGGATGATGCTCTCCGGCGTGAAGACTGCCGTCACGCAGGCGCTTCCGGCGCTCACCAACGCTGCGTCGAGCATTATGCCGGGCCTGATTCCCGGCGGCTCCGACGAGGCGCTCACGCTCACCACCAGCGAGACGGCAGGCTACTTCCCGTACCTGTCGCAGCCGCAGTACCCCGTGCGCCAAAGCTTGGGCGTGGTCGTGTGACGGGGCGGGCGCTCAGGAGGTAAAGCGCGGGCGTGGGAGCCTTTTTGCCTTCACCAATCCTGATTCTGCCACTATGGCCAGCAACCTCATCTACCGCCCCACGGAAGTTCCGCCGGGCTATGCCATTGCCGCCCTCTTCGACACCCAAGCGGTTGTCCAAGGGCAAAACGTCACGCAGTTCTTCTCCGACAAGAACCCCTCGTCGGTGGACACGGAGAACAACTACATCTCGATGCCCTTCGAACGGAAGTACCAGATCAACGGCATCGGCATCGAGCTTCTCGTTCCGAACATCGTGACGACGGCGGACATCAACCCCAGCAAGGTTTACGCCTGCCTGATCGACTGCGTGGTCGTGCTTCGGGCGGTGACGGGCAAACGCGCCATTGCGGTGCTCCCCGGTTCGGCGGTCTTCAACACCGCCGCCACGCGCTACGAATACGCGGGCGAAGTGACCGAAGGCGCTGATCTGGCGGGCAAGGATCGCAGCGCGATCTTCACGCCGGGCCTCTCCATCCAGCGTCTCGCCGAGCCATACGAAGTCGAGCCGGGCGAGCAGTTCTACGTCGAGATCATCTGGAAGCGTCCGCAAGACCTTCCGGCCGCCGCCCATTGGCTCGCGGCGGGCTACGCCGACGGCTTCCGCCTCCGCTGCGTGCTCGACGGCCTTACGCGCCAGTAAGCCGCCTCCTCCACCCCGCCCCGCGTCGGGCCGTGCCAACAGGTGCGGCCCGGCGCGAATGGGCGCGTGCATCCGATCCTATGCAACCGACCGTCCTGACCCTGCCCCCGCCGCAACAGATCGTCGCCCCCAGCCGGGTGTACGAGCTGGCCGACGGCGCGACGGACAGCGAAGAGTTTCGCGGCCTCGACCGCGACGAGCTGGCCATCCAGCGCATCCTGTTCGGCGGGCTTACCGACGATCAGGCCCGCAACGTCGTGGTGGTGGCCACGCTCAACCAGAACGAGAACGTCTTTCCGAACGGGACGACGGTGTACGCGCTTCGGCAACTCTTCCGCCGTCCGCTGCGCTGGCCGCTCTTGATCGCCGGTGGGCAGAAGCTCAAGATCTCGCTCACCAACAACACCGGCGACGCGATCTCCGTGCCGATGTCGATTCTCGGCCTCGACGGCGTGCAGGTGGCCGCGCTCCACGCGCAGGCAGGCGACTGGCCGCAGCCGGTGTTCCTGACCGAACGCCTCGACGTGGCCGCAGGCCAGCAGCGACGCCGGATGCCCATTGAGACGCGGGCCTACGACGTCATCCTTCACCGCATCTGGCTCACCAGCAACGCCCCGGACGACGTCCGAGCGACATTCGCGCTCAACAACAGCGAGTTTCGCCAGAACGTCGACGAGTCGATGGTGCTCGCCGAGTTCGACCCGACCGGAGCCGCTTGGGACATCCGCCTCTCGCGCCGCGATGCGCTGGTGCTGTACCTCGCCAACAACGGCGGGGCCGCAGCCAGCGTCACGGTGCTGGGTGAAGCCTACGCCGCCCAATGATCCGCCACACCCAACGTCGCGTCGAGCCGCCCGATACGGTGCTGCTCGTCGAAAACGCCAACCGGCAAGGGTTCGTCGTGACGAACGTGTCGGGTACGACGCTCTACGTGCGCTTTTCCGCTGAACCGGCGTCCGCCAACCACTTCACCTTCGCGCTGGGGCCGGGCGACGTGCTCGACCTGCTCTACGGCCACGACGTCTACGCAGGCGACATCACCTGCCTGTGGAGCGCAGAGACGGGCGGCTACGCGATGGTCGACGAACGCGAAGCCCTCCCCTGATATGGCCTTCACGCCCAACACCGAGCTGGAAGACGCGATGGAGCGCTTGATGGCGATGATGGAAGTGCGGACGACCTCGCCACCCCCGCCGCCGCCACCCCCGCCGCCACCCCCGCCGCCGCCGCCCGTGCCGAAGCCGGAGCCGTCGCCGCCCTATCAGCTGCCCGTCTTGGACATCCCGCCGCCGCCCGTGCCAGACGTCGTGATTACGACGCCCTTCGACCCTATCACCCGTGCCGTGGGCAACGAACCGAATGTGTGGGATCCGCCGCCCGTGCCGGTCGCGCCCGCACAGACCCAAGCGGCCACGACGCAGGCCCCGGCGTGGTTCGCCCCGGTCGCGCTCGCGGCGGCGGTAGGCCTCTTCCTTCTTTTTTCCGACTGAACGATGCTCGCCGACTACACCCCAACCACCAGCGTGCTGGATGCTCTCACCGCGTGGGAGCGGGCGCGCCAACAGCGCCAGTACGATATGAGCACCACCTCGCTCGCCACCGAAGCCACGCAATGGCGCGACTGGATCAACAAGCTGAAAGGCTGGCTGCCGGTGCTCAACGCGTGGGCCAACGACGCCGTGATCGGGGCGCAAACGCGCACCGTGATGGGGCTTGTGCAGGGTGAGATCACCCGCGCTACCAACGCCTACAACGCCACCGTGGCGCTCATCAACGCCGAGGCGGGCAAGGTCGTGACCTACGGCGGCGTCACGCTCGGCATCAACACCTTGAAGTTCTGATGCGAGCGGCGTTCAGCTTTTGGTCGCTCCCCTTCCGGGGGGCGCTTGCGGGCCGGGCGCGGTTTGCCGACTGGGCAGACCAGCGCCACGGCCTGCTGGCGTGGGCGCTCGCTGCGCGCCGGGCGCGGCGGTTTGTCGGCCCGACCGAGCTGATCACCGATTCGTACGGCGCGAAGCTCTTCGCCGACCTCGGCATCGCGTTCGACGACGTGCGCGTCGAACTGGACGTGCTCGAACGCGAAGACCCGCGTATCTGGGTGCAAGGGAAGCTGCTCGCCTACATCAGCGCCGCCAAGCGTGGGCCGTTCCTGCACCTCGACAACGACGTGTGGCTCACCCGTCGCCTGCCCCGCGCCGTGCTCGATGCGCAGCTGGTCGCGCAGTCCATCGAGCCAATCAACCACCCCAACTACGCGGGCACGTACGCGCCGACCATCGAGGCGCTGCGCCGCTGGCCGATGCCGCCGTCGTGGCTGCACGATCTGCACTCGCCCGTCCAGCACGCCTTCAATATGGGCCTTGTTGGGGGCCAACGCGTGGACGTGCTCGACCGCGCCGCACGCGAGGGCTTCAACGTGCTCGCCAACGCCAACTGGGAACGCGCCGGGCTGCACCCCAACAACGTGTCGTGCGTGGCCGAGCAGTACACCTTCGGCGCGACGGCGCGGGCGATGGGCGTGCCGGTCGCAACGCTGCTTCGCGGCCCGGCCAACGAACCCGCCGCCGACGTGGACGCGCAGCGCTTGGGCTACTCCCACGCGATGGGGATGGCCAAGCGCGACCCCGTCGTCATCAGTCGCTTGCTGGCCCGCGCCCAAGCCGAATGCCCGGAAGCCACCGCCCGAATCTTTGCCCTTTTCCCCGCTCCGCTATGAACATCCGCGTTGACGACCGCTACTTGATTGACGATCGCTTCTTGGTTGAGGACGATCCCGGCGGCCCCCGCTATCCCGGCGGTATGATGGAAACCATCCAGCCGGTTTACTCGCCGTCGGTGGGCGTAAGCGCGACCACGCCGAAGCCTGTGACCCTTGTGACGGTGCAGCCCGCCTCGCCAGTTTCTGGTGTGTACGGCGCGATGCCCATCTCTTCGTCTCCGAGCACCAACGTGCTCAGTACGCCCACGGTCGATCTGACTCCGGCCCAGCAGGCCGCGCTGGCGCAGGCGCAGGTGCTTTCTGAGCAACTCGCCGCCGAACAGCAAGGCATCCCGACGTGGGTCTACCTCGCCGGTGGAGCCTTGGTCGTCTTCCTCCTCACGCGATGAATGTGGACGCTCGAACTCACGCGCACCTACGCTGCCACCCACACGAAGGGGCGGCTTCGCATCCTCGACGGGCAGGGCGTGGAGCGCTTCGCGTGCTGGGTGCTGGAACTGCCGTGGCTGTCGAACGCCCGCAACATCTCGTGCATCCCGGAGGGAACGTACTCGACCGTTCATCACACCCGCCCGTCGGGGCGCGGCGAGGCGCTTCTCATCGAGAACGTTTCCAGTCGGAGCGGCATCCTCTTCCACGCGGGCAACGTCCCGTCCGACACGCGGGGCTGCTTGCTCGTGGGCGACACGTGGTCGGGCGGCTCCGTGCTCAACTCCGTCGCCACGCTGGCCCGCCTGCTCGCCGTGCTGCCGCGTGGCGTCCGTCACCGACTCGTTATCCGCGAAGCCGCGCTCGCGCCTGATTTCGTCTTCCCGCTCGCGGTGGCCGTCGCCGCCGCGTTCGCCTACCGCATTCTTTCCCGCTAATTGCTATGAGCCTTTCGCAGTCCTCCGCCACGCCGAACGTGGCCCCTCGTTCGCAGCGCCTTGCTCTTACCGCCGAGGCGCTGGCCCTTCCGCCGTCGCCGTTGCTCGACCGCACGGTGTTGCATCTCTCCAACCGCAGCACCACGCACGACGTGGATCTTGGCGGCATTGACGTGCAACCGGGCGAGGGCCTGCGTCTTGGCCCCGGTGAGCGCATCGCCGTGCCCGCCCAAGAGAGCCTCTATGGGGTGACCGATGTGGCACGGCGCGTGGCGTCGCTCGCCGCCACGCTCACTACCGTTTTGAACGGACGGTTGGTGGCCATCGAGAACAACCGCATCGTCAGCAGCACCGACGGCGTGACGTGGACGGACGGCGGCATCGAGCTTCCGCCTCAACTTTACGTTCCGGTCGCCATTGCTGTCAGCGCGTCGTATCTCGTGATCGGGGCTGGTGAGTTTGGGCTGTACGTCTACACGATGGACAACGCAGGCGTGGCCACATACGCCTTCCACATCGACGTGCCGGGCTACACCCTCCTGCACCTGCACGATGGAGCGAATGCCTTTCTGACCGCAGTCTACCGCGATAACGCCAGCACCGTTGGTACTGTGGCGTGGGTGCGCTTGGAGCCGGAAGAGGGCGATCCGCTCGTGGATATCGGCGGAGCGACCGTTGTCGACGCCAACGTCGTGGACGGTGTCCAAGGCGACGCGGGGATTTACTACATGCAGGGCAACACGCTGTACGACGAGTTCGGCGGCAACGTAGCGGTCGTTGGGGCGAACGGGCGCGTCGAGGTGTGGGGTGGCGAGGTCGTGGCGTGGGGCGATGCGGGTACGTATTGGCGCGGCGACGTGCTCGCGGGTGTCCGCCCTGTGGCAGTCGTCGGAGGGGAACTCGTCACCGTGGCCACCGGCGCAACGCCGACAGTCGAGGCCCGCGACGGAGACGAGACGCGCAAGCTTTCAGAGACGGATATCCAGCGTGCACACGCGCTGGCGTCGGGCATCTACGCCTTTGACGGGCAGAGCGTCTACCACCTGCCTTCCGACCTCACCGTGCCGGTGTCCATCCTCGAACAATAACCCCAACGCTCGTGACGAACTTTCTCCACCTCCACCGCCTCGACGACCAGGACGAAAAGACGCGGTCGCTCTCCACGCTCACCCTGTATCGGGGTGGGAAGGCCGTCTACACGTGCCGGGCGCTCGAACTGCCGTGGAAGGACAACCAGCGCGGCGTGAGCTGCATCCCGCTCGGCCTCTACCCCGTGCGCCACTACCAGTCGTCCACGCGGGGCCACATCCTCGCCGTGGACAACGTGCCCGGTCGTCAGCTCATCCGCATCCACAAGGGCAACTACACCCGCGACACCGAAGGGTGCATCCTGCCGGGTACGGCCTTTGGCGACGCCGACGGCGACGGCCACCGCGACGTGCTCAACAGCCGCGTGGCGATGCAGGCGCTGCTCGACCTCGTGCCGTCGGGCGGGTGCAGCCTGCTTGTCACCGCCGACAAACTCTGGAACGCCTGATCAACCTGCCCGACCGCAAGATGCTGTATGGTGGATTTACTTCGTCTCTTTCTCCTCGAAGCGCGAGCCGCTTGGATGCTGCTCATCGTGCTGGGCGTGGAATACTTCACCGCCTTGCGCGGCGAGCGCGTCAAGGGGCTGGCGGGCGTAGCCGTGCCGCCGTGGTGGCGCGACCGAGCGTACCTCAAAACTGGACGCTCGCTGTTCGTCTCGCGCCTCTGGCTGGTGGTCGTGCTGATGGCCACGCTCGTGTGGGCCAACGCCGCCGACTTCACCGGCATCGTGCGCGTGGTGATGCTCGCCGCCGGATCGGCACTCGTCGCCCGGTCGTGGCTCAACCTCAAAACCGACGCGCTGGCCCGTGCCGTGTGGAAGTTCGTCGCGCCCATCCTGCTCAACAAGGGTCTGATCACCCTGCCTACCGCCGATGAAGATGCTCCGCCGCCTCAAAACTGATTGGGCCACCGCCCGTCGTCGCCTCGCCTGTCTGCGCCACGTCGCCACGATCTTGACGATTGAGCTGGTGGCTGGGCTGGTGGCGCTCCTTTGGGGAGCCATTGTGTTGTCTCCCGCCAGCACGTTCGCCGCATCGCGCTTTGCTGCCTTCCACGCGGACAACGAACCGCTGTGGGGCGGCTACTTCGTGGTGCTGGGCCTTGTCGTGCTCTTTGCCGCGCTCACGCGCAGCCGCTCGACGCGCTTTGTGGTGGACATCGTGACGTGCTTCTCGTTCGCCCAGATGGCGTGGCGGGTGTCGCAAGGCGACGAACCGCTCGCGCCTTCGCCCGCGATCTATGCGCTGGTGGGCTGCGTGCTTCCCCTCGCCGCCGCCGGGTGGCACTTCCTCTTGCTCGTGATCGACGACATCGCCGCCGTTCCGCACGACGTGCGCCAAGCGTGGCTTGACGAGTAAAAGCGCACATATCCGGGCGTTCTGCCGGCGCGTCGTCGACGGCGGATGGCCATCGAAGCCAATCGGCCCGCACGATACCTGAAAGCGCGGTTGGCGCTTGTAAATCCTTCTCCTTGATTCGCACATATCTATGGGCTACCCGATCCAAAAAGGCTCCACAGGCGCGGAGGTGAACGCGGCCCAATCGTGCCTCGTCTCGCTGGGCTACTTGGCGGGCGTGGGCGAGATCGACGGCGTGTTCGGCACGCGCACGCACGGGGCCGTACAGCTCTTCCAGAAGGCGATCACCGGCACGCTGGGCGGCATCCTGACGCAGCCGCAGGCGCAAATCCTCGCCAACGAGGCCTACTTGGTGCAGAACCTTCGGCCCACGGCCTACCAGCACCCGAAGGGCAGCACCAACGGAAGCGGGGGGTGGGGCGGCACGCCTTCCACGTCGCCGGTGGGCACGCGGCGCGGCTCGAAGGGCGCGGGCGTGCAGCTGCTCCAAGAGACGCTCATCGCCAAAGGCTTTTCGTGCGGCCCGACCGGAGCCGACGGCGACTTCGGCATCAACACCGAGAACGCCGTCAAAGCCTTCCAAGACGCCGCCGTGATTCCCGTCACGGGCGTCGTGGACGAACGGACGTGGGCCGCCCTCCAAGCGTGGAAGCTAACCACCGTCGAGGGCAAGCCTGACAAGCCGTGGCTGGTGTGGGCCGCTCTCGGCATTGGCGCGGCAATGATCTTCTCCCGCGATTGAGATGCCCACCCGCGCCCAAGTACTCGGCTCCGAAGCGACCGTCCGCGCCCACGTCGAGCGGGCGCGGACGATGGGCGTGCTCCCCTACTTCGAGGCGGCGGCACGGCGGCACGGCCTGCCCCTCGACGTGCTGATCGGGCTGGCCAGCCACGAATCGAATATGGGCGCGGCCCTCGACGCCAGCGGCAAGGGCGACGGCGGCAATGCGTGGGGCTTGATGCAGATCGACCAGCGCTACCACCGCCCCTTCACGTCCACGCACAGCCCGTTCGACCATCAAGCGGTCATCGAGTACGGCGCGGCTCTGCTCGCGGACTATCGACGCCAGCTTGCTGGCAATCTGACCCACGCCATCTCGGCCTACAATGCCGGGGTCGGCGGCGTGCGGGCCGCGCTCGCCGCCGGTCGCCCCGCCGATGCGCCCACGACGCCCTATAAGGCCTACGGCGTCGGCTTCGCCGAAATCGTCCTCCACCGCGCCGCGCTCGCCCGTCCTCTGCTTGCCGTCGCGGTGGCCACCGCGACATCCGGCCTTGCGGTCGCGCTGCTTGCCGCCGGAGTTTACTACCTCTGGAAGAAATGATCGACCCCAAAGTGCTTCAAGACTTGGGCGCGTCGGCCTCGACGGCGACGCTACTGGCTCCCATCTTCAACCGCGCCTTTGAGGCCGTCGGCGTGACGGCTCCGGCACAGATGGCGATGATCGTCGCGCAATTCGCGCACGAGAGCGGTCACTTTATGCGCGAGCCGGTTGAGGGGTGGGGGCCGACGCGGCAGCAGCGCAAGTACGAACCTCCGAACAGCCTTGCACGCACGCTGGGCAACACACAGCCTGGAGATGGTTTTCGTTTCCGTGGCCGCGGCTACATTCAGCTCACCGGGCGTTCCAACTACCGCGCCTACACGGCCTACGTCAACAGCCGCCTCGACCGTTACGGGCTGACCTCGCGCGTGGATTTTGAAACCAGCCCGCATCTGGTCGCGCAGTTGCCGTGGTCGGTAGACTGCGGGTTCTGGTACCTATTCGTGGCGCACGGCGACAAGACGCGGTTTATGCTGCAAAACCTCAGCGTGCTGGGCTTGTCGTGGGTGATCAACGGCCCAGCCTACGCGGCCACGATGATGACGCAGTTCCTTCGCGGCAACACCCGCTACACCACGAGCAGCAAGCCGTGGGGGTACAACGACCGCATCCGGGCGACGCGCACGGCCATTCCGACCGTGGCGCGGGCGTGGCTGGCCAGTTTTCGCCTCGCCATCGGTTATGTGCCCGAAGCTCTTCTCCCCGCTGGCCCGTCGTCGCCGATCATCCGTGGCGCGGGCGGTACTTGGTAACACTATGGCTTCCAACGACCCCGCCGCCGCCGTCCGGCGGCACTTTGCCGTTGCCCAGCGCAACAACTGGCTCCCCCTGTTCGCCGAGGCGAGCCGCGACTACGGTATCCCGGTCGAGATCCTCTTGGCCATCGCCAGCCGCGAAACCTCGATGGGCACGTTCGGCCTTCGCGCCGACGGCTCGAACGGGAACGGGATGGTCGGGATTATGCAGCTCAACCGGCGCTACCATCCGGTGCGCGGAACCGACCACCGCGCTGTGATCCGCCGCGCCGCTTGGTACTTGGCGGGCGAGCTGCGCCGCGCCTACGCTGCGTGGAACTACCGCTTAGCGGGCTACAACGCCGGGCCGTACGGCGGTGTGCGCACGGCCTTCCGCCGGGGCCGCTCGCCCGACCCCTACACGGACGGGCGTAACTACCCGACCGACGTGCTTCGCCGCGCCGCGATTATGCGCTCCGAGCTGGCCACGTCGGGCGGGGCGCAGGCGCAGCAGGCCGCGCCCGACGTGGCCACCGAGTCGGCGGTCATCGGTGGGTCGTCGTCGCTTGCGCCCGTCGTCGTGACCACCGACGATCTGATCGTCCCGACGACCGAGGCGCTGGTCGGCGTCGAGGATTGGTCGGCGCTGGCGGTCGAGAACGCCGCGCTCGCCCGCGACGGCACGGAGATCACGCCAGGAATGCTCGCCTTGGGTCTTGCTGCCGGGGCGTACCTGCTGTTTGCGAAGTAGGCGTATCTTCCCGACCAGACTACCCCCAATCAACGAAAGCAGGTAAGCGCGGTGCAAACGCGCAGCGGAGGGTGTGGCCGTGGCTAAACCGTAGGGACGCCACGACGAAAGCCAGAGGCCTACGGACGCTCCTGCACCACCAGCGGAAGGCCGGGCATCGAAAGGTGTCCGGCCTTCTGCATACCGGACACGATCGTGTCCGGTATCCGCGTTCCGGTGCGCTCAAAAAGGGGGTTCTCAGCGGGCGCGGTTTTTGGCCCCGTCCGGGCCGCTTCCGGAAGCGCTCAAAAGGGAACCTTTCTGTCCGATAAGAATAGGGAGAAGCGCAACCTATCGTAGCCGATGTCCAAGACCCAGATCAAAGAGCGGTCTTCAACAGTCCGCACCAAATCCGAGACGCAGCCTGCACCTACGGGGCTATATAGTACGCAGCGCGAAGCCGTCGAGGCAGCGCGAGATTTTGCGCGTAAGAATCGCGCAGAAGATCCGGTTTCTCTCGACGCACTTTACGAGCAGGCTGTTGCGGATATTAAGGCCGGTCGTGTAGAACAAGGTGGTTGGGGCGACGAATAATCAACCCTATGTCTATCGTTTCGACTCGGACAACCGAATTTGTTCGACTTCTTAAAGGATTGACCTCCAAGCAACGCAAAGAGGCTTGGAAGTCCTTTGTTTTATGGCGAGAAGACCCGGCACACCCATCGTTGGAATTCAAGTGCGTAGATCGGGAACGTCGTATCTGGTCTGCAAGGGCTTCGTTGGATTTGCGCGTCCTCGGAATCTATTCAGGTTCTGTCATTACGTGGTTCTGGATCGGCAAACATAGTACATACGACAAGATGCTATCCAAGGCAGGCATCTCGGCACGGAAGGAAGCCGTACGTCGCCTCAAAAAGTGATGCGCTGCGCGATCTACCTGCGGGTGTCGTCGAGGGACGGAAGCCAGACCACGGAGAACCAACTCCGCCAGCTGCGCGAGTACGCAGCGGCGCGAGAATGGGACGTGGTGGCCACGTACGAAGACCACGAGCGAGGCAGCAAGGGCAAGAAGGAGCGCAAGGACTTCGCCTCGATGCTCGACGCCGCCGGACGGCGCGAGTTCGACGTGCTCCTGTGTTGGTCGCTCGACCGCTTCACCCGCGAGGGCACGCGGGCCGTTCACGCCTACCTCGACCGCCTCGACGGCTGGAACGTAGGCTGGCACTTCTTTATGGATCCGATGCTCTCGACCGCCGACGAGTTCACCCGCGACGTGGTGATCGCTGTGCGAGCGGGCTTCGCCAGGTACGAACTGGCGCGGCTGGGCGAGCGCACCAAAGCCGGGATGGAGCGGGCCAAAGCACAAGGCAAGCGCATCGGTCGCCCCAACAAGGTGCAGATCATCGTTCCTGTGTTGCGCGACTTGGCCCCGCAAATCCGCCTCGACGGCTCGCTCCCGACAGCCAGCGACTTGCAGCGTGCGCTACGCGCCAAAGGTCACCGTGTCTCCGTGGCCACCGTCAAGCGGGCACTCGCCGAGCTACGCAGCGGGATAGGTCGTGCGGCTTTTGAAAAAAACGCTCCCCCGATCAAAAAAGAACAGGTCTAAATCAAAACCAAACCGCGCCGGATCAAACATCTGGCTCCCTTTTGGGGCCAATCGATTGCGGAGAACGGTCTGAATCGAATGCAAATGCTGGTAAGCCAGCAAGCCGTCACCGGCTGCACGCGAAGGATTCCACGAGTTGCGCGCCCAGCCAACCGGTGGTAATCTCCAAGCCTCTGCCCGAAGGCCCGCCATGAAAGGCGCGCGCGCGCGTCCACGTCACTACGGGTAGAACCATGTCTCGCACGACACCCGTTTCTTGGACGTACAGTTTGACGTGTACGAGATCGTCTTCGGTGAGTAGAGTTGACCCGTCGTTCACCGACACATCCAAAATCGCGTTGGCAATGGTCGCTGGATGCAGGCCTGTCGCTGTTGGCGGCGGTGTGCCGGGGAGTTGCCACATTACCAGTCCTGCGGTGTTGAGCCGCCCCAAGAACAGCATCACGGCGCGGTCAAGTTCGACGCGCTGGGAAGGCGGCAGCGAGCGGCCACCCATTACAAGCAGGCGCAGGCCCCGCACGCCGCGAAGGTTTTCGTACTGCGCTTGGTTGGCGCATTGGGCAGCGGCTGGCAGGGCCAGCGCGAAAGAAAGCGCTGCAAAGACAAAGAAGCGTTTCGTCATTGTTGAGGGTCGAGCATTGGCCCTTCGCCGAGAAGAAGCCAGCGAGGAGAAACGTCAGGAAGCGCACGCAAGATAGATTGGATTGTGTCGGTAGAAGGTTTTGATCCCTTGCTTTTCATCATACTGAGTGTGGCTCGTTCAAGCCCCGTCAGTTCTGCGAAGCGGCTCTGGTTCTTTCGGGCGTAATAGGCGACCAAATCGAAGATCCTCACCGCAACGGGATCCATCGTAGGCTCGACGTAGGGGTCGGGCGTTGGCTTGTTGTCTTTGTTTGCGTTTGAAACCACGTTTACAGTATCTTCCGTTTGAGCAGGCGTGAACATACACGACACGTTCAACCATTGCAACACCCCACGGAAAATGCCCAGTAGCCTCACTCTTCCCTTCGTCTCGCCCTTCGTGGCCACGGAGGCGACGTGGGAGCAGGTGTGCCAAGCCCGCGCCGACGTGGCCGAGCTTGCCCGCCAGCGCGGCGAAGTCACGCGCCGCACCCAACGGCTGTTCGTCCAGCTCGCCGGCGAGATCCAGCAGGTGGCCGCGCATCTGCACCTCGACTACCCCGCGCTCGCCGAGTTGATGAGCCGCTGGGGCAAGCCGTACAGCGAGCGTGTGATCCGCAACGCCCTGTCCGGGCAGGCCAACTGGACGCTCGTCGAGGCGCTCTACGAAGCCCTCCAAGCCTACGAACGCGGCGAGATCATCCTGTGACGGTACTATCCCCCAACCACCCCTTGGCGCAAAGAGGGTGCGCCACCGACGGCCCAGCCCGAACGAGTCGAAGTGTGCGGCGCTGGGCCGTCATCCGTTCCCCACGGACGCACGGTGCCTGCGTCCTTCCGCCCCGGTTTCGGCGTTCGCACGCCGGGCCGGGGCGGCTGTCTTTGCGCCTACCGATCCAACCCACATTTCTGCCTCCGACCCGCCCGGCTTTTTTGTGCACATATATTGCACAGGGCCGCAAGGAACGTACATTATGGCCAGCGCCCCGCCCCCTTGCGGGGACAGGGCGCTGTTTCAAGACGTGGGAGCAGAACTTGTTTGATCGGCTGGCCTGCTTTCCCGTTTTCCCTTCAATCACTTTCCCGTTTTCCCTTCAATCAGACGTGCACGGGCTTCCAACCGCGTGCGTCGCCCCGATGGAGGCAACAAAGCCTCCCGGCCTTGCTGTGTCGCAAGATACGGTAAGGTTGGGAGAATGTTCATACCCACCGGGTAAAACTTCATTCCCCACTTGACCGACGCCGTATCCGCCCTGCGGGAACGCCACATCGAGCGCTCCCGCGTGGCCACCGCCCCGGAGGATTTGCCGCTGGCGCTTAGCCGACGCCTCCCCAAGAAATCGGGCCTCACCGTCGTCCACCACGGGCGGGCCGCAATCTCGGCCTACCACCGCCGCCGACGGGCCAATCGAGGCGACGAAGCCATCTCCCCCGGCGAGATGGGGCGGCTGGCGCGGCTCCGGTACGTCCAGTTCGTCAAGAAGCGGCGCACCGTTTGGAACCCCAAGAGCCGCGATTACGAGCAGGTCGAGTATTCGTACCAGACGGACTTCCGGCAATGCGTCGTCGTGCCCAAGTTCGTGGCCTTCTCCACGTCCTTCGACGCGGCCGACAAGGCCATCCTCGCCGTTCTCTTCGGCCTGGCCAACCGAGACGACCTTACCCGCGACGGGAAGTTCGTCGTCCGAAACGTCACGACGAGCGACCTTGCGGCCTACGCGGGCGTGAGCGTGAGCACGTTTTACCGGCACGTACGCCGCCTCGCCGCCGTCGGGGCCGTTGTCGTGCGCCGCGTCGGGTTGAACAAGCCGAACGTCTACTACCTGGCCACGACGGAGAACGGGTCGTGGACGTACCCGCAAGGCTCCAACCAGTCGGCGCGGGCGCGGGTGCAAGCGCAGCTGCATCGCAAGGACATCACCGACATCGACTGGTACGCCTACTGCCAAGCCCCCCCGACCGCCCCCGACCGTAAGCCCCTGCCCCGCCACTTCGAGACGCGCCCCGTTCCGCAAAACCGCCCGAAACTTGACCTCGAACCCAAGCCGCTGGGCAATGCCCTCGCGGCCTTTTTTGATGGCATAGGTAGCGCCGCGCCGCCCGAACGGCCCCTTTTGCCCAATGCGCCGGATCGGTCAAAACAGGAGCAACCCATCGTTGTTAAAGCAACATCTAACTCTGTCAGCCGCTCGAACGAGCTACCAGAAGACGATAGACCGC
>Ga0209792_1001024_pt1 | contig 15197 bp, 13 predicted proteins | sample EBPBio142005_DNA_FD_185860 | JGI IMG/M metagenome (GOLD analysis project Ga0209792, IMG submission 185860) | Wastewater treatment Type I Accumulibacter community from EBPR Bioreactor in Madison, WI, USA - Reactor 1_6/14/2005_ DNA (SPAdes)... | ecosystem: Engineered > Bioreactor > EBPR >... | reverse complement strand
TTCCAATCGTCCAGGCAGGCATCGCGAATGTGCCGTTTCGCCCGTTCCAACGGAAACGCAAAAATCTTATGGTATCGATCTGGAATGCTTCTGGCCGGGTCATCCGGCCAGCGCCATATGAGAACCCGATGCGATACCCGGACCTCGAAATAGACCTTCTGCGCGCCTTCACGGCGGTCGCCGAAGCCGGCAGTTTCACCGCTGCCGCCGATGTCGTGGGACGCTCGCAATCGGCCGTCAGCCAGAAGATCATCCGCCTGGAGGAACTGCTGGGACGGCCGCTGTTCAAGCGCACCAGCCGCTCGCTGGTGCTGACGGACGAGGGCGAGCGGCTGCTTTCGGCGGCACGCCGGATGCTGGAGTTCAATGATGTCGCCGTGCGCACCCTGGTCGAGACGCCGGAGGTGGGGCACTTGCGCATCGGCATCTCGGAGGACTTCGTGCCGCATCACCTTCCCGCCCTGCTGGGAAGGTTCGCCGCGCTCTGCCCGGACGTGCGGATAGATTTGATGACCGGCCTGAGCTGCAACCTGCTGGCCGCCTACGACGACAACCGGCTGGACATCGTCATCGCCAAGAAGGATGGGCGCGCCCAGCGCGGCCGCGTCATCTGGCGCGAGCCGCTGGCCTGGATTTCGGCAGCCGATGTCGATTACGGGCCACTCGAGGTTGTGCCGCTGGTGCTGCTTCCGACGCCCTGCACCTATCGCGGCGTGGCGATCGGCGCACTCGATTCCGTGCGTCGCGAATGGCGCGTGGCCTGCACCACCAACAGCCTGACGGGCGCGCGGGCGGCGGTGGCCAGCGGCTTCGGCGTGACGGTGCTGGGCCGCTCCTTCGTCCAGGAAGGCCTGCGCATCATCGCGCCTTCCGACCTATGGCCCGCGCTGCCGATGACGGAGATCGTCGTCATCGGCGAGGGGACGGCTGAAACCGGGATCGTTCAGCCCTTGCTGTCGTTCCTCACCGACACGCTCGCGCACAGTTCGGCGGCTTGATCCGCGGCCGATACGCCGAGCAGGTTCATCTGGGTACGCACGGACGTCGGAGGCCAAGGCGTCCGACGATCAGCGCAAAGCAGCGCAGAACCTGTTTCCTTGAAAGATTTGGCAGGGGCAGCAGGGCTCGAACCCGCGACCTGCGGTTTTGGAGACCGCCGCTCTACCAACTGAGCTATACCCCTACGCACCTGGCAGGATCGGGCTTCTAGAAGCTTCGCCCCGATATGTAAAGACGGAACTGCGCGATGCAACCGCACCGCCCGCCAGGACTTGCATCTTCGGTCCGGCGCCGCGAAACCTCGTCGTAAATCGAAGGACCACGAATTGGACGGGGACCGCATGCGCCTTGACGACACGGACATCGCCTCGATCGGCAGCTACCGCCACGCTATGCGCCTCGCAGGCCGTTGGAACACAGTTTTGGCTGGCGGCGGCGCGACGGCGTCTACCAGTTGCCCGACGGCACGCCGGTCTTCAAACATTCGTGGAATGAAGCCGATGCCGGCTGGATCGTGGACGGCACTGCCGATCAATTCTTTCACGGCGGCGATATCGATCTGATCGGCCCGGATGACCCCCGCCAACTGCGATATCGTGAGAACTATACGGTCGCGCACAATCCCGCGACTACATCCTGGCTGGCGGGCAGGCCATGGACCGGCGAGGCGGACGAGGATTTCTGGAACCGGCGCTACCGCGAACGGACGCTCGGACCGGGCTGGTGGCTTGGGGCGGAGATGGTGGTATCGTACCGCAAATGGCTGCTGGACGGCTCCGAGGTCTACCCCCTCTTCCGCGCCAAGGCCGAGGAGTATCGAAGGCTCGGCTATCCGCTCTGAACGGAAAAAGCCCCGCGGTTTCCCGCGGGGCTTTTGGCGAATGCCCGATCGAGACCGGTTATTCCTTGATGCTCGCGACGATACCGGCGCCGACGGTGCGGCCGCCTTCGCGGATGGCGAAGCGCAGCTTCTCCTCCATCGCGATCGGCACGATCAGCTCCACGTCCACCGTCACATTGTCGCCCGGCATCACCATTTCCGTGCCCGACGGCAAGGTCACGATGCCCGTCACGTCGGTCGTGCGGAAGTAGAACTGCGGACGGTAGTTCGTGAAGAACGGCGTGTGACGGCCGCCCTCGTCCTTGGTCAGGATGTAGGCCTCGGCAACGAACTTCTTGTGCGGCTTCACCGAGCCGGGCTTGGCCAGAACCTGGCCGCGCTCCACGCCCTCGCGGTCGACGCCGCGCAGCAGCGCGCCGATGTTGTCGCCAGCCTGCCCCTGGTCGAGCAGCTTGCGGAACATCTCGACGCCCGTGCAGGTCGTCTTGGTGGTCGGACGGATGCCGACGATCTCCAGTTCCTCGCCAACCTTGACAATGCCGCGCTCGACGCGGCCGGTCACCACCGTGCCGCGGCCCGAGATCGAGAACACGTCCTCGATCGGCATCAGGAACGGCTTGTCGATCGGACGGTCAGGCGTGGGGATGTATTCGTCAACCTTCGCCATCAGCTCGCGGATCGCGTCCTCGCCGATCTTCTTGTCGCCGTCCTGCAGAGCCGCGACCGCAGAACCCTTCACCATCGGGATGTCGTCGCCGGGGAACTCATACTTCGACAGAAGCTCGCGAACCTCCAGCTCGACCAGTTCGAGCAGCTCGGCGTCGTCGACCAGGTCGACCTTGTTCAGGAAAACCACCAGCGCCGGAACGCCGACCTGGCGGGCGAGCAGGATGTGCTCGCGCGTCTGCGGCATCGGGCCGTCGGCCGCCGACACAACCAGGATCGCGCCGTCCATCTGCGCCGCGCCCGTGATCATGTTCTTCACATAGTCGGCGTGGCCGGGGCAGTCGACATGCGCATAGTGACGCGACGGGGTCTCGTATTCGACATGCGCCGTCGAGATCGTGATGCCGCGCGCCTTCTCCTCCGGCGCCGCGTCGATCTGGTCATACGGCTTGTATTCGCCAAAATACTTCGTGATCGCAGCCGTCAACGACGTCTTGCCATGGTCAACGTGACCAATCGTCCCGATGTTGACGTGCGGCTTCGTCCGCTCAAATTTGCTCTTGGCCATTTTGGGGCTCCGTTTTCCTTCGCGCCGTTAAGGCGTCAGTCTAACTTTTGTTTCTAACGACCTGATCAGGCGTATTTCTTCTGGATTTCCTGAGCCACCGCGTTCGGCACCGGCTCATAATGGTCGAACTGCATCGTGTACTGGGCGCGGCCCTGCGACATCGAGCGCAGATTGTCGACATATTTGAACATGTTCGCGAGCGGAACCATGGCGTTGATCACCACGGCGACCCCACGGGCTTCCTGGCCCTGGATCTGGCCGCGGCGGGCGTTCAAATCGCCGATCACCGAACCGACATAGTCTTCCGGCGTAACGACCTCGACCTTCATGATCGGCTCGAGCAACTGCGCGCCGGCCTTCTTGGAGGCTTCCTTGAAGCAGGCTCGGGACGCGATTTCGAACGCCAGCACCGAGGAGTCGACGTCGTGGAACGCGCCGTCGATGAGCGTCGCCTTCACGCCGAGCATCGGGAAGCCGCAGATCGGACCCGACGACATGACGGACTGGATGCCCTTCTCGACGCCCGGGATGTATTCCTTCGGCACCGCGCCGCCGACGATCTTGGATTCGAACACGAGATCATCGCCCTCGTCGTTCGGCTCGAAGATGATCTTGACGCGGGCGAACTGGCCCGTGCCGCCGGTCTGCTTCTTGTGGGTGTAGTCTTCCTCGACGCGGCGCGTGATCGATTCACGATACGCAACCTGCGGCGCGCCGACGGTGGCTTCCACCTTGAACTCGCGGCGCATGCGGTCGACGATGATGTCGAGGTGCAGTTCGCCCATGCCGGCGATAATGGTCTGGCCCGATTCCTCGTCGGTCTTGACGCGGAAGGACGGGTCCTCGGCGGCGAGGCGATAGAGCGCCTGCCCCATCTTCTCCTGGTCGCCCTTGGTCTTCGGCTCGATCGCGATCTGGATGACCGGCTCGGGGAATTCCATCCGCTCCAGGATGACCGGCTTCAGCGGGTCGCACAGCGTGTCGCCCGTGGTGGTTTCCTTGAGGCCCGCCAGAGCGACGATGTCGCCGGCATAGGCTTCTTCGATATCCTCGCGCGAATTGGCGTGCATCTGCAGCATGCGGCCGATGCGCTCCTTCTTGCCCTTCACCGTGTTGTCCAGCGAAGTGCCCTTGGTGAGCTTGCCCGAATAGATGCGTGCGAAGGTCAGCGAGCCGACGAACGGGTCGTTCATGATCTTGAATGCGAGCATCGAGACCGGCTCGGAATCGTCCGGATGGCGCTCGATCTCGGCCTCGGTCTTCGGGTCGATGCCCTTGATCGCCGGCACGTCGACCGGCGACGGCAGGAAGTCGACGACGGCGTCGAGCAGCGGCTGCACGCCCTTGTTCTTGAAGGCCGAGCCGCAGAACATCGGGAAGAACTTCACCGCGATCGTGCCCTTGCGGATCAGCGCGCGGATCTCGTCGTTCGACGGCATCTTGCCTTCGAGATAGTTGTTCATGGCGTCGTCGTCCATTTCGACGGCGGCCTCGATCATCTTCTCGCGGTATTCCTCGGCCTTGGCCTTCAGGTCGGCCGGGATCTCGACCACGTCCCAGGCGGCGCCGAGCGACTCGTCGCGCCACACCAGCGCGTTCATCTCGATCAGGTCGACGACGCCCTTGAACTCGGTCTCGGCGCCGATCGGAAGCTGCATGGCGACGGCCTGCGCGCCGAGGCGCGAACCGATCATCTCGTAGGAGCGGTAGAAGTCGGCGCCGATCTTGTCCATCTTGTTGCAGAAGATCATGCGCGGAACGCGATACTTGTCGGCCTGGCGCCAGACGGTCTCCGTCTGCGGCTCGACGCCGGCGTTCGCGTCGAGCAGCGCGATGGCGCCGTCGAGCACGCGCAGCGAACGCTCGACCTCGATCGTGAAGTCGACGTGGCCGGGGGTGTCGATGATGTTGAAGCGGCGCAGCCTGCCGTCACGCGCCTTCCAGAAGGTCGTGGTCGCGGCCGACGTGATGGTGATGCCGCGCTCCTGCTCCTGCTCCATCCAGTCCATGGTGGCGGCGCCGTCGTGCACTTCGCCGATCTTGTGCGACTTCCCCGTGTAATAGAGCACGCGCTCGGTCGTCGTCGTCTTGCCGGCGTCGATATGCGCCATGATGCCGAAGTTGCGGTAGTCTTCGATCTTGTATTCGCGGGCCATGGGTGCTGCCTCTTCCTTGTCGCGCGCCGATTACCAGCGGTAATGGGCGAAGGCGCGGTTGGCCTCGGCCATCTTGTGGGTGTCTTCGCGCTTCTTCACCGCCGTGCCGCGGTTGTTGGCGGCATCGAGCAGTTCGCCCGACAGGCGGTCGACCATCGTGGTCTCGTTGCGGTTGCGCGCCGCCGTGATCAGCCAGCGGATCGCGAGCGCCTGGCGGCGCTCCGGACGGACATCGACCGGCACCTGATAGGTGGCGCCGCCGACACGGCGGGAGCGGACTTCGACATGCGGCGCGACATTGTCGAGCGCCTGCTTGAAGACCACGACCGGCTCCTGCTTGGTCTTGGCCTGGATCTGGTCGAGCGCGCCATAGACGATCGTCTCGGCGACCGACTTCTTGCCGTCATACATGACGGCGTTCATAAACTTGGTGACGACCAGATCGCCGAACTTCGGGTCCGGATTGATCTCGCGCTTGTCTGCACTGTGACGACGGGACATGTTTTCTGTCTCTTCTCTTCATCGACCCGGCGCAGAACAAAAAAGCGCCGAAGTCGGGAAAACCTTACTTCGGACGCTTCGCACCGTATTTCGAACGGCGCTGCTTGCGGTTCTTGACGCCTTGGGTGTCGAGCACGCCACGGATGATGTGGTAGCGCACACCCGGAAGGTCTTTTACGCGGCCGCCTCGGATCATGACGACCGAGTGCTCCTGAAGGTTGTGACCTTCGCCGGGGATGTAACCGATGACCTCGAAGCCGTTCACGAGACGGATCTTGGCGACCTTGCGCAGCGCCGAGTTCGGCTTCTTCGGCGTCGTGGTGTAGACGCGCGTGCAGACGCCCCGCTTCTGCGGGTTCTGCTGCATGGCCGGAACCTTGTTGCGCACCGCCGGCGCCAGGCGCGGCTTGCGGATCAACTGGTTGACTGTAGGCATTAAAACCTCGTCCTTTTCAAACTCATCGGGCGGCAAGCCGCCTGCTCGTCCATTCCACGCGCTAATCGGGCCAAAAAACCGCGCCTCGCGGTCTCGCCCGATCAAAAGCAGAGGAAGCCGTGAGGCTTCGTGCACGCAGGAAATCTTGTATTCTCGCGTAGTATGAACCTTGTTTGAGGTCATGGTCCACGGCGCGTCGCCACGAACGGAAAGACCGCACATCGGTTCGGTTGGCGCGGCTTCTACTCGGGTGAGTCCGTTCCGTCAACCCCCGCGCCCCCGCGAAAACGCATGGCAGCCCTCTCCGCCGCTCCCCCTTCGCACATGCGAAATGAAGTTACGCGCCGGACCGGATCGGCCTTATTTTATGACCGCGTGCGACCTATCTTGCCGGGGAGCGCGTCTGGGCCTGACATCGTCCAGCCGCGCCTTGCCCGAATCTCCGGCCGGGTAGACACCTTCCGCATACGAATCGAGTCGATCGGACACGCCATGAACGACAATGAACCCTCGGTCACTCTGATCACCGGCCGCGCCGCCCGCAGGAAGGATGGCCCGTTCGAGGGCGTGCACATCATGCTGGTCGCGCCCGACGACGACACGGCGGTGAAGCTCGCGCTCCAGGCGCTGACCCGCGAAGGCTACGCCAGCGCCGAGCTCGACCGCATCGGCGACATGGAGGGCATGCCGGAGGAAGAACCTCACGCCTCCGCCTATCAAGGCGCGGTCGAGGGCGAAGTCGCCATCGTAACGTTCGAGGAGCCGTTTTAGGCGACGCAGGCACCCCTTTCCTTCTCCCCGTTTACGGGGGTCCGAAGGACGGGCGAGACCCGTGGCTCGCCCCGGTCAGGTGCCTGAAGGGCGGATGAGGGGCGGAGCCAAGGTCTCAGAGGTTGGCGCTGCCCCTCACCCGGCCGCTACGCGCCCTCTTTCCTCTCCCCGTAAACGGGGAGAGGAAAGAGGGCGCGAACCCCGCGAATTTGAGGATAGATTTCAGGGCGGTTTCGTTTGGAATCAATGCCTTCCACGATTTTCGGGGCCAATCTATCCGCAACGGTCCGGCCCGGCGGATAATCTGCGTGTCGCTGGAAAGGGAACCGGGTACGTAACCGGTATCGGGCCAGCGGACGGTTCCGGACAAGCGGCGCGAGGTTGGCGCCGTGCGGCCGGGCCCAGGGATGCCGCCATCCGCGCGAGCGGGTCGGGACGCCAATGTCCCGCGATTTGCGGCGATCCTTCCGGCCGATTGTGCAAGCTTGGCGCTGCAAGCGGGACCCGGACGGATCTTCGAAAGAACCCCTTGGCAGCCGACCGGCCGGGCGTGGGAGACCGCGCTACAGTATCAAGTTTAGGAAACCACCGCGCACTTCCGCGCCCGGCTTCCCTCTCCCGAAAGGGAGCGTTCTTTGAACCCAAAGCCCCGCTGAACCCGAAAGGGTTTTTCGGCGTGGCTGAAAGCGTTTCCGGCGAACTTGGCGCCCTCACTTACCGTCATCCTCGGCCTTGTGCCGAGGATCTACAGGCGTCGCAGAGCTTGGCGCAGGCATCGGCGACAACGCCAAGACCTCCACCGTCAGTAGACCCTCGGCACAGGGCCGAGGGTGACGACGCGGATAGGGTGGCGTGAAGGATTAGGCCGGAACCAGCGAGCCAGCTCGGCAACGCGCGGCCAATGCCCTACCTCTTAGCCCATCGCCCAAATCTGATACAAATTGACAATTTACGAGACTCAAGTTCACCTTCCACCATCGCGCGGAATGCGGCGTCCTGTTTCCGCGCCTGGAGGAGGGACACATGGACAGCATTCTCACGGGCCTGAAGGCGGCCGTCGACACGCTCGGCGCGACCGTGCTCCTGCCGATCGTCATCTTTGTCATCGCCGTCGTTCTCGGCGCAAAGCCCGGCAAGGCGTTCCGCGCCGCCGTCACCATCGGCGTCGCCTTCATCGGCATCAATCTCGTGCTCGGCCTCATGCTCACCTCGATCGGCGGCGTTGCGCAGGCGATCGTCACCAACACCGGCATCAAGCGCGACATCGTCGACGTCGGCTGGCCGTCAGCCGCAGCCATCGCCTTCGGCTCGTCGGTCGGCCTGTGGGTCATCCCGATCGGCATCGCGGTCAACATCGTCCTGCTGCTCACGCGCATGACCCGGACGCTCAACGTCGACGTCTGGAACTTCTGGCACTTCGCCTTCATCGGCTCGCTCGCGGTCGCCGCGACCGGCAGCCTGGCCTACGGCCTCGTCGTCGCCGCGCTGATGGCGGCCCTCGCCCTGCTCTTCGCCGACTGGTCGGCGCGCGCGGTGCAGAAATTCTACGGCGTGCCGGGCGTCTCGGTCCCGCATCTCGCCTCGGCGCAGATCCTGCCGATCGCCATCATCGTCAACTGGATCATCGAGCGCATTCCCGGCGTCAACAGGATCGACATCTCGACCGAGACGATCGAGCGCCGCTTCGGCGTCTTCGGCGAACCGGTCGTGCTCGGCCTGATCATCGGCCTCGTGCTCGGCATCATCGCCTTCTACAACGCCGGCGACGCCGGCACGGTGATCGCGAAAGTGCTCCAGACCGGCATGACGCTGGCAGCCGCCATGCTGCTGCTGCCGCGCATGGTGAAGATCCTGATGGAAGGCTTGCTGCCGGTTTCGGAGGCCGCGCAGGAATTCGTGCGCAAGCGCGCCGGCGACCGCGAACTGCTCGTCGGCCTCGACTCGGCGATCCTCATCGGCCATCCGGCGGCGATCTCGTCCTCGCTGATCCTGGTGCCGATCGCGATCATCCTGTCGATCATCCTGCCCGGCAACCGTGTCATCCTGTTCGCCGACCTGGCCGTCATCCCCTTCATCGTGGCGATGACGGCGCCGCTGCTGCGCGGCAACGTCTTCCGCATGGTGGTGGTGGGCACGGTGACGCTGGCCGCGGGCTTCTACGTCGCCAACGCGCTTGCGCCCTTGTTCACCAGCGCGGCCGTCGCGTCCGGCTTCCAGATGCCGGCGGACGCGGTTCAGATCACCTCGGTCGTCGACGGCTTCCTCTGGATCTCCTACGTCGTCATCGCGCTGATCCAGAACCTCGCGGTCGCCGGTCTGGTGGTGCTTGCCGCTCTGATCGCAGTCGCCTTCTGGCTCTACCGGCGCAACACGGATGCGTGGGAGCGGGCGGCCGGCGCCGATGACGATGTGGAGGTCGAATCTTTGACCGAACGCGCCCGTGCCTGAGCGGCTGGCCGATCTCCTGGACCGCGACGCCGTCGCGGTCCAGCTCAACGTCTCGACGGCGGAGGATGTCATCCGCCGTCTTGCCTCGAAGCTCGAGGCGAACGGGCATGTACGCTCGACCTACGTCCAGGCCGCCATCGACCGCGAAAAAACCTACCCCACCGGCCTGCCGCTCGGTCTTGCCGCCAATGTCGCGGTGCCGCACGCCGACCCGGTCCATGTCGTCAGCCCGGCCATCGCGCTGGCGACGCTGTCGCGGCCGGTCGACTTCGCCAATATGGAAGACCCCGACGAGGCGGTGCCGGTCGGCGTCGTCTTCATGCTGGCGATCAACGACAAGGACCGCCAGATCGACATGCTTCAGGAGGTGATGGCGTTGATCCAGAACCCCGGGGCCATCAACGACCTGTTGTCGGCCGACAATGTCGATGATGTATTGGCGGTTCTTGAAGGCCGGAAGAAGAGCAGCGCCGCGGAGGACGACGACGATGACGACTAGAAAAAACGTCCTGTTCGCCTGCGGCACCGGCATCGCGACATCCACCGTCGTCTCGAACGCCGTCGTCGAGGCGATGAAGGACCGCGGCATCCAGATCAACGCCAATCAGTGCAAGGCGACCGAGGTCCGCTCGATGCTGAACGGCGTCGATCTCGTGGTCTCGACCACCCAACTGCCGAAGGACCTCGGCGTGCCGGTCATCACCACCCTCGCCTTCCTCACCGGCATCGGCAAGGCCGACGTGCTCGACAAGATCGAGGCTTCACTCAGGGCATGAAATCGCCGGCGCATTGAAGATAGCATCATTTGATGCTATTTTTGATGCAGTGGAGAAGCATCATGCGAACGACCGTCACGATAGACGATGAATTGTTGAAGGATGCGAAAGCTTACGCCGGCATCGACGAAACATCCGCCGTCATCAAAGAGGCCCTCAGGGCATATGTCAGTCGGGAGGCAGGTCGCAGGCTGGCCTTGATGGGCGGCAGTGATCCCAATGCAACGGCGGGACGACGCAGACGGCCTTGGGACGACCAGGAATGATCCTGGTCGATTCGTCAGTCTGGATCGATCATCTGCGCACTCCGATCGGTCAGGTTCTCGACCTGGCCAACCAAGAGCTTCTGCTTACTCATCCGTTCATTATAGGTGAAATTGCGCTGGGATCGCTCAAGAACAGAGCCAAGGTCCTCGCTAACCTCGACTTGTTGCCAAAAGCGATCGTCGCCAATGACGATGAGGTGCTCACGCTTATAGACAGTCATCGGTTATTCGGCCTTGGGATTGGCTATGCCGATGCTCATTTGCTGGCATCAACCTTGCTGACCGACGCGGCCAAGCTCTGGACGTTTGATCGTCGCTTGCGACTGGCCGCTGACCAGCTCAACTGCATCGCATCTATGCCGGGCAAATCGTCAGGCTGAGCCGACACGCAGCGGTACTGGCTGTCCGGCAACTCATCGTAATGGCCATCAAAGAAAAAGCCGCCGGGTCGCCCCGGCGGCTTCTTGTTTCTGGTCGATCCGGCCGATTACTCGGCCGGCGTCTTCGACATGTCGGCCAGCATCGGGTCGGCGATCGCCACGCCCGACGCCTTGCGGCGCTCGTCGAGGATGAGCTCGTCGCGCGAGGTCGCGATGCGCCGGATCTGGCTCATCGTTCCGCCCGTGCCGGCCGGGATCAGGCGGCCGACGATGACGTTTTCCTTCAGGCCCTGCAGCGTGTCCATCTTGCCGGCGACCGCCGCTTCCGTGAGGACGCGGGTGGTCTCCTGGAAGGACGCGGCTGAGATGAAGGACGGCGTCTGCAGCGAGGCCTTGGTGATGCCGAGCAGCACCGGCTGGCCCTGCGCGGGACGCTTGCCGGCTTCGACCAGCTTGTCGTTCACCTCGTCGAACTCGATCACGTCGACATGGTCGCCCGGGATGTAGACCGAGTCGCCCTGATCGGTGATCTCGATCTTCTGCAGCATCTGGCGAACGATCACCTCGATGTGCTTGTCGTTGATCACCACGCCCTGCAGCCGGTAGACTTCCTGGATCTCGTTGACGAGGTAGGAAGCCAGAGCCTCCACGCCCTTGATCGCCAGGATGTCGTGCGGCGCCGGGTTGCCGTCGAGGATGTAGTCGCCCTTCTCGATGACGTCGCCTTCCTGGAGATGGAACGGCTTGCCCTTCGGGATGAGGTATTCGACCGGCTCCAGCGTCGAGTCATGCGGCTCGATGATGATGCGGCGCTTGTTCTTGTAGTCGCGTCCCAGCCGGATCGTGCCGTCGAGCTCCGCGATGATCGCGTGATCCTTCGGACGGCGCGCCTCGAAGAGTTCGGCCACGCGCGGCAGACCGCCCGTGATGTCCTTCGTCTTCGCGCTTTCCATCGGAATACGCGCCAGCACGTCGCCCGGCTTCACATGCGAGCCCGGCTCGACCGAGAGGATGGCCTCGACCGAGAGCTGGTAACGCGCATCGCCGCCCTTCGACAGCTTGGCGACCTTGCCCTTGGCGTCCTGGATGGTCAGAGCCGGCTTCAGGTCCGAACCGCGCGGCGTCGACCGCCAGTCGATGACCTCGCGCTTGGTGATGCCGGTCGACTCGTCGGCCGTCTCCTGCACGGAGATGCCGTCGACCAGATCCTCGAACGCGACGCGGCCTTCGACTTCGGTCATGATCGGGCGGGTATAAGGATCCCACTCGGCCACGCGCTGTCCGCGCTTCACCTTGTCGCCGTCGTCGACATAGAGGCGCGAACCGTAGGTGACGCGGTGCGTCGCGCGCTCCTTGCCGGCCTCGTCCATGATCAGCACCGCCATGTTGCGGCCCATGACGACCAGCTGGCCGTCCGAGTTGCGCACCACGTTGCGGTTGCGGATCGCGACCGTGCCCTCGTACGACGCTTCCAGGAAGGACTGGTCGGCGACCTGCGCCGCGCCGCCCATGTGGAAGGTGCGCATGGTGAGCTGCGTGCCCGGCTCGCCGATCGACTGCGCCGCGATGACGCCGACGGCCTCGCCGATGTTCACCGGCGTGCCGCGGGCCAGATCGCGTCCGTAGCAGACCGCGCAGACGCCGACCTTCACCTCGCAGGTGAGCGCCGAGCGGATGCGCACCGACTGGATGCCCGCCTTCTCGATCGCGTCGACATCGCGTTCGTCGATGAGCGTGCCGCCCTTGACGATCACGTCGCCCGACACCGGGTGCTGGATGTCTTCCAGCGCCGTGCGTCCGAGGATGCGCTGGCCGAGCGACGCCACCACCTGCCCGGCATCCACGATCGGCTGCATGGTCAGGCCCTTGTCGGTGCCGCAGTCCTTCTGGTTGACGATGCAGTCCTGCGCGACGTCCACCAGGCGGCGGGTCAGGTAGCCCGAGTTCGCGGTCTTCAGCGCGGTGTCCGCGAGGCCCTTGCGGGCGCCGTGGGTCGAGTTGAAGTATTCGAGAACGGTCAGGCCCTCCTTGAAGTTCGAGATGATCGGCGTCTCGATGATCTCGCCCGACGGCTTGGCCATCAGGCCGCGCATGCCGGCGAGTTGGCGCATCTGCGTGGGCGAACCACGCGCGCCGGAGTGCGACATCATGTAGATCGAGTTCATCGGCTTCTGGCGGCCATTGTCGTCGAACTCGACCGCGCGGATGCGGCCCATCATCTCCTCGGCGACCTTCTCCGAGCACTTCGCCCAGGCGTCGACCACCTTGTTGTACTTCTCGCCCTGCGTGATCAGGCCGTCATTGTACTGCTGCTCGTATTCCTTGGCCAAAGCCTCGGTGTCGGCGACCAGCTTCTGCTTCGCGACCGGGATCTGCATGTCGTCCTTGCCGAACGAGATGCCGGCGCGGCAGGCATGCGCGAAGCCGAGCGCCATGATGCGGTCGCAGAAGATCACGGTCTCCTTCTGGCCGCAGTGACGATAGACCGTATCGATCATCTTGGAGATGTTCTTCTTGGTCATCTCCTGGTTGGCGATGTCGAAGGGCACGTTGACGTTCTTCGGCAGCAATTCGCCGATGATCATGCGGCCAGGCGTCGTGTCATAGATTTTCGACACGAGTTTGCCGTCCGGTCCCATGGACTTGACGCGGCCCTTGATCTTGGCGTGCAGGGTGACGGCCTTCGACTCCAGCGCGTGCTGCAGCTCGCCCATGTCGGCGAACATGCCGCCGGTGGCGACCTTGTAGGTCTTGCCCTTCTCCTTGCGCTCGACTTCCTTGTATTCGCCCGGCTCGTTCTGGTTGACGATCGAGAGATAGTACAGGCCGAGAACCATGTCCTGCGACGGCACGATGATCGGCGCGCCCGAAGCCGGGTGCAGGATGTTGTTGGTCGACATCATCAGCACGCGCGCCTCAAGCTGCGCTTCGAGCGACAGCGGCACGTGGACGGCCATCTGGTCACCGTCGAAGTCGGCGTTGAACGCCGTGCAGACCAGCGGGTGAAGCTGGATCGCCTTGCCTTCGATCAGGATCGGCTCGAACGCCTGGATGCCGAGACGGTGCAGCGTCGGCGCGCGGTTGAGCAGAACCGGATGCTCGCGGATCACCTCGTCGAGGATATCCCAGACTTCTGGCTTTTCCTTCTCGACCAGCTTCTTCGCCTGCTTGACGGTCGAGGAGAAACCCTTCGCGTCGAGGCGGGCGTAGATGAAGGGCTTGAACAGTTCGAGCGCCATCTTCTTCGGCAGGCCGCACTGGTGCAGCTTGAGTTCCGGACCGGTCACGATGACCGAGCGGCCGGAATAGTCGACGCGCTTGCCGAGCAGGTTCTGGCGGAACCGGCCCTGCTTGCCCTTGAGCATGTCGGACAGCGACTTCAGCGGACGCTTGTTCGCGCCGGTGATGACGCGGCCGCGGCGGCCGTTGTCGAACAGGGCATCGACCGCTTCCTGAAGCATGCGCTTCTCGTTGCGGATGATGATGCCCGGCGCGCGCAGTTCGATCAGCCGCTTCAGACGGTTGTTGCGGTTGATGACGCGGCGGTAGAGGTCGTTCAGGTCGGACGTGGCGAAGCGGCCGCCGTCCAGCGGGACCAGCGGGCGCAGGTCCGGCGGGATGACCGGGATCGTCTTCATGATCATCCACTCGGGCCGGTTGCCCGACTCGATGAAGTTCTCGACCACCTTGAGGCGCTTGAGCAGCTTCTTCTGTTTCAGCTCCGACGTCGTCGTCGCGAGATCCTCGCGCAGGTCGACCGCGATCTTCTCGAGTTCCATCGAGGCCAGAAGCTCATGGATGGCTTCCGCGCCGATCATGGCGGTGAACTGGTCCTCGCCGAAATTGTCGACGGCGGTGACGTATTCCTCTTCCGACAGAAGCTGGTGCAGCTTCAGGTCGGTCAGGCCGGGCTCGGTAACGATGTAGTTTTCGAAATAGAGGACGCGCTCGATGTCCTTCAGGGTCATGTCGAGCAGCGTGCCGATGCGCGACGGCAGCGACTTCAGAAACCAGATGTGGGCGACCGGGGCGGCGAGCTCGATATGGCCCATGCGCTCGCGGCGCACGCGGCTCAGCGTGACTTCCACGCCGCACTTCTCGCAGATGATGCCCTTGTACTTCATGCGCTTGTACTTGCCGCACAGACACTCATAGTCCTTGATCGGGCCGAAGATGCGCGCGCAGAACAGGCCGTCACGCTCGGGCTTGAACGTGCGGTAGTTGATCGTCTCCGGCTTCTTGATCTCGCCGAACGACCAGGAAAGGATCTTGTCCGGGCTGGCGAGCGAAATCCGGATGGAATCGAACACCTGCGCCGGGGCCTGCGTATTGAAGAGATTCATGACCTCTTGGTTCATGCCGTTCTCCTGTTGGGGACCGGGGTCCCTC
>Ga0209792_1001022_pt1 | contig 15214 bp, 16 predicted proteins | sample EBPBio142005_DNA_FD_185860 | JGI IMG/M metagenome (GOLD analysis project Ga0209792, IMG submission 185860) | Wastewater treatment Type I Accumulibacter community from EBPR Bioreactor in Madison, WI, USA - Reactor 1_6/14/2005_ DNA (SPAdes)... | ecosystem: Engineered > Bioreactor > EBPR >... | reverse complement strand
CCACAAGGACATCGGCACGATGTACCTTGTGTTCTCGATCTGCGCCGCTCTGGTCGGCGCGGCCTTCTCGGTGGTCATGCGCCTCGAGCTGCTGCAGCCGGGCGTGCAGTACTTCAACGTCGACGGCACCCCTGACGGCCATATGTGGAATACCGTCGTGACGGCCCACGGCCTGATCATGGTGTTCTTCGTCGTCATGCCGGGCCTGATCGGCGGCTTCGGCAACTGGTTCGTGCCGCTGATGATCGGCGCGCCCGACATGGCGTTCCCGCGCATGAACAACATCAGCTTCTGGCTGCTGCCGCCGGCGTTCATCCTGCTCCTGATGTCGGCCCTGATCGGCGGTGGTGTCGGCACCGGCTGGACGATTTATCCGCCACTGACGCTCAGCCAGGGCGCGGGCATGGATCTCGCGATCTTCTCGCTGCACATCGCGGGTGCCTCGTCGATCCTGGGCGCGATCAACTTCATCACGACCATCCTGAACATGCGTGCGCCGGGCATGACGCTCCATCGCATGCCGCTGTTCGCCTGGTCGATCCTGGTCACCGCGTTCCTGCTGCTGCTGGCCCTGCCGGTTCTGGCCGGCGCCATCACCATGCTGCTGACCGACCGCAACTTCGGCACCTCGTTCTTCAAGGCCGAGGGCGGTGGCGACCCGACCTTGTTCCTGCACCTCTTCTGGTTCTTCGGCCATCCCGAGGTGTACATCATGATCCTGCCGGCCTTCGGCATCATCAGCCACATCATCTCGACCTTCTCGAAGAAGCCGATCTTCGGCTATCTCGGGATGGCCTACGCGATGGTTGCGATCGGCGTCGTGGGCTTCGTTGTGTGGGCGCACCACATGTACACGGTCGGAATGGACGTCGACACGCGCGCCTACTTCGTCGCGGCTACGATGGTGATCGCCGTGCCGACGGGCGTGAAGATCTTCAGCTGGATCGCGACGATGTGGGGTGGTTCGATCCGTCTCGAGATCCCCATGCTCTGGGCGATCGGCTTCATCTTCCTGTTCACCGTCGGCGGCGTTACCGGCGTCGTGCTGGCCAACGCAGGCGTCGACTACTCGCTGCACAACACCTACTACGTGATCGCGCACTTCCATTACGTGCTGTCGCTCGGTGCGGTGTTCGGCATGTTCGCCGGCTTCTACTACTGGCTCGGCAAGATGTCGGGCCGGCAGTATTCGGAATGGGCGGCTCAGGTCCACTTCTGGACGACCTTCATCGGCGTCAACCTGACGTTCTTCCCGATGCACTTCTCCGGTCTGGCCGGCATGCCGCGCCACTACGTCGACTATCCCGACGCGATGTCGCACTGGAACTACATCTCCTCGATCGGCGCGTTCATCTCGTTCGGCTCGACGATCTTCTGGCTGATCTTCGTGGTCTTCGGCACGCTGATGTACGGCCGCAAGGTCGGCGCGAACTACTGGGGCGAAGGCGCCACGACGCTGGAATGGACGGTGGCTTCGCCGCCGCCGTTCCACACCTTCGAGGAACTGCCGCGCATCTCCCCGTCGGCTCACCACTGATCTCGAGGAGCGGAGGCGCCCAAAAGGCGCCTTCGCCTTGAAAGGCTATGAGCAACACGGCAAACGGCATCCTGACGATCACCGGCGAAGCGGCTCCCGCTTCCCGGGTGCGGGACTATGTCGACCTCCTGAAGCCCAGGGTCATGTCGCTGGTCGTGTTCACCGGGCTGATCGGTGTCGTGATCGCGCCGGGCCACATCCATCCGCTTACCGCGACGCTCGCCGTGCTGGCGATCGCGCTGGGTTCGGGAGCCGCCGGCGCCATCAACATGTGGTACGAGCGCGACCTCGATGCGGTGATGGAGCGGACCCGTAACCGACCGCTGCCGGCCGGCCGCGTCGCACCCGACGACGCGCTGGGCCTCGGCGTGCTGTTGTCGATCTTCTCGGTTGCCCTGATGGCGGTCGCGACCAATTTCGTCGCCGCCGCGCTGCTGACGGCCGCGATCCTGTTCTATGTCTTCGTCTACACGATCTGGCTGAAGCGCCGGACGCCGCAGAACATCGTGATCGGCGGCGCTGCAGGCGCCTTCCCGCCGATGATCGGCTGGGCGGCCGTGACCGGCGACGTGTCGGCCGTGGGCGTTGCGCTCTTCCTGCTGGTCTTCCTGTGGACGCCGCCGCATTTCTGGGCGCTCGCGCTCTACCGCAGCGACGACTATCGGCGCGCCGGCGTGCCGATGCTGCCGGTGGTGGCGGGACCGCGCGAGACCAAGCGCCAGATGCTGATCTACACGCTGGTGCTGGTGCCTGTGGCGTTGGCGCCGACCCTGCTGGGATCGGTCGGCTGGCTGTATGGTTCTGTCGCGCTGGTCCTCAGCCTCGCCTTCGTCGGCTACGCAATCTCCGTGTGGCGTACGGCGGATGACGGGACCGCCCATGGTGCGGCGCGGCGCATGTTCCGCTTCTCGCTGCTCTATCTCGCGGCATTGTTCGCGGCGCTGCCGCTCGACCTGGTCGCGGGTCGGATTTTGGCCGGATGAGCGTGATGGCTGACGACCGCCGCCCGGGCGATACCGATATGCACCGCCGTCAGCGCGGCAAGAATCTGTTCGTCGCGGTTTTCCTGCTGGTTCTCGCGGTGGCGTTCTTTGCGCTCACCATCGTGCGCATGGGAGGACAGGGATGAGCGACAAGACTCCTCTCACACCGGCCCAGAAGAACACGCGCATCGCGCGGCGTCTCGTGCTGCTGACCGGCGGCATGGTCGGTGCCGCCTTTGCCGCGGCGCCGCTCTACGACATGTTCTGCCGTACCACGGGGTTTGGCGGCAAGCCGCTGGTCGCCCAGTCGGGCGACAGGCCGCTGCTCGACCGTACGGTCAATGTGCGCTTCGATGCCAATACGGATTCGGCGCTGCCCTGGCGCTTCGAGCCGCTGCAGCGCGAGGTGAAGGTGCAGCTGGGCGAAGAGCGCCTCGTGCACTATCGCGTGACCAACGTCTCGCAGCGCCCGCTGGTCGGCACGTCGACCTATAACGTCACGCCCGAAAGCGCCGGGCCGTGGTTCAACAAGCTTCAATGCTTCTGCTTCACCGAGCAGTTGCTGCTGCCCGGGCAGTCGGTCGACATGCCCGTGATTTTCTTCGTCGATCCCGAGATGGACAAGGATCGGCGTTACGACAACATCCGAACCGTCACGCTCTCCTACACTTTCTTCGAGGCGAAGACGGAACGGGCAAGGACCTTGCTCGGCAGCGTGCCCGCTGCTGATACTGGAAAGGGTGGATGAACATGGCCGACGGCGCTCCCAAGCACCCCTATCACCTCGTAGATCCGAGCCCATGGCCGGCGCTGGGCGCACTCGCAGCGCTGGTTCTGGCGCTGGGCTTCGCGCTCGGCATGCATCCCGACATGCTCGGTCCGGGCGTCGAGAAGGTCATCAAGGTCGTGCACTGGTGGGCGCTGGCGCCCGGCCTGCTGATGGTCGTCGGGGTCATGTACTGGTGGTGGAGCGACGTCCTCGTCGAGTCGCGCACTTTCCATACGCCGGTCGTCCAGCTCGGCCTGCGCTACGGCATGATCCTGTTCATCGCCTCGGAAGTGCTGTTCTTCGCGGCCTTCTTCTGGGCCTTCTTCGACGCTTCGCTCTATCCCGGCGAACTGAAGCAGCCCGTGCGCGCCGAAGTGACCGGCGGCATCTGGCCGCCGAAGGGTATCAGCATCATCGCGCCGTTCGACCTGCCGCTGATGAACACGCTGATCCTGCTGCTCTCCGGCACGACGGTGACCTGGGCGCATCACGCGATCATCGAGGGCAACCAGCGCGACGCGGTGCGCGGCCTGCTGTGCACGGTCGCCCTGGGTGTGATCTTCACCAGCGTCCAGGCTTACGAGTACCTGCACGCGCCCTTCACCTTCGACCAGGGCATCTACGCGTCGACCTTCTACATGGCGACGGGTTTCCACGGCTTCCACGTGCTGGTCGGGACGATCTTCCTGCTGGTCTGCCTGTTCCGGGCGATGAAGGGCCAGTTCAAGCCCAAGCAGCATTTCGGCTTCGAGGCCGCTGCCTGGTACTGGCACTTCGTCGACGTGGTGTGGCTGTTCCTGTTCTTCTGCATCTACTGGTGGGGTGCCGGCAAGGCGCCGATCGCCCTGCACTAAGCAGAAAAGCCGACTATCTTGGAACCGCCGGGCGATCCCCGGCGGTTCGCCTTTGAGGAGACAGCTTTGGCCGACTGGCCGCGCCAATCGCCGCTCGACGTCGCGCTCCGCGCCGCCTGCCCACGATGCGGCCGCGGCAAGCTGTTTCATGGTCTGCTGACCGTGGTCGATCGCTGTTCCGAATGCGGCCTCGACCTGCGGGGAAACGATGCCGGCGACGGCCCTGCAGTCCTCGTCATACTGGCCCTGGGCGCCATCATCATGATGCTCGTCTTCTGGGTGGAATTCCGTTACGAGCCGCCTTGGTGGCTGCACGTGCTGATATGGCTGCCCGTCACCTTCGGGCTTGCGACCTGGATGCTGCGCTTCCTGAAGGCGCTCCTGGTCACCCAGCAGTACACCCATCGCTCGACCGCACTCGACGAGTAGAGGAGACATCATGATCAGGCTGCGGCCCGCCTTGTGGCCTACGCTCGTCTCGCTGCCGATCCTGGTCCTTTCGCTGGGGCTCGGCATCTGGCAGATGGAGCGCCGCGAATGGAAGAGGGACATTCTCGACCGCATCGCCGCCAACCAGGCGGCCGCGCCGATTTCCCTCGACGAGCTGCTGAGCGGCACTCCGCTTCGCCATGAGTATGGCCGCGTGAAGATCGGCGGCACTTTCCTCTTCGACAAGGAATACTTCCTCGCCGCGCGCAGCCTCAAGAACAAGGTGGGCCACCAGGTCGTCGTGCCGCTCAAGACCGATGACGGCCGCATCGTCCTGTTCGATCGCGGCTGGATTCCCCAGGAGCGGAAAGATCCTGCAAAGCGCGCGGAGGGTCAGCCCGCGGGTCGCGTCGAACTCGTCGGTGTCGTGCGCCGCAACCAGGAGCGCCGTCAGTTCGCGCCCGAAAACGTGCCGGACAAGAACGTGTGGTTCCATGTCGACGTGCCGCTGATGCGCAAGATGGCCGGGGCCCTCCCTGACCCGAAGCTCGACACGTTCTTCCTCGATGCCGACGCAACGCCCAATCCCGGCGGCGTGCCGGTCGGCGGCCAGACGCGTTTCGACATTCCCAACGACCACCTGCAATACGCCATCACCTGGTTCCTGATCGCCGTGGCGATGGCCGGCGTGTATCTCGCCTATCACTGGGAGACGGGCCGGCTCGAGATCCGCGGACGCCGCAAGGCAGACAAGTGATCGCCAACGATCCCTATGCCGAGCTCGAGCGCCGGTTCTCGCGGCTGAGCGCCATAGGCCGTGCCTCGGCCATCCTGAACTGGGACCGCTCGACCATGATGCCGGACGGCGCCAGCGACGATCGCGCCGACCAGCTCGCCACCTTGGGCGTAATTGCCCACGAGATCATCGCGGCTCCCGACATGTCCGACCTGCTGGCGCGGGCGGAGGAGGGGCGGGCCGCGCTCGATCCCTGGCGGCGGGCCAACCTGCGCGAGATGCGCCGGTCCTGGGTGCACGAGAGCGCGCTGCCGGCCGACCTGGTCGAGGCGCGCACGCGCGCCTGCAGCGCCTGCGAACTCGCCTGGCGCTCGGCCAAGAAGAATGCCGACTTCAAGTCGCTGCTGCCGACCCTGTCGGAAGTGCTCAACATCATGCGCCGAGTCGGTGAGGCGAAGGCCGCGGCGCTCGGTACCTCGCTCTACGATGCGCTGCTCGACGAGTTCGAGCCGGGCGGCCGCTCGGCGCACATCGACGCGCTGTTTGCCGAGCTGCGCTCCTTCCTGCCGGACCTGCTGGGCCGCGTGCTCGAACACCAGAAGCGGCTGCCGCCGGTGCAGCCTCTCGACGGGCCGTTCCCGGTCGAGGCGCAGCGCCGTCTGGGCGAGGAGCTGATCCGTCTCATTGGCTTCGATTTTCATCACGGCCGCCTCGACGTCTCCGCCCACCCCTTCACGGGTGGGACGGCCGACGATGTGCGCATCACCACGCGCTACGACGAACAGGATTTCGCCCGGGCGCTGATGGGCGTGCTGCATGAAACCGGCCACGGCCTCTACGAAGCCGGCCTGCCGCGCGAGTGGCGGCGACAGCCGGTGGGCAATGCGCGCGGCATGACCCTGCACGAAAGCCAGTCGTTGCTGATGGAGATGCAGGCCTGCCGCAGCGATGCCTTCGTGGCATTCGCCGCGCCGCGCATGCGTGCCGCCTTCGGCAAGGACGGGCCGGCTTGGAGCGTGCAGAACATCCACCGTCTCTACACGCAGGTGGCGCCGGGCTTCATCCGCGTCGATGCCGACGAAGTCACCTATCCGCTGCACATCATGCTGCGCTACCGGCTGGAGCGGGCGATGCTGGCGGGCGATCTGCCGCTTGCCGACCTGCCGGGCGCCTGGAACGAGGGCATGCGCGAGTTGCTGGGCATCGTGCCGCCGGACGATTCGCTGGGCTGCCTGCAGGATATCCATTGGCCGGACGGCGGGTGGGGTTATTTCCCGACCTATACATTGGGCGCCCTGGCGGCGGCTCAGCTCTTTGCCGCCGCCCGTCGCGCCGAGCCCGGCCTTCTGGAGGCTATCGGAAAGGGCGATTTCTCGCCGCTTCTGGGCTGGCTTCGTGCCAATGTGCACGGCAAGGGCTCGATCGCCACGACCGACGAGATCCTGACCGCGGCCACCGGCTCGGCGCTGGGAGCCTCGGCCTTCAAGGTGCATCTGGAAAGCCGTTACCTGTCGGCGTAAGAGGAACCCATGCTCGATCTTCGCCCCAACTGCGAGTGCTGCGACAAGGACCTGCCCAATGGCGCGTCCGACGCCCTGATCTGCACCTTCGAGTGCACCTTCTGTGCGGACTGCGCGCGAACTCGCCTGGGCGGCCACTGCCCCAATTGTGGTGGCGATCTGGTCAAACGTCCGACCCGGCCAGAGCGCATGTTGCAGAAGTTTCCCGCCTCCACCAAGCGCGTCCGCAAGGACCACGAGGCCTGTCGCCAGGTCGCCTGAGGCCTTCAGGTTACCTGCCGGCGCGATACCGGAGTTTTTCGTTGCGTTACATCAGCACCCGCCACGGCTCGCAGGGCAATCCCGCGCCGCTCGGCTTCGAAGACGTCATGCTCGCAGGCCTTGCCCGCGACGGCGGTCTCTACCTTCCCGCGGAGTGGCCGCAGTTCAGCAAGGCCGAGATCGCCGGGCTGAAGGGCCTGACCTATACCGAACTCGCCTTCCGCGTGATGCGGCCCTTCGTGGGCGACACGTTCGACGAAGCCACGTTCCGCCGCCTGATCGGCGAAGCCTATGCCTCGTTCGAGACGCCGGAGGTCGCGCCGCTGAAGCCGCTGGGCGACAGCGGACTGCACCTCCTCGAACTGTTCCACGGTCCCACTCTCGCCTTCAAGGACGTGGCGTTGCAGCTTCTCGGCCGCATGCTCGACCAGACGCTGACGGCGCGCGGCCAGCACGCCACCATCGTCGGCGCGACGTCGGGCGACACCGGCTCGGCCGCTATCGAGGCGGTGCGCGACCGCAAGACCATCGACATCTTCATGCTGTTCCCCAAGGGACGGGTGAGCGAAGTGCAGCGCCGGCAGATGACGACGGTGCTGGCGCCCAACGTGCACAACATCGCGGTGCAGGGCACGTTCGACGACTGCCAGGACCTCGCCAAGGCGTGCTTCAACGATCTCGCCTTCCGCGATCGTCATGCATTGACGGCGGTGAATTCGATCAACTTCGCCCGCGTCATGGCGCAGATCGTCTATTACTTCTGGGCCGCGCTGAAGCTTGGCGCGCCGGATCGGCCGGTCGCCTTCACCGTGCCCAGCGGCAATTTCGGCAATGTCTATGCCGGCTACGCCGCAAAGCAGATGGGCCTGCCGATCTCGCATTTCGTCGTCGGCGCCAACAGCAACGACATCCTGGCGCGCTTCTTCGAGGGCGGCACCATGACGATGTCCGAAGTCGTGCCGACGCTCAGCCCCAGCATGGACATCCAGATCTCGAGCAACTTCGAGCGCTTGCTGTTCGACCTTTACGACCGCAACGGCACGACCCTGGCCGACGCCATGACCGCCTTCCGCAGCACCGGCACGCTGAAGGTCGGCGCTAATGCATTCACTGGTGTTCGCCAGCTCTTCGATGCAGGCCGCCTCGACGATGCCGGCACGCTCGCCGCCATTGCCGATTGCCGTCGTCGTTACGGCGAGACCATCGATCCGCACACGGCGGTGGGCTATGCCGTGGCGCAGCAACACCGCCGCGACACCTCCATCCCCATGGTCGTGCTGGCGACGGCGCATCCGGCCAAGTTTCCCGATGCCGTCGAGAAGGCGACCGGCGAGCGGCCGGCCCTGCCGGCGCGACTGGGCGACCTGCTGGAGCGGGCGGAGCGGGTGGACGGGCTGCGCAACGACGTGGAAGCACTCAAGGCCATGATCGACGAACGCCGGTCAATGGCTCCGGCAGCGCGCGCCAAGGTGAGGACATGAGCAACGTCAAGGTCACGACGCTCGGCAACGGGCTGCGCGTCGCCGTCGACGAGATGCCCGAGGTCGAATCGGCCTCGCTCGGCATCTGGGTCGCCTGCGGTACGCGCCACGAGGTCGCCGAGCTGAACGGCATGGCGCACATGCTGGAGCACATGGCGTTCAAGGGGACGCGCACCCGTTCGGCGCGCGCCATTGCCGAGGAAATCGAGAATGTCGGCGGCAGTCTCAACGCCTATACGGGCCGCGAGATTACCGCCTACCACGCGTCGGTGCTCAAGGAAGACGTGGGCCTTGGCGTCGAAATGATCGCCGACATCCTGCGCAACTCGGTGTTCGATCCCGACGAGCTGCAGCGCGAGCGTGGCGTCATCCTGCAGGAGATCGGCCAGGCGCTCGACACGCCCGACGACATCATCTTCGACCAGTTCCAGGAAACGGCGCTGCCCGGCCAGCCGCTCGGCCGGCCGGTACTGGGTACCGCGGCGACCGTCGAGGCGATCGGCCGCGACGATCTTTTTGCCTATCTCGCGCGCCACTACACCGCGTCGAACATGGTTCTGTCGGCCGCCGGCCGGGTCGAGCACGATCGCATCGTCGACCTTGCCGAGAAGCATTTCGGTTCGGTGCCGCGCACGCCGGCCAATGCCGAGCTGCCGGTGCCGTTGGCCTATGTCGGCGGCGACGGCCGCGAGACGCGGGTGCTCGAACAGGCGCATCTCGTGCTGGGCTGTGAAGGCATCGGTTATCGCGATCCGGATTATTTCGCGCTTGCCGTCTATTCGACGCTGTTCGGCGGCGGCATGTCCTCGCGGCTCTTCCAGCGCATCCGCGAAGAGCGCGGTCTGGTCTACGGCATTCACTGCTTCAACACCGCCTACGCCGATGGCGGCCTGTTCGGCATCTATGCCGGCACGGGCGAGGACGATCTCGCCGAGCTGGTGCCGGCGGTGTGCGACGAATTCGTAGGTGTTGCCGAGACGCTGGACGAAGCCGAACTGGTGCGCGCCCGCAACCAGATCAAGGCAGGAACCCTGATGGCTTTGGAGTCGAGCGGCGCGCGCTGCGAGCAGGCCGCACGCCATCTCATCGTCCATGGCCGTCCGATCCCCTACGCCGAGGTTGTTGCCCGCATCGAAGCCGTGGATCAGGACGCGGTGCGTCGCGTCGCCCGGCGTCTGCTGCAGGGCAAGCTTACCCTGGCGGCGCTCGGCCCGATCGACGGCCTCGAATCCCTCGACAGGATCGCCGCCCGTCTGGCAGCGTAACAGGGGAGCATCCCGACTTTTGTCGATTAGCCGGCCGCCACGACCAGGGCCTGAATGCGCCCGCTTATCGCGCCACGACCAAATCGTCTTGCAAGGGCTTCTGTTGCGGTTCGTGTCGCTTCTTCCAGCGAGCCACCGCGAGCCTCGATCTCGGAGCGCAGCGGCGTGCCCTGACAGTAGGCCATAGCCGCTTCACCGGGTGAGGGAGCGGCGCTGACGGCCTCCACCGGCATGATCGAGATGTTCTCGAAAGCCGCCGCCTGCAGATCGGTGCGGATCCTGTCCGGATCGTGATAGCCGTGGGGCGTCCTTGCCAGGAAGCGCGGTGGATCGACGGGAAAGAGCGAGGCGAGACTTCGGGTCACCTCGTCGGCGAATTCGTTGTCTTCGATTCGGCCCCAGACATTGAACAAGTAGTGTCCGCCGGGCTTCAGGACGCGCTTCGCCTCTCGATAGGCCTTGGCTCTGTCGGGAAAGAACATGGCGCCGAACTGGCAGAGCACGACGTCGAACTGGGCATCGTCGAAAGGAAGCGCCTGGGCATCGGCTTGCCTGAAGATGATGTGCGGCGCATCTGCCATTTGCTTGCGCGCTTGGTCGAGCATGGGCTGGTTGAGATCGGTCGCCACCAGTTTCGTGTCGGCCGACAATCTTGCAGCAAGTGCCCGCGTCGCCGCGCCGGTGCCCGCCGCCACCTCGAGGACAGATCGAGGCGCAAGCGCCACCGTTCTCGCCGCCAGATCGTGCGCATAGGGTTCGAAGATCAACGGCACCATCAGCCGGTCGTAGAGTTCGGGAATCGAGCCGATGAACGACTTATCGGTGACCGACATGGTGTGTCTCCGACCGATCTCGCCGCCGCGAAACGTGGCGGCTCTGGCCGCCGAGACTACGTCTGCCCTGTACCGGGCGCCACTCGCCTGTGGGTGTGAGAGCTGAAGCGAGCCGCGCGCCCGCGGCATCCCAAATGCAATGAGGGATCCTTCCTGACCGGGAAGGATCCCTCGCTTCATTCGCAATGACGCTGCGGTCGCCTAAGCCGCCTTCGCCAGTTCCGTTTGGGTGGCGCGCGGCGGGACGCCGATCGCGGCACGTTCGATCACCGTCTTCACCTCGGCGCTGCGACGGACGAGGTTGTAGCGCAGGCCGGTGTAGAGGTTCACCGGGAACGGCATATCGGCGTTGAAGTCGATGATCAGCACGACGCGCGTCTGGTCGGTCTGGTTCTTCACCCAATGCTCGCGCGTGTCGTCGAACACCAGCGGCTCGCCTTCCTTCCAGAAGAAGTGATGGCCGCCGATCTCGATCCAGCACTTCTCGGGCTCGGTCGGCACGATCAGCGGATAGTGGAAGCGGATGACACCTGCCGCCGAGCCGCGATGGGGCTCGATCTCGGCATAGCCGTGAAGGATGCTGAAAAGGGCCGTGTGCACACCGGGGATCTTGTTGATCGCCGCGATCGTGTCCGGCACCGCCGCAACATTCTCCGGTATATCGTGGCCCCAGATCTTCAGCAGGAAGGTGCGCCAGGCGCGGCCGGGCACGTAGAGATCGCGGGGATGGACCTCGTGCAGTGCCGGGATTTCTTCGTGATGGCTCAGCAGGTAGTTGAGGTCGGCCTTGATCTTGTCGTGGCTCTTCTTGAGCTCGGCCAGGACCGGGAACGCCTTCAGCGCATCGTCACCACCCAGCGGCAGCTTGGGCATGTTGCGCAGGATCATGTCGGAGAGCTTGAGGTTGAGTTTCTCGAGCGGCTCCTGCGGCAGCCAGATGTGCTTCGTCAGATAGAATCGGCCCTTCTGGCCGACATTCGATTTGTCATCCGTTTCCATAACAGACCATGCCTTAGCGGATACTCTAGATAGGTACATACGCCTGTTGGGCCAGCTGGCGGCGGCTCTTTTTTGACCACCAGGCGTGGCGGACCGTCTCAATTTCCTACGTCAAACCTCGGAAAACATGCAAGAATTCCGAAAGCTAACTATTATAGACCAAGATGTTCCGCTTTGCCGACGTCCCGTTGTCACTGTCGGGGATGACCCGGATTGCCGGCCGGCGCGTGTTTTTACGCGCGCCGACGATGGACGACTGGCCCGAATGGGCCGAATTACGCGCTCGGAGTAGGGCTTTTCTGACCCCCTGGGAGCCCACCTGGCCGGAGGATTCCCTCGGTCGCGACCATTTCCGGCGCCGCCTGCGCCAGCAGATCAAGGAATGGCGGGCGGGAGAGGCCTACGGGCTTTTCGTGTTCACCAACGAGGGGCGCCGGCTGGTCGGGGGGATCAACCTCAGCAATGTCCGGCGCGGCGTCGCCCAGACGGCATCGGTAGGCTACTGGATGGGCCAGCCCTATGCCGGGCAGGGGCTGATGACGGATGCGCTGCGATCGACCCTGCCATTCGTCTTTGACGACCTGCGCCTTCACCGCCTCGAAGCCGCGTGCCTGCCGCACAACGAGCCCTCGAAGACGGTCCTGACCAAGGTCGGATTCCACGAAGAAGGGCTGGCGCGGCAGTATCTGCGTATCAACGGACAGTGGGCCGACCATCTGCTGTTCGCCCTGCTGCGGGCCGACTACGACACCCTTTTGCGGGCGTCGCGCTAGGCGCTGAGGAACATCGATGCGCAATCTGACCCCGACGTCGATCACCCAGGCTTTCGCCGACTATGCCCGCAATGCGCCATCGGACAGGGCGCGGACCCTGCTGGTCTCTCTGGCCGGCCATCTGCACAGCTTCGTGCGCGAGAACAAGGTGACGCAGGCGGAGTGGGGTGCCGCCATCGACGCGCTGACCCGTGCGACCAAGTTCACCGACGACAAGCGCAACGAATACATCCTCTTCTCCGACCTGCTGGGCGTGTCCTCGCTGATCGACATGGTGAATGCCGCCGGCAGCGGCACACCGTCGTCGGTGCTGGGACCGTTCCACATCGAAGGTGCGCCCGAGCTGGCGAACGGGGGCGATCTGTGGCGCGGGCAGGTCGGCGAACCGCTGGTCGTGAGCGGAAGGGTCGTCGACGAAAACGGGACACCGGCCAAAGGCGCGGTGCTGGCGCTGTGGCAGAACGCCGGCAACGGCCTCTATGCCCAGCAGGACCCGGCGCAGTCGCCGACCAACTATCATGCGCGCCTTTCCGTGGCGGCCGACGGCAGCTTCGCCTTCTCCACGGTGCGGCCTGTCTCCTACAAGGTGCCCGACGACGGCCCGGCAGGCGACATGCTGCGGATCCTGGGCCGCGATGCCTGGCGGCCGGCGCATCTGCACATGATCATCCAGGCGCCGGGCCATCCGCCGCTGATCACCGAGTTCTTTCCCGAGGACGACGAGCATCTCGACGGCGATGCCGTGTTCGGGGTGCGCGGCGGGCTCGTGCTGCCGTTTGCCAAGGTGACGGACCGCGCGGCGCTGCCGGCCAACCTGGCGGCGCGCGAGACGCTGCCGATGCCGGTCTGGTCGGCCCGGCTCGACTTGACGCTCCCGCCCCTCTGACCCGCTTTCATCGAAGACTTGATGCGACTCGTCGGCGTCCGTGACGTCTCCAAGGATTTCGCCAACGGCGTGCGGGCCCTCGAAGGGGCATCGCTCGACATCGAGGCCGGCGAATTCCTGAGCGTGCTGGGGCCGTCGGGTTGCGGCAAGTCGACCTTGCTGCGGCTGATCGCGGGGCTCGCGCAGCCGACCGCCGGCACGATCGAGTGGCCGTCAGGCAAACCCGATCTGGGATTCGTCTTCCAGGAACCGACCCTGATGCCCTGGACCACGGCGCTCGCCAATGTCGCGCTGCCGCTCAAGCTTGCCGGCGTCGCGCGCTCCGAGCGCGAAGCGCGGGCGGCCGAGGCGCTGGGTCATGTCGGCTTGGCCGGCTTCGAGCAGAGCTATCCGCGCGAACTGTCGGGGGGCATGAAGATGCGCGTGTCGATCGCGCGGGCGCTGGTCACCGAACCCAAGCTGCTGTTGATGGACGAACCTTTCGCCGCGCTCGACGAGATCACCCGCCGCCGGCTCAACACCGACCTCCTCGACCTGTGGCAGCGTACGCGGTTCACCGCGGTGTTCGTGACCCATTCGGTGTTCGAGTCGGTCTTCCTCTCGCAGCGCATTGCCGTGATGAGTGCGCGGCCCGGTCGCGTGCTGTCGGAACTCGCCATTCCCGCCGCCTATCCGCGCACCGAAGCCTTCGGCACGTCGGCGGAGTATGCGGCCCTCTGTCGGCTAGCTTCGGCACAGCTTTCCCAAGCGCTGGCGGCATGACTGCCCGGTTTGTCGCTCCGATCATCGTCGGGATCGTCATGCTCGCGCTGTGGGAGGCCGTGGTGCGGGTGGCGGAAATCCCGCCCTACGTTCTGCCGGGGCCCGTCCTCGTGGCAAAGACATTATGGACCGACTGGCCGACGCTATGGCCAGCCCTCGTGATCACGCTCGAAATCACGCTTCAGGCCTTGATAGCGGCCGTTGTCGTGGGCGTTTTGTTGGCGGTCCTGTTCTCGCTGTCGCGCTGGATCGAACTGTCGTTCTTCCCCTACGCCATTATCCTGCAGGTGACGCCGATCGTGGCCATCGCGCCGCTGATCATCGCCTGGGTCGACGACGTCAACCTCTCGCTGTTGATCTGCGCCTGGCTGGTCGCCTTCTTTCCTATCCTGTCCAACACGGTGCTGGGCCTGCGTTCGGTCGATCGCAACCTGCTCGACTTGTTCGAGCTTTACGGCGCGGGGCGCTGGCGAACGCTGATCGACCTGCGCCTGCCGGCGGCTCTGCCGTACTTCCTGGGCGGCCTGCGCATCTCGGGCGGCCTGGCGCTGATCGGCGCCGTTGTCGCGGAGTTCGTGGCAGGTTCGGGCGGACGGGAATCGGGACTTGCCTATCGCATCCTCGAGTCGGGTTACCAGCTCAAGATCCCGCGCATGTTCGCGGCCCTCGTGCTGATCTCGCTGGCCGGCATCGCCATCTACCTCTTGCTGTCGCTGCTCTCGCACCTCCTGCTGCGCCGCTGGCACGAAAGCGCGCTCAGCGCCGAGGGATGACCTTCATCGCATCGCCGCGCGGGCCAGGAAGAACGAGCAGACGGCGACCCCGGCCGCCAGCAGGAGATAGCCTGCCTCGTAGGAGTTCGTGATGGCCAGGACGGTGCGGAACAGCAGGGGCGAGATGAGCGCGCCGGAGAAGACAAAAAGCTGCGTGGCGCCGGTGAATTCGGCGGCGCGCCCAGGCGGTGCGCGATAGGCGCTCTCGGCGATGAAGACGCCGTTCCAGCCCACCGCGGTGCCGCCGAGCACGATACAGATGGCGTAGATCGCCGTAGTTGGCCAACTCGGTGTCGTGAAGGACATGGCCGTGGCGGCGACCGCCACGATGCCGCCGATGCCCGCCAGAACGG
>Ga0209792_1001018_pt1 | contig 15229 bp, 13 predicted proteins | sample EBPBio142005_DNA_FD_185860 | JGI IMG/M metagenome (GOLD analysis project Ga0209792, IMG submission 185860) | Wastewater treatment Type I Accumulibacter community from EBPR Bioreactor in Madison, WI, USA - Reactor 1_6/14/2005_ DNA (SPAdes)... | ecosystem: Engineered > Bioreactor > EBPR >... | reverse complement strand
TTTGGGAGAGGGGGGCCCTGCAGACAAAGGCAGGAAGGTGCTATGGAGCGGTGAAGGGAATCAAATAGTATTCATAAATGATTGAAATTTAAAGAGTTTTTGTTTTTCACGTTTCCACATGCCAACAAACATACCAACAAAAATAAAAGTATCTCGATTGTTGCGTGGTAGAGACGCTCCCATCCAAACGCTTACTCGCTCCACTGTACGCGTTTGCCTGCATCATCGAGGTGAATGGTCTCTCGCCCGTAGTTGAAGCGCGGCGCATCCATATCGGGGGGGTCCAGCTGCAGGTGTCCGCCGCAGTCATGCTGAAATCCGGTGCACACGCCGTTTTCATCAAAGGTCAATGGCAAGGTGTGAACACCTGCGCAGATCAGGCAGCGGCATTCATCCCCGCGTGCCTTAGCCAGCCTTATCTGCCCCCGCAGTTCATCTGCTCGTTTCTGAAGATCATCAGCGCCAAGACCGAATAGCCTGGAGAACCATCGCTTGACCCGATAGCGCGGGGTAGCAGAGGAAGCCTTGAGCGCGTCCAGTTCGGCCTGCAGGGGCTCAAGTGCTGGTTGACTGCTCTCCGTATCACGGGGGTTGCCGCAATCGCTGCACCATCGAATATCGCGAGGTGCATCGACCGTGGTGCCGTCCGCAAAGTGATAGGCCAGCGTGATTCGTCGAAACACCATGAAACCACGGTAGTCACACGCGGTGCAGCTCAGGCGGCCGTCGGGCATCGACATGGTTACACCGTTTCGGAGGTTAGATTGTCTGAGTGGCGGGCGTCATCAATACCGGCTTGCGAGGCATGCTTGACCATCACGTCTTGCATGGCAGCCATGCTGCCCACCACCACATCCCACGCCCAATGGCCCAGGCCGCCTTGTGCATTCACGGCCTGCACCCACTGGTCCATTGCGCGCCGCTTGGCCTGGTCCTGGGGTGAATCCTCGCCCTTGATTTCCAGCACCAAGGTCTTGCCAGATTTGAAGCGGACCAAAAAATCAGGGATGTACTTGCGTTTGGTGCCATTCCACAAATACAGGATGTGAAAGCCCAGGTGGTCGTTCTTTGCCCAGGCGGCCACATCCGGGTGAGTCTCGGCCACGTTGGCGGCGTATTTCTCCCAGCCGCTGTCCACGACGATGTGGCTGATCTGGCTGCGCTGCGTGGGCTCGGCCACGCGCGTGGTGTACCAGGTGCGCATGTCGCGGGTGCTGCCCACGGGGCGCTCGCCATCAAACACGGCCTCCAGCCGCAAGGTGTTCTGCTCGATCACATGGGCCATCAGGTGTTGGACGATGGCATCCATGTGCATCGAGAACAAAATCCGCTGGCGCAGCGGGTCTTGGTGGAACAGCGACGGGATGTCGATCTTGCTGGATGCCAAAAACGCCTCCACCAGCCGCACCAGCTGGAACAGCAGGTATTCCCGCTGTCCTTTGAACTGGTGCTGCAGCTGCTCAAACGCCTTCTGCGCGGCCTTGAACACCAGCCGTTGCAGCCGGAACTCCTCGGGCAATTGCTCCAGGTCGATGGTGACGATCTGACTCCAGTCGGCTGCGCCGCCCAGTGCGGGGGCAATGTCTGCATGCAGTGCCACCTTCGCGGGGTCAATCGTCAGCGGCGGCACCTTGCTCCACTCCACCACCAGTTGCGGGCGCACCACCTGGTCCACGCGCAGGATGTTGGGCCATTTGATCTCGTGCACCTGCCGGTCGGGCAGGGCCTTGATCTGCACGCTGGGCTTGGGCGGCGGGGGTGGCGGCCCCTCGCCGCCGGGCGGCATGGCCACGGACAGCGGCACGCCAAACACGTTCACAAACTCGGGCGCGTACAGGCCCGTTTCCGGGTCGATGTCGTAGGCCACGCGGCGCAGGCCCCGGCCAATCACCTGCTCGCACAGCAGCTGGCTGGTGAAGGCGCGCAGGCCCATGATGTGCGTCACGGTCTTGGCGTCCCAGCCCTCTGACAACATCGCCACCGACACCACGTTCTGCAGGTCTTGCCCGATCTGGCCCGGCTTGCCCACCGTGTCCACCAGCTCGCGCAGCACTTCTTCCTTCTTGGTGCTACTGGCCTGCCAACGCTCTTTGATCTGCGGCTCAATGCGCGCGGCCTGCACGATGCTGCGCAGACGGGCGTCGTAGTCCTTGTCCGCTGACGCTGCCTCGCCCACCTCGGCCTTTTCCAGCACTTTCGAGTCCACCCGCAGCGTGCGATGGGCATCGTGCAGCTCCGTCCACTGCGCGTGACCCTTGGTGAAGTAGTGCTCCACCCGAGCTGCCGTCTCGGTGCGGTTGCACACCGTCAGCATCACCGGGGGCGACAGGTGCCCCTGCGCAGCCCAGTCGGCTGCTGTGGCGCGCCAGTCGGCACCCAGCAAGGTGTACGCCTGTTGCACCAGCGCGGGCAGAGGATCGTGGGCCTGAGCCTTGCTATTGAGGTCATCAGCCACATCGGGCTCGCGGTACAGGTGGTAGAGCTTGGGGCGCAGCGTTTGCGCGTTGGGCAGTGCATCGTCGCGCACCACCACGCGGGGCGTTTTGACCAGCCCGGCCTCGATAGCATCGTTCAGGCCAAAGTCCGACACCACCCAGCTGAACAGGCCCGCCTCGGTGTTAGTGCGGCCCGTGGGCGCAAACGGCGTGGCCGACAGGTCAAAGCAACGGGCAATACGCCGGGTTTTGTGGATGCGGTCCAGCCCCTCCACCCAGCGGGTGGCCTCGTCCAAGTCAATGCCAAACGCCTCGGCATCGGCCTTGCTCACCTTGATGTCGGCGGGCTTGCGATAGGCGTGGTGCGCCTCGTCGTTGATGACCACCAGGTTCTTGGCGTTGGCCAGCGGGCCCAGCACGCGGCGGGTGTAGGACTCGTCGCTCTCCTTGCCCTTCTTCACCACCGAGCGCTCTTGCTCTTTCAGCGGCATCAGGGTGTGCCAGTTTTCAATCAGGATGTCGGCCCGGTTGAGCTTTTGCCGCAGCGCCTCCGAAGGGCACAGCTCGAACTGGTCGTAGTAGTTGTTCTCATGTCCTGGCATCAGCACCTGCAGGCGCGACTTCACCGTCAGGCCCGGCGCCACCAGAAAAACAGCGCTCGAATACTTGCGCGGCGACTTGGGGTAGGTCAGCGCATTAAGCACCTGCCAGGTGATGATCATGGCCATCACCGTGGTCTTGCCGCTGCCGGTGGCCATCTTGTTGCACAGCCGCTCAAAGTCGCCGCCGTCGCCCTGGATGTAGATGCCCTGGCGGTATTCGGGCAGCGCCTCTGCGTGCCAGATCAGCGTTTCGATGGCTTCCAACTGGCAAAAGTAGAACGGGTACTGGCGGCGCGAAACCTTGTCCGCATCCCACCAGTGCTGCAGCAGCCCCAGCGTCACCGCCGTGGTGCCAGGCCAGCCGTCCGTGCGCCACTGGCGCACCCGGTCGCGGATGGTGTCCACCAGCGGGATGGAAACCTGCCGCCGCGTGTTCTCGCGCGTGTCGATGATTTCGTAGCCTGCGTCTCGGCGCGTGGGTTCCAGCCGCAAGGTGCGGTCCGGGTTCTCGGCCCAATACTGCTGGGGCTCGGTGAACGCGCTGTTGATGATCAGAGAGTTGGGCGCAGCCATCAGATCACCACCCGGGTTGATGGCGGGTTCAAGCCGCGCGCCGCCAGCATGTTGGCCTCCCTGCTGCCGGGGCGAATCCCCACACGGGCGGTTGCCATCCAATGAAACCGTCGATGCCCCTGCGCGGCGCAGGCATCGGTCAGGGCCTTGAGTTGCCGAAATTCCGGTTGATCCAGTTTGCCCTGCAACCAATCGAGCTTGGCCAAAATGGTCTTGACCTCACCCAGGCTGGACGCCGAATGAGGTTCCACCCATACCGCAAACTCTTGTTTTCCGGGCTTGTGCATGCCAACGCCGAAATCCCAACGGTTCGCCTCAGGTTCAGCTTGCTTGAAAGCCGCGTCCATATCCAGGCTACCCGTGAACCGTGTATCGGCAGTCTTGCCCTCGACACTGCCGCGGTAACGGTTTTCCACGGCTGACTTGCCTGGTGCCGCAGTCAGCCCGGCCGCCGTTGCGGCCTGCTCAAAAGCGGACAGCGCAGGCGCTGCGGGTGCTTTTCGGTTTCCTCCCTGCTTCTTGGTGCTCATTGCGCGGGGGCCTCCACCTTCGCAGCCTTGTTGCGGCGCTTGGCCTTGGGCTGGCTTTCTGTGCGATTCACCACATCGGCAATCACTTGCCCTGTGCGGCTGGCAAAACCCACCAGTCCGCCCCATTCGGCCTCGGCGGTTTCGTCAGACAAGGGGCTCAGACGGGAAATGTCTTTCACCTCGTTGTCCCGACTGAAGAAGTACACGCGCAAGTCCTTCTTCAGCACGGCTTTGCCCAGTTCGTTGGCATAGCCACCAGCGCGCAGGTTCAATAGTTTGCGTACATCCGATTCTGTGCCGCCCAGCTGTTTGAATTCCTGCAAGGCCCACACCAGATCCAGAACCACCGGCGAGTGGGTGGACAGCACCACCTTGTAGCCACGCTTCATCAGCTCCAGCACCAGCAACAACACCGCCTCGATACCCTGCGGGTGCAGGCCCATTTCGGGCTCCTCGATCACCACCCACTCAATGTCATCGCGCCGGGACGTGCCGCCAGCAGGGCACAGCCAGTACAAGCCCAGCAACAGCGGCGTGAACTCGCGCTGCCCCGCCGACCAGGCGGTGTAGGGCAGCCCTTCCTTGTGCCCCGGCACATTGAGCACCAGGCGCTTGGTGAAATCCTTGGAGTCCACCGCCAGCTTGGCCGTGCCGTACAGGTGCTGCGTGATGGGCTTGCGCAGCGTGTCGTTCAGCCGGTTGGGTTGCGGAAACAGCTCCCCCTTGGCGCCAAACTCGTTTTGCAGCAGGTCGTGCACCGTGTCGCTGAAATAGCGCAGGGTGTACGGGTCGCCATAGTCGAACTGGCCAAAGTTCTGCGTCATGCCGCGCGTCAGGCTCATCACCCGCTGGGCGGGAATGAAGAACAGCTTTTCCTGGCGCTGTTTGCCCTTGCTGGGCTTGGCCAGGTCAGGCAACGTGGCCTGTTTGCCGTTCCAGCGCAGTTGAGAGCCGTCCTTGTTCCACGCTGCGGCCATGCCCTTGCCGTAGTAGCCGCCCAGAAAGGCGCCGCTGTCGCCGTTGAACGACACGCTGTGGTGCCGGAAGGTGTCGTGGATGTGGTCGCGGTCCAGCACCAGCTTGAGCGTCTGCAAAAAAATGCTCTTGCCCGTGGCCTGCGGGCCGACGATGACCGTGAGGTCGCCAAACACTACATCGGCCGCCTTGATCGGCCCCACCTGTTGCAGGCTCAGGCGGTTGCTTTTACGAACTGCCATCACTGGCCTCCTTGTGTGCTTGCATCCAGCCGCATCACCTTCAGCGACTCAATGCCCCGGTCATCCACAATCTTCACCGCCACCATGCGGTTCTCGCCCGCCGGGAACGGCAGCGACACCGTGCCGGTGAAGGCCTGCAGCCGCTCGGCGTCCAGCTCGGCGCGGATGTCCTTCTTCAACTTCATCCAGCCCTCGTCCTTGCCCGCCATGGGGAAGAACACCTGGTGCGGGAACAGGCTGCGCCCGTCGTAGTCGGTATCCAGCTGCCACGCCGCAATCTTGGCCTTGCCGCCCGACACCAGCTCGCCCTTGGCGGTGTCGAAGTAGTCAAAGCCGTTCACCTCCACCTGCCACAGGCCATCGGGCAAGGCGGTCAGCAGCACATCGGGCTGGCCCATGAGCCAGAAGCTTTGGTTGCTGCTGCGCGCCTTCTTCAGATCTTCGGTCAGCAGGTCGGTGTTCATCTGCACCTTCAGCGCGGTGATGCCTTTGAGGGCGTCGATGTCTTTGGCGGCCTCGGGGTCGAAGGCGAAGGCGCAGAACACGATCATCTTGGGGCGCGGGAACAGTTCGCCCGCCTCGTTCAACGCACGCTCCACCTGGCGCTGCTCCAGCGCGCCGTGCTCGGGGCCAAAGCTCACCACCACACGCTCGCCCGTGTCCAGGCTGCCGCTGGCGTGCACGCTGGTGGTGCCGGGCAACACCTCCAGTTCGGCAAAGCGCAGCATCTGCCCACCCTTGCCGCGGATGCCGGTTTTCAGCAGCTCATCGCGCCAGGCGTGCTGGCGGCTGGTGTGGCCGCTGCGGGCAATGCTCATATCGGCCAAATCGGGCCCTGGCGCTTGCCCCGCTTGCGCAGGCAGCTCCTCTAGTGATAGCACGGTGGGGAAGGGCACGGCCTCCACCGTGAACGGGCCGCACACGCGCAGCTTGGCCTTGTCGCGCTCGGGCTGGTCGTACAGGGTTTCGTTGTCGGCGTTGGCGGCAATGCTGCGGTCCATCTCGGCCTGCATCTTTTGCCGCGCGGTGTGGAAGGCTGCCAGCGGCGCTTGCAGTTCCGCCGCCCAGTCGGCGGGCGGGTCAAACGGCACCTCCCATTCCTGCAAGTCCTGCCCTTGCAGGCCCAGCACCAGCTTCTGGCCCTTGCGCGCGCCCTCGGTCACCGGGTAAGGCATGGCCGGGGCATGCGCCTTGAGCGCCGCGTTCAGTGCCGCCAGCGCCGATGCAATGGCCGGGTGCATGCGCTCGTAGATCGCATCGATCTCGGCATTGTTGGCAATGCTTTTGAGCGTGACGTGTGGCACCGTCTTGTAGATAAAGCCGCCCCGCAGCCCCTCGTGCGGGTAGCGCAGGGCAAAGTAATCAAAGCTGGCCGTCATCAGCCGCTGCTTGGCCAGCGTGATGGCCACGCGCGAGGTGTCGCAGGTGATCCAGCGGCGGCCCCATTTCTCGGCGACGTAGGCCGTGGTGCCGGAACCGCAGGTGGGGTCCAGAACCAGATCGCCGGGGTCGGTGGTCATCAGCATGCAGCGTTCGATGACACGCTCTGCTGTTTGCACCACGTAGAACAGCTCTTTGCCAATTTGCATCGACTCCCAACGGTCATCCACCGGGACAACCGGAAAATCGTCCAGATAACGTTTGTAGCGAATGGTGGTCTCTGCTTGTTCAACGCGCAGAGCCTTCCCAAGGCGGTGAAGTCCAACAACTGAGGTCTTCCAATGCGACGTTGCTTTTGGAGCGTACTCGCGAGATCGGAATTCGAACCGTTGATCGGTTCCTGATTGACCATCAGAAATTAAACTGGTAAACTGGAAGGATGTACATCCTTCCGGTTTACCAGTGTCGCCAAACAATTCGGCTTTGGTTGCCCGCCTTGAGGCTCCGTTGGGAAGTTCGATGTAATCGTAGCGAGTCAGTGACTTATCGCCCCTTTGGCGCGGCAAGAAAAGCTGTCGGTATTTCACCAGCGGTTTTTCTCTGGCGTACCAAATTAAGAAGTCAACGGTCGCCCCCAAGAGAGTCCCCTCCTGACTCCCTGTCTTTTGCACCTGTATGGTTGAGCAGTAGTTTTCTACGCCAAACACCTCATCCATGATTTCCCGCACATGGTGCAAGTTTTCATCCGAAATCTGCACAAACACGCTGCCCGAATCACTCAGCAACTCCTTGGCCAATAGCAGCCTGTCCCGCAAATACGTCAGGTACGAGTGAATGCCCAGCTCCCAGGTATCGCGGAAGGCTTTGATCATTTCGGGCTCTTGCGTCAAATCCGCGTCGGCCCGGTCTTTCACGTCGCGCTTGCCCACAAAGGGCTGGAAGTTGCTGCCGTACTTGATGCCATAGGGCGGGTCGATGTAAATCATCTGCACCTGCCCGGCCATGCCTTCTTTTTGCAGCAGGCTGTTCATCACCAGCAGGCTGTCGCCAGCGACCAGCCGGTTGGCCCAGCCCTTGGGGTGCTTGTAGAAGTCCACGGCGGTGCGCAGGGGCACGTTCTCGAACGGGGCTTCAAACAGGCCGGGTTGGTAGAAGTTTTGGTGTTTTTGGACTCCAGCCATTGCCCCGCCTGCGCCACCAGCTATTGAATTACTAGCGTTTTGGCGCTTGCCCACGCTGCTCAAGATGCTCATGGCGTCGATGCGCTCGTGCACATGCAGGCTCACCGTGTCCACCTCAAAGGCGGTGCGCTCGGCCTTGCCCGTCCATTGCAGGTAGGGCGCGCCCATGCGTTGCAGGGTTTGCAGGGCGTGGCGCATGGCGACGGGGTCGTTGCCAGCCAGGGCGTCGGCAATCAGCGCGTCGGCCTGGGCGCGGGCGCTGTCGAATTGCAGGGCGGGGTCGAGGTGCGGGTCGTAGGCCCAGGCGGTTTTGGGCTGCTCGGGGTCGCTTTCGGTGTTGACCAGGCCCACTTCGGGGTTGTTCTTGCGCCGGTCGGGGTGGCGGTAGGCCAGCACCTGGGCGTCGCCGGTGGCGGGCTGCGTGGGGGTGGGTTTGGCCTTGGCGGCTTTGGGGGGCTTGGGGGCTGCCGCTGGGGCCGGGGTCGCGGGGGGGTCCAGCGCGAAGTCTGGTCGCTGCGCGCCGGTGGCCCGGGCGGTAGAACCGCCGCGCCCTTTACCTTTGACTGCCAGGCCCGCCGCGACCAGCGCTTCGCGCGCCGTTTTGAAGTCGTCTTCTGTGGCGGGCGGTTGGTGGCCTTCGGCTTGGGCGGCGGCCAAAAATTGCTCCAGCAGCGTGCTGTTGCCTACGGTGGTGTGGTCTGCTGGCAGCAGGTTGAGCAACAGCGTCGTCAGCTGTTGTTGTTCATTGGTCATTCGCCCCGTCCCCCTCTGTGCTCGATAAGGGGGGGTTATATCAGGGCATTACGACCCGAAGCCCGTTTCAGAATTTACGCGTAGCGTTGCGTGTGCGGAGAATGACTCAGGAATGGTTGACAGTCCGGGCCATACACCCCGCTTAAGATGGATCATCCAACTGGCACGGTCGGTCTGCTGACCTGCTCGAAATAAGGCGCACCTATATTTGATGGAAGCCACGTCTAGTTCTGCCGGCATGCCCAAGGGCGCTCTGGATCGTCGTGCACCACAGGAAATGCACTCGGTCGTCGGCCCACAAGGGTGAGGACGGCCCCATACATCTCGCTGGAGCCACTGGGGCACTTTGCCGCATAGGCCCGAAGCTCTTCATCGGTCATTGACTTGAGGTCCACGTCGGCTGCCGCCTGCTCCATTTTCGCCACACGCTTTTCAAGATTGGTCATGTGTCGCCTCCAGTCTGCTGACGCGGGCCAAGAACTGCCCTTCGGTTTCATCATCCAGGCGATCTACGGTGCGGCCATACGAAAGCCTCGCACTGACAGTTCCCCGGGTGGGACTTACAAACGTGATGGTGATGCGCGGTGCTGCCACGGGGTCAGTGACCGCCTCCAGCACCGTTATGCGCTTGTCAAGACTTGCCATGGTGCTTCTCCAGATGCGCCACGCGGGCAGCAAGCTCATCCAACTCAACTACCCTGGCCAGCGCACCAATAGCGCCCACCAACGCAGCGCCCTGGCTCGCCGCCAGCTCGCCCGCTGACACGGCGGCCATGACTGCGCGGCCTTGGTCGGTCAGCGTGCCATTGGGCAGGTTGAGGGGCTGGGCCATATCGGTCGCCCTGAGGGGCGCAACCGTGCGCTCCAGCAACAGGCGTGCGGCGCCCACATCACCGTCGAGCGCGCGCTGCAGCATGGCTTCGAGCAACTCGGGGATGCGCGTAGCAATGGCGGATCGGATTTGCGCAACGTCACCCGATCCCTTGGGGCGACCCTTGGGGTTGCCAGACTGACCCGGTTTCCAGCCGTGGCCCTCGGGCGGTTTCTTTTTTTCAGTCATGGTTGTTCTCCCGTTGTTCTTTCAGGGATGCGATGGGTGCTTGGAGCTGATTGCCCAAGAAATGCTCCAGCAGGTCTTGGCGCAGGTGTGGTGGTGTCTCCAGCACCTGCTTTCGCATGTCCTGCCGGGCCTTCTCGCTGTCGTTGAACTGGTCGCATCGGCGCATGGCGGCTTCCAGTAGCTGCACTGTGATGCGGCTCGATTCCAGTAAGTAAGCGATCAGGTCTGGCTTGTGGGTCAGCACGGCAGCGCGCTGTGAGGGCGATAGCTTTCCGGCGGGCACCACGATGCCGGTTTGGTCGGGTGTCACGCTGGGTTCTATGCCCGACGCCAGCAGGTCGGCAAGAATGGTTTCTGGCGTCATAGCACCTCCGTCGCCAATGTCCCAGCCGGACTCGAAGTCATGGATGTCTTGATGTCATGCCCGGCATCAGACGGAACGATGACTTCATGACTTGAATGACATGGAGTCGGCAGTTTTCTTTTGATGACCCATTTCACTTTGCCGCCGATGTTGCCAAGGCTCTTGCATTCCACGCCCATCTGGCGCAGAGCCGGGGATGCGCGGCGCAGGGCATCACCCAGGCCTTTCGCTGAGCGCGGCCAGGCTTCAGCCCCCGCAGGTTTGTAAACCTCCAGTCGCGTCAGAATGTCCTTTACGCTGGCCTCGATGCCATAGGGGTTGGCCTCGATGAACTCCAACACCGCAGACGCTACGGGACTTGCATCAAGGGTGCGGGCCACAGTCTCGGCGCGGGTGGTCTTGAACTGCTGGATAAAATCGTCCGGGTGCGTGCCTGATGCCTTGGCCAGGGCCATGCCCAGCAGCACGTATTCCACCAGGCGCGGGCGATCTTCACGGGGCAGACTCACGTTGGGCAGCTCGCGCAGCGCACCCGCCGCCAGGTCGAAGAGGGCGCCCAGCATCCCAGGCAGTGCACGTTCGAACGCTTGCCGCTGCTGGTTGCTCGACTGGCGCGTGTCGATCACAGGGCACTCCACGCTGATGACGCGATCCACCAGGTCTTGCTGCGTCACGCTGATGGTGATGCCATTCACCATCCACGGGCGGCGCACGCTGATGACGTGCTCCTCCGAGTCGGTGAAAAGCTGGCGTTTGGCGTAGCCCCCGCCGGTGGTCAGAATCGCCAGCGCATCCTGCATGGGGCCAGCAAGATGACTCACGTTCTCGTAGCAAACTGCATGGTTCTGTCCGGCCGCCACAAATATGTCCTCCACGGTCTTGGGTGCGCCGCGCAGGTTGCAGCCGTTGGGGTCAATTAGGCTGCGCAGGGCTGCAGCGGTGGTGCTTTTGCCGCTGCCTTGCTCGCCCACCAGTTCCAGGCCAGGATAGGGCGAGTCCGGTCGTAGGGAGTCCACTAGCCAGGTCAGCACCAGCAGACGCTGCTGCTCTGGGACGTTGGCGATCTCCCACAGCGGCGCGATGCTGCCTCCTGCAATCGGTACGGGCAGTGGCTGCATGGACTCGCCACGCACGAACAAGACGGGCGGGCGCTCCACGACCCTCCAGCCGGTTTGGCTCAGCTCCACAGCATGGCTATTGCCTGCATGGCACAGGTCAATCCAGTAGCGGCCATCGCAGCCTGCAACGCGGATGTAAACGTCCTGCGGGTCGCCTTCGAACCGGGCAAGGGCCTGCAACGTGCCCAGGGCCTCGCGCCAGGATTGGTCGCGCACTGCAATTTCCATTTGTGTGAAGAAACCTGCCGTCACGCGGTCACGGAACTGGCGCGCACCCATGCGGCGCACTTCGCCGGTGTGGCGGTCGCGGGCGTAGGTGTCGCCGTTCTTGTCGTGCAGCAGGTCGAAGCGCTCGCGAACGAATTTGACTAACAGGTCAGTCTGGGAAGGTTTCTTCTCGGGCTCTTCCTCGCCGGGTTCAGCGTTCGCAGCGGGAGCTTCTTTCAGCATGTCCTGCAGCGCCTCGACACTGCCGCCCGCGTCCAGCCAGTCCGACACGTCGCCTTTCTCCGGAAGGTCGGGCAGCTCGACCACGCGAACATGGGAAGCGATGCCGCGCAGTGCCTTGGCTGCTTTCTTGGCGTGCTCGTGGCCTGCATCGTCGTTGTCCGGCAGGATGACCACATCGCGGCTGCGTAGGAAATCGGAATGCTCTTTGCGCCACTTGCCAGCGCCGCCTGCATTGCAGGTTGCCACCAGGCCCAGCGATGACAAGCGATCCGCGTCCTTTTCGCCTTCCACCAAGTACACCACAGCATCAGGCGCTGCCACTAGCTCCGGCAGGCGGTAGGGCACCACGCGCACGTCCTTGACGCTCCAGCTCCAGCCATCGCCATCGGGGCGGCGCTGACGGAATGTCTTGGGCTCCATGCGAACGACCTGCATCAGCAGTTCACCCTGCTCATCGCGGTAGCCGTAGGTGGCCACGATCTTGGCTGGGGCTTTGCTGGTCTTGGGTGCTGGCGCCTTCTCGGCGGCCGCCGGGCATGACTTCATGACTTGCATGACTTCGCGCCCGGCTGGAGCGTTGGCGCGATCATTGCCGATGAAGCCGTTTTGCACCAGCCACTGATGCGCGGCTCCGCGTTCTTTGATGCCGGTGCCGTACTGCACCAGCTTGATGACGCCGCCCCCTTCGCCGGCCTCGTGGTCGAAGAATTGGTTCTTTTCCAGGTCAACAGACTTGCTGCCGTGGCAGCCAAAGCGCAGTTCGCTGGGCTTGGAGAGTTGCTCGTTCGGTTCACCCCAGAAATGGCGGGCAACGGGGCCGATCAGGTCGGGGTAGTCAAGGCCGTCCGTGGCAGCAATCTTCTTTCGGGCCGTTGTTGTGTGCATGACCATCCCTTTCAAGCCGCCTGGGCTTGTTCGTCGAGCCATGCACGCACTTCACCCACCTTCCAGGCTGTCACTCGCGAGGACAACTTGGTGGGCTGCGGGAATTTTTGGCTTGCGACCAGGCGCCAGAATGTGGCTGGGCTGAAAGGGAGCGGGGTGGGACGGGTCGGGTGCTTGGGGTCTCGGACCAAATCGGACTGACGAATCCAGGCGCTATCCGGCAAGTCGTCAAAGTTTGGGGGTTTTGCGCGGTGCAGTTCCAGCTTTTCCGGGGGTAGCGCTGTTTTCGTTTGCTGTTTACGGGCCGTTTGTGGCGTAGTTTGGCAGGGCATCTCTGTGACTCCGATGATGCGCAGCGAGCAGCCATGGCCAGTGGTTGCATGCTGTGCGATGGCGTGAAAGTGCGCACGACATCAGTGTGCGAATTCAAGCCGTCAGCCCTAAACCCTATACTGGGTTGATTCTGAGATTTGATGAAGTACTATGACATATAGTGATTAAAATCAATAAGTTACAGCTGATCTATTTCTGAGTTTTTCCCTATGCGCAAAGCAGCAGGCATAAGATTTCCCCACGGTGCGACAAGCGACATGGTGTTGGCCACGCTGTGGCGGCTCCATATCCACACTGGGCGACCACAGCCTGTCTCCCGTGCAGACTTGGTGCAGGCCGCATGTCTGCCTGCAACTACGGTGGATGACCGATTGCGTGTGTTGGTGAAGCAGCGGAAGGTCTTGAAGCTGGGACGGGGGCTCTACACGCCTATCCACCAAAGAGGCGAGGAGCTTATGGACAGGTACTGGAAGCACCGTCCTCCGCCGAGTTGGACGCCGTCGTCGAAAGAGGTCTTAGACAAGGTCGCGATTGAACCCCAACCACCAGGGACTAGGCGCACGACTTGGTTTCCTGAATGTGTGGTTTTGACCGAACGCTGGCAGTCCGTCGCCGATTTCCGGCGCAGCGAGTTGAGGCTGCAACGGTTGAAGGGTCTGGGTGAGGATGCGATTGACGACTTGGACGACGACGCAGGTTAATGTCAATCTGGGCGCGTTCCCAACCCCAGTGCCAATGTGAAGAACTCAATGTTTAGGCACTGCTCAGCACGGTCTACGCTATGCAGTCTTGAGCTGAACCACATCTGCGCCGATGCGCAATTTGTCCAGATAGTCCGCCCACGTCTGCATCATCGCCAGGCGCTGTTCCATGTATTCAGCGCGGTCGTACGCACCGCCCAGTGGCCCACTCTTGCCGTGGCCCAATTGAGCCTCCACCATATGTTCGTCGATGCCCTTCATACGTTCGGCCAACATGGTGCGGGCCATTGCTCGAAATCCGTGGGCCACATGGTCATCAGTGCCAAAGTCCATACGCCTCAGTGCAGCGTTAATGGTGCCTTCGCTCATAGGGCGCTTGAAAGAGCGGGCACCCGGGAACACGTAGCGCCCGTGACCGGTCAACAGATACAACTCCTTCAATATTTCCACGGCTTGATCGGCTAGCGGAACCAGGTGCGGTCTGCCGTTGACCTTCTGGTGAAGGGTGCGCTTCATATTGGCGGGCGGAATAGTCAGCATCGCGTTGCCCAGATCGACCCACCCCCACTCCATAGCTCGGATGTTGCCTGGGCGCTGAAAAAACAGCGCGGATAACTTGAGCGCCGCCCGCGTCGTTGGCTGTCCGTCGTAGGCGTCAATTGCTCGCAGCAGGCTGCTTACAGAAGCAGGGTCAAGAACCGCCGCAAAGCTCTTGGCAATGTGCGGCTTCAACGCGCCCTTGAGGTCTGGAACGGGGTTTTGCTCTATGCGATCGGTCTGTACGGCGTATCGGAATACCTGACCCGCCATCTGTTGCAGGTCTTGCGCTGTACTAAGAATGCCCTTGGCTTCGACCTTGCGCAACGCATCCAACACGGTCTTCGCCCTGATTGACGCAATCGGCATAGACCCCATCTCCGGGAACATGTACATCTCATTCATGCGCAGCCACTTCGCAGCGTGTGATGCGCTCCAGCTTTCGGCCTTGAGCTTGTGGAATTCCAGAGCCACAGTTTCGTAGGTGTTGGCTGCTGCCAGCTTTTCGGCCTGCTTTGCTTCTTGCTTTGCCATGCTCGGATCGATACTTTGCGCGATGAGTTTCTTTGCCTCATCGCGCCCCCTTCGCGCCTGTGCGAGCGAGATTGAGGGGTACACACCCAGCGACAGCGTCTTTTGCTTGCCGTACAGCCTGTAGTTCATTCGCCAGTATTTGCCCGCTGCCGTGACGTGCAAGTACAACCCTCCGCCATCACTGTGCTTGTCGCCAGACGGCCGACCGCTGTACTTCGTACTGTTCTTGATGAAGGTGTCGTTCAAGCTCATCGGACTGCCCCGCTGGTAGGTGTGCTGGTATTTGGCTTGTTGGCAAAAGCTGGTACCGGTCGCCTACCAACATTACTGCCAACAAAGAGTTGGTATGTCATGCTAGTCAATGAAGTTGCGTGAGACAACAAAAAACCCGCTGCTCCAATAGAGACAACGGGTTATGGGTTGGCTTGATGCCTGATGAGATGGCAATTTGGAGCGGGTGAAGGGAATCGAACCCTCGTATGAAGCTTGGGAAGCTGCCGTTCTACCATTGAACTACACCCGCGAAGGCTCGCATTATAGGGGGCGGGGGTGGTGGCCAAATCTATAATGCCCGGT
>Ga0209792_1001016_pt1 | contig 15259 bp, 4 predicted proteins | sample EBPBio142005_DNA_FD_185860 | JGI IMG/M metagenome (GOLD analysis project Ga0209792, IMG submission 185860) | Wastewater treatment Type I Accumulibacter community from EBPR Bioreactor in Madison, WI, USA - Reactor 1_6/14/2005_ DNA (SPAdes)... | ecosystem: Engineered > Bioreactor > EBPR >... | reverse complement strand
CCACCCATATAAGCGCGGCTCCCGAGACGACGGGGCCCGCCGGAAGCGCCGCAGACAAAGCGGCACAGGGTTAGAGAAACCCACCGGAAAGCCTTGTCGGACAACGGTCTCGACCCCCGGGTCGTGTGTTCTATGCATCGTCTGTTAGGAAAGGGATACGCCGGCGGCGGCGAGCGAAAGTGCTTCGGCATGGACGTTTTCGTCGTCGCTAGTTCGGAATGTTCGACGCAAGTCGGACAAGAGTAATTAGTGACGGGATTTTGCCTCTCTTTCGAGAGAGGCACGTTAAACTTGAGAGTTTGATCCTGGCTCAGAACGAACGCTGGCGGCAGGCTTAACACATGCAAGTCGAACGCGTGTAGCAATACACGAGTGGCGCACGGGTGAGTAACGCGTGGATATCTGCCTTTTGGTTCGGAATAACCCCGGGAAACTGGGGCTAATACCGGATGGTTCCTTCGGGATAAAGATTTATCGCCAAAAGATGAGTCCGCGTACGATTAGCTAGTTGGTGAGGTAATGGCTCACCAAGGCGACGATCGTTAGCTGGTCTGAGAGGACGATCAGCCACACTGGGACTGAGACACGGCCCAGACTCCTACGGGAGGCAGCAGTGGGGAATATTGGACAATGGGGGCAACCCTGATCCAGCCATGCCGCGTGAGTGATGAAGGCCTTCGGGTTGTAAAGCTCTTTTGGCGGGGACGATGATGACGGTACCCGCAGAATAAGCCCCGGCTAACTTCGTGCCAGCAGCCGCGGTAAGACGAAGGGGGCTAGCGTTGTTCGGAATTACTGGGCGTAAAGCGAGTGTAGGCGGTTGTCATAGTCAGGTGTGAAAGCCTTGAGCTCAACTCAAGAAATGCACTTGATACTGGGCGACTAGAGGACCGGAGAGGATAGTGGAATTCCCAGTGTAGTGGTGAAATACGTAGAGATTGGGAAGAACACCAGTGGCGAAGGCGGCTATCTGGACGGTTACTGACGCTAAGACTCGAAAGCGTGGGGAGCAAACAGGATTAGATACCCTGGTAGTCCACGCCGTAAACGATGGGTGCTAGACGTTGGCGAGCTTGCTCGTCAGTGTCGCAGCTAACGCGTTAAGCACCCCGCCTGGGGAGTACGGCCGCAAGGTTGAAACTCAAAGGAATTGACGGGGGCCCGCACAAGCGGTGGAGCATGTGGTTCAATTCGACGCAACGCGCAGAACCTTACCAGCCCTTGACATGGGACTCGCCGGGACCAGAGACGGTCCCTTCGGTTCGGCCGGAGTCCGCACAGGTGCTGCATGGCTGTCGTCAGCTCGTGTCGTGAGATGTTGGGTTAAGTCCCGCAACGAGCGCAACCCTCGTCTCCAGTTGCCATCAGGTTATGCTGGGCACTTTGGAGAAACTGCCGGTGACAAGCCGGAGGAAGGTGGGGATGACGTCAAGTCCTCATGGCCCTTACGGGCTGGGCTACACACGTGCTACAATGGCGGTGACAGTGGGATGCGAAGGGGCGACCCGGAGCCGATCCCAAAAAACCGTCCCAGTTCGGATTGCACTCTGCAACTCGAGTGCATGAAGGTGGAATCGCTAGTAATCGCGGATCAGCATGCCGCGGTGAATACGTTCCCGGGCCTTGTACACACCGCCCGTCACGCCATGGGAGTTGGTTCTACCCGAAGATGGTGCGCTAACCGCAAGGAGGCAGCCAGCCACGGTAGGATCAATGACTGGGGCGAAGTCGTAACAAGGTAGCCGTAGGGGAACCTGCGGCTGGATCACCTCCTTTCTAAGGAAGATCGGAAGCAATTCCGGTCTCACTTACACAAAATCGAAGTCTGGTTCTCAAGCCGGACCGCCGCCGTCGACGCATCCCTTTCCTGTGATGGTAATTGGCGAGACAGAACCATGCTCGGTTCTGCCGTTTCGTCTGCCTGCATTGGGCTAGTAGCTCAGCTGGTTAGAGCGCGCGCTTGATAAGCGTGAGGTCGGAGGTTCAAATCCTCCCTGGCCCACCAAGTCGCGCGATCGGCTCAACCCTCGGGAGGCCGGTTCGCGCCGGGTTCCCGGCAGAGCAGACAAAGCGTGGTCGCGCCGACCGAAAGCTCAAACGGGGGCATAGCTCAGTTGGGAGAGCGCCTGCTTTGCAAGCAGGAGGTCGTCGGTTCGATCCCGTCTGCCTCCACCATCACTCACGCACGTTCATACGTGCGGCATAGAACGCGGCGTCGCGAAAGGTGGCGCAGCCTTGTTCTTTGACATCGTTTATCGGAAGAGGTCTGAAAGTCTAAATATTCCTCGCTCTGTCGCCTAGGCAGAGTGGAAGGAATGGGTAAACAAGGCCGTTACGGGTGGGGGTCGTCCCCTGCACGGAACGAGCCGTAATGATGATCACTAGATCATCGTTTCGCTGACAAAATGTGAGATCAAGCACAATAAGGGCGTTTGGCGGATGCCTTGGCACTGAGAGGCGATGAAGGACGTGGCAGGCTGCGATAAGCTTCGGGGAGTTGCCAGCACACTTTGATCCGAAGATTTCCGAATGGGGAAACCCCATCCATCAGGATGATCGTCGACTGAATCCATAGGTCGACGAGGCGAACCCGGGGAACTGAAACATCTCAGTACCTGGAGGAAAGGACATCAACAGAGACTCCGCTAGTAGTGGCGAGCGAACGCGGACCAGGCCAGTGATACGATTGTAAGAACCGGAACACTCTGGAAAGAGTGGCCATAGCGGGTGATAGCCCCGTACGGGTAGAAAGCAGTCGTATCCTCGAGTAGGGCGGGACACGTGTAATCCTGTCTGAACATGGGGGGATCACCCTCCAAGCCTAAGTACTCCTCAGTGACCGATAGTGAACAAGTACCGTGAGGGAAAGGTGAAAAGCACCCCGACAAGGGGAGTGAAAAAGACCTGAAACCGAACGCCTACAAACAGTCGGAGGCCGCAAGGCTAACGGCGTACCTTTTGTATAATGGGTCAGCGACTTACTCTGTGCAGCAAGCTTAAGCCGATAGGTGTAGGCGCAGCGAAAGCGAGTCTGAATAGGGCGCTTAGTTGCACGGAGTAGACCCGAAACCGGGTGATCTAGTCATGGGCAGGTTGAAGGCGTGGTAACGCGCGCTGGAGGACCGAACCGGTTACCGTTGCAAAGGTATCGGATGACCTGTGATTAGGGGTGAAAGGCCAACCAAACTCGGAAATAGCTGGTTCTCCGCGAAAACTATTTAGGTAGTGCGTCGTGTGATTACCGCCGGGGGTAGAGCACTGGATGGGCTAGGGGGATCCAAAGTCTTACCAAACCTAACCAAACTCCGAATACCGGCGAGTACAGCGCGGCAGACAGACGGCGGGTGCTAAGGTCCGTCGTCGAGAGGGAAACAGCCCAGACCACCAGCTAAGGTCCCTAAGTCATGGCTAAGTGGGAAAGGATGTGGGAAGGCCATAACAGCCAGGAGGTTGGCTTAGAAGCAGCCATCCTTTAAAGAAAGCGTAATAGCTCACTGGTCTAGATAAGCCAGCCTGCGCCGAAGATGTACCGGGGCTCAAGCCATGCACCGAAGCTGTGGACTCGAAAGAGTGGTAGCGGAGCGTTCCGTAAGCCTGCGAAGGGAGACCCGTGAGGGCTCCTGGAGGTATCGGAAGTGAGAATGCTGACATGAGTAGCGATAAGAAGCGTGAGAGACGCTTCCGCCGTAAGTCCAAGGGTTCCTGCGCAAGGTCAATCCGCGCAGGGTTAGCCGGCCCCTAAGGCGAGGGCGACAGCCGTAGCCGATGGGAACCACGTCAATATTCGTGGGCCTGCTGGAAGTGACGGATCCGAAAAGTGGCTCTAGCTCGTTGGCGAATGCTAGGGCGGCCCAAGGGTTCCAGGAAATAGCTCCAGCATATAGACCGTACCCTAAACCGACACAGGTGGACTGGTAGAGTATACCAAGGCGCTTGAGGGAACGGTGTTGAAGGAACTAGGCAATTTACCCCCGTAACTTCGGGATAAGGGGGCCTCCGGCGGTCTCGTCGGAGGGGCACAGACTAGGGGGTGGCGACTGTTTAACAAAAACACAGGGCTCTGCTAAGCCGTGAGGCGAAGTATAGGGTCTGACGCCTGCCCGGTGCCGGAAGGTTAAGAGGAGAGGTTCACGCCTTGAATCGAAGCCCCGGTAAACGGCGGCCGTAACTATAACGGTCCTAAGGTAGCGAAATTCCTTGTCGGGTAAGTTCCGACCTGCACGAATGGCGTAACGACTTCCCCGCTGTCTCCAACACCGGCTCGGCGAAATTGAATTCCCCGTGAAGATGCGGGGTACCCGCAGTTAGACGGAAAGACCCCGTGCACCTTTACTACAACTTTGCAGTGGCATTAGAGAATGGATGTGTAGGATAGGCGGGAGCCTTTGAAGCAGGGGCGCTAGCTCTTGTGGAGGCAACCTTGAAATACCGCCCTTTTGTTCTTTGATGTCTAACCGAGGTCTGTCATCCAGATCCGGGACCCTGCATGGTGGGTAGTTTGACTGGGGCGGTCGCCTCCCAAAGAGTAACGGAGGCGCGCGATGGTGGGCTCAGGCTGGTCGGAAATCAGCCGCTGAGTGCAATGGCACAAGCCCGCCTGACTGCGAGACTGACAAGTCGAGCAGGGACGAAAGTCGGCCATAGTGATCCGGTGGTTCCGCGTGAGTGGGCCATCGCTCAACGGATAAAAGGTACGCCGGGGATAACAGGCTGATACCACCCAAGCGTCCACAGCGACGGTGGTGTTTGGCACCTCGATGTCGACTCATCACATCCTGGGGCTGGAGCAGGTCCCAAGGGTTCGGCTGTTCGCCGATTAAAGTGGTACGTGAGTTGGGTTCAAAACGTCGTGAGACAGTTTGGTCCCTATCTGCTGTGGGTGTTCGAGACTTGAGAGGAGCCGTCCTTAGTACGAGAGGACCGGGATGGACTTACCTCTGGTGTACCGGTTGTGACGCCAGTCGCAGCGCCGGGTAGCTATGTAGTGAAGGGATAAACGCTGAAAGCATCTAAGCGTGAAACCCGCCTCAAAACTAGGTCTCGCTGAGAGTCGTGGTAGACCACCACGTTGATAGGCCGCATGTGTAAGTGCAGTGATGCATTCAGCTTAGCGGTACTAATAGCTCGATCGGCTTGATTTCATTCGTTCCGTGCAGCGGTCGACATCCGCTGCCGGCCTTGTGCACGACAGACCCAAGACTTTCTTTCTTCGCGCTTCGACGATCTGGTGGCACTAGCGAAGGGTGTACACCCGATCCCATTCCGAACTCGGACGTGAAAACTTTCAGCGCCGATGGTACTGTGTCTTAAGGCACGGGAGAGTAGGTCGCTGCCAGATCTTCAAAGCGCGAAGAAGCCTCTTCCGACCAAACGATACAGCCAAAGCATGGATTTGCCGCGGGGTGGAGCAGCCCGGTAGCTCGTCAGGCTCATAACCTGAAGGTCGTAGGTTCAAATCCTGCCCCCGCAACCAACTTTACTTGCTTGGCAAGCCAGCAAAGCGGCCGCCCCTCACGGGGCGGCCGTTTTCGTTTTGGAATGCCGAAACCGATGCCGGAGCAGGCTGTGTGTATGCTCCGCCTAATCGGGCCGCGCCAGCAGCCTCTGTGTAATAGATACATTATAACGCATCCATTATAGAGACGCCGTGCAAATCCCGTTTCGCGCTATCGTCGCCTTGATGTTTTCTAGGACGTTTCTGTTTTCCAGTGCAGCCATTCGGGCACTGTTCCGAGACCGCCTTCAATTGCGCCGCGCAAGGCCAGACCGTGCTCGCTGAAGTCAGCGGCGCTTATCGTGGCTTTCGCGGTGACCGTGACGCCATTCGGGGCTTCGTCCGGCGAAAGCGGCGCGTGCTGGGACTCCCACAGCAGCAAGCTCTCGCCCGGCGACAGAGCAAACACCATCAGGGCTGTGACGTAGAGTTCGGCGATCTGACTGCGGCGAGCCCGCTCCAGAACCACGGGATCCCGAAAGTCACCGCGCCTCAGTCCCGCCGGACGTCGCTCATCGCGGAGCAGGACCCATGCCGGTCGGGGGAAGGTTCCCCGACAGCGAATTCCGATTGCCAGCCTGCCATCACTTGCCTGACGGCAAGCGATGCGGACGGTGCCGCTGGCAGTAGGTGACGTCGGCTGAACCACGCAGCTGATTGCACCCCGCAGGATCTTCGGGATGTCCGATTGCGGCTCGGCCACGGCCGAGCGGATTGCCTCGCGCATATCGACTTCGGCCTGCGCCGCGGCTGCAGCAGACTGGCGATGCTCGCGCAGGCGATTGTGCCATTGATCATGGCCGCGCCAGCGCGCGGTCAGCCGGTCCAGCCGATTGGCCAACGAGACCCCGCGGGAAGATGCGGCGATGGTGGGCGGTGGTACCGTCGATGGCGTCGGCGAAGCCGGCGCCAGGGTCGGGACCGCGTAGCCTGCCTCGGCCATGGCCTGTTGCAGGATCGCGAGCGTATCGATCTGGAGAAGTGAGGCGACAGGGTCTTCCGCCTCGTTGCGACTCTCGGCGCTCGTGGAGAGCCAGGTCAGGACCTGATCAAGTGACCGATCGATGATCTGGTTGCGATCCCATATGGCAATCGGCGAGCCGGACCGCGTCTGCAACGACACTTGCCCATCGTCGAACATGACGAGCGTCTTTCCGCCAAGCGGCAGGCGCTCGCGCGTGGCATTGGCGGGCGGAGCAGAAGTGTCCACGTCAGTCATGTCTTAGCCGCCATGCTCGGCGAGCAGCGAGATCAGCCGATCGATATCGACGCGGAAGATCTCGCTTTCGGTCAAGAGATAGGCCGCACTGCCATCGTGCAGCAGACGCAAAGGGGCACCTGTCTGGTCGAGAAGCGGCGTCTCGGCCGGCGGTGCACCGCTGCGCAGAGCAAGCAATCGGCCCTCCTTTGCGGCCAGCGATACCACGCGCGGCCCTTTCCACGTCGCGCCGAGGGCCTGCAGCCGTTGCCGACTGGCGAGTTCGATGGTGGTGAGCCATGCTGCCGGGGCAACGCTGCCGGCACAGGGGCCCTCAATCATCACCCGACGTCCCTCACGCTCGGCCACGGCCTCGATCCGGGCTTCGCGCGTGACACTCATCGCGATGAAGCGCGCGCGTTCGCCCAGCGCGTCAAGGAGGAGCGGCGCGCCGGGGCATTCCGTGGATGTCCTGCGATCGAGCGACGTCAGACCGTTGCGTGTGACGATCGCCGCCGATCCGTCGCGCAGCGTGAGGAGCACGACGTCGTTGGGGGTGGTCGACCGCCGGATCGGACCGGCAAAGCCGCCGCCCGGCGCCAACATCGTCAGGCCCGCTACGCTCGGCACGAGGATAGAGAGGCCAGTGCGATCGGCGATGGCAAGCGGCCCGCCCGTCGCGACGAGATCGCCGAAGCGGCCGCCGGCGAAGGGGCGGGCGAACTCGATTCCGTCCGCATCGCGCCCGCGAATGTCGAGCCGGGGGATGCCGTTCGCCGATGGTTGGACACGATAGGTCCACAGCGCTTCGGCGGCGTCGAGGCGGCCACAGGAAGCATTTTGTTCCCAAGTGCCATCTGCTCGGTAGAGGTCGCGGAAGGCTTGGCGATTGCCTGTGCGCTCGCCCCTGAGGCAGAGCACGTTGGCGCCTGTGCTGTCGCGATCGCGCGCTGCCGACCGCACGAACGGGGCAATGTTCTTGCTGCCTGCCGGTCGGTCCGCGCTGGCGAGCGACAGGGCTGTCTCGCGGGCGCGGGTCCAGCCGTTTTCGGCCACGAGGTCGAGGATGTCCTCCTCGAACGAGGCGATGCTGATGAAAGCGTCGGCCTGGAAGCGGCCGTTGTTCAAGGGCACCGTCTCGCCACGCCACTCGAGGCGCAGGCGTCCGTGGCTGCCCGGTACACGATCGACGATGCTCCATTGCAGTGGATCCGCCGCGTCGCCGATCAAGGTGCGGGCGACAAAAGGATCCTCCCGGCGCGGCTGAAAGCCGCCATCGTCCGACTGGCCGAACTTGGTGCTGGCGAATACTGAACCATTCTGGCACCGCAGTATGATGGGCTTGCCGCGCTTCATCGTCAGAGCGATTCCGGTGCCATCGCTCTGCTCGATACGGTCGACCAGGCATCGTTGCCTGCTGATCGTGGGCAATACCGTCAGCAGCACGTCGTCGGGGTCAAGCGCAAGCTCGCCGCCAGACCATGCTAGGCGCAACAGCCCTTTGGGGGTGACGCTCCAGATCTTGCCATCGGCGATCAGCAACCCTTGGCGGCTGTCGATGGCATAGCGCGCGCCTGCCGCCTCGATCGGCAACCACGCATTGGCAAGGGTCCTGTATTCGAGGCGTAGCGGTCCGCCGCTTGCGACTGCGGAATGCGTGCTGGCACCGCGGCGCAACCGCAGGCGGGCCCGCTCGTAGGGCAGGAGGCCGGCTGCCCGTTCGTTGAGTGCTGCTGCAAGCTCGCTGACGTTGGTCCACTGCTGGCCGCTCATCCGCCAAGAGACGGTGCCGGCCAAGGCATACAGGCCCGGCGCAATCTGCTGTGTACCGTCAAGTATAGATGCGGTCTCCTGACAATGCACCGTGCGAGCGCCTGTTGGCAGGGTGACGGTCGTGCGCGGCGTCATGGCAAGATGCGGGCCGGACACTTCGGTGACGAGTGTGCCATCCGCCCACAGCGCCAACCCGCGGCCGCACTGGACATAGGCGTTCAACTGGTCGTGCGGAAATCCTTGCCCGCCGATCGACTGGACAGTCGGACCGACGGCGTTGCCCGTGATGTCGAGGTAACGCACCAGGACGCGATCGCGCAGCGTCCAGCGCCAGAAATCCGTCGCTCCCAGACTGCGCTCCACGAGCGTATCGGGCTCGCCGCAAGGCTGTGGTAGTGCACCTGACAGATCGAAGCAGGTGGACGCTTCCCCGGTGCCGATGAAGCGCTGCGGACTGCTAGCCGGGCGACCGATCCGCGTGATCGGCGCAGGCGGCCCGGTCGCATTGGGGCGTGTGTCGATCATGCGCAGCGGGCCATCGGCGGCGTCGGCGACCTGTAGCGTCGTGAGGGTCGCTATGAAAAGACGCTGCCCGTCGGTGCCGATTGCACGTGCGACGTCGAATGGAAAGGCCTGCTGGGCGCGCCATGTCACGGGCACGAGCGACCGGCCTTTCGTAGCATGGTCCGCGACGAGTTCGACGGTGGCCCGTGCCTGCGTAAAGGCAATGTTCAGAAAGTCGCCCGCCACGGCAACGCGTTGCACCCCGGGATTCCGTGCCGGCGCCATAGGCTGCCAGCTCTTCTGGGCTTCGCTCCAGGTCACGTTGAATCCGTTGCGATCGGCATAGCCCAGGATGGGTGTTCCGGGTGCCAGAAAGCGTGTCTCCACGGCTCCTTCGCCGATGGCCGCGGGTGGTGGCGGCCCGTCGGCCGGACGAAGATCGGCAAGGTCGGCGAACCGTCGCGCCGTGCGTGTGCCGTCCTCGGTGACCACGACGATGTCGTCGGAGCCCCAGGCGGCACCGATCACTGCATCCGCTGCAAAGCGCCAGCCGCGCCGCCCGACGCGCCACTTCGCGCCGTTCAGGACGACCCCGTCGTCGATGCGTTCCCAGCGCCAACGCGCATCATCGTGCAGTATGCCGCTGCGTCTCGGATCGTCGACGGCCGCCCATCCTGTTTGGCTCCATTTCACGACGCTTGCACCGTCGACGCGCGCGTGCAGTTCACTGCCGTGTACGAACAGCGCGCTGGCCTCCGCCCGGCCGGGCAGTGGCCGGACTTCTCGGAAGTCGGTCAGCCGCAGCACGCCGATACGCGTCAAAACGACCTCTGTGCCACCATCAACCCCAATACCCAGCCGTTGATCGTGCAAGAAGCCAGTCGTGGCGAAATCGTCGACTGGTCGACCATCGACCACGAGCTGTGCGGTGACGCTGGCCTGGCGTGCGGATGCACTGAACCGCAGTGCGTCGCGCTGGACATCGAGCGTCCCGGAATCGGGCTCGATGACGCGGCCTTCCATGGCCACCGAATCGCGATCGAAGTAGAAACGGCCGCCGGTTGCCGCGACGACAGGCGGAAGCGGCCGGTCGAAGCGGGTCCAGCGCGGTCCCCGTTCGACCAGATCGTCGGTCAGCGACCGCGTCCACAGTCCATGGGTGTTTGCGACGACGATCTCGCGTGCCGATGTTGCCAGCACGGCGCCGGGCACTGTCGGCGCAAAACCGTTGTCGCTGAACAGGTCGCCGGGCGAGACCTGTATGACGCCGCCATCCCGAGCGTACAGCTGGAATTGGCGCGTCGCGGCCAGCCATTCCAGCCAGGGGCGTCGCAGCAATGCGACGTTAGTGCCTGTGGTACGGCCGGGCCTTTGGAGTGTGAAGGTGCCGTACTCTATCGACACTTGCATTCCGGATTGGCGCAGCCTGCCAGGATCGAGAACGCCATGAACGATCGACCGAGTGAAGGCCTGGACGTTGTCGGGGATCGTCCGCCTCGTATCCTGAAGCGATCGCGGCGCGGGTGTTGCCACTTTCTCCAACGGCGCACCCGGTGTCGGTGCTGCGAAGGCCTCCACAGTCCCGTTGATCGACAAATAGAAGACCGGCGATGGGTCGCCCGTAATCTCGCGCACCTCGGTATCGCCGGCCGGCAGTTTGTAGGACAGCAGCTTGCAATCGCCGGGCGAGCCAGATGCGGCAGGCGGACAGGGTGCCTTGCCGATGAAGAAAACGTCGTGCGCGTCGCGAAACCACCAGCCTTCCGTCTGGCCGATGCGGCCCTGCTGTAGTGGCCGCACGTTTTGCGCCAGAGAGGGCGTTAGCTTTGCCGTGATAAGCAGCATGTCGGACTGCAGTGATGCAGTCTGTCCGGCTTGGTTGCGTTCACGAAGGATGGTCTGGTCGCCACTGAGGGCTACCGCAAAGCCCTCGCGGTCAAGGCTGACGGCTCCAACCTTGTGAGGCGCAAAAAGTTGCTGCGCCGTTGCCGCCGCTGTCAGGAATGTGCCGTCGCGATAGAGCCGCAGGCCCGCCTGTGTCAGCGCCCACCAGCGGCCGCGCTTCCTCACGATCTCCTGCGCGTCGTCGAGCAGCAGTTGCACTTTGCCGTCCGCCGACAAAGCAACCACGCGGCCCTTCGGCAGCGAAAGCCACAGCTCGTCTCCGACTTCTTCGACAACGATTTTCGTCGGGTCGACGCTGCCGGCGGCCGCCCCGGTCAGATCCCGCGTGATGTCGAGCGAACTGCGAGACGGACGGTTAACAACCATGGCGCGACCGCGTTTGTCGAAGTAGAGCGTGCGGTCAGACCAGCCGAAGGCAGCCGCAACATCGCCGGCATCGATCTGCAGCGCCGGGGCCAGTATCTGTCGGCAGTCGGCGATCTGGCCCGGCGTTGTCAGAACACAAGACAAGGCCTGGCCGTTGGGCAGGTAGCGCAGCAACTCATGGGTCGTCGCACTGCGGGCCGCCGAGTCGACGATGGCTGTCTGCTCGCCGGGCGTGGGTGCATGGAAGTAGGCGATTGAGGAAAGCGTTGCCGGTTGGCTGCTGCCAACGACGAGCGCAGCGCGCGGGAGGAGCACGAGTTCGCGCGGCGCGGCGACCTCGCCGTCGATCAGCACGAAGTGGCTTTGCCAGTTCTGCAGACGTGTGCCGACACGGCGGTCGAGCGTGATGATGGACACCCAGCGGCGCTGCTTGACATCGAGTACCGCCAGTTCGCGGCTGGTCTGGAAGAGCCAGAGATGCGGCTCGATTTCGACGACTTGCTGCAGGGTCTGCGGGTCGAAGGGCGCGGCAGGTATTGCTTGCTGGGGCACGAGAGAGAGCGCCACCGCTGGCCCGTTCGAGAGAAAGCCGAGATGGTGGTTGCCGTTGCGGTCTACGGCAGTCACTGCCAGTCCTGTGCCGGCAGCGCCGGTTGGATCGGCAACATGAGAGAGACCGACGTCGACAATTGGGACCGAGGCCGTGAGCGCGAAGCGGCGCCATTGGCGGCTCGTGAGGTTGTAGGTCCACAGCGCATCTGTTGCCGCAAAGTGGACTTGCTCACCATCGGCCGCCAACCGGCGCAGGGTGCGAGGACTGGGCGCCTCGCCGGTCGGCGGCAACAGGGTGGTCGGTTGACCGCCGTTAGACTCCTCCACTTCGCCCCGCTGGCCCAGCACGAGGAGACGCGAACGTGGCTCATCGACCAGAATCTGTCGGCCGCGTAGGATCTGCGGCGTGTAGCTTATCTCCCTGCCTTCGCACGAGGAGGGCAGGGACAGTCCGCCAGCGCCGGCAAGGGGCACGAGGCGAGCCTGGTCCTTCTCGTGGATCACCAGGTGGTTGGGCAGGCTGGCCAGGCGCGCCGACCTGCCGACGCTCGACTGTTCGAGCGCGAAGCGCCGGTGGGCCGGAAGATAGAAGCGCAGGCCGCGCTCGGTCAGAAACGCCAGGTGGCCGCCGATCTCGCGTACATCAAGAACGTCGTTCGCCGACAAGTCGGGCTGACGATAGAGGCACGTCGTGCTGCCGGATGTCCGTTCGGCGATGAAGCGCTGGCCTGCGCTGGTGCGATGCGTCGTCAGGATATGCTGGTCGTGAACCGACGCGGCGATTGCGGGAATCCCGTCGACCGCGAGGGCCGTCGAGCCATGCAAGGCATCGGCACGACGTGTGATATCCGGCGCGGCATCGTAGATGACCGGCGAACCGTCGACGAAGCCGGCAATGCGCGGTACCGCCGCTTTTGTGCTGAAGCTATCGACGATACGACGCCTTTCGGTGTTGTAGATCAGCGCCGTGCCGCTGGCGGTGAGCGCAAGCGTGCTCCTGCCGTCCGCCATCGCGTCGACCAGTTCGCTGTCGCCGAACGGCAGCGGTCGGTCGGAACCCAGCAGGCGAGGCACATTGCTGTCGTGGCCAGTCGGTCGAACCACCGATCCGTTGGCGCCCAGGACATGCGGCATGCCGAACGCATACGCCATGCCCGCAAATGCTTCGCCTCCCAACCCCGTCTGCCATGGCCCCGTCCAGTCGCGATCATTGGGACGATAGATCCACAGGCTGGCCTGGCTGCGTAGACCGGCCGCGACGATCATGCCGTGAGTTTCGAATGCGGCGTCGAGGAGATCGCCTGGCGCGCGCGATGGCTTGTTGCCCAGCAGGGGCGTGAGGACGACGACGTGCGACTGTGGATTGCGACTGTCTACCGAGGCCTGGAAGGGTTGTCCGGAACTGTCGATGACGATGGCATTGTCGGTTTGGCCGACGGCGATCGAGCGCAGCGGCGTCGCTATTGCCGCGGGCATCGCAGCTTCGATGGTCGCCGGGCGTGTCGCGGATGCCTCCACGGTGAAAGCCGCGAGCCGGTTATTCTGCGCTATCCAGAGGGTCTTGCCCGTCACCTTGAGTGGCCCGCGCACCGAAAGCAGCAGCGGCGGCACCGCCTGCTTGTCGATTGTGCGGTATGTCCGCTTCTGCGGATCGTGAATCAGGGCGCCATCCGCCCCCAGATAGAGAATGACGTCGGAAATCTCGACGGCGGTGTCGTAGCTCGCCAGAGGCCTGCCGCCTGCAGACTCGTCGAGCAATGGCCGCGGGCCGTCGGGCCCAAGACCATAGATCCGATTGGCCTCGGTCAGGATCAGGGCCATACCGGCCGGACCTATGCCGGCCACGATGTCGCGCACGCCTGGCAGATCGAATGTCTTCGTCGTCCCGCGATCGACATACACGATCTTGTCGGCATGGGCGTAGACCAGCGTGCCGCCAGCGGCAGGCTGCCAGACCCGTGTGACCGGCTGGTCGGTGCGCCGATGCCAGCGCCGCTCCGCCAGCACGTACGCGAAGACGCCTTGGGGGCCCAGCGCAACCACCTCCGCACCGTCCTCGGCAACGTGCATGACGCTGTTGTCGCTGAGTGCCGGCAGGTTCTCCTTCTGTCCGGCAAGGAATGTTAGGTCTCCGGCCGAGGTCAACTTCTGGAGCTGGGCGCATTCGCCGGCCGGGCGGGTAGCATCGGCAGGATCGGGGCACGCTTCGCGGCTAAGGACGACGACACCGCGTCGCAACTGGGCGAGGTCGACGATGCGACCTGCAACGCCCGTCACGCGCCTGATGCGCCAGGAGTCGTCGTCCCGGTCGAGGGTGAACAGCCCGCTATCCGTGCCGACAAGCACCTTGTCGCCCTCGGTTAGCAAATGTGTGACGGCAAGTGGCTGGCCGCCGACCACGAGTTCGCGGTCGATTCCGTCGGGCAGGCGGCTCCACGTGCGCCGGCGGAGGTCGAACACGCCGATGCCTTCTGTCGCGGTGCCGACCAGCAGAGTGCTGCCGTCTCTTGTTAGAGCCGCAGACCGCAACTCCTCAGCGGCAACCGGCTTGCCGTCGCGTCGCTTGAACTGGCTGTCGCCGACCAACACCGACCAGCGGCCGCTTTGGCGCATCGCCACGCCGCCGCCCTCGGTCACGGCGAACAGGATTCCCTCCGCCTGGCAGGTCGCACTCGCCTCGGCCATGTAGTGGCCACAGCCGGGCTGCAGCAACGTGACCGGCGTCGAAAGATCCGGGGCCAGATCTTTCAGGGTTTCGTCAGACCACAGCATGGTCGCGAGTTTGAGGCGATGGACCGTGCCGGAACGGCGCACGGCGTAGAGGGCGCCTTCTGCCGGCACCAGCGTGGCATCGACGAAGGGTTCGGCCTGCGAGCGGATGTTGGCAAGAATGCGGGCATCTGCCACGGGCTGCGCGGCGGGCGGATCTGACCAGCCTTGCGTAAGCTGGGTGTAGCCGATGCCGCTACCGACGGCGGCGAGGGTGAGCATTGCCGTTGCAACGACGCCAAACAGGATGACATCGGCGCGCCGTGGCAATCGCAGATGGTCGCGTTCGGCTGCGACGGCACGGTGAGCCGCACGGCCGATACGAGCGAGAAGGGACACAAAGCTCATGTCGCGGTCTCGCCTCAGCCCGTTACGCCTGACTGGCGGCGGCCATGGCCTGGCCGTACGCATCGGTCGTCGCGCTGTCCTCGACCAGCCCTGTCCAGCTGTCGCCGGTCGAGGCCGCCGTGGCGACCAGCAACCGAGCGAGGGCCGCGGCATGCAGGCGGGCGTCGGTCAGCCCGATCGCCAGCGACGTATAGGCGAGGTTGCCGGCAGACCGATCGTCGGCCGCCAGAATCTGTTCGACTGCTTCGATGCCGCCGAGCGCGATCTGGAGCGCAGAATGGCGGCTCTCGCGTTGAAGGCTGATGGCAATAGCGGCGAGAAGCAGGAGCACACGTGCCTCGAAATCCTCA
>Ga0209792_1001015_pt1 | contig 15265 bp, 19 predicted proteins | sample EBPBio142005_DNA_FD_185860 | JGI IMG/M metagenome (GOLD analysis project Ga0209792, IMG submission 185860) | Wastewater treatment Type I Accumulibacter community from EBPR Bioreactor in Madison, WI, USA - Reactor 1_6/14/2005_ DNA (SPAdes)... | ecosystem: Engineered > Bioreactor > EBPR >... | reverse complement strand
CCCAGCTGCTGGCCGAAGGTTTCGTCCTTGGGATCGAAGCGGCGTCCGACGAGGTAGCCCACGCGGTGGCTCAGCCACGCACCCAGTATCAGCCCGGCGGCAATCAGCATTTCGGCAAAGCCCACGTCGACGGTCCCTCTTTCGAGGGAGGCACTCTATGACGCAGCCTGCGCCGCCCGTTGACTTAGATCAACGAAGCCGCCGTCGCCTGTCGTATTTTTCGCGACGATTTCAACACGGGGTTGCCCTCGATGATGGCCCACTCGACACATGCCGCCTCTGCCCCGACGGGCGCATTGCCGCGCTCGCCGCAGTCGCTGGCCGATGCCGTCGCGCACCGGATCGCGCTTGTGCAGCGGCTGTGCACGGCGGGGCGGCATCGCGACGATCCCGCGTTCCAGCGGCGCGTCGACGGCGCGCTGGCCGAGGCCGGCGCCGCGCTGGCGGCCGGCAATCCGGCGACGGAGACGCTTGAAACCACGCTGCGCGCGCTGGACGCGCTCACCTTCGAGTTGTGCGAGGAATAGAGCATGAGCGCTGAAGTCGCCGAAATCGCCTCCCGGCGATCCCACAAGACGGCGACGCCGCCGGAATTTCTCGGTCCGGCCGAGCGTCGCGCAAAAGGCAAGGCGCTGCGCGAGGCGGTGCCGCGCTCGGTGCACGGCGAATGGAAGCGGCCGGACAATCGGCGCGATCCCATCGACGCGCTGAACGAGTCCAATGTCGGCCGCCAGGAGCAGCTCGTTCCCATCCGCTTCGGGCGCATGATGCAGTCGCCCTTCGCCTTCTACCGCGGCTCGGCGGCGATCATGGCCGCCGACCTCGCCTCGACGCCCGCATCGGGCATCCGCGTGCAGGCCTGCGGCGATGCGCACCTGTCGAACTTCGGCGGCTTCGCCACGCCCGAGCGGCGGGTGATCTTCGACATCAACGACTTCGACGAGACGCTGCCCGGTCCCTGGGAATGGGACATCAAGCGCCTGACGACGAGCTTCGTGCTGGCCGGCCGCCACATCCGCCTGTCCGAGGCCGACTCGGTGCGGGCCGTGCGGGCGGCCGCCCAGTCCTATCGCGAGCACATGGCCGAGTATGCCCAGATGCGCGCGCTCGACGTCTGGTACGACACGATCGACGTCGATCGCTTCCTCAAGGAGGCCGACTCGGAGGAAACCCGCGAGCGGGTGCAGGAGCGCCTGGAGAAGGCGCGCGAGAGGAACACGCCCGAGTTCCTGTTCCCCAAGTTCGTGGAGCACAAGGGCTCGACGCCGACCATCGCCGACGATCCGCCGCTGATCTTCCACCCGACGGCTGACATCGCGCCGGGCGTCGAGTCGGGCTACCGCGAAGGCTTCGCCAGCTACCGCGAGTCGCTGCCCGAACATGTGAAGGCGCTGTTCGACCGCTATCAGTTCTGCGACCTCGCCATGAAGGTGGTGGGGGTGGGCAGCGTCGGGACGCAGTGTGCGGTCGCGCTGTTCATGGCGTCCGACGACGATCCCGTCTTCCTGCAGGTCAAGGAAGCGAACCCATCGGTGCTGGAGCCCTATGTCGGCAAAAGCCGCCACGCCAATCACGGCGAGCGCGTGGTCGTCGGCCAGCGCCTCATGCAGTCGGCCAGCGATCTGCTGCTGGGCTGGGGCAAGGGCGCCAACCAGCGCGACTTCTATGTCCGCCAGCTGCGCGACATGAAGATGAGCGCGATCCTCGAGGATTTCAGCGCCGCCGACATGCGGTCCTATGGCCGCGTCTGCGGCTGGGCGCTGGCGCGCGCGCATGCCCGTTCGGGCGACGCCGCCATGATCGCCGGCTACATGGGATCGAGCGAGATGTTCGACGATGTGCTGTGCGACTTCGCCGTCGAATATGCCGACCAGACCGAGCGCGACTACAAGGGCTTCGTGAAGGCGGTCCGCGACGGCAGGATCAAGGCGATCGTCGAAAGCTAGCGGCGGCCGGACCGCGTCACTGGTGCGGCGGGCGGATGCCGACGATGCCGCACCTGGTGGCGTAGGTCGTCTTGTAGCCGGTCATGTCGAGATAGCGGGCGACGTAGCTCCTGAAGGCGCTCTCGCTCTCCATCATGATGTGGAAGTAGTTGGCGTCGAACAGGTGGTAGCGGTTGTGGCGGTCGTGGGCGAGCGCGATGGCGTGCGCGCCGCTCGCGCCCCGCAAGGTGACGCCGTAGCAGCCATAGGCCTTCGACAGGATCGACCAGAAGAAGCCGGCGCCGGGCGGCCGGTCGCGCGAGGCGCGCAGCCCCGGCGAGACCGTGCAGGCGAAGCTGGCGGTCGCGGCCTTCCAGCCGTCCGTCCATTCGACCCGCTTCATGGCGTCCGACAGGTTCTGCGCCGTCGTCGACTGCCAGGGCGGGTTGTCGCAAACCTGGCCGGAGACGGGGAAGACCTTGCCCTGATAGCGCCAGGCGACCCAGCAGGCGGCCAGCCCGATGCAGTAGCCGTCGTAGGCGCTGCCCCACGGACCGGGCTGCGTCAGGGCCGGCGTCTGCGCCTGGTCCATGGCGAACACCAGAACACCCTTGGCCTTGGCGTCGAGCTGCACACTGTCCCAATTCATCGAGCGCCTCCGGGAACACGACGCGGGTGCAGAGACTATGTTGCAGGGAGGCTGTCGGCACAACCCGCGCCGCGGTGCGGACCTACCCCAGCAGATAACGCAGCAGGCCGGAGGCGGCGATGCCGATGAGGACGGTGGGCAGCATCGAGAGCCGCGTGGCCGCCAGCAATGTGATGAAGAGCGCCGCGAGGTCGGCGGGATTGTTCGCCACGAAGCTCGGCGCGATGACGGAGATCAGCACGCAGCCCGGCGCCGCCTCGACCACCGCCATCGCGCGGGGCCCGAGCGTGCGCCGGCGCAGCACGAGATAGCCGCCGATCCGCGTGAGATAGGTGACGCCCGCCATCGACAGGATGGTGAGCAGGACGGTCGGCTCGATCATCGCGCCTCGCCCGCGAGAAACCACGCGGCGGCGAGGCCCGACAGCGCGCCGGCCGCGACGTACCAGGCGCCGGGCACGAGGAGATAGGCGAGGGCGGCGACCACGAGGCTGACCAGCCACGGCCGCGCCGCGCGCCAGCCGGTCCACATGCCACGCAGCAGCACCAGGAAGACCGCCGGGAAGGCCAGGTTGAAGCCATAGGCTTCGACGTCGCCCAGCAGCGGCCCCACCGCCGCGCCGAGGCTGGTGAAGCCGACCCAGGCCAGCCAGATGCAGGCGCCGGTGCCGACGAAGTAGGGCAGGCTGAATGCCTGTCCCGTGTGCGTCGTGCCAATGCCCTGCGCCGCGCGCCGCCGCGCATCGGCGAGGCCCAGCGCCCACGATTCGTCGCACATCAGGAAGAGGGCGGGGAACACCTTGCGCTTCGGCAGGTGCTGCAGGTACGGCGCCAGCGCCGCCCCCATCAGCATATGGCGGCTGTTCACCAGGAAGGTGACGAACACGATCACCGCGAGGTGCGGCGGCGAGGTCCAGAGCTGGATCGCGGCGAACTCCGAGCCGCCGGCGAAATTGAGCCCGGTCATCAGCGACACCTCGCCGAGCCGCAGGCCCTTCTGCGTCGCCAGCGCGCCCAGCACCATCGCGCCGGGAACGACGCCCAGCAGGATCGGCAGGCAGGAAACGACGCCGCGCCGGAACTCGTCGCGCCAGTCGTCCCGCGGCGCGGTGCCGGGCGAGGTCTGCAGGTCGAGGCTCATGCGCGGACGGTATTCCACGTCGTGCGCATTTTGATTGCGTTGATGCCGCCGCCGACCGGACAATTGGCAGCCAAATCGCCAATGGCGCCCTTTCATGGAAGGAAATGCCAATGACCCTGGACGAGACCGACCGCCGCATCCTGCGCGTGCTGCAGCGCGACGGCCGCATCCAGAATACCGAGCTGGCGCGCAAGGTCGGGCTCTCGCCGTCGCCCTGCCTGCGCCGCGTGCGGCTGCTCGAAGAGGCCGGCGTGATCGACCGCTACGTCGCGGTGTTGAACCCGGCGAAGGTCGGCAAGGGCCTGACCCTGTTCGCGCGCATCGGGCTCAAGACCCAGGACGAGGACACGATTGCCCACTTCGCCAAGGAAGTGGCGAAGCTGCCGCAGGTCGTCGAGTGCCACCTGATGCTGGGCGACTACGATGCGCTGGTGCGCGTGGTGGCGGCCGACATCGAGGACTATCGCCGCTTCCAGTCGGAACATCTCAGCCGCATCAAGGGCGTGCAGAACGTGAAGACCGAAGTGCCCAGCCAGACGCTGAAGGCCCTCGCGGCGCTGCCGGTCTAGCGGTCCCGGCAGGGCGGGACGCAGGAGTTGTCCCGGGCGACGGACTTTCGCGGATACGATGTATGCGATAAATTCCTCTTGGAGGAATCGTCCGAGGTGCCATGGCTGCATCCGAAGAGATTGAAGGCCTGACCGAGCTGTGCCTCAAGCTCGGCATATACGACGTTCCCGTCCGCCACGACCGGCCGCTGGATGTCTTCTTTCCCAAGGACCTGTTCGAGAGCTGGATTCTGGAGGCCGTTGCACGCGAGGGATTGGGGTATCCGAAGCGCGGCGTCCAACCCAAGAGCACCAACAATCTTGCGGTGTACCAGTCCTTCCAGAAGCTCGTGGATCGCCACGGTCGCGAGGAAGTGCAGGCTCGGATCACGAAGCATTTGAACAGGCTCTGGCCGCATGACGTGAAGGAGCAGTGGGCGGTCTTCAAGGCCCGCATCGAGACCCGCCCGATAAGGAACGCCGCTCCGGAGCCTGCTCAATCCCATACGTCGGATGACTCGGAGAGCCCGGCCGCATCGACCCTCAACATAGGCATTCTCTGGTGCACCTGGTTCGCCGGCTCGTGGTGGAGCAGGCCCTGGAGTCTCAGATACGGCTATCGCCCGCCCTCCTTGTTCGCGTCGAAGATGCGGAGCGCCGGCTACAACGTTCAGGCGCTGATGTGCGATGAGAAGCTCGAACTGAAAAGCCTGACCGGGCCGCCTGCGCTGCAGGACGATGTCGACATTCTCTACGTCATGACCCACGGCGAATTCGATTCGGCAGGATACCGGGCCGAACTGAATGCCGACCGCTGGCGGCCGTCGAAGTCCGGCCTGGGCGTGTCGGCCGGCAGTCGATTGTCGGTCGTCGTCTTCGACACCTGCAACCTGATCGACGGATCCTATAAATGGCAGCCCCTGTGGGCGCAGAACCTGGGCGCCGGCGTTCGGCTCGTTCTGGGGTTCGAGGGAAGCGTGGCGATCGATCAGGGATCCGCGGCGCGCGGACACGCCTTCGCTACTGAACTCGTCGACAACGGCAAGCCGTTCGCCGAAGCGTGGCTCGATGCCGCCGAGAGTTCGATGGCTCACCTGAACGATGCAAGCCTGAAGCAGGCGGTCGCTCTCGGTGTCGGAGACAGCGCGGCCGATGCCCAGTCGGTTCTCGATTCCGCTTCTCTCGCCAACATGCCCGCCGCGCGGAGCGCCGGCAGCGCTGCGGTCGTCGAACGTTGGTCCAAGCCATGAACGGGAAGCAGCGGGAGATCGTCCGGGAGATCATCGAGGCGACAGCGGGCCCGGCGGCGCTGAAGTCGCAGGAGATCTGGACGGCACTCGACGAGGCCGATCTTCCGAACTGGGTCGACAAATGCCGGGAGAGAGGCGCGCTGCCCATCTACGAACTGCGTCCGAACCCCATCGAGATCGATCGGGCGCCGGCGCACCGCGAGGTGTTCGAGGCGTCGGGCCTGGTGCGCATCAACATTCGGCTGCCCGACGGCATCAGCAGGGAGTCCGACGGCGCGCAGGCGCTGCGGGCCGTCGTCGACGGCGCCTTCAGGCGCGACGAACGCGCGCCCGAGCGTCTGGAGAGACCCGCTTCCGATTTCGTGGTCGATGTCCTCGGCTCGCGGCTCCACGATGTCGGTCTGCCTGTCCTGGGGCCGGGAGGGCGGCTGACGACCTTCGCCTTTCGCGATGGCTTGCAGCTCGACGTCACCATGCGCCACCGGACGGCGCGTCTCGACTCGAGCTGGCGAAGCGGCGACGACATCGTGCACTGGATCCGCCGGAGGATTCTCGCCGCGGGCGACGGCCTGCCAGTGAAACGACTACGCGGCGCCTTCGGCTACTTCGAACTCTCGAAGTACCAGCGGCAGAGGTACATGCGGCCGGCATTCGTCGTGGCGGCCGACCTGTACCAGCCGCCCGACACTCCGTTGTGGACCGGCTTCGTTGTCGAGGCCGCCACGGAGACCCCCGAACTCCCGATCGGAGCGGGCCTCGGGGACTGGGCTACCTGAACGACAGCTATCGGAACGACAAGGGGGGACAAGATGAGCGACTGGGTGGCGTACTGGGCAATTTCAGGCGGGGTGCTTGTCGGCGTGCTGCATCCCGTTCTGCTTGGGTTTATCCGCAAGCAGTTTCCGCCGACGGCCGGCAGCGGATTTCCGCCCTGGGCCAAGAAGTACGGCGGCCTCTTCGTCTTCTGCCTCGTCACGGCGTTGATTGTGCTGGCCGTATGGAAGAACGCCAACCCCGACGCCAGGCTGGAATGGTTCACGGCTTTTCTGCTCGGCTATGGCTGGGAGGCCTTTGTCGAAAAGTGGCTGCGGGGTACGCCTCCCGCTTGATGTCGGTCCGACGCCCGCGATCGCGCGACGACGCGCCGTCCGGTGGGCGGCAGGGTGGCGCAGGCCGGCGTGCCGTCCGCGCCGGTGCCGGCCGGCGTGCCGTCCGCGCCGGTGCCGGCGACCCGGGTCTCGACGATGCCGCCGCTCCGGGCGGCGCGGTCCAGCAGGGCGCTGCCGACGTCGTGGATATCGATCTTCATGCGCCGCGACCAGGGCGAGGCGGCGTCGCCGGCGAGCTGGCCGATGCAAACATAGACGAATCGACGGTCAGGCCCTTCGCGGCGCACCTGGTCGCCGGAGAGTTTGGGGCCGGAAGACGGGGGGCCGGGGGCGACGCGCACGGGAAAGTCGAAGACCAGCGGCTGCCCGCCGCGCGACTGTTTCGGATCGAGCGGCTGGCCGTCCTTTGCCTGAAGGCTGTGGACGACGCCCTCGACCGGCTGTTCGACGACGATGCAGAAGGCGACGACGGTCTGCTTTGTCCGGGCCATGCCCGTCGATAGCATGGCCGGGCGGGGCCACTAAGGGGGCCCGGCTTCTCTGCCGATGCCGACGTGCCGGTCTACCGGGTGCGCCGCCGCCAGCCCCGGCCGCCGTCATGGGCGCCGTTGGAGCCGACCGACTGGGTGATGTCGCTCAACGATCCCCATTGCTGCAGCACAGGCGCTGCATAGGGGGCCTTCATGTGTTCCGGCCGGGCCTGGCCCGCCGGCTGCCCCGGTTCGCCGTCGGTCCGTTTGGCTTGCTGTTCCAAGTCGACCCCACTTCCCAGATGCCCGTTCGCGACAGCCGCAGTTCGCGTGCGCGAACCCATACATACTCTATGCGGCGGCGGCTGCACACTGCCGCTGCACAGGGCCACGGCCGGCACCCGCGCAGGCGTGAACGCGCCGCGGGCCGTTGGCGATTGTCGCAAAGGGGAAGGGCGTCGCCCGGCGCTTCGGGCTAGCGGGTCTTGCGACCGTAGTTGGGCGTGCCGCCGTCGTTCTTGCCAGTCCAGCCGACCGTCTGCGTCATCTCGCGCAGCGTGCCCCATCGGATCAGCACCGGCGGGGCATAGGGCGTCTTCCCATGAGTAGGCGGGGGGTCGTCGGCCGGCAACCCCACATCACCGGCGATCCTTGTCATTTCCCGTTCCAAGTCGACCCCCCGCTTCCCAGGTGCCCGTTCACGGCGACAGCAGATTGCGTCAGGGAACTTACGGACGCCTTACGAGGCAGCGGCGGCATCGCGCCGCCACGCCTTCGGCCGCCGGTATCGCGAAGCCGCGAAGGCGCGAAGGCTGCCGTCGATGAAAATCGAACGCAGCAAGTTCTTCGCCGCCGTGCGCGTCTCGTTGTTCGGCGGCACGCTCTATCAGGGACAGGTCGACGGCATCGAGGCGATCCTCGACGAATGGGACGCGCGCCGGCTCGTCGACCCGCGCCATCTCGCCTACATGCTGGCCACCGTCTATCACGAGGTCGCGCGCTCGATGCAGCCGATCCGCGAATGGGGCGACGCGCGTTACTTCTTCCGCCTGTACGACATTGCCGGCGAACGGCCGGGCACCGCCCGCCATCTCGGCAACCTCAAGCCGGGCGACGGCGCGCGCTTCTGCGGCCGCGGCTTCGTGCAGCTCACCGGCCGGCGCAACTACCAGCGCATGACCGACCTTGTGGCGATGCCGCGCTTCGGGCTCGATCTCGTCGCCAAGCCCGACGCCGCGCTGCAGCTCGACGTCGCCACCGCCATCCTCTTCGAAGGCATGCTCGACGCCGAGTCGGGCTTCGGCGATTTCACCGGGCTGTCGCTGGAGGATTTCTTCGGCACCACGAAGGACGATCCCGTGGGGGCGCGGCGGATCATCAACGGCCGCGACCGCGCCGAGCTGGTGGCGGGTTACCACCGCCGCTTTCTGGCGGGGCTCGATGGGGCGGCGCTTCATGCCTAGGGAGCGCGAGCCGCCGGCCTGGACGAAGCTCACGACGCCCGAGCATGTCGACGAGGTGCATCGCCAGCTTTTCGCAGGCGTCGGCCCGCGCGCGATCGCGCGGAAGGTGCAGGCGACCGATCCACCGATGTTTCCGGGCATGCCGATCCTGCGGGTCGAGGAATGGTTCCGGCGCTATCGCAAGACCTACGTCGTTCCGGAGCAGAGGCACGACCTGCTCGCCGCCGCCCGGAAGCGCGGCGTCTCCGCCATGCGCCGCAAGCTCGACATCGTGGAAGAGCTGGAGGGTCTCGCCGTCGAACAGCGCGCCCGCTTTCAGCGCGGGCTCGCCGCCGAGAAGGACGCGCCGATGCCGCTGGAAGCGGTGACGCGGCTCGCCGCCGCCTATGGCGAGGCGCTGGAGCGGCTGGCCCGTCTTTGCCTGGAGACCGGCCTCATCCAGCGCGTGCCGCGCCGCGTCGCCGGCATGGTGCAGGACCTCATGGGCAACCGCGCGGTGTTCGAGTTCACCGAAGAAGAAGCCGCCCGCTTCGCCAAGGACCGCCTGCTGGAGGGCGTGCCATCGACCGCACCACACAGCCCTCATCCTGAGGAGCGAACGGAGTGAGCGTCTCGAAGGATGGGCACGCGGCTCTTCTCTCTGTCGTCCTGAACGAAGTGAAGGACCTCATCGCCGCCTGCCATCGGTGGGGCAACCGCCATGAGATCCTTCGCTGCGCTCAGGACGACAAGAGGGAGGCATGACGCGCCCCTCGGCGGAAGCCGCCTACGATCTCATCGCCAAGGTCCCCGTCTCCGGCCGCACGGTGCTCGACCATGCGGCGGAGCTGTCGCGCCCCGAACGCGGCGCCTACCTGATCGCCGCCGCCACTCACTTCGCCGGCCTCATGCCCGACGCGCACCGCTACCGCCTGCTGCCGGTCGATCTCCGCACCTTCGTCGAGAGCCGGCGCTATCTCGGCCGCCGCGGCATCGTCTATCCCGCGGTGATGGACGCGATCGCCGAGATGAACGACGGCACCTACGTCGAGAGCGTGCTGACCGGCGGCATCGGCTCGGGCAAGACGACGGCCGCGCTGCTCGGCATGGCGTGGCAGCACTATCTGCTCTCCGTGCTGAAGGACCCGCACGCCGCCTACGGCCTCGATCCCGCGTCGGAGATCCTGAGCGTGTTCCAGTCGCTGAACGCGCGCACCGCCCGCGACAACGACTATACGCGCTTCCGCCACATGATCGCGGCCTCGCCCTATTTCCGCGAGGTCTTTCCGCCCGACGCCACGCGCGGCGCCGAGATCGCCTTTCCGCGCCGCATCGTCGCGCGCTCGCTCACCGGCAACGTCCACGCCGCCATCGGCGCCAACGTGATGAACGCGCTGCTCGACGAGATCAACTTCATGCAGATCGTCGAGGACTCCGCGCAGTCGGCCGATGGCGGCGTCTTCGACCAGGCGCTGGAGATGTACAACGGCATCGTGCGCCGCCGTAAGTCGCGCTTCCTGAAGGACGGCCGGCTGCCCGGCATGATCTATCTCGTCTCGTCCAAGCGCTATCCGGGCGAATTCACCGACCGCAAGATCGAGGAGGCGCGGCGCGAGCGCGAGCGCCACGGCCGCAGCTCGATCTTCGTCTACGACCGCACCGTCTACGACATCAAACCGGCGGGCACCTATGGCGCGGCGCGCTGGCGCCTGTTCCTGGGCGACGCCACGCGCCGGCCGCGCATCTTGAGCGAAGAAGAGGGCGCAACCATCGCGCCCGAGGACGCGCACCTGATCCGCCGCATCCCGCACGAATTCAGATCGGAGTTCGAGCACGATCTTTTATCGGCGATCCGCGACATCGCGGGCTGCTCGACCTTGGCGATGAACCCCTACCTCATCAACACCGAGGCCGTGGCCGCCGCGTTCGGCGCGCGGCCCTCGGTGCTGTCGCTGGAACGCACGGACTTCGTGACGACCCGGCCCGCGATCCTGCGCGAGCACATCGCGCAGCCTCAGGAGCCGCGGCTCGCCCATGTCGATCTCGCGGTCAGCGGCGACAGCGCGGGCGTGGCCATCGGCTATGTCGAGCGCTTCGTCGACGTGCCACGTTCCGGCACCTCGACAGAACGCCTGCCGAGGATCGTCTTCGACCTCGTGCTGGAGGTGAAGCCGCCGCGCAACGGCGAGATCGAATTCGAGAGCCTGCGTCGGCTGTTCTATGCCCTGCGCGAGGCCGGTATGAACCTGAAGTGGATCAGCTTCGACACGTATCAGTCGAGGGACAGCATCCAGCTCCTGCGCCAGCAGGGCTTCGTCACCGGCACGCAATCCATGGATGCCGACTCCACGGCCTACGACGTCGCCAAGACCGCGCTCTACGACGGCCGGGTCGCCGCCCCGGCCCACGAACACGCCCGCACCGAACTCATCCGCCTCGAACGCGACCCCAAGACCGGCCGCATCGACCATCCACCCGGCTTCTCAAAGGACTGCGCCGACGCCATGGCCGGCGTCGTCTACGGCCTCACTTATCGACGCGACACCTGGGCCCGCCACGGCGAGTCCATGGCCGCCATCCTGCAATCGATTGCACAGAAGATCGAGACGAAGGACGCGAAGTCGGAGACGGCGAGGGCGGCGGGGCAGGGACGGCACGCCTAACATCTCCTCCCCATTCAAATGGGGAGGTGTCAGCGTCTCACGCTGACGGAGGGGTCAAGACGGCGAGGAACAGAAGCTGGATTGAGGAATTGTAAACTAGGGTTGGTGGCGGGCTATTATCCAGCCTATGGACTCGTACGACCTATACAAGCCGCTTCGAAACCATCTGAGGCGTGTCTCCTTGGCCACAAGTCTTGGGGTGGTGCGCGCCTACCTACAACATTTCCAGTTCGGGCAGGCGTTGCCCAATGATATCGAAGTGCACCCCAAAATTCGTTATGCACGCTCAATGCCCGAGCGCGGTGTGTTCGAGTGGGAGCTAGAGATATTGGCCAAAGAGATCATCCTGAACTCGCCGGACCAAGGAGAGACAGAGCTTCTCAGGTGGAACGAATTTTCCGGCGCAATCAACAAGCTCAAGGAGTTCGAGAATAGTCTGGGTGGGCGGCACAAAAAGATCGTCGCTCCTAACATCCTTGTGGAACTATATCGGATTGCGCACCGGCAGTTTCATTGGCAGGTACGACCCAACGCAATCATGCTTGCTCGCTACTATAGGTTGTTCAGTCACCCCGAAATGGATGCGTTGTGTCAGCGCGAGATGGGGCTTTCGGCCAAGAAGCTCTACACGATTGGACTCATGTTCACTGGCGCCTATCTGGATAGATTTGGGCTTACTTATCCGTTCACAATAAATGTGCCCGACATAACGCAGGAGCAATTCGACGCTTTCGTATCGCGTTTTGCCTGCGAGATCACCGACTTGCGGGAGGCTATCCGCAGCCATCAGTCATATGATCAAGACTACGCGTACACATTCAATCCACTGAAGGCACATCCACTGCTGTGGCTGACATTGCAAGGGAGGCGCACTCTGGTTGCTCCAATCCCGACATATCTCCTCCGGCGATTCACTGAGGGCATTTGCTACGATCTCTACGATAGCCCTGGTTTCTCGGGGGCCTTTGGCACTGCATTTCAGCAATGTGTTGGTGATGCAGCCCAGGCTGCGAACATCGTCGGGCGTCTGAAGATTCTCGATGAGCAGCGCTATCGCGTCGGAAAGAATGATAAGGACAGCGTTGATTGGATCATTTCGGATGACACAGGCCATCTGTTCGTCGAATGCAAGACCAAGAGACTGACAGTCCGAGCGAAGATGGCGATTGCCTCGACAGAGGCGCTTGATGAAGAGCTCGGCAAGATGGCGAGCTTCGTGGTTCAAACGTACAAGACCCTTGTCGATGCCCGGGCTGGCCACTACCCGCATTGGACACCTGATGGGAAGCCGACACATCCAATCGTGGTCACATTGGAGGACTGGTTCGCCTTTGGTGATCGAATTCTGTTGGAGATTGACCGACAGGTGAGGAACGGCCTCGCTGCTCGGGGTATCGACGCGGCAATTTGCGACCAGCATCCCTATTCGATCTGTTCTGTCGCTGAATTCGAGCAAGTCATTCAGGTTATTGAGCAAGTTGGAATCGCCAAGGCTATGGCGGAACGCTTTGCTAGTGATCGGCGTGGCTGGCTCTTGTCGTTAGCGATTCAGGATGCTTTTCCAGCGGAGTATTCAAATCTTCGAGTTGATCTCTTCCCTGACGCGCTGTCCGAAATTGGCGGACTGCAATAGGGACATCCAATAGTTCGAGTCCGTTAGCTTCTCCTAGATTGCGACACTGCCACAAGGGGCGAAGGCAGTCGCGGCGCGCCGCGATATGACCCCTCCGCCTGCGCAGACGCAGGCACCTCCCCATTTGAATGGGGAGGTGGGCGCTATCGGCCCTTCGACGCCGCCTCGAACACCGCCAGCTGCGCCGCGAAGGCGCGCTTGTAGGCAGGACGCGCGACGCCGCGGGCGATGTAGGCGGGGAGGTTGGGCGTGCGGTCCAGCAGGCCCGAGCTTTCCAGGCGGCGCAGCACCGTCACCATGAGGAGGTCGCCGGCGCTGAAGGCGCCGTCGAGCCAGTCGGCATCGCCCAGCCGGCGCGAGAGCTGGTCGAGCCGGGTGCGGATGCGCTCCTCGAGGATCGGCCGGCGCGCCTCGAACCAGTCCTTGCCGCGCTCCACGTAGAAGGTCATCTCGCGCTCGACGATCGGCGGTTCCACCGTGCCGAGCGCGGCGAACATCCAGGCGATGGCGCGCGCTCGCGCGTTGGCATCGGCCGGCAGCAGGCCCGCATGGCGCTCCGCGATCTGGAGCACGATGGCGCCGGACTCGAACAGGGCAAGGTCGCCGTCCTCGTAGGTCGGGATCTGCCCGAACGGATGCAGCGCGAGATGCGCGGGCTGCTTCATCGCCGCGAACGAGACGAGACGGACGTCGTAGGGTTGGCCCACCTCTTCGAGCGCCCAGCGGACGCGCATGTCCCGTGCGAGCCCGCGGCCGCGATCCGGCGACGCTTCGAAGGCGGTGATTGTGATCGTCATCGTCGTTCTCCCTGGCATGCCAGTCCGGGGCGTGTCCGTCTGGAAGACGGGCGAGCAAGCGCGATTCCGACATCTTCCGCCTCCCCATTCAAATGGGGAGGTGCCCCGAAGGGGCGGAGGGGTCAAACTGGCGCACGAAGGAGGAGCGCGCATGAGAGGGACCACCGGAACGTCGCTGTCGGCCTTTGTCGCGGTCCTCGGCATGGCCATGCTCCTCGCCGTAACCGTGGCTGCAGCGCCGGAGGCAGCCGCGGAGACGGTCCGGTTCTCCGTGGCGACGACTCCGCCGACGCCGTTGCAGGAACGGCTGGCGCGCGAGCGCGGGCAGCCGCTCGTCACCCCGTCGCCTGCCGTCGAGCTGACCGGCGAGCTTTATCGGCCGGCCGGCGCGGGGCCTTTTCCGGCCGTGGTGTCGTTGCATGGATGTGCGGGCCCGCCGTCCCGCGCGAGCGCGGATGCGATGGGCGCGGCCTATGTCGCGCTCGGCTATGCGCTGCTGGTCGTCGACAGCTTCGGCCCGCGCCGCGTCGCGCAGCGCTGCCTCGTCGAACACGGCGCGCCGGTGGACCGGATCATGGATGCCTATGGCGCGTTGCTCTATCTCGCCGGCCTGCCGTTCATCGACCCCGACAGGATCGCCGTCGTTGGCTATTCGCTGGGCGCCGATACGGCACTCGGGGCGGTCAAGCGGGGTGGCGTCGAAACGCAGTTCGAGCGGAAGTTCCGCGCCGCCATCGCCTACTTTCCCTATTGCGTCCCCTCCTACGGCGCCGTGTCGGTGCCGGCCGTCATCCTGATCGGCGACCTCGACGAGGCGACGCCGGCGCGCGCCTGCCGGGACATGATGGCCCGGCGGAGCGGCGAGGGCGCGCCGCTGCGGCTCGTGGTCTATCCCGGCGCGCATCATTCCTTCACCGCCGCCCGCCTGCGCGGCAAGCCGGAAACGACCTACGGCTACCGCGTCGAATACAACGAGGCCGCGGCGCGGGCCGCCTGGGACGAAGAGCGTGCCGCTTTGCGCGAGGCCTTCGGGCGTTGAGGGGCGAGCCGGATTAATTCCCGCGATCCGGCAGGTCTCGCCGATTTCCGTGCTAAGGAAGAACGACAGGAAACAGGCGAAAGGGACGGCGATGAACGGTGGATCGGGACTGGGGATGGTGCTGGCCTTCGGCGCGCTTGCCGTGGCCGTGTTCCTGTTCGTGAAGGACGTGACGACCGACAACAATCTCGAAGGCGGCCGCGGCTCGACGCTGCAGATGCAGGGCGTGTCGCTGCAGTATCAGGGGCCGGCGCGCACCTGAGTCGAACGCGCCGTTCGGCAAGTAGACGCGTGACCGCAACTCTCCCCGCGTGATAGACCGGCCGCAAAGCGGGGAGAGGCCATGCTGCGGTCGATGCTTGTTGGCGTATTTGCCTGTTGTCTCGTCTTGCCCGCGGCGGCGGCCGACCGCTTTCAGGTCGTGCCGCTGCAGACCCAGACCGAGGTCATCGGCAAGGGCAGGGGCGATACGTTCGAGGCCGTGGTGCTCGACACCAAGACGGCGAAGGCGATCGTCTGCATTGCGGGCCGCGATCCGAAGAAGACGCCGGGCTTTTCCTTCCCGCTGGCCTGCGATCCGTTGCCCGCCAAGGTCGGGGC